>ERZ1026870.24-NODE-24-length-80925-cov-11.024397_pt1 | contig 80925 bp, 65 predicted proteins | sample MGYA00380165_ERZ1026870 | MGnify/ENA primary metagenome ERZ1026870 (study PRJEB33269, sample SAMEA4719801) | human gut metagenome | biome: human-associated habitat; feature: organic feature; material: feces | place: Cameroon | collected 2013-10 ...
CCGCCATGCGCACAGCAAGAGAGCCAATGCGCACGGCGGCTGAAAGAAAGGATTGTCCGAAAGGGAGGGCTTGAATATAAATAAAGGGAATGCAATGATAATCACTACATTCCCAGTCATCTTTTTTATAGTGCAGACATCGCGACCTGCCGATGTGGGCACTTATGAAAAACGTTGCTCAATAAATGAGCAACGTTATTAAAGAACGCCCCCCAAGTATGCTGCCTAAAAGGCAAGCCTGAAAGGCCTATTATCTTTTAGTTATAGAACTATCTTTTTACAACTGCAAAGATAAGCATTCATTTCTGACTGTGCAATATTTTTGAGCATTTATTTCCACATTTCTTCGTTTTCCCAATCTTCAGGGAATCCCATTGAAGATAAATCAAGTACGGCCGCATATTGCTGCAACAAAACCTTCAATCTCTTTCTAAACATAGAACGTGGTGTTACCGTCTGTAAGAAATAATTGACCATACACAATGTATAATACACTTTGTTGCGCCTAACCGTGTCAGGATTGCTTATCCACGTTAGAGTCCTTGAAAACTCCAATTTCTCTGGAACAATATTCATGTCTCGATTCCATAAGCGTGCATGGTGAGCACACAAGTTACGAATAAAATTAAGAGCATGAAGCCATGATTGAAACTCTTTAGGTGGCAAAGAAAAGTATTTTGCAATGCCTACGATATCAGCTCTTCGTTTCAAACCATCACAAATACGTGATAGTTGGTTGAAGTACATTATCTCTACACTCATCCATGAAGGTGGATTAGTAGGTTCTGAATAAGTTTCTCGATAATGCTGTATGAATGCTTCGGAACGATCATTGCGTAGTCTATCTTGAATGTGTTCTTGAATATCACTGAACACATCATCAGTGAATGTTGTCCCATTGCGTCTTCTGCATTGGCGAGGCTCTCTGAAAATGCTACGATTATCTTGCCAATGTGATCCGTATTTCAAACTCAGTTGAGTCACTATTTGCGTTCGTATGGCTACTTCAATTCGTTCAATCGCATCGAAAAGTAGCAATCGAAGTTTTCTATCAAATTTATACAAGTCATAAACCATATCCAAAGTTGTTCCATCTTTGAATAGGTCTTGTATAAAGCCATTCATGCACACCTTATACGGCAACATATATGCACTCAAACGATAATAACTGATATTAGCCAGCAATCGTTCGGCTTTCTTTTTGTTTCCTATAATCAAGCCTCGTGATTCAAGTAGTTTTACTTGTTCTGAATAGTTGAGAGGTGGTTTATTGTATCTTGCCATTCTATTTTTTTATTTGCTTGCAAAGTTAAACAAATACACTGATTTGTTGAAGTTGTTATAAATGTTATCTCACTCCCCCCACCGAATATCCATAAAAATCATGCTGTGGGAACTTCTCACACCCAATATACAGCGTATCGAAAGCATCAGTGCCATCGGTGCGATGCTCCAACAAGTCCTCCTCTGATTCGGGATTCTTCTCTGTGGACTTGTTTTTGCGAAAGCCGTTTCTTCCGCGTTCCACCCCTGCACTTTGAATGGCAAGAATAAGATCATCATTGTTCTGGCGGTTGAAGTACGGCATCAAGCGTTGCTTGCCTGAAAAACCTTGGTTGATGAGCAAGTACTTTTCATCATGTCGCATGGGGTTGCCAAGATACACATCTTGCACACTCCAACCGTGGCGTTCAAACTCATGCACCACTACCCAATGAAAGTCTTGGTCATTCACCGCATAGTTCGAGCCAAGAGCCGTAGCATCATAATAGTAAACAACACTATGGTTCGGATGCGCAGCATAGTACGCACAGAAGTCGGCAATCAGCGCAGGAATCTTGCGCTCAAATTTCACGTAGAAAGATTTGAGCACATTTAGGCGGTTGCCGCGAGGCTGACCGCACACAATCCAATTGATATTTGCATTGTAGTCCATGCCAATGCATAGCGGAGCCATTGGGTCAAGGTCGGCATCGGTGCGACAGTCCAAGGAAGAATGTAATGACGAGAAATTGCTCAGCGAGCGTATGGAATACCGCTCCTGCTGTGCCTCTTCGATAATTCGGTCATACCCCAAACTATCTAAGTACCCAAAATCCGAAGCATCGTACTTGTGCCACTCCTGCATAGACGAGTAAAAGCCATCATGCGAGATACCAATCTTCTGACAGAGAATAGACGTCTGGAAAGTTTTAGGCGTCAAGTCGCGCTTCATCTGACGGATATACTCCTCACCGAGGAGCTGCAAATTCTCGAGGGTAGAGTATTCCTTGTAGTACACCGCCACACTGCGCATCTTGTTCAGCGATTGATCCAGCCATTTTAGGTACGAGGGCAAATAAGCAGGCACAGCTTGATGTGCCGCTTTCAAATCAGCAATGCGTTGTTTGGTCTGCCAAATCTTGTAAATCGTTCCTTTGATGGTATCAATCAACTCCGTGTCCATTTTCTGCTCATAATGCAGAAACCACGAACCCTTCGTGGTCTGCGGCATATCACTCAAAACCATCATTGAATGGTTAAACGAGTGATGCCCGAAGTAAGAACGAATGCCGCCATTGGCAGGCAGCGTTTCATCTTTGAGTTTGTCGTAGTCAATGAACTTCGCTTCATCTATGAGGAGCCAAGAAAGCGTCAGCGAGTTCGACGAGCCAGGGCGGTCTTGGCTAATGATAATGGCGACAGAGCCATTATAGAAAGTCACCACATGCTCATAATCCGCAGGTTCCGTGATAGGCTTCGCAAACGAGCGCGGAGGTTTGCGTCCCACCACATAATGCACACCTTTGATGTAGCCCCACCGTTTCCAAGCAGCAAAGAGACCAGGAAGCGTATTGGTCAATCCATGCTTAAAAGTAGGCACCACGATACCCCCAGTACTTCCTGGCATGCGCTGCATATTGCGCAGCACAAAGGGCGAAGCAATGGAATCCGTCTTGCCCGTGCGTCGCCCAGCCACAATCACGGTGGTTTTGGCACCGATGTATTGTGTCAAGAGCTGCGGTTTGTTGAAGTACACGCGGTTGGCGTGTGCCTTGCTTTCTTCGTCCCAAAGCGAGGTGTCCACGTGCTTATCGTTCGTTTTCTCCTTGTCCATCATTATCCTCCTTAAAGATTTCGTCCAACGGCAAATCAGCCTCTTCATATTCCACATTCTCCGTATCGGGGTGCGTATCAGAAAGCTCACGTGTGAGTTTACGAATACGCTCATCAATGTTCGGCACAGGATTGATGCCCACCACACGCGGGTCGGTGGTGGGAAAGAAAGGCTGCACCACAATCATGTGGTACGGCACACTCTGCTCGTCCTCAATGTCAATGCGGTTAAACTTGGCATAGCTCGTAGCCGCCTTCTCCATCGTCTTTGTGTCCTTGCGTTTCTTCGCCATCTGATACGTTTCAAGGATCATCTCGTTGTAGCGCCATCGATGAAAATCGCGTGAAGCCTCGCCCATATTGGGCAGAATGGCTTTCACGATTTTCAAGTCCGCATACGCAGTAACAAGCGACAACCCGTAACGGGTTCGCTCCTCGTCCACAAATTGGCGGTCTTTGGCATCGGGATTGGCAATAGACCAAGTGACCATGTCGCGCAATCGAAGCAGGTGCTCCACCTGCGATTGCGCATATTTCTGCAAAAGTTCCTCTTTGGCAGTATAGAGGTCGGCTTTAGCCGCCTCTACAATGTTCGGTAAACTCATAGTTATTCATCATCTTCCATGTCCAACAAATTGTTGCGTGTATTCTCAAGCGCCAGCGGACTGCCCACATAAGCGAGCTGCATCTCCTGATGCAGCAGTTTCACACGTGAAGCCGCCTTGCCACGGTGGTATCGCCTTGATACCTCCGTGCTTTTGTCAGCAATATCCTCGCGAAGCTGGGTTGCCGATATGCCAAGAATGACCGCCATGTCAGAGATTTTAAGATAGATGGAAGCGTATTGTTCTATTTGGGTAAGTTGTTCTTCGGTGTAGTCCATAGGAATAGCTTTTTCTGTTATAGGGGATAGAAAAATCAGTAACGGGAGGTAGGATTTTCAGTAACGGGAGAGTGTTTAATCATTCGCTCCGTTCTGCGTGAGCCTCTGTGCAAACAGGTCATTCAGTGGCACAGAATGGTTTCGTATCAAGTCCGTCACCTGTCCGTGCAAGGCAGCGAAGATCGCCTTGTCGGTAGAAATAAACGTAGACTCATGGCGGTTGCCTCGGGTCAAGTTCTGCGAAGTGACTACCGAAACGGTGTCACCCGCTTCACTCTCCACCAGCAAGATCTTCGAGTGGTTATCCGCGAGATAGGTACGTTTCATCACTTGGCAGATGAACGACCAGAGTTTCAAAGTCTTGTTCGTAGCCTTGTGATCCAGCACCAAGTTGAACTCCAACACCTTGCCTCCCTTTTCGATAAAGAATAGTCTACGCAAGAACTCTTCCGAGATAGAGAACGAAGTTTGCCATACCTTAGCCTTGCCCACCTGCGACAAAATCCATTCCAAGACATCAGCCACCTGTAACGCATTGGTGAGATACGCCTGGTTGGGCGTATCAGCCAATGGCTTTAAGTAGTCGGAGATAGATGCCGAGCGTTTCATGCCTTCTTGCTTTTCTTCGCTTTAGGTTTCGCTTCTACCTCTTCTGCACTTTCTGCCGTTTCTGCCTTTGCCACGAAATGGTCATAAACGTTCCAATTGTCGTGCAGCTTTTTATCCAATTTGATAAATTCTTTGAGGAAAGGATAGCGGTCGGAGTCCGCACAAGTGGAGTCCGTTGTGCTCATCGTGCGGAGCTTCAAATGAAGTTCACGCATACGATGCACCAAATCAAGGTTCTCAACATAGAGAGCCTGGATTTCTTCGGGCAGCGTGTCATGGTCGGCTCGCTTACCCGCTTTGAAGTTCTTTGCCTCGTTGTCATCACTCTTGAACTCGGTATGCTCTTTTACTATCTCCTCGACAGCGTGCTGCATCTCCTTGACCTGTTCATGCGTCAATTCCGCCAAGCGGAACTCCAAGTATTGCTGGAGTTTGCCTTCAATGAAGTTAGCCTTGCCCTCAGGGTTCACACTGAGGTTGCGATACATGATTTTGTTGCCTGTCAGTTGCAGGAGCATCAAAGCGCCCTCGTCCCAATCGCGTTCCTCGCGTGATTGGTTGAGCCATGCTTGTAGTTTATTGGTAAATTCTTTGTCCATAAGAGGTGTAGTTTTAAGTTTGGAGGTTATGAGGTTATGAAGTCAGCATCACAACTTATTGTTGATGCCCGTGAAGAACACACAATTCTTGTGATGTTCGAGCAAGAGGTTTTTCATTGCTTTGAGCGTAGATCCCGTAGTCACGAAATCATCGAACACGATGCAGTTCTGCTCACGTGGCAACACGTTGAGCGAGAACACTGCTCCAATACGCTTTTTGCTATGGCAATGCGCCACATCTTCGTAAAAGGGAATGGATAGCAGAGCTGCTATCTTTTCACTTATTCGTGTGGCAAAGTTCTTGACCAAGTGCCTGCGCTTGGGCGTGGTAACTATGCACCAATTACCCTGCTTTAGTTCATTGCCCAAGATGTCGGCAATGAGCGGAGCCACATTATCAGCAAAGAAGTCCACCATCGTATCATCGCCCTTGATGTCCGTCAAGGTGCGCCCATAGAGCGACTTCTGCCAAAGCGAGATAAAGAACACATCAGCCCTTCGCGTGATGCGCACCTTACGGGAGAAGTCGCAACGCGCTTCGACCGATTTATCCCAAGCATGACGTTTTTGCTCGGCAAAAATGTCCTTCGCACCAGTCTTGTCTTTGGAAGAACTTTCCAAAGCAAGCGGGCACGAAAGGTCTGGGACGTTGATCTCTTCTAAGATTTCCCCCAAATCAATCATATTAAGTTTTGGGTTTTAAGGTTATGAGGTTATAAGATTACCTTTTGTTCCAAGAACAAACTTTATAACCTTATAACCTCAAAACTACAAACTGACTAAGCAGCTTCGATGTCACCTTCTTCCGTTGTGATAGTACCCTCGTAGAAAGGCGCAGGACACTCGTCCGTAGCTTCTACCGCAATGGTGGTGCTTGTGGTACCAGTGGCACCCTGACCAAGGTCCTGTGCCACAGTGGTCTTGGTAGTCCAGGCTTCAGATCCCACTACACGATATTTGCCCTTCATGTCCTCCACCAAGAACACATTGTCATTGTTGTTGAGATAAGCAGAAGCGGCACTTGCCTCTGCGCCCACGCCAGGGTGAACAGCGGTCAGCTTGTTCAGCTGCGTCTGACTGGGCAACTCGCCCTGTGCCTCAGAAGTAAGTTGCGACTTTTCGGGCAGAATGTCGATATACTTCCATTTGGCATCAGCCTTTAGGGTAAAACTGCCCGTGTACGTGGCAGCAGTTACCCGTCCGTTCTCGTCACGTGGAAGTGTGGGCCATTGGGCAATGTCACCCTTGGAAGTATAATAGATACGGCGACGGACGCCGGGAAGCTCAGGCGTGCCTTGGCACCAGCCGAGCGACTTTTGTAAGCTTGTACAAGTATTTGCCATGATATGCAAGTATTAAGTGTTAAGTATAAGCAAGCGCGAAATGGAAGTCAAGAGAACTTACCACCGCGCTTACTTTCTCCACTGATTATCTTTATTCTTCAGCCAACTCAATGACCTTCAAGCGACGCTTGTCAATGCTCTCGAACTGCACACCAAAGAACATAGTGGCAATGTAAGAAAGCACAAACGGTTCAAAGCGTTCCACATCGACACTTTCGATGTCGCCCATCTGGTCGTAGCCATAAAGCATGTTGATTTTGGGTGACACGTGCATGAACTTCGAGTCCGACTTGTTCCACAACGGGCAGAACGTGAGTTTACCATTAGAACCCTCCACTGTGGGTTGGTTGTACTTTGTGTTGTACGGAATAGCCGAGTGAGTGAGCAAATAGCTCTCGTTGTACATATCCACGAACTCCTGCGAGCAATACAGGAAAAGTTCCTGTGAGCGCAAACGCGGATCGAGCGAAAAGAGAATACTTTTTGCTACATCAACCGCGTTGGCTTCCGTAATCGCCTTGTCCAGTTTCAGATAATTGCCATGTTCCGCAGCAATCGTACCCGCAGTGACTTCCTTTTGCGTGATGGTATCAAAACCATCGAAAAGGTCCATTGTGGTATCACCGTCCGCATTGCGAGTGCCTTTCCAAATCGCCATGTTCAAGTTTTCAGAGAGCGACTTGGCAATCAGTCCTAACACCTCGCGAGCTGTGGGAGTAGACTTCTGTCCGTCTCCCTTGGTGGCACCTGTGCCAAGCAAGGTTGAGATGGCAGAGTTAGGTTCAAAGTTAGCCACTACCGAACCGAAGAACGTTTCCAAGGTGCGGTAGTCCAACTTCAAGTTGGCATCTGTCTTGCGAGAGGGCTTGTAAGGAGCGAACTGCGCCCCAGCGGTGAGCGTACCCACACTTTCCTTGTAGCGAATGCCCGGGCGACCGGTCATGAATTTGAGCGTTTCCTCGCAGCCGATAATCGGCAAGCGCAGGAAGTCGGAGCGGTACTTGCGTGCCGCGTCCTTATATTCTTGTAGGGTGAAAGAGAATTTTCCAGCCATGGGGATGAGTTTTAAGTTTTGGGGTTATGAGGTTATAAAATTACTATGGCAAACTGTCATAGAGTTTACGTGCCGTTTCGCCAGCATTGATGAACTGCTCGTAAGCCGTGGGTTCGTGGTCCTCATGCTTTTTGTCATCTACGATAGCGGTGGTGGAAGCAGCAGGGAGGTTGGCCACTTTCGCTTCGAGCGTTTCTTTCTCATCAGAAAGCGCCTTGACCTTTTCAGAAAGAGACTTGTTCTCGTCCTCTGCATTCTTCACCTTGATAGATAACTCTGCTATCATATCATGGTTGGCTTGCATAACACTTTCCAAATCACTCAGTTGCGCCTCTGTAAGCGACACCTTGCCATCTTCCGAAGCAAGATGTTCACAGGATAGGAACTTGCAGATGTTCTTAAAAATGATGTTCATAGGTTTCGGGGTATGTTGATTGTTTACTTGTGTTGGTTTGAAAACGGCAGCAAGCGCTTGCGCCATCTTTTGAAAGAACGTTTCTTCCGACTTACTCTTGGGGACGTTCGGTAGCGGAATGCCATTTGCCTGAAAATCGGCAGCGAGAGAAGCCGTGAGTACAGGAGCTGTTTCGTCCTCGAACTCTGTCAGTTCATCTACAAAGCCCCAATCCAGTGCCTCTTGTGCGGTAAGCCAGCCGCCCACCTTCATGAGGTCGAGCAAAGCCTTTGGCTCTTTCTTGCAGCGTGTGGCATACATTGTAGCCACATTTGCGTCCATCTTTTCCAAATCCGTCTTGGCTTTGCCGAGACTTTCAATGAGCTGGCTCATGCCCGTGGCATTGAGAGTGCCATACTCAAAAAATGGAAGCGCACATTGATGCACAAGATACATGGCAGACTTGTCCATGGTGATGTGCTTGGCACCCATCGAAGCAATGGTGGCAGCACTCGCGTTCATGCCCACAAAGTGCGCATGGACATTGCCATGCCGTTTGAAAGCAGAAGAGATACTCAATGCCGTGTTGAGTTGTCCGCCAGGACTGTCAATCAGCACCGCCACCTCCTTGTCGGGGTTCTTGCCCAGAATATAGTCCACATAGTCAGCATCAAAGTCCCAGCTGCCCACATAGCCTTTCAAATGAAGTTGGTATTTGTTCTTTGCCATAATCGCGTGTGATTTATAAGGCAAAGATATGCGCACATATAAAAAGCAAAAAAGACAGGTGGAACCTCACGGCTGCACCTGCCCATCGTTCAAAAGTATAAATTTATGAAAATGTTGCGTCAGAGAAATTTTTGTTTCGCGCTCGCGCGAGACCATTTTCGTTGTAACATTTGTAACATCTGTAACTTTTTCTCAACTACTTGATTTTCAAGCGTTCCGAAAACGCTAAAAAGTTACTCGCTGTTACAAATACCCCCAAAAAGTTACAAAATCAAGGGATTTTAGCTCGAAATCGGTATCAAAGCCACCCGATTTGAGTAGGAAACCGTGAATTTTGCGGTGTTGGCGTCACCATCGGGCAACCCTGTGGTTTGTTCCTTTTTAACAAAAGGGAAAGGCGCCTCCCTTGTTCCGATGAGATATTGCTCCCCATTCACACTTGTCACCACAAAGCAAAGATTGCCCGATGGCAAGTTTTCGGGAGAATAGAAAGTCAGCGTAGCCGTTTCGAGCGTGCTGTTATTGTCAAACTCCGTTTCCGTTTCACAAAGCGCATTGCGCTTGTTGAACGGAATAAAAGAAAGCCGAGCAAAGATGCCCACTGGCACCTTCGCTATCGCCTGCAAGGTGATGTGCGGTGTGAGAGCTTCAGCCGATACGTATGCAATATGACTGATACCCGGCAATCTGTTCATGTCTAACTTCAGTATTAACAATTATGTTCTACAAACTCTTGGCTTTCTGCTTGTGACTTTTCAGCTTGCTGTTGTCGGGTTCTTTTCCTACTCTCGTTTGAGAGGTAGTTCTTGCGAAGTCGCTGATAAGCCTTCGCAATGCTGTCCCAACAAGTGCCGTCCTCCTTGATGCCCCTTTGCTCCATATACAAATAGATCAGTTCCTTTTGTTGCTGACCAATATGCCCAAAATCATGCAGGAAGTTCCAGCAATCCACGGCAAAAGCATTCTTGATGTTGTCAAGCAATGCCTTTTTGCCCGTGGGAGAGATATAGTTGTAGGTACGTGGGTCGCGTGCCTTGGAGTAAGGAATGCAAATAGCCACCTCGTCCTCCTTTTGAAGCGGAGGAAAGAAGTCATCGGGCTGGCGGCTTTGTGCCAACTTTATCAACTTAGACTCTATGCTACCTTGCCTGAGCACCACTGGCTCGGAACCGCTGTGACGGTGAACGAACCATTGGCGCAAATACGATGGCATTTTTATGTAGACAAGATAGTCACTCATGAAGTACAATTGGGTAGTTTGAAATGCTGCAAATATACACCTTTTAAATTGTACTAAAGATGATGTATATCAAGTATTTCTATGTATGTATTAAGTAATTAAACTTATTTAGTTGGTTGGTTAATGGTTCCCCGTGAGACAACCCCAAAGAGTTTCAAAAGAGGGTTTCAAAAGGAACGGGGCTTTCACCCCGCTCCCGTGTTTTTAGTAATTGTTGAAGACATGACCATCGCAGAAGGTGTAGTCCGTCATGAACAAATCCCTTGCATAGCGTTCGTAATCGAAGTAGAAGGAGAGATTACCCATCATGCTGTCCAAATCGTAGCACTCACTGATGATATAATCGGCAAAAGCTTCCTCCGAATCAAATTTTCCCACGTAGTGATCCTTGGCGTGGGCGAAAGAATCATCACCTGTACATTCGTAGTAAGCATCGTAAACCTCGCGCTCATCTTCAGACAGCTGACAGTATTCTATAATTTTGTCGAATGTATCTTCCCCTGGGCAGCTCTCGCAATACCATGCTTCGGGGAAGCCTTGATAATCTTGAAACATGAACTCGGGTTCCTCTTCGTCATCGTGCAGCAGGGCACATATTTCAAGGAACTCCTCGTAGCTGTCGAATGCTTCCAGATCCAGCCAAGCTCCGTCCAATGAGCCATTGTTGTACTTCTTGTACGTGCCGCAATAAACAGCGGGCTGATCCCATAGGTGTTCAACGAGGTAAGGCTGCAATTTTTCTTCGCGCTCTGCTGAGCCTAACTTTAATGTTTGAAGAGCTGATGAGGTGTTTGTAGTGTCCATTTCTTGATAGAATTTGAATGTGAAACTTTAAGTGATGTCCTCCGGGTGAGGACTTTTTACGATGCGAAAAGAATGCGAGAGGAAGTGAACACAGGAGCAAGTAATGGCAAAGAAAAAATCTGAAATACCTCCTTTTTATGAGGCACGAAGAAAAAGAAGGAAAGTTGTCGGATTTTTTGTGCAGCCATAGCAACGCGGTACTTGTCCGTTCACGCTCGCATTACCTTTGCATCAGAAAAAATCTCTCCGCCCGTAGGCCGTCATGGGTAAACATTCAAATCAAGAAATGGACACGACACCACAGAAGCCCAAACATTAAAGTTAGGTTCGGCAGAGCACTCCATGAATGCAGCCTTACCTCGTCGAATGCCTGTGGGTTCAGCCCCCCATAAAAGGCACGAACAAGAAGTACAACCTTGACATAGGAGATTGGCGATAAGGATATGTACGTTTTCGACAGTTGCGAGGAGTTCATAAAACCGCCCTGCTGCATGATGACGAAGAGGTTCCCGCCACCGCTTTTAAGATGGAAAGGCTTCCCCAAAGCATGGTATTGAGAGAAATGTTACAAGAAATTACATTCGATTACAAGAAAAGAATACTGTTAGATGTCTGAAAATGAGAGTGTTACAAATGTTACAAATGTTACAGCGATTTTTCGCCCTCGCCACGCATAAAGGAAAATTTGAGACGGAGGAGGATTTTGCCGATACCATTGTTCCGTGCTACGATTGGATAGCATGACGGGCATTCTCTCCTTCGATTACGCACGCTGTGCATGGGATTAGGACGGGCTGCACCTTTTGCGATGGTCATGTACCTCTAAAACACAAAAAAACACGGAAGCGGGGTGAAAGCTCCGTGCCTTTTGTAATAAACGAAAAGTTCCGCTGACTATTCCTCTTCATCGTCCGAGTCACCCGTAATCAGATTGATGCCAAACTGGTCCACCAACTTCTGGTAGTCAAAGCAATAGCTGCGTGCCGATTGAGAGAGTTTAGCCGGGTTGCCATGCTTGTCCTGCTTGGCAGAGTCCAATACAGGGTAGCCATTGCGGAACACAATAAAGCGCACCACCTTCTGACCGAGATAAGCAGCACTGTTGGCAAGGTAGTATTTGAGCGCATCAGTTGGCAAGGTTTTCTCGTCCGTCTTGCGTCCCTCCTTGCGATAAAGGTTGAAGATACGCGAAGTCTGCATGTACAACACCGCCCGTTTATCCAGCCAAGAAGTATCTACTATGTCCGTTTTGAGTTTGGTGAGGTAGCGAATGACAAAATCGCCCGTATCATTGATGATACCCTCACTCGCGAGATACTGCACCACATTCCAAAAACTGCCCAGCTCGCCATTCGTCTTACACTCCGCATTCTGTTTAAGAATACCTTCGATGACAATCTTGAAAAGGTCATCGTAAGCCAGCGTGGGAACTGCATCTTGCAGTACACGCAATGCCGCCAACGGCACACACCAGTTATTTACAATGCGATCCTCGCATTGTTTGCCTTGCAAAGCAACACTTACCTGTTTGCGTACCTCTTTGAGCGTACCCGTAAAACGCTCCTCAAACCGCTTGCGGTATTTAAGGAGCGCGATGGTGAGGTGTGTCAAACCACCCGAACGCATCTCCATGAGGCGCATATAATTCTTCTTCTCCTCTTGCGTGAACGTGGAACGCGGAAACTGCAAGAAAATCAATCGCGAAAAGAGCGCAATATCAGCCGTGGGCATCTCTTGTCCTGACAAGATAATGCCAGCATCAACGGCTGTCACCTCCTTCTTCTTGTCCAAATCCATGTTCATACGGCTACGTCCCGTGCCGTCCCACAGCCCTTTCAAAAACTCAATGACCTTGGGGTCGAGGTCATTCTTATACTCATCAATGTGGGCTAAGGCATTTGCCGAAGCAGCCACAGTATCATTGAGGGCCGAGATCGTAGAGTTTTGAATATTCGGAGCTTTATAAGCAATGGTAAAGAGTGCAAGCAAGGTATGTCCAAGTTCCGACTTACCACTACCTTTCGGACCAAAGAGATTGAGAATAGGGAACCAATGCTCTGCTGAAGCATAGGTGACCACATCACGGAATAGGGTAGCGAGATAGAACGCGAAGCCTATCCGTCCATTATCGCCAAACACCTTGAAAAGTTGTGTGGTAAACTCTTCCAGTGTAACGGAAGAGTAGTTGAGATGCACGAACTGCTTTTCAAACGTGAAAAGCCGTGCATCATCTTTGTATATTTTCGATGAAGAAGGCAAGTAGTAATTGCCCAAATCGGGCAAACGCACAATGCCATATTCATCAGCAGGATAAAACTTATTTTTGAAGAACACCCCATTACCAAAAGCATAAAAGCCCTCACGTTGCCAGCCCATTTGCTTGATCTGCGAAGCCGTTTCCGTTTTCTCATAGAGAAACGATTTGAGTTTGGTAAGTTCACGTTCCGTAGCTTTCCAAATAAAGTTGCCTTGCCCTTCGATCTTCTGCTTAAACTTAGAAATACTCACCAAGTCCTCTTGGTTGAGTTCAATCAAAACCTTCATGTGTAATTCGTTTGTTAGTGTATACAGACGTTTCGGAGAGAGATTATCCTTGATATGAAAAAGCGGTTCCATTGTGAAATTAGACCACTCATAGACATTCCCTTTCTCCGTGATAGAGAAGTACTTGCCCTGTTCCACATAAAAGCCAAAGCGTTTATAGAGGTCGTCCACCGCCTCCCCTCGTTCTCTTTTCTCTTCCTCCTCGATGCGTTTCTTCTCCGCATTGATAGCCTCTCGCCAAAGCGTTTTCTTGCCCGAAATGGCAGATAACTTATCAACGTACATTGATACGCCCGTCGGGTCGTCAATCAATGTCAGCAAATACGCAATTTCGCGCACCACCACACGCTGCTCCTCCGTGGTCTGCGCAAATCTGAAAGCCTTTTGCGCCCGCCACAGAATAAAGTCCACCTCTTCCACAGAGCGGAACACGTTCATATTCTGATAGAACGTGTCGGGATCCTGCTTGTGCGCATTCTCCATATCGGGTATTTCCTTGATGGAAACCGACAAGCCACACTCCATTGCGAGTTTGCCTGCCTCAAACACCACTTGCACCCCATGCCCGAAATGTTCGCCTCTTTTAGGCGGATCATCATCGGGCAAGAAACATACCTTGCTTGCACTTTTCTTGATCAGTGCAAAGTGGTCCTTATTCCAGGCAGAACCCAGTGCAGCCACCGTGTTCAGCACCCCGATGCTTTGCAAGCGCATGCAATCGGGTGCACCTTCAACGAGGAACATCTTATCCGTCTTGGCAGCTTGTCGCCAAGCGTCCTCCATGCCAAACAGCACTCTTGACTTATGAAACAAAATCGAATCTGCGCTGTTCTTATACTTGGGTTGCTCGTCACCCAAACAACGTGCGGTGAAGCCTATCACATGCCCATATCGGTCATGAATAGGTATCACCACGCGGTCTTGGTACTGGTCATAGCCGCCTTTATTCACCAAGCCCAGTTCACTCAAAAACTCGCGCTTGATATTCAAGTTTGCGAGAGCTTTGCCCGACTTCGGAGCATAGCCAATGCCTTTGAGCGTACAGTACTCCTCACCCCAACGTCCAAAAGCATAGCTTTGCGCTTCTTTTGATAACGCAAACTGCTCCACATAGAACTTCGCCACCTGTTCGTTCGCCACCAACAGCGCCTCCTTGTGCATGCGTTTCTGCTTGACTTCGGGATCCTCCTCCTGCTCCGCCACTTCTATGCCACACAGCTTGCCCAACTGCTTGACTGCTTCCACATAAGAAAGTCCATCACGCTTCATCAGAAACGCAATGGCATCACCTCCTTCACCGCAGCCAAAGCATTTGAATGTGCCTGTTTGCGGAAACACATAGAACGAGGGTGTCCTTTCCGCATGGAACGGGCAACAACCTACATAGCGAGGCCCACTTTTCTTCAGCTGCACCGTCTGACTGACGACTGCCACCAAATCCGTAGCCTCCAATATGCGGTCTTTTATATCGTCTGGTATCATTGTTTACGTTTTGAGATTAAAAAGCCCCTGCCCATGCGCTTCACAGCGTAGGCAGGGGCAAAAAGTATATAGTGGTTAATTAAGAGTTCGTTATCGTTCTCTCAAACTACCCACATACTCGCTTTTCAGAATGATTAGTTTGCGGCCTTCCTTATGAGCAGGAATAAAGCCTCTTGCTATTCGTTTTCTGATAGCTGCAGGGGTCGTTCCCAACTCTTCTGCGAGTTGGCTTACAGTGTAGATAACTTCTTGCGTGTCCGCAAGACTGGTATCAATTCTGTTCGTTTTCTTCTTCCTCGCTCTTAGCGAGTTCAGAATAGAAGACGTCTTTTGCTGTGCTGCGCCATGTGTTGACATACTTACGATCCTTATGATGTTTGATAAATTCATCAAACGAAACACCAACGGCACATACGGCTCGTTCTTCCCAAAAGTAGGAAAGATGAACCCCGACACCACGTTCATGACCATGTTCGCGGTTGTACTGTGAGACGGTGCATCTCATCGAGTTTTCGGTACTTCCTTTAGGAAGAATGCCGCATTTTATCTCATTGATTTTTATTTCTCGAACCCATTGAGCAAGGATTTCTATTGTTTGCATAGTTGTAACCTATAATCTGTTAAACGTAGAAATGACTTGTCGGGTGCGCACGTCCGTTAAATCCTGCATAACGGCTCCAAAAAAATATTATCAAAAGTACTTCTAATTCGATGAAAAAGAGTAACTTTGCTTCAGTTAATTAAGAGGATAAACTGAAGTAGATTTTATTGGAAACGCTTGGCAGGATATGCTTTGCATTTCGTTTTCGTGTGCAAAATTAGGTCACGGGAACGAGCCATAAAAGGACACAATAGCCCTATTTCTATGTATGTATTTACTCCTTAACATTTCGCAACACAAGCAATTAGCGTGTAGCGAAGAGCAATCTTTGACTAATAGTTAAGGCATTCAATATAAGTTCTGTTCATATTATTGGTATCTCCCTTCAACTATGGTGATACCAAGGTGATACCAATGATTTTTGAACGGTAAATGACCACTTTGCTAAAGGGTGTTTTCCATCATTAAACGCTTATTCGCCTCATATTCAAAAGAATCTGATAATAAGGCATTTATCTCTTATTATCAAGGCTTTTGATATGGCGATAAGTAAAGTATTTTGATAAAAGGGAACAGGATATTCCTGCAGAATCACGAAAACCCCAAGCGAGTCACTTAGTGATTTCTAAGGAATCAGAAAACAAATAGTATAAGTGGTATTTACATTGATGTAGATATCACTTATTTTTTTAGTTCCATTTTTTTGAAAAGAGACAAAGAAAAAAACTAAGGGTAGCTGAAATTATAATTAGATAAAGTATTGAAATATGGTAAGCATAGGTTATTGGTCAGTAAGCGATGAGGATTTTGCAAAAATCATTGAAAATGAGGGCGTAAGCGTAGATGAGTTCAACAAGGAAGAGTTCGACAATATCATGAAGGAGTCATTGTGCGACCCTAGTGTGGGTGGCGGTGACCCCTGGCGCATGGGCATGAAGTTTCATTTAGAACGCACCCTGAAGCGTATGCGCGAAGACGGCAGCCTGCGCAAGGAGCAGTCTGAATGATTTTTAACTGCAGATATCATGATTGGAATATTACACCCCTATGCCATTCAAGAAATTTTTTATTGGGTAGTCTAAAGGTTGTTTGTAACATCTCATACGTATAAAAAGCAAAAGTCCCACCCTGGTTCGCTGTTCTATGGTAAGCGTAGTAGGAACTATTATTGCAAACAGTACAACTGTATTTTTGAATAACACAAAATTGAATCTATATCATAAAGGTATGTAAAAAGCCAAGAGGAAAAGCAACATTTACACATTTTTGAATAAATTTCCCAAGAACATATTTAAAGTTTGTTTCTCTGATAAGATGTATTAGATATATTGTAGGTTCACAAATCCAAACATACAACAAGATGGACTACGTAACAACCCAAAAACACCATAAAAGTGGTCAAAATGTATGCTTTGTAGTTCATTTGTTCTTATAAAATCAAAAAAGTGAGTCTAAAATATTGCCTTGCTCGAAAACTTTTTGCACTTTTGTGGTTTTGAAAGCGTAGCCTTTATTTCGCATCCTTCAAAATAACAAGAGGAAGATAAAAAGAGGCGACTACAAAACAAGCTTATCAACTCATATAATATAACAACCTACTTATACATCACAAATTATGGAACCTGCAAAAGGAAAGTTAGGTGTAATGTGCGTCGGTTTGGGCGCTGTTACCACTACCTTTATGACTGGTGTGCTCATGGCACGCAAAGGTTTGGCCAAGCCTGTTGGCTCAATGACTCAATACGATAAGATTCGCGTGGGTCGTGGCAAAGACAAAAAATACCTTCACTACGGCGAAATCGTTCCCCTTACCTCACTCAACGACATCGTGTTTGGTGCATGGGACGTTTATCCCGAAAATGCTTACGAAAGCGCGCTTAACGCCGAGGTGCTCCGCGATCGTGACATCGAGCCTGTTCGCGATGAACTCAAGGCTATTGTGCCTATGAAGGCTGCATTCGACAAAAACTACGCTAAGCGCCTCGATGGTGACAACGTAAAAGATTGCGCTACTCGTTGGGACATGATGGAAGCCGTACGCGAAGACATCCGTCGTTTCAAGGCTGAAAACAACTGCGACCGCATCGTTGTTATTTGGGCTGCCTCAACCGAAATCTACGTACCCGTTGACGAACAAATTCACGGTACACTCGCAGCACTCGAAGCTGCCATGAAGGCTGACGATCGCGAACATGTAGCTCCCTCTATGTGCTATGCCTACGCCGCCTTGGCTGAAGGTGCTCCCTTCATCATGGGTGCCCCCAATACAACTGTCGACATTCCTGCTATGTGGGAAATGGCAGAAAAGACCAAGATGCCTATCGCTGGTAAGGACTTTAAGACAGGTCAGACACTCGTTAAGTCGGGCTTCGCTCCTATCATCGGCACACGTTGCTTAGGTTTGAGCGGTTGGTTCTCTACAAACATCCTCGGTAACCGTGATGGTCTTGTACTCGATGAACCTGCTAACTTCCACACTAAGGAGGTTTCTAAGCTTTCTACCCTCGAGAGCATCCTTGAAGGCGACAAGCAACCCGACCTTTACTCAGACTACTACCACAAGGTTCGCATCAACTATTATCCGCCTCGCAACGATAATAAGGAAGGTTGGGACAACATCGACATCTTTGGTTGGATGGGTTATCCCATGCAGATTAAGATTAACTTCCTCTGCCGCGACTCTATCCTTGCTGCCCCGCTCTTGCTCGACCTCGTGCTCCTTTCTGACCTTGCTGCTCGTAAGGGACGCTATGGCACACAGCGCTTCTTGAGTTTCTTCCTCAAGAGCCCGATGCACGACTATACACAGGGCGAAATTCCTATCAACCACCTCTTCCAACAGTATGTTATGCTCAAGAATGCTATCCGCGAAATGGGTGGCTACGAGGCTGACGAGGAAATCGACTAAACACAAAAAAAGGACAATAAGTCGTATTATGCTTTTTAAGCATAAATGTTCTTAAAATCCTTCACTCTTTGCTATGAAAAGCTTCACGCACAGTGCATTACGACACTTGTGCGTGGGGCTTTTTATCGTAGCACACACAGCACCACCCTAAAAACTACACTTTTTCTATTCCACACAACTCTTCAATCGTGAAACGACTTTTCTTACTATTCATACTGCTACTTGCCGGCATCAGTGCCGCCCTTGCCCAAAAAAAGTTGGCAGGCTCTGTGGTCGATGCAAAGACTGGAGAGAAAATTCCCTTTGTTTACGTAGTCTACGTTAACGGAGGGGGCACGCAAACCGACCTTGATGGCAATTTTTCGTTGCCCTTTAAGGCTGGACGCTTACGTCTGTCGGTGCTTGGCTATGAAACCAAAACCGTAACGGTAAAAGAAAGCGCAGACTCCTTAGTGTTTAAGCTCAAATCAATGGACCGATCACTTAACACGGCTGAGGTTGTTGTAGGCAAAAAAGCTAAATATTCGCGCAAAAATAATCCCGCAGTCGAGCTCATGCGTAAGGTCATTGCAGCTAAAAAGCAAAGCGACTTGCACCACCACGACTATTATAGTATCGATAAATACTCTAAAATAACCTTCGCATTCAACGAGGTTACCGACAAGATTTTTGAGGACGGCAAATTCAAGAAGTTTCCCTTCCTCAAAGACCATGTCGAGGTGTGCAATGAAACGGGTAAACTCATTTTGCCTATTTCGGTCGACGAAACCGTAACACGTCTCATCTACCGAAAAGAACCTAAGAGCGAAAAGAACATCATACTTGGTCAACGCTCAAATGGTATTAACGACTTGCTCAACACGGGTGACATTGTTACCACCATGCTGAAGGACTGCTTTACGGACGTGGACATTTATCAAGACGAGGTAAGACTGCTGCAATATCCATTCACAAGCCCCATTTCGTCGAAAACAGCCATTAGTTTTTATCGCTACTTCATTGTCGACACCCTACAAGTGGCTGGCAACAAGTGCATACAAGTAGACTTCACACCCAATAATCCACAAGACTTTGGCTTCTCAGGCAGTCTCTACATCATGGCAGATAGCACCTACCGCGTACACCGCGTAGAAATGGGTATTCCTGTGCGCAGCGATGTAAACTTTGTAGAGAGCATGCGCATTATGCAAGAGTTCAAACAACTGCCCACAGGCGAACAAGTGCTCACAAAGGACGATATGTTGGTGCAAATTAAGCTCGCCAAATTCTTGAACAAGTTCCAAGTAAAGCGTGCCACTGAATATTCTAACTTCAGTTTCGAGCCCATCCCCGACAAAACCTTTAAGTTTAAGGGCGAAACTCTCACTGAGGCTAATGCACAGATGCAAGACAAAGAGTTTTGGCAAGCCCACCGAGCCGATTCGCTCACCAAGAGCGAAAGTTCTATGAGCCAGCTCATTCACAAGCTTGAACAAGTTAAAGGCTTTAAACCCGTATTATGGATTGCCAAAGCCTTCATCGAGAACTTTGTAGAAACTAGTGTCAACCCCGATAAGCCCTCGAAGGTGGATATTGGACCGGTGAACACGATGATTACACAAAACTTTGTTGACGGCTTGCGCCTACGTCTTTCGGCACAAACCACTGCAAACTTCAACAAGCACCTTTTCTTAAAGGGATACGCAGCCTATGGTTTTAAGGACGAAAAATGGAAAGGTATGGGCGAGGTTACTTACTCGTTCAACAAAAAGGCATACCTACCACGTGAGTTCCCCGTCAACAACCTCACCTTTAACTACACACGCGATGTAATGTCGCCCTCCGATAAGTTTTTGCCTACTGATAAGGATAATGTGTTCACCTCACTTAAATGGACGAAGGTTGACCACATGATGTATTTCGAGACCTACAAACTATTGTGGGATCGTGAGTGGGCAAATGGCCTGCGCCTTACACTGCAAGCCCGTACATCAAAAGACTCGCCTACTGCAAGTCTCTTCTATCAGCCCCTCCACGCAGGAGGTATTTCGCAAGATGCCTCTCTCAACATGCCCTACATCCGCACGTACGATGGCATGGTTGGTCTGCGTTTCCAACCTGGTGTTACATGGATTAACACCAAGCAACGACGCATTGCCAGCAACAACGATGCTCCGATTTTTACACTTAACCACACAGCGGGTGTGTATAACTTTGGCAAAGGTACCGACAACAACATGTATAATTTTACCGAAGCCAGCATTTACAAACGCTTTTGGTTAGCTTCGTGGGGTAAGATGGACGTTACGGTGAAAGGTGGTGTGCAATGGAACAAGGTTCCCTACCCCTTGCTCATCATGCCTGCTGCCAACCTCTCGTACATTATGGAGGATAACACATTCAACCTCATCGACAACATGGAGTTCCTCAACGACCGTTATGTGTCACTCATGTATGCGTGGGACTTGAATGGTAAAATTTTAAATCGTATTCCACTTATCAAAAAACTCAAGTGGCGCGAGTACATAGGTTGCAACGTGCTTTGGGGCACTCTTACAAGCAAAAACGACCCCTTTAAAAGACCCAACGACAGCCGTTTGCTCTACTTCCCTGGCAACTGGGAACAAGGCGTTTTTGCATACCAGTCAGGCACAATGAATCCCAAGCGCCCCTATGTTGAAGTCGTTGCAGGTATACACAACATATTCAAGATTTTCCACATTGAATACGTACACCGCCTCAACTACATCAAACCAGGTACACAAAAATGGGGTATCCGAGGCATGTTCCGCCTTACGTTCTAATTTATTCGCGTTTCAAGAAGTTATGAAGAAAGTTTGCAGACTCTTCATAACTTCTTTTTTGTGATAAAACATAATTTACAGATTAAAATTAAAAAAGAACTGATTTTCAATCAAAATACATTATTCTAAAATTTTAATACTAACTTTGCACCATCATGAATTTTCTTACGATTTTTACTAAAACGGAGAATATTGATCAAAGTGCTGATTTTTTTATCGCAACGTGCGTGTTGGGTGGAAGGTCAAAATCGTCCAGATTCACAAAAAATCACTCATTTTTTTTGCACGCGCAAGCATGCCTTAAACGCCCCATTTTTCGGCAAATAAAAACCCAATGCCATTCCGAAGGCATTCCGATATCATACCGAAGGCTCAGCGCAACAAAAAAGCACCATCCTCGCCCCATCAACTTGCGCTTGCTACAGCCATAACTTTTTTATACTGCACGCAATTTTAACAGAATATACCAAAGGAAATTTGGCTTATCCAAAATAAAGGGTTACATTTGCACACGGAAATAGTTATTAAGGAGAAGTTGAAAGGATTCCTAAGCAAAACGGCGCTGGAGTTCTTTCGGTTTTTTTTTGCAACCTCACCTTAACGCCTTCCAATACCCAAAAGAGAAATAATTAAAAACATACTACATCCAATTTTATTATGGCTTATATGACTCAAGAGGGCTACGACAAAATGGTAGCCCAGCTCCGTCACATGGAATCGATTGAGCGCCCTGCTGCCTCAGCAGCCATTGCAGAGGCTGCCGACAAAGGCGACCTTTCAGAAAATAGCGAATATGATGCTGCGAAAGAGAATCAGTCGAAACTCGAAGGACGAATTGCTGCTTTGAAAATGGCGATTGCCGAGGCTAAAATCATCGACAAGTCGAAAATCAAAGCCGACACTGTGCAGATTCTTACTACCGTCGAGATGAAGAACGTGAAAAACGGCATGGTAATGAAATATACCATCGTCAGTGAAAGCGAAGCTAACCTTCGCGAAGGAAAAATTTCGAGCACAACCCCCATTGCACAAGGCTTACTTGGCAAAAAAGTGGGCGATGTGGTAGAAGTGAGAATTCCACAAGGCACTATCAACCTCGAAATTCTTAACATCAGCATTTAAGATAATGAACAATTAATAATGAATAATTGGGCGTCCTAAAAAGTTTTGACCACAAAGCATTAATTATTAATTGTTCATTTTTCATTTCGCATTCACCAAGAACGTAATACTTAATACTTAAAGTTCATGACTATCTTCTCAAAAATTATTGCGGGCGAAATTCCCTCATACAAGTGTGCCGAAAACGAACACTTCTATGCTTTTCTCGACATTAACCCCTTGGCACAGGGTCACACACTCGTAGTACCTAAGCACGAAGTTGACTACATCTTCGACCTCTCAGACCAAGAATTGGCTGACATGGTAGTATTTGCTAAAAAAGTGGCACTTGCCATTCAGCGTGCTTTCCCCTGCCGCAAGGTGGGCATGGCTGTACTCGGGCTTGAAGTGAACCACGCACACATCCATTTGGTGCCGCTGCAGAGCGAAGGCGACATGGACTTCCGCAAGGAAAAATTACAACTCAGCGCCGAAACCATGCAGCAAACTGCCGATAAAATTTTGGCAGCAATGTAACACACACTACAACATGGGTCTCCCCTCTTTCCCCTTGGTTTATATTTTGTAAAAGAAATATCTACCAAGGGATTTTTATTTTCCTTACTTATAAAACCCGCCCAAATATTGTCTCAACCAAAAGTTTTACCTACTTTTGCAAACATAAATTATCAATTTACGCTAATACCTCATGAGTATAAAATTACGCAAACTGTTGCTCGCATCTGCCTTGTTGCCTATTGCTACTTGGGCACAAAACGTAGATCGTAGCAAATACCCTGATTATTCAGCACAACGCAATCCAGACCCTCAACTTATGCAGCCTCGCAAAGCAAAGGGTAAGGCACAAGCTGTGCGCCCAGACCACGTAAACAATGCCGAGTCGCGCTACTTTCCTCCCGTGTTCTACCAAGCAGGCGGATCGTGTGGCTCAGCCTCGCGCATTTGCTACATGTTTAGCCATGAGCTTAACTCATTCAGAGACCTTGATGGCAAAGACCCCAAAAACTACTACCCCTCGCACTTTGTGTGGTTGCTCACTAACGGAAACTCGGGCAAAGATGCGTTCATTCAGTATGTAGGTGTGCCTTCTGCAGCCACCTATGGCGGACAAACTTACTCTAAACTATTTGGCAGCCAAGACACCAATCAGCAAGATTTTGGTTGGATGTCGGGTTACGACAAATGGTATGAGGCCATGTTTAACCGTATGCTCAAACCCACGCACTTCACAAAAAACGTAGGCACTGAAGAAGGACGAGAGGCTGTAAAGAACTACCTATGGAACCACAATGGCGACCCCGACTTCCATTCGGGTGGTATTGTGGGCATTGGTTGCTCATCAAGAGCCATGGACTTTAAGGAGATTAAAGACACGCCCGCCAACAGAGATGCAGGCGTTGCAGGTAAAAAATACCTCATTCAGTGGGGACCCATTACCGACCACGCCATGACCATTGTGGGATATGACGACCGCATTGAATTCGACTTGAACGGAAACGGCATTTGTGGCGAAGCCTCAGCCGACGAACGTGGTGCTTGGATTGTTATGAACTCGTGGGGTGCCGATTGGCAAAACGATGGAGCGGTATATGTGCCCTATGCCTATGCAGGACCTACATTTACCAATGGCAGATTCTCAGGCGATTGGTGGACCCCCGAAGTCTACAACGTACGCAAAAATTACCGACCTTTGCGCACCATTAAAATCAAGATGGACTACTCGCACCGCTCTGAACTTTACTTAATGGCGGGCGTTTCGCAAGATATTAACGCTACCTCACCCCAATACACACAGGCTTTCGACCACTTTAAGTATGCGGGCGATGGTAACTATGGCAATACTGACCCTGCACCTGCTGTGCCTATGCAAGGACGATGGGTAGATGGTAAGTTGCACAACGAACCCATGGAGTTTGGTTACGACCTCACAGACTTAAGCGATAACCTCGATCCAAACGAGTCGATGAAGTACTTCTTTATCATCGAAACCAAAAAATCTGCCATCGGTAACGGTCACATTTATAACGCCTCGATTCTTGACTATGAACAGGATGCCGAAGGACTTGAATTTCCCTTTGCCATAGGAAAGGATGGGGTAACCGTTGAAAACCAAGGGAACCGCACCATTATTAGCGTGGTGGTTCCCGGTCGTGGTGTAAAGTCGCCCTCGAATGTCACTATCGACAATGGCAAGTTGGTGTGGAGTGCGCCCATTGCTACCGTCTATACGCTAACGGGCTACAAGGTGTATAAAGGCACCGAGGAGATTGCTACACTCGACGCAAAAACCACAAGCTACGCATTGCCCGAGGACGCTAAAGGCACCTATGCCGTACAAGCTATTTACGGCAAAAAGGTTTCTGGAAAGATCAATGCCACAGTACCCGAGGACAAGGTTTCAAATACTTGTTTAAGACTAACTCACTCCGGATTTACTATTCCTGGCGTCTTCTCAAGCAAATACGACAAAGCGACCATTGAATATTGGATTCGCCCCATGTCGCTCACCAATTGGAACCAGAGTGCAGGTCCTGGTTGGGGCACATTTATGTTCCATGCCAATGCAAATGGTTCATTAACTGCGGGTTGGGGACTCGAAGACCGCAGTGAAGCTGCAGGGGCACTGCAAGTAAATAAATGGAAACATGTGGCTATCGTTGTAGACGGCAACATGATGACTACCTACATTAATGGTGTGAAGAGCACAAGCTTTACTTCACAAAAATTTAGTGGATTAGGTGGTTTTGGCGACTTGACATTTAGCAGTAATGGCAATAGCAACGACCAACATGCCTACTACCAAGACATTCGCATTTGGAAGACTGCACGCACGGCACAAGAGATTAAAGATAACTATAATCGACAATTTGCCGATGCCTTGTTGCCAGAAGACCTCATTGCCTATTATCGCGGAGACTTGATTAATGTGGACGGCAAAGAAATGATGCGCGACCACACTGTAGGAGCACACCACGCAACTTTGGCAAATAGCAAATACACCAATGCGGGAGCATACTCTCAAGATCTTGCATACGAAAGTAACACACAGATTAGCATTGTACAACCAGAAGAAGCTGTAATGGCTGGTCGACCCACAACCTTCCACGCACAAGGATCTACGAACATCGCTTCGCTGCATTGGACGGCTGCAGGTGCAGGCATTAAAGATTTACGTGCCACATCGCCCATCCTCACTTTTAATAAGAGTGGCGAACAAGCTATTTCGGTTGTTGCTACCGACATAAATGGCAAAACCGTAACAGCTAACACAACGATTAAGGTGATTGAAAGCACCGCGCCTAAGGCAACCTTTACACTTAGCAGAGAACAATTAGGCACAGGAGACCGCATTACGTTTACGCCGACCGAAATTGTAGACGGATGTCGCTATAAGTGGAGTATGCCGGGGGCATCAAAAACCTCATCTACTAACACTTGCGTGGCTGTAAGCTATGCAAATAGTGGCTCATACGATGTGACACTCACCGTAACCGATATGCAAGGTCATAGCCAAAGCAGCACGCAAACCATTTACGTGTCTACAAAGGCTCCAAAGGCTACATTCGACGTGAATCCAGCTGTTGTAATGAAGGGCGAAACTGTAACACTCTCGAACCGCTCGCTCTATCATGCCAAAAAATGTCAGTGGACGATTGTGAGTCCGCAAACTGCAATGCAGGGCGAAGGTTTCGACGTAAGCTTTACACCGACAGTTTCGGGCATTTACGATGTCACACTTAAAGCAAGTAACTCTGCTGGTAGCGACGAGGCTACACAGAGCCACGCACTCGTAGTGTGCAATGCCGATAGCAAAACAGGCCTTAGCTTCTCGCCTGCTGCCACAGCACGTCTTACATCTACCAAGGTGCCGTTTACTGAAGGACAAAACTACTTTACCATGGAATGGTGGATGCGTGCAAATGCCTTAACGGCTAAGTGCAACGGCATTGGCGAAAGCCCCTCTACCTTCCAAATCCAAACTGAACCCACAGGACAGATGGTTGTTTACATAAAAGGCAAATCTGCTAAATCTGTCGAGGGATATGTCATCCCCAACGAATGGCACCACTATGCAGTAACTTACTACATGGGCATGGTTATCTTCTATCGCGATGGACAGATGATTAACCGCGGTGGCATGAATGCAAATGCTTTACCCGCTCTCAAAACATTCTGCTTTGGCAGTGATGATGCCCCCATGTGTGGCACTATCGACGAATTCCGCGTTTGGGATAAGGATTTAGAAGTAGGAACCATCCGTGGCTATATTACCGAACCCATGGATGCAGCTAAAGTAAATGCTGCCGAAGCTGAAGGTTTGAAACTCTACTACCAATTCAACCAAAATGGTGGCAACGTAACAGACGCTACATCTAACCAAAATACAGGAGTTCGCAGTGGTTTTGGACCTGATGGTGATGCTTTTGCCGACTCTAAGGGTGTGTTTGCACTCAACTTTGGTAGCGGTGCAACCGATGTTACGAGCAACTATCTCAAAAACACGAAAGAGCCATTCGAAAACACAGGCAAAATGTTTAGCGATGCTTACCAAGGTCGCTTCATGACCCTGAAGGATTGGAAACTCGAGAACATCAACGTATCCAAATACAACACAGGTGCTCACGTCGACGTAGTAAATGGCAGCGACTTCACCATCCGCACAGGTGACCTTGGTTTTGAGGCAGACCTTGAAAACCACAAGGTATATCAAACCATCGACTTGCCCGCAGGTGCCTATATGTTTAGCGCACATTACGGAAACTATGATGGCGATGCTGATGGTTGCTACTTGGTTCTAGGCAATGGCAACAGTCTGCCCGACACCAAGGATCTTTCTAAGGCTTTTGCATATAAGGCAATGGAAAGCAAATCTAATGCAAGTCAAAACGATTTGTTCTTTGTGCTCACCGAACCTGCCACAATCAGCCTTGGCATCTTGGCAAACTTAGCAGGTCAGCAGTGTTTGTCTATCAAGTCGTTTACGCTTACACAATACCCTCTTAGCAAAATGGAGGGTTTGGTAGACACTATTAACGGTGCTACTATCGACACCCCCGCTTCTATCAATGCGCATCCCATCTACGACCTCTCAGGTCGTCACGTCAACATCCCTGGCAAGGGCATCTACATCATTGGTGGAAAGAAGGTGGTACGCTAAGCAATAGCACCATGCTAAAATGCGAAGCAAACATTCTACGCAAAACTGCTAAACAATAGCTCTGAAATAACGGGCTAAAACACAAAGTAAGCAGCATACAATGAACGGCAAGTACGCTATTTTTAGTATACTTGCCGTTTTTTTACTCAAATAATTGTCTAATTAAAATAAAACTCGTATTTTTGCATACGCAATCAGCACCAAAGTGCTTTTTTACAATCGCACCCAACTCACATTGCACGGACTTGTAGCTCAGTTGGTTAGAGCAACAGACTCATAATCTGGAGGTCCCTGGTTCAAGCCCAGGCTGGTCCACATTGAAAATCAAGCAGTTACGACAAAATCGTAGCTGCTTTTTCTTTTTATCGGAAAACAATGGGAAAACACATTGATTTTGAAAACTCCTTGATTTTTCAATATACTTGGCATCATATAATTCCAAGTAAAGCATGTAAACAAGGTTTCTCTGAATATCAGAACAAGGTAGGAAAACAACGATTCCACAAAATTACATAAGCCATAAGACTTCATTTTCGGGTTTTATGGCTTCTTTGTTTTTATGTCATTACACACCTTGAACACATTCTTTTTTTCTTCATAAAAACATGCTTTTCCGTTAACGACTGCTAAAAAACCATACATAAAAAACTCTCTCAGTTTTTGGCGAATAGCACCTGTAATGTTCCTTTACACCAAACGAACTACCTTTGCCCACGGATTTCCAATCACGGAATTTCAAAGATGGTTCATGAGCCAACAACAGATGTGTAATCGGGATGTCAGGAAGTACAACTGTCGGACCACAAAGCAAGAATAGTATGACAAAACTCGTTACAATAGAACAATTGTTAGAGAAGCCTGTCTGCATGATGTCGGGAGAAGAATTTGTCTTGCTCCTCCAAAATGCAGAGAAAGGAACGGCAAAGGTACCTGCCGAGGTGGTGCCAGAGAAACATTATGAGCATGGTATCGCTGGAATAGCCAAAATATTTGGTTGTAGTATTCCTACTGCCAACAGAATCAAGAAAAGCGGTGTTATAGACCCTGCCATCACTCAGGTCGCTCGCAAGATTGTGGTTGATGTAGAACTGGCTTTGGAACTTGCCAAGAAAGCAGGTGGCTTTGCATCTATCAGAAAGTAGAGTAGTATGGAAGAAGACTGGAAAGACAACCTATCCATTGATGCTAAGGGGAACGCATTGAAGACCATTAGCAATCTTAGGATGATTTTCACGCATGATGAGAATCTCCGTCAGATTCGCTTTGACACTTTCTGCCAAGACGACATTTCCTTTTCTCCATTGTTCTGCAATGTCAATGGAAACAAGGTGGATGAAGAATCCGTAGGAAAGATTCAAGACTACTTGGAACAAAACTATGACTTGCGCCTTACTCAGAGCAAGGTGTTCGAGATATTGAAGACCACAGCTTCTGAACGCAATTTCAACCCAGTTCAAGATTATATCCGCAAAGAGGAATGGGATGGCACACCTCGCATTGAAACTGCCATCATTGATTACCTCGGTGCGGAAGACACACCACTCATCAGAGAACAGACCAAGTTGTGGTTTGTGGCAGCTGTTGCGCGTGCCTTTGAGCCTGGTTGCAAGTTCGACAATGTGCTCACTTTGCCAGGACCACAAGGTATTGGCAAAAGCACGTTCTTCAAAGTTATTGGAGACAGATGGTTCAACGACTCTTTTTCGTTCGCAAGTGGTGACAAGGAAAAGGTTGAGACTATCACGAATGGTTGGATTATCGAGATAAGTGAGCTAAACGGTATGAAGCGAGCCAATGATGCAGAGGCGGCAAAGGCTTTCCTTAGCCGTCGTAGCGACTGTATGCGCCCTGCCTATGGCCGCAAACCTATAGAGTACTTGCGCCACAATGTTTTTGCAGCCACCACAAACGAGACCAACTTCCTGCAAGGCGATAATGGCAATCGTCGTTGGTGGATAGTACCTGTTCAAGGCAATGGTCATGTCTCCGACTGGCTCTCAATCTTGCAGTCTGCGGTGCATCAACTATGGGCAGAGGCATATACCTATTATAAGAGAGGCACGAATCTCTATTTGTGTCCAGAATTGGAGGCAAAAGCGAACGATGTGCAAATGTGCCATTCAAGCATTCTCAACGATCCTATTCTTGATGACATCAAGCTCTATTTGGAACGCCTTGTTCCAAAAGCTTACGACACATGGAGCATTCCCATGCGTGCAGCCTATCAGAAAGGTGCATATACCGAAGCAACACCTAACAGCAAACCAGAGGTGCTGCTAAACATGGTATGTGCAAGACAGATTATCGAAGAGTTGCCCAACGACCTTGTACGTAGGAATCCTGCCAAGTACACAGCCCAGTACATCAACCGCCTCATGTCATTGGTGGACGGATGGGAACGCAGTGAGCAGGAGAAGGTCAAAGGGTTGCACCCCTCATACTGTGACAAGACGGGACGGACGAAACATCCATGGATGAGAATAAGTGCTCAACAAAAAGAACAAAAGGGAGAAGAAGAAGATTGGCAGTCAGAACTACCATTCTGACCATCTCCTTTCTTTTGCTTCATGTCCCTTTGTCCCTAATATTTTCCTATAAAGCCTAAAAATAATAGCGTATAGGATAAACAAAGGATTTGTGCCTTTAACCGAGGGACAACTTGGGACATACGTTCGCTTGGCATCGCACTTTACAGCAGCCAAATCACCATCGAGTGATGAAAAAAAGATTTTTCCTATCCCTTTCTTTTCGTCAGCAGTCAATCTTGGCTGATGTGCTATCACCAGAGTCTGTACCTCCGTTAGCCGTAGTTTTTCGGGAGGTCTAAACAAGAAGTACCAGTGTCTGACGGTTTGGCTTCGCCCACCGCTTCCTACTGGCATCCTTGAATGTTCGCTGGCTCACATTGGCTATTCTTTATATCAGATATTCAACTTTCAAAAACGCATTTACAATGACAGAAGACAAAATCATTAGCACGGAGAAAACTTCACGAAAGAGACCTCCAAAGGACAAGCATATTGATGTCCGTTTTACAGACAACGAGTTCAACCATGTTTTGAAGAATGCCCGATTGTCGGGAAGAAGCAAGAGCATATATCTCCATGACATTGCCCTTGGCCACAAGCCTTCCCTACCGATGACCACAGAGCAGCAGGAAGCCTTGAAAGGCTTGACTGGTGCAAGAGCAGAATTGGTTTACGTGCGCAATGCGCTTCACGCCTTGCCACAAGCAGAGCGGAAGAAACTCTTCAAGAGAGCAGACTTCATGGAGCGTTGGCTTCAAGGTGTCAACGACATCATCAGGGAATGGAGCCATATTAGAGACAGATTTTTAGACATGATATGATATCAAAAGCATCAGCCATTCAGCATGGTCAGGCAATGACCAATTATGCAACAAAGAACAATCGTGCAGACATCGTCAAGACCAACCATCTTAGCGAAGGTCTGCCTCCTATGGGCATGTGGGATGAGATGGTTCTGCATCAGTCCATGTTCAAGCAGAGGTATGTCAAGAAACCCATCGAACTGACCTCCATACGTTTTGAACTTTCCCCGTCTGAGGAAGAAGCACGAAACTGGAATCTGGATGATTGGCAAAGATGCCTTAATGAGTTCATCCATGAGATAGACAATATCTCAAAAGTGAACCATATCGGCAAAAGAAAAGGTAAGTCTGCAATATCAGTAAAACCTACCAATATAGCCAACTCACAGTATTTTGCAGCTCTGCACCATGACTCCAAGAGTGGTATTCCCCACCTGCATCTGGTGGTGAACCGCATTGACATGGACGGCAATCTCAATGATGTGAAGTTCATCGGTGAACGTGCCGTAATGGCAGCGAAAGCCGTCAATCTGCATCATGGATGGAAAGATGCTATGGATATTCGCAATCAGCGTATTGCAGAGGTAACTAACGCCTGCATGAATGTGTTGAGTTCCATGTCTGCCTTTGACTGGAATGTCTATACCGACAGATTGAGGTCAAAGGGGTACAACATTGAGTTAATCCGTGACAAGACAAATCAAACAAAGGTGCATGGGTATCGCTTCAAATTTGGTAGAACGACCATCAAGGCATCTGAACTGGGCGTTGGCAGAAATCTCACGGCATCGAAAATAGAGAGCACCTTCCATAGGCTGCATCCACAAGCGTTTCCTATTAGTCAAAGGTCATCTGCCTTTATGCCAAATCCAACAACAGAAGAAAGTCGGGATGTAGCCAAGCCAAGTGGTTTGTCTCATCCTTACAATGTGGTTCAACCAAAAGGCTCTCCTTGTTTCAGAAAGGTGCTGCAAGTTGATGGCAAGCACTTCAATATACAGATGCCAACTATAGCATACGATGCGATGAACAGTTGTATCAAAGTTCCCGAAAATGGATCTGCAAGTCATAATGACATTATGAATGTGGCGATGCTGCTCTTTATGGGCTACCTTGATGCAGCCACCAGTATGTCGGAGTCGTGTGGTGGCGGTGGTAGTCCTGGCAGTAGTTGGGAACGTGACAAGGACGAAGATGACCGTGACAGGGCAAGACGTTGCGCAATGCAAGCCAATTGGCTCTGCAAACCGATAAAGAGAAGTCGTAGAAGATAACATTAAAACACTTATCAGTATGGGAAGAAACAAGAAAGATGCAGCACAGGATGTGCTAACCCTGTACAATCAGATGCAGGAAGACGAGACTATTGAAAGAGGCAAAGAAGAAATCTGCACCACTCTTGATGAAATTGCGTCTGCCAAAGAAGTCCTCTCTTCTGTAATGATGGAACTTTCAGAAGCCAAACAGAAGATGGAGTCAACGAAGATTGCTCTTATAGCCACCCAAAAGAGTATAGAGAATATCGTTAGTAGAATCTGCAATACCATTGTCAAAGCAGAGCAAAGCGACCTAAAAGTTGGCATCAATGATGAAGGACTTACCCAGTTGAACGAGCGGAACAACACCGCCATTGCAGCCTTTAAGCAAGCCCTTGATGAACATGAAAAGCGAATAAATGTCCTATTCACTCACCAACAGAAAGAACTAAAGCGCATCCGAAACATTGAAGAAGGTGCTTACTTCAATGGTCGCACCTATGCTTGGATGTTCGGCTTGGCTTTTATAAGTTGGGCAATTATCCTTGTGGAAATCACCATCTGGATATGTATCAAACTTTTTTAGCAAACTTCAAAACATAAACATTATGACAGACTGCGAATATATCAAGACAAGAAAAGCGACTGCCGATGCCCTTATAGTTCGCCATGCGTGAAGCTGTAAACGACTATCTGGAGGTGAGCGGTGCAAACCGCTCCTCCATCAGTGGCGAAGAGGCCATCCTCGCACACAGAAAAATAGCAGCCAACCGATTGGCGATTGACTGCATATATGTGTTGTCTAAAGAGGAACTATCCAAGATGAAAGTGATGCCAAAAGGAATTTCTTTTGGTCACTCCAATCAATATACGGGAAGCGACGACGTATTTCCGAACGTGCTTCCACGACCTTACCTTTCTCGCGGTTGACAAACCACTTGATAAGTTGTCTTATGGGGCGATTTCGCATACAATGTATTTTGCCTATTTGAATCGTTTCTTCTTCAAATCCTTTTCTGAAAGTTCAATCTTACCAAGAGTTTTAGGCATAGGCATCTTTTCCTTCACCTTCTCAATAGATTGGCTATATGCTTCAATGGAAGGTATGGCAGGAACTCCGTTTTTTATACCATTGACGAATTGTGCCAAAGCACCTGTAAATTTGAAATAATAATACGACTTCATAGGAATGATTCTATTTATAGTATCAGATTCCCATTGCGTAAGAGTATTTCCTCTATGATTCATATTCCGACACTGGTAAATATCTGACATCAAAGAGGTTATTTCAATATAGTTCTCATAATCCACATTTCTCATAGTTGCTTTATAGCCAAGGAAATAAATGATAGCACGGATTTTATCACTGGCATATTGCACTTGAAGTGAAGATTGTGATTTTTCGAATGAATATGGAAGCCCTGTTTTTTTGTTTTGTCCAGGAAACACCAGACTTGCAATGGTAAATGTACTGTCCATTCTATTATCAATTCTCGGCTCAACATCCTTATTTGAAACCACATAGGCAGAACATCCCCACATTTTTTCAGCAATATTATTTAGCTGTCTGGACTCACACAATTTGTTGGTGATATTTTCAATCTGTTGGTAAAGCGATACACAGAAATCTCCGAATGCATCTTTTCTTCTAAAGGATTCCATTCGCACAAAGTCCTCAACAAGTGTCTGAACAATTGATGTAATTGGGAAATCCTTATAAAATTCTTCCGCCTGCTTACGGAGAATCTTTTCTATACAGTATTCGTATATCTGGTTTAGCCGCTCGTCTGAAATTATACCATTGTCCGCAGGATTACTTAACTTTAAAGCATCTCGCAGACTTTTGTAGAATTCAGCATTTTGCTGAGTAAGACGAACTATTTTATCCAGTGTGGATTTTAGTTTGTCATCCATATTATTGTCTTAGTAAGGAATCTAATTCATTATTTAATTCGTCTATGTCCACAGGCTTAGGTGGTATTACAGTTACCTTGTTTCTGCTATGAATGAGCATAAACTCCTTTCCATCAGCAGCCCGACAACATGAAATTGCCAGCTTGTTTTTATCTTCCAACTCATCTTTTGTTAAAGATTTGTTGATTGAAACAAGTTGTTGTACACCATTCTGTATATAGTAGGCATGACGACCTTTGCTGTTATTCTTCTTCTCGGTCTCGGCATTCTCATTTTTCTCTCGCTGACGAATAACGATTTCTACAGAAACACTCATCTTCTTCTCGAAGTCCAGCAAAGGTGTAGTTTCGATATACGTAATATGCCTTTCCGTGGTCTTTTTCGGGTCATGCATTTGTCCTACCAAACTTTGGAATTTGGCATAGAGACGATGATATACAGAATCATCTTCTCCCTTCACCATCTTGAGATACATCAGTTTCCCGTCAAGTACATTATCCAAGTTTGGATTCCCTTTTTTGACGTGTCCTTTTGCCTCCTTGTATTTGGGGAGAAACTTTGATTCGGCGACTTTATATCCGTATCGTTCCCATATATATAGGATATTTCGGATGTCCCTAACATACTTTTGAGAAACATTTAGTTTCTCGCTGAGTATAATACCCGTTACTTCCTGTCTGGTACCGCGTTTTTGCAGGCGAGTCTTTTTACCATTGATGGTAAAGTGTTGGTCTGTGATAATGCGTTCAAGTTCCTTACGGAAATCGCTGTTTTCATGAAAGACATTGTGCATTGAACTGAAAGTTATATCGTCGGCATAACGAGTATAGTTCAGCCCAAAACGACGTGCCAATCCTCCCAGTCGATGATCCAACTTGTCACATACCATATTAGTGATAATGGGCGAAGTTGGGGCACCTTGTGGCAAGACATAATAGTCTTTCTTTGTGCCATCAGGCAGTTCTCTCGTCTCTCTCATACAGCATAATCCTGCGACGGCACTTGCCACCGGAATAGGGAAGTTGAAAGGCTGCAGTTGTAGCCTTTTCCAAACACGTGGCTGTTCAATACTTGGAAAAAAGTCTTTTAGGTCGATGTTAAAAACATAGTTTGCTCCTTTATGCTTGCTTGCATTGAGTACTACAGACCTTCCTTCTGTGAAGCCCATTGCATATTGCGAAGGTGTATAGACTGCCTTCAGCACTTCATTCAGGCAGTCAAGCAGGAACATGAAACTTCTGTTGCGAGGAGCCGTAATCTGTCGAAAACCGCCAGATTTCTTTTTAATCTTGAATTGACGGTAACGATGGAAAGCATTCTTAGGATTACAATAGTAATTCATATGCTTTGCCATGAACGGATGGAACTTATCAGCAAACCCCAATTCATCCATCTCATCCCGTTTGATGCGGTTGAGAAGGTTGAGGAGGTCATCTTTAGACTTCATCCGAAGCGCAACTTGCTTTATTTGTTTCTTATCCATTGTCCTTTATTAGAGTTAAAATGAAGCGGTCTTGACATATCCAAAACTGGAACGATTTTCTTTATGTAAATGCTACATAGCATAAAAACATAACTACATCATAAGATAACTACATCGCTAAAAACTCACATCGTAGCATGTGTATAGTGCAACGTTAACGTAATGACATTGTTGTTCTCAAAGTCCCGAAGGACAGAGAGACATCTTGCGAATACGCAGGACAAAGTTCAAAATGTAGCTCCAGTATCGGAAGTATGTCAAAGACCGCTTTTATCTTTTCTGGTGCAAAGTTACAAACTATGCACGTACTCTATGTTCGTCTTATATAAAAACGAATTCATTCCATTTTTATTTTGCTTATCAGTCGATATTCCAGTATGCGTCTGGGTCGCCATCAAAGGCATCGTTTATTACATCGTCACTATATCCCATTACATCCTGGGCATAGGAACCAGCATATTCACCATAGTGTGAGCCGTAGTCTTCGTAAGAATCGTAATCGTATTCCTTACTTCTGTCGTAACTTTTCACGCCTTTAACAGGTAGTTCTGGGTTTAAGTCGTGGAAGAAAACCTCATGGGTTTCTCCATTCTTTACGACTTTTGTTGAGAATCGTCCCTTACCAAAGAAGTTCCAAACATCATCGTATTCCACGGGAAGAACTTCTTCTCCCCGTTCGTTAATTATTCCCCATTTGGCATAGGTCTCTGGATGTTTGGCCCTGTCTAATTTGATGAAATCTTCAAGATTCTCACGACCTTCAACCACTTTAGCCTTATCAGATTCTAAATCAATGATGGCGACTGTGTTGGCAACCCTTCCAGAGTTTCCTTGTGTGCGCACTCTTGCCAATCCTTGGTCGAACCCATCAATCCAACCATACTTGCCAAATGGGACAATCTCGTTTCCTTCATGGTCGAGAACTCCCCAGAGGTAGTCTAAACCCTGTGCGACGATGACATTTCCGTATTCCTTGTAGCTTTTATAATTCATGCTTTTGTTTTTTTTCTGGCGCAAAGGTACAATCGTGTTGTGAACTCTATGTTCGGAGTTTTGAATAAATCTCAAACATTTCTAATACTCGCCTCTCAACGAGGTCTGTAATTGGCTTGGGTGATAGAACTACTAAGTCTTTTCCAAAAGAGGTTAGCTCGCGGATGAGTTCATAGTTCTCCTTGCATTCTATGATAAAGAACTGACCACCACTCAGCGTCGGAAACAGACTATATAGCTCTTGTGCTTTCGCTTCACTAACACTTCGTTGCGACTCGTGTAGTGGCTTTGTTACTACATAATCCTTAGAATTATCACTTACCCAAAGCATAATCTTATAAACAGGACTATCTCCTTTATAGGTCACACCGATAATATCTTCGTACAGTTCATTCAAATCTCCATCATAATCTACATATTTGTGAGATGGAAGATTCTCTACGCCATCGATTCTGTCCAAGCCAAATGTTAGCAGCTTTCCATCAGACTCCGCTGCGGCAATAAGGAACCACCTGCGGTTGTACTCTTTGAGCAGATAAGGAAATAAGGTGACGGCAAGCTGACCATCCTTGTTTTTAAAGGTATGGTAGTGTAGGTTTATTGTTTGTCGTTGAGAAATAGCCGTAAAAAGCTCGCCAAGAATGTTGGATGATTCCAGTGGGTTCTTGGATAAAGATATTATCTGGTGTTTTGGTTTCCTTACACCCAGCCCCAGTCTAAGAGCTTCAAGGTCGCCCAGGTTAGGTAGTCCATCGAACTGGCCGAGCATGGTCAAAGCTTCAGAAAGGAGGTATTCTTCGTCAGCCGACATTTGTTTCTTGAATATAGAGTAAGCCGGGTTTGCATATCGAAGGCATTGTTTTGAATAGGATTTCTGTTTTTCTTTACTGTAAGCATCAACAGTGTACCGTTCAATATCAACCAGAAAAGGTCCTTCATACTCTAAATAGAATATGTCCTTTTCTATCGTTCTTCTGACAACACCATTGGTATCTGGGTACATTTCAGAAAGACGCAAGTTTACCTCCTCCGTTAGGTCGTCCAAGGAGTAGTTATGATACCGGTTGCTCAGTAAATCATCCAGTATCTTATATCTGGTCATCGCGTTCTTATTTGCTGGCATGGTCTTCTTTTTTATAAGCTTCGATACTCTCTGTTCTTTTCAGACAAACAGTTAAACGTTCCTCAACTCTTTCACGTTTCCGAATCTTGTCTTGAAGATTATACACCTTTTGGTTTAATTCGTTGATTTCCTCTTCGAGTTTGACGTATAAGGGGTTCTTTTCACGGAAAATCTTGTCATGTGCTATTTTTTCTGCGAAAGTCATCTTGGCCTGAATACGCTCTTTGCGCTTGTCAAAATATAGTTTTCTGTTTTCCTTAAACTTAATTTGCCGTTCAAGGTTCTTCACTTCCTTATTGAATGCGTCAATCATGGAACGAACACTACTCAGCACTGGAGGAATTTCTGGCTTAATATTCTTATTCATTGAAAGAATCTCATCTATCAATGCTGACATGTCTCCACAAATTTCCTGTAATTGAGTTAGGCTTTCAATAAAAAGCAAGCCACCAGTGATTTTTTCTGCTTTAAACAAGGTTGTTAGCTCGTCTGCTATTGTCTCCATCATAACAAACTCATCCTTGTTAAAAGGACGTATAACGCTGAGACGAATTTCAGAAGACGTTGAATCTTTGATTCTACTTTGAACCTCTGCAGGATTATCCATAATGGCCCGTAAGCCTTTCATCATCTCTTCTATTTCTCTTATCACGTACTCACCGATGAATTTTCTCGGGTCTGCTATGGACTGATTTACGAAGTCAGCGATGAAAGCAATGGATGACTCCCAACTCTCCCTTAGAGGACGGTATGCCCTTGTACATGCCATCAGAGATTTCATGTTGGCATAATAGTAGTGAACCAGATATGAATATGGCAGGATAACAATATTCTTGTATTTTACAGCAAGATTAAAATACGCTGCACTACCATAACCGAAATTTGTTCTCAGTTCAACGGTTATATCATCATTGATTATATGGGTATATGTAGAATACCCAACAGTATCACAAGAGTACAATTTTATCTCGCCATGTTCTCTTATCTTCTTGACGGTTTCACTAAGTCGTAAACATTTAATAAATATAGCGGCCTTTTTGAAATACTTCTTTTTAGCCGCTTGATTGGCATCTTTGATTTCCTCCTCCAATTTCAGTCTCAAAGCCTCTTTGCTTTCCTTACTGAAACGATGCTTATTATTGAAGGCGGTTTCTATCTCCTTAATGCCATTTACGTAATCTGCATAAGAAATTTCTTCTGGAACAGAGCGTTGGTCAATATAGCTATCATTATATTCGCTTGGGTAGCAAAATGCAAAGCCCTTTATTTTTGGAGAAATTGCAGAATAGAAATATGACGACATATCATAGACAGTTCTGTTAGGATTATCCACCATTGCTTCTAATTCAGCAATGGGGACCTCAGAACCAGGTATGTCCATCTTCTTTACACTAAGAGTCGTATCTTTGTTTTCGACCAGTGTAAGTACGTATTTCTCATTTACTTGACTTTTCTCCATAACCAGATTATTTTGATTTTCGAGTGCAAAGTTAGGAGTGGATTGCGAACTCTATGTTCGCAGGGTTGGTGTTAATCCTTAATTCCGCAACACTATTATAAATTAAACTTTTTAAGTACCTGAGCAACAAAAAGCTCTTGCTTTGGCAAGCGGCAGAGCCGAGCGGCCCAGGGGTTTGCCATATCGAAGAATTCACTTATCTTGGTGTTGTAATAACAAACAAGAGAAACCAACGATAGACATGGCAAAGGTACGAAAATCGGTTGTGAAAACATCAAATTCGTCCTGTTTTGGTGCTTGTTTGGCAAAGAAAATGAATATATAGCATTATTCTGATAGATTATCACACTTAATAAATATCACTTATTCTATTTTCTCAAACCTTTCAACCAACCCCGAAATAACTCTTCTCGCACGTTGCCACTTAGAGCAACCAGACACGGAAAACTCTTTATGATTGATTGTGATGAACGAATCTACTCTTTGGGCTGGGTCATACTTGTATTCTCGACTAGAGAACTGATTTATTGCACGCAGGAAAGTGGCGAAAGACGTCTTTGAATCAAGGTGGTTGGTGCGCAAAAGTGCTGCCTTGATGTAAGCAGTCTCGTATTCATGCTCCATATCATTGAGGGCAGATAGGATTGCTCCTTTCAGTGCAGACCTATCCTCTGCGATGAGGATGTCGTCGATACTTAGCTCTTCTTGCTGAATGGTTCTGCGTCCATGCTTCCCTTTTGTATTGGCAAGAGCATTCTTTATGGTCTGTCGAAATTCTATGTCCTCTATTTCCTTACTTTGTTTTGTCCATTCTGCTTTCTTGTCAAGACCTTGCGTAACGCTGGTTTCCACAAGATTTACTATAATTGTTTTGACACTTTCACGCACGATGGAAAGTTGTTTGTCGTTAAGACTTACTTTGCTCAATGCCGTTGCACTCTTGGGTAGTCCATGGTCAAAGCAGATATAATAGAGCGTACACATCAGCAATGTATTTCGTTCCTCAAAGATTTCTTCACGAAGACGGAAATACATTTCAGGGAGAGCATGAATGGCAGACAGCATTATTCGCTTTGATATTGTTGCAAGTTCTTCCGCTGTATGCCCTTTGCTAAAATTGAATACAGCGATTTGTACGAGGGAAGGCAACGAATCCCAAAACTCTTTAGCTGAGACATAAGGGATATAAAGATGCTCGTCATCTTCCTCACTCATATCCTTGTCAACAAGACCATATTCCCTTATCAAGATTAGGTCTTCGTTTGTTTCATTCTTATCCCTACCAATAACTTCGGAATAGAAACCCAATCGCAGATAGCCAGTGAAAGCCATCATTTCATCGACAACACGTATAGCCACGGCTGTCTTTTCTTCATCTGACAGAACGGTATCTGTGTTGGACACAAATAGTTTCCGACACTCAATAAGCACGGATGTAGGCACATATTTCGCAGCCATTTTGAATATGCGTTCAATTTGGCTGAAATCGTTGCGCATCATCTTCATCATATCCAATGAGAAGCGTGAGTAATCCTCTTGGTGTTCCTGCTTCCAAAAATGCACTTTGTCAAGCGCATCCCTCATGGCGTTCTTTTTGAAATTTCTTATCTCCATCTGCTATGTTACTGCTATTAGGTGGCAATTTGAGAAAACGTTTCATTCACCCAACTGCTTCAACAAGAAATCTTCCAAGGTCTTTCTGTCTGGCAACTGGAGCATATAGGTGGAAACAAAGAGTTGGTTATCCATGCCAGCAAGAGCATATTCTACCATCTTCTTTCCCTTTCGTGTGCAGAGCAATATGCCGACAGGTGGGTTATCACCAGGCTGCATTTCGTTCTCCTTATAGTAGGACACATACGCATTGAGTTGTCCAAGATTCTCATGCGAAAACTCCTCGTTCTTCAGTTCTATGATGACACCACAGTGCAGAATGCGATTATAAAACACAAGGTCGGGATAATAATACTCGTCATCGATAATGATGCGCTTTTGGCGAGCCTCAAAACAAAAGCCTTTGCCCAATTCGAGGATAAACTCTTGCAGATGGGTGATTAGCGCATCCTCCAAATCGTGTTCATCCACAATATCCTGCGCCTTCAGTCCAAGAAACTCAAAGGTGAAAGGTTGGCGAATTTGCAACGCAGCAGAGTCATGTCCTTGCACAGAGGGCAGGGAAAGCATTTTCTCTGGGTTGTCACTAATACCTGTACGGAAATAGAGGTTGGTGCTAATCTGACGGCGAAGTTCGCGAACAGACCATGTACACTTGATGCATTCCTGCTCGTAGAAGTAACGAGCAAGAGGGTCATCCACGCTCATGATCTCTCGTATATGAGAAAAAGACAAGCGTGAGACTATCATTTCTGGTGGTGTCTGAAAATTATGCGACACTGTTGCACAATTTGTATTAGACTGGGCATCAGCAGATTTATCCATCAAAGGAATACTATTCCCTGATTTATTCGACAGCGTTGAATAAATTTCATTTTGAACGAACAGTCCTCCCATTTGTGGGTATAAGTTGTAGAAGTTTCGAGAAGTCTGAAACAAAGTAACATTGAGTCCTTTCCTATCCACCCGTTCCTCCAGTTTCTTCAGCAGGTGAGCACCATACTCAGCCCTGTCTTTGCCATGCTGTTCAAACTCAACGATGTAATAACCAATGAGCCAGTTGCGCATGGTCTGCATACGGTTGATAGCCCTTACAGCCGATGACTGGGCTGCATCATGCGTCGTTTGAATGATGGATGCCAAGTCGCTGAAAGTGTGAAACGTGCTGCTCCAATCCTCAAAAGGAAGTTCCATCCCTTCGTGAGTGTATGTTGATATTTCGTTTGCCATGTTATACCTTTATATATTGAATGTGATTATTTTTTCGTCAAAAGTTGCAGAAGCATTGCTGTTTTCTGTTCTTCCGTCATATTGTTGATGTCCTCCTCCGTTATCTTTGGCTCCAAGTCAAGGAGTTTGCTATTATATTCAAACTGCGTCTCCAAAGGATACTGGGCAATATACCTATCTGTTATCGAATGATTGGTTGAATGTCCCATACTTTCGGATATGTATCTCTGTTCCACACGTGCATGGGAAAGATTTGTTCCGTATGAATGTCTACACCATGTTCCCGATGGGCGCACCTCCCAATGAAGCACATCTTGGCAAATCTTGATGATTCTGTCCTGCACATTGGAGTTCTCTTGTGAGATTCGTTTGCGCTTATCAGCTTTCAGTGTTGCACCTTGCAGAATATCAGGAAAAACAAAGCCATTGAGCGTTGGCTCAGCAGCAATCTCGTCAAGAATCCGCTGGAGAGGCTTTATTATGGGAATAATCACCTCCGAACCACCTTCCGTGCGATTTGTGGTCTTCACTCTTTTAAACTTGAAGGCTTTTCTACCAGTGTCGAAATAATATTGAGAATAAGTCAATTCACCAGCATCGGCAAGATTAAAACCATTACACAGATATTGGGCGAGGAACAATCCCAATGAATAATGCGCCCTTTCCGCATATCCACTTTTCCAAGTATCGGGATAACGTTTCTCAATGAACACTCGATACAATTCGGTCATTTGTTCTACTGTCAGATAGCAATGCTTTCTCGACTCTCCAACAGGAATAGACACCAATTTCTTCTTCTGGATATTGGAGAAAGGGTATTCTTGATTGGTGAGGTAACCCATAGACACGCACTCATTCCAAACGGCCCGACAAGAACGAAGGTATATTCCACGCGTAGTGTTGCTAATCTTGCCGACAATGTTGCCTGCTTCGTCCTTTACGCCATACATCATGCCATTGTTCCAATATTCTATGTCTTCCTTATCGACCTTGAAGCCAACGACAGGTCTATCCCACATAATTTTCTGAAAGGACTTCAAGGCATACTCGTATGATTCTGCGGTAGTGCAACGCTCACCATTATTATCCGTGAGATAGAAATTGATCTTTTTCTCCCAAACGCCTATGAATGACGTTTCCTTTGTGGAATCCACTCCTGTAACAACAACCTTGATACGTTCGAGCGACAGACTATTGCCCAAACGTTCTATCATCTCGGTCTGAGCATCGAAGATGGCATCAAACTCCATCTTCTTTTCATAGAGTTCCGAGCGAACAGCCTTTGCACTCAGTGTGCAAACTTTCGCGAAATCCTCCTCAGTGAACTCACCAGCAACAAAACTATACCATGATTTTCGATCTATGGTATAGCGCATTGCAACAGGAAGCGTATCCCTATCTTTCTTAGGGTGACGCTTGTCGAGAATAAGGGCGTAGGTACAACTTCCATACCTTGCACTCTTGTAAGTAGTATCCAGTTTCTTTGCCATTTTGCCAATAGTCTGTAGGTCCAAACTTGCCAATCATCCCGAATTTCGGAAAACAATGGGAAAACAAGTTCCCTAATATCCCTCCCAAACACCCTATATTCCTATGCTTTTCGGGAAAACAATGGGAAAACACAGACGTTTTGATATAGGATTTCTTGGCATATCATAAACTGCCACAAAATTAGCAAAACGTTGTGTATCAACGAAATTTATCAATATAAAAAATTATAAAATATCATTCTCTCAGACTCATAATCTGGAGGTCCTAGGTTCAAGCCCTAGCTGGTCCACATTGAAAATGAAGCAGTTACGAATTTCGTAGCTGCTTTTTTGTGTAATTGCGTAAACAATGCGTAAACAAACTGTTTGAGTTAGGTGTGTTTACGCAATGATGCTCTGTGATATTCAGCAACCATATAATCAAAACAACAAGTCCCATCGACATATAGTATATATGCAGATGGGACTTTAATCGTTAAAGGTCAAATTCAAAAGTCTTGTTTGGCGAAAATAAAACTAAGCCTTCATAAGATGGATGTGCGGTGTCGTATTTGCCATAATAATCCGACTCATAAATTTTCATGCAGTATTTGCCTGATGCCACATTGCTGAGTTTGAAACTTACATCGTATCTACAATAACAATCGGCTTCCATTGTCGGGTCTGGAGTATACGGTATCAACACTATGGCAATTTCTCCGTCATTAGCTTTTACAGACGGACGGAATTCATTCACAATGCAATTAGCTTCAAGGTCTGTGAACTTGAAGGTCGCCACCCCATTCTTATCAACGGAAATAGACACTTGGGGCTTCTTTTCCATTTCACTTCTGTAATACTCAGGCCGACTCTCTTTTGCAGAGAAAGACCTTGTACACCCAGTATTAACGATGTCGCTCAGTCTCACAGGCTCTGTTACATTTTGTTCAGACGAGCAAGAGGCCAACATGAGTACTGATAAGACACATCCGAATAATGTTGTTCTCATAAATCTTCCAGTTTATATTAATGTTCGTATATTCTCTATCAAAGAGTAGGTGTGAGTTAGGTGTTCCAATGAAGATAGCACTCGCATATTCTTCCCCTCCACGGCATCAACAAAACCCTTTATCGAATCGTAATAGCCTTGGGACACAATTTGGTTATTCTCCTGCAAAGGTACAAAGTTATTTCTTTTAAGCAGACTGACGGTAGTCTTTCCGCACGGAAACACTTTTTCCATTGGGATGCCCATTATGATTTGGGGCTTGGGCTGAAAGGTCAAACTGTCGAATTGGTCTATCTCGTAAATGCCCCTAACTGTGTTGATCGTCCAATGTTCTTTTGCGTCATTCCAAGAATAGCCCGTTGACAGTTCCAGCATGCCAGTGGCACAACGATGTTCAAGAATGAGCATCAAGGTATGCCCACCCGCGCTTTCCGCGTATTTCACTTGAGCTTCGCCAAACAGATAGGTCATGCAATCTAATGGGTGGATAAAGAGATCGAGCAAGGCGTTGCCTTCTGGATAGGCACCTGTAAGATATTTAAGGTTATAGCATGCAGAGGCCTTGCTCTTTTTCAACTCCTTTTTCAAGACACGCATGATAGGCGAGTTCCGCTTCTGTAGCCCCACCTCCACAATAGCGCCATGCGCCTTTTGCAAATCCAACAGTTGCGCCAACTCGTCCAAACTTTGGCAGGGAGGCTTTTCGATAAATAGTGCCTTGCCGCTCTTCAGCACTTCTGTGGCTATTGCAAAATGCGCTTGTGGAGCTGTTGATACAAAAACGCCTTTCACTTCTTCGTCTGCCAGTATTTCCTGCAAGGAAGTAGTAGCATGCACACCAGCATAAGCTCGCTCGATTAAAGGCAGTTTGTCAGCAGACTTACAGCAAACATACTTCAAGGGCACATGCAGGAAGGCAAGCACTGGATAAAGATTGTTCATGCTATGATTGCCTATACCGACGAAAGCATACTTAGCATGATAGTCGTGTCTTAAAAGACTTGTATTTCGGAAACGCTTGTAGCGGTCGATTAATTGCTTTGTTAAGTATCTCATCTTCTGATAATCCGTTTCATGTATTGTTTATAAGTTTCTTTACTATTTTCTGTCCACTGATACTTACCATAGAACCATTCTATCATTTTCTTTGGCAAGATTTTTTCAAAATTGCGCAATAAGATAATGTCATATTTTCGATGAAAATTTATCCAGCAAGCATTACATTCTTTAGAATACTGACACTGAATGCGACTTGTTTGGTATGAATTGAATATCTCATCCAAGGACTTTTCGTGAATATTACCCAACATTATGCCCAAGTTTTGGCACAATGGCACATCCCCATTAGAATGAATCACCAACTCACTAAAAATGCTTTGACATCGCAAATTCAAATTATCATTTTTCCATTCTTCATACAGAGCAACAAAATCGAAATTTTCCTCTGTTTCATGAATATTTTGGGGAATGCTTTGAACAAAGTTCAGCAAATCTGCATTCAGTAAATCTGCCGTTGTGTCAAAAAAATCCATTGTACCATAAATACCAATACGCACATCCACTTTTAACTTCTTTGCCACTTCAATAACGTAGGTCATATCTGCAAAGCTATTCCAAGGTGACAAGCAAAACATAAACGATATGGGCACCTCGTCTTTCAAAGCCTCAACAACTTCTATCACCCTGTCATGTCCGTTACATCCCCTCATCGTTTGATAGGTGGTTTTATCGCCATCAAGCGACACATATAGATGTGTAGGACGATATTTTCGCACTGCCTCGATGACTTTTTTGGGGTTAAGGCAATTTGATAACAAGGTGTAGTTCGGATGATGGTGCTTAAACCATTCCATGATGGCATCAGCCTCTGGGTGAAGAAGAAACTCCCCTCCTTCTAACCCTACTACTGTTTTCGTAGTAACACATTTGCTCTGCATTATCTTTTGGATGCTTTCCAGCGATAAATGCGCTTCTGTTTTCTGCCATATAGAGCAATGCTTACACCGAGATTGGCATTTGGTGGTAGAGTAAATCATTAACGTACTCAGCTTCTTATGTCGAGGACGAAGCAAGTTATTAAGATACAACACCCCATTATAAAAGTAATCTTTTGTCTTATACATATTTTCTTTAGAAACTTTTGTGCTTCTACCAATAAGAGGCTACAAAAGTCTTAAAGACTGCATAACACAAAACTTTTTACCAGGAGTACCTAATACCCAAAGGCATTGTCATCGTAAATGGATGCTCCGTCCATATCGTATGATAAGAGCTACCATTAGGTATATACCAATTGAATGAAGGCTCAACGTAAACGCTCCACTTTGGCGCAAACTGATACTGCAAACCAATATTTGTGCCTATACTCCACTGCACAGAAGGTGTAAAATGCCAACTATCCTTATAAGGCATGATCTGCCCTGTAACATACTGCTCATTCATCTTTCCATATACAGGTATATGCAAAACACCACCAAGCGATGTATAGACAGACCAATTCTTTATATCAAGCCACTTGTATGAAACCTGCAAAGGCATTCCCAAATAATGAATCTTTTGGTTCCGATTAATGTAATGAGCGCCTTCTCCTAATGTAAAATCAGACTTTAAGAGTGAATATTGCAAACCTGTTTGCAAACTCCAATTATTACCAAAAGACTTTCTTACAGAAAGACCAAAAGTTAAAGGTTTGTCATGATGCTCATGTTCCACTATTTTGCCATTATTCTTAATATTATTATTTATGTTGTTCATATTGTTTTGGGCAATTTCCATAAGTGCTTTTTCTTTGTCCGACAAATTTGCATGCTCGTTCTGCAGCAGATACTGATAGTAATCTTCCCAAGTTTCGAACGCTTTAGGTCCAGAAGGTTGAGGGCCATCTGTTATATCTTCTCTATCATTTGCCAAAAACATTCGGTAAGCACTTTGAGCTAAATCTGAACCCAATATTCCAGTTGCCAACAGTTGCCACTTGTGCCTTTGAACATGGTGCATGTTGTCAACAACATAAAATCCGTTCTTTGAATAAGGATTTACAATCGTATCAATTAGAACAGTGTCTTTTTCCGCTTTTGCTATCCACTTATTCGATACAGAATCAAGACAAACACATAGACTGTCCTTATGCAATGAATCAACTATAATGGAAAGCGTTTCATTGACATTTCCTTCCACTTTAACTTTACTACTTGCTAAATTCCGTTTATCAGATCTTTTGTTTTTTAATGCAGAATGCTTCACTACATTTCTTTTCTTAACCACATCCGCAACCAAAGCATCATCTTTGTCTGTATCCTTTGTTCTTAGCAAATATCTACAAATAGGAATACTTACCAATATCAGAGCTATAGCTGTCATATTCCTTTTGTTAATAATATGGCGCAACATAGCTTTTGCACGCGACAACTGAGACGATGAACTATGTGGGGCAATGCCAAGTTTTTTGGCTATTTCTTGATGTGAATAGCCTTCTATCACTGACATTTTAAACACTTGTGCATACCCTTTTGGCAACTGGTCTATCAATGCAAGAATTTCTTTTTCTGCCAATATAGAATCAGAAGAAATTGCACCATCTTGTTCCAATTCCTCACCTATCATACTCGAAAACGAAACAATCTCTCTATTCTGTTTCTGTACCAAATGCTTTAAGGCTACATTTTTTGTGATCGCTGCAATCCACTCCCCAAACTTTGACGCATCTCTCAGTTGATGAAGTGAATAGTATGCACGGATAAATGCCACCTGGACGAGGTCATTTACCGTGTCCTCGTCCTCATTTACTATGGCGAAACATACATTTCTCATCATTGGGGTATATGCTTCGTATAATGCTTTCAGAGCTACAGAATCTCCTTCTTTTATGCGTGCTACTATCTCTTTCGTATTCATGTTTAGAGTAAAAGCATGTTCGCTTTCTATTTTAAGATACTCCAAACCGAGAAAAGACTGCATGACAAGTGACTTTTTTTGTAATTTTCTAATTATACGATTCAACCATTTGCCTCCAATTCCAAACAAAATGACGAATTGGTTTATTTTGGCAAGGAGGTATAATGTACCAGAGGATACAAAAGTATTTAAAAGAAATGACATTTCAGCACATATTTGATACACACCTTAGCAGGTATTTCAATATTCGCCGAAAAAAAGCTGACTTCTACATACAGAAGCCAGCCCAGACATAGTTGTCAAAATAGTTTTTTCATTCTATAATAACTCTTTGTAAGATAAGAGTTTTTCCACCTCTTTCTAATTGTTTTGAGTGAATTCATTCTGTGAGAACTACAACTAATCCATCTCTACTTAAATCTCTCCTCTTCACTAAAAGCCTAAATCATTTTTAGGATAATTACAAACCTTTCGTGGTTTACACGTTTATTGTTTAGTTACAGTTGCCTTGTGTGTGTTCACGCTGAACGTACCAAGCGAGGTTTTCACTTTGTACACCCCATTCTTGACAGAAATAAGCTTGGCAGACATGCCCATGAACGAGAAGCTACCATCCGCATTTTTATTGATGGTGTGTCTGCCGAGTGGCGTATTCACCACAATATGGTTGCTAGTAACTTCCACCACGCCATAGGTTGTGCCCGAGGGAGCCTTTTTTACAGCCTGAGCCACCTCTTTTGCAGCCTTCTGTACGTCGTCGTTGCTTGCATTCGCAAAACATGCTGTGCTGGTTGTTACAGCCATCATCAGCGCAATCATTACTTTCTTCATTGTTCTTTAAAATTTTAATTGTTTGGTCTTATTGACAATGCAAAGATACGGCAACTTTCTAGCGATTAAAAGTCATTTAAGTCGCATTGTACAAGTTGTATGGTTTCTTGTATAAGTTGACAAATAACGTGGGCAAAGTTTCATTAGCTACCACACAAAAAGATGTATTGATATTATATCTTACAGGAGAAAAACGACAAGAGTTTGAGAACATAAAAGGGATTTCAAAATCCACAAAAAAGCTATGCACAATTGGCAACCATCATTTAGAGAGGATGTTGCATGAAACTAACATAACTTGAGAGGCATATAAAAACAGTTGTGCAGATGAAAAGTTACCCAAAGTTTTAAAAGAAAGGGGGCAACCTTCATCTGCACATCTGCACATCTGCACAAGGGTTATTCGCGTATAAAATCGTGCAGTTGTGTGTGTTTAAAAAGAGGGAGAGAACTGAAACCTTTATCACTGCGTGCGTGAGGAGTGTGTGAATTTAAGCCGTGTGGCAAAAGTCTGCGGTAGATTGTTTTATGGGGCTGTTTTACTTAAGAAGGGAGAGGTGCAGACCAACCCGTTAGCTTGTGATTTTTTTGTGTCACACACACAGTTTTGAGGAGTGATTGTTGTTTTACTTAAAAATTGGCTCACCGTCCGGGGCGTCTTTGGGTGGACGGCAAGGGGAAAGGGATTGTTTTATATTTTGTCAGCTTTAATTGATTGTTTCTTAGCGTCTATTCAACCTTTGGAGGGGATTTAACTTTTAAACAACTCTTTTAAAAAGTCGTCAGTCATATTACCCGTGAGGTTGATTAATCTGAAGTGGCGGTCGTGCTTCATAAAAAGCACCATCTCCACGATGTATTTTCCGCGTCGTCGCACATACAGCCGTTTGCTTTGGCGTTGTGCGTAGGGTTTATAGCGTTTGTCATTACGGTTGGCTAATCGCAGAGCCTTGTTATAAAGCCAATCCGTGTCGTGCCAGTCGGTATTATTCGCCATTTGAATCGACTTTAGCTGCGAAAGCACTTGCCTTGTATGGTCATTTTCTTCCACATCAGGCAGTTGCATCATACGTTCGAGCATAAGGGGCGAAACCGTAGTGCATTGCAATGTGCTTTGGTGCGCATAGAGCGACATAAAGCGCGAAGCAAAATCCTGCTCATTCTGCGCCTGTGCTGCTATTGCTATAAATGTCGCCAACCAACCTATAAAAATATGCTTAAGGGTTTGCATTATTTTTTTGTATAGATGATGAGGTGACAAAAATTATCGTTCAGTGGGCGAAGGCACTGCATGATGCTTTGCAGAGTCGTTCACAGCCGTTTTAGCGCCCTCTTTAAACATCTCGAGGGTTTGCATACTTGCCTCATACGCCTTTTGCGGATCGGTGTACGAGTCTTTGTATGCCGACTGGTTATAGTCCCAAGCATTGGGGCTATTAGGCTGCGAGGTAAACGAGTGTTGTGCAGCATTGCCAAGCAGTGTGACTATTGCCACGGCAGCTGCAGCACGGAATAGCGGACGTAGTCTGCGACTGAGCGAGATGCGCTCTACCCTCACCACTTTGTTCTGGGCAGGTTTCTCGTCGGCTTGACCAATGGCAGCAAGCACACGCTCATCAAAATCGGCACCTAAGTGTTGCTGCGCCTGTTCTTGCTCATATACGAACAAACTTTTATAGCGCTGCAACTGTGCAGGCACTTGCTCTTGGCTAAAAAAAGCCTTGAGAATGCGCTCTTCTTGAGGTGTGGTTTCACACTCCCAATAGCGTTCAAGCAGTTGTTCAATATATTTATAGTCCATAATTCTCTATTTTTTCGTATTGGTTTTTGATAGCCTTTCGTGCGCGATGCAGCGTCACCTTAAAAAGGTCTTCGCTAATATTCATGGTTTGTGCAGCCTCGGCATAGCTCATTTCTTCAATGTCGCGTAGCTGCAAAGCCGTGCGCAAGCGTTCGGGCAAGGCATTGAAAAGTTGATGGATGCGTTTAAGTTTCTCGTCGCGTTCAAGCTTTTCGTCGGGTGTGGGCTCATTGTCGTAGGGGTTAACAGCTTCAGCCTCGAGCGAAGCATTCGCGTTTTCACGACGTGCCACACGGTCGAGGGCAAGATTTCGGCAAATAGCAATGCAGAACGCCTCAATGTTGGCCACCTGCGCCAACTCATCGCGCTTGTTCCAAGCACGAATCAAGGTGTCCTGCGTAAGGTCTTCTGCCTCTTGCGCATTAAGCGTGATGCGCAGACCCATGCGGTATATCTTGTCCTTCAGTGGGAGCAAGTCTTTGCGAAAATCTATCTGTTTCATTTGAGCTCTCTATGTTGTAGACGACTTTACGGGCAAAAAGTTACAGCAGCCAGTGATTTTTTTTGCTATTTTTTTTGACACACCACCATAACATGATGATTATCAGCCGTTGTCGTAGCAAAAATAAATTTGTCGCCCCCCTCTTTTATTTTAAGTTTTTTGCGCAACGCATCTACCGTAGCAGGGAAGTTGCGCACCGTGAGGTTAGCCTTGGGAGCCACCTTGCGCAGCAGCTTCACATCGTCTTTGCCAAAGCCCAACACCTGTTCTACCTTAAATGCACGTCCAGGAAAATCCCCCTCCACTGCCACATCTGCCGTGTAGAGGTGTGAGTTGGGATGCAACTTTTTCAGTCCATAATGCACCCCCATCCACTTAAAGGCACCCGCCTTCATTGCTGCAGCCCCTGGTTCGTAAAGGTAAGTCCCCACCTGTGCAGCATATTGTGGCGTGGCAGTAGCCTCGTCGTGTGCCGTGAAGCTAAACGTGCTCCCGTTATCGCTCACAAACGTGCGCGGATGCGCAGCCCCCTGCTTCAGCACCAACAAGAGGTCTTTACACTCGCCTCCGTGCCCCACCACGTGCACCTGATGCACGCAACCCAAGGCACGTGTAGCAGCAGCAATGTCGAGCATGGGCGAGAGTTTCACCACCACATAGCGTGCGTGGCTGAGCAAGATTTCTGCCAAACCACACACATCGGGTTCGCAGTCTTCAATCAGCACCGTTTTGCGTCCTGCCGCATTGCGCCGTGCCGGATCAAGAAAAATCAAGTCCACCCCGTGCGTCATGTTTTTCAGATATTCCACCCCATCGGCACACACCACCTGTGCATGCTTTAAGCCCAACAGCGGAAAGTTGTGGCGAGCCAATTCACAGAGTCCCTCTTGTCGTTCCACGTATACCGCACTGTCGAACTCGCGAGCCACAAACGAGAAGTCCACGCCCAATCCGCCCGTAAGGTCAACCATGCACTTAGTTTGCCCATTCTCGTGAGCAAAGAGCGCCCTCACCACCTGGGCTTTATATTGTGCAGCAGCCTCGCCCGAGCATTGTTCGAGCGCCAAGCGTGGTGGATATTCCAGGTCCTCCACCTTAGTCCACGAGGGCACTTTATGTCGCAGCCGTTGCCACCCCTCCACTTGTTGCAGAATGTAGCTTGCCCTTTCTTCGTGGCGCGAAGCGAGCATTAAAGCCAACTTGTTGAGCGGCATATTGCGATATTCTTTTATTTTTTCTTTCATAATGGATTTTCGTTGTTCGTTGCAGTCTGTTGAGCCGAGATTGTGCAAGGCGAGTGACTAAGGTTTGAAGATGGCTCCAAAAAGCGTTTTGTGTTTCTTCGGGGGGATGATATCGGGTTTCCTTCGGGTTTCTTGTCTGCCAAGATGGAGCGTGTATTAGCAAGCCTGCGCGTGCAAAGTTACAACGCGAAAGAGCGGATTCCAAATTTTATGCAATTTTTCGGGTCACCAGTAAAACCCTGTGTTTGATTATTTGAGTAAAAATAATATTTCACGCGCCAGCCTCACCCCGTTAGGTAGGGTGTTCAAAATTCGAAAAATTTTGCCATAATAATTTGAATCTAAGTGATTAAAAATAAAGTTTTTGTTCGGGTTGCCTTTCCCTTGGCTTCCCATTAGAGTTTCGATACATCTCCGTTTTGCCTCCGATGGATTTCCGATATTTCTTCGATCATTCTCCGATCATTCTCCGATCGATCTTCGATTTCCGAACGGAGGATGAACGGAGCCCGAACGGAGCTCGAACGGAGCTCGAACGGAGCTTGAACGGAGCTTGAACGGAGCTTGAACGGAGCCCGAACGGAGCTCGAACGGAGCTTGAACGAAGGATGAACGGAGCTTGAACGGAGCTTGAACGGAGCCCGAACGGAGCTTGAACGAAGGATGAACGGAGAACGATATGGGATTGATACGGAAATATATACCATTGGGATATCGTGCAAACCGAATGCAATCAAACTTGTTTGAATTGCTGAGGTACCGCCGATATCGGAATAATTTCCCCTTCACATACCTGGCTACCTTCTCTCACCTAACGAGGTAAAACACTATAACATGCCTTTATCGACAACAAACATCCGTATCAATCCCGTATCGTTCTTCTATCATCCTTCTATTATCCTTCTATTGTCCTTCTATTGTCCTTCTATTGTCCTTCTATTGTCCTTCTATTGTGAAGCGGAAACAATACGGAAACGATACGGGATTGAAACGGAAACAATACGGAATCGAACGAATGACAAACGAATGAGAAACGAATGAGAAACGATGGAACAAGGGTGGTTAATCTTACTATTATCTAAACTCTTACGACAATGGCAAGACTCAAACAAACTATTGTGGGTGTCAACCTGTCATCTATTGACGGCAAAATCCGATAAACTCATGCAGAATATGTCTCGGATTTTGAACCCTCTACCATTAGAGACACAAATATCATGCCCCCGTAAAAAAGCGAGAATAGTTAGAAGTAATATTCTTAAAACATAAAAAGTTTCGGATTTCAGCACAAAGCCTCCATCCGAAACTTCTCATATAATATCACAACATTTCATTCTGTTGTTGGCACACATTTTTTATTTTAATTCAAACACATGACTAGTACCCTCTTCTTGGTCGAAAATAGAGAGTCCCACCTTCATTAGATAGTCACCACTAAAAGCCTTGCCATTGAAGCTAAAGGCTGACTGTGTGCCTGGCATCAAGTTTATTTCCTCCACTTTATAGGTGCGATCAGGATTGAGTCCCTCAAAACGAACATTCTGTAAGGGTTCTTTATAACGCGGATGCAAGTTATAAGCAAAAACTACCGCGTGCGATTTATCCTTCGACACATAATTAAGTGCACAATGGTCTGTTTCGTAAGGCGAAACCAAACGATACTGATCACCATCGAGAATCACAGGTTTCAGACGTGTCCAATTTTTAACAGCTTCTTGCAAGAACTGATAGTCTGCCGTACCCTTGATGGGTTTTAAGTCGATATCGAAGCCCAATTTACATGAACTGCATACATCTGTGCGGAACTTCACACTGGTGCGTTTGTTCCAATTTGTAACATGCGAGCCCATTGCTTTAGCTGGGAAGAACTTCGACAGACTCCACTGAATGTAAAGACGCTCGTAAGGGTCTGTATCATCCGAGCACCAAAACTCGGTGAAATACTTCAATGCCTCGTAGTCCATACGTCCACCACCACCCGAGCAAAGCATCATGGGCAAATTAGGATATTTGGCTTTAATGCGACTCATCACGTTGTAAATGCCACGTACATGGTCTATGTAAAGCTTTTCTTGATCATTTTTAAGATAGGGTGAGTAGATGTTTGTGATGGGGCTATTGCAGTCCCACTTAAAATATGCCACCTCAGGATTTTCGGTCATAATGCGGTCTACCACGCCAAACACATAGTCCTGCACCTTTGGATTCGACAAATCCAATACCAATTGGTTACGATAGTAATATGTTTCGCGATTATTCTGCTTAATCACCCAATCGGGATGCTTCTCAAAGAGTTCGCTCTTAGGATTGACCATCTCAGGTTCTACCCAAATGCCAAACTTTACGCCTGCTGCCTTCGCATCGCGCACCAGACCAGGAATGCCATCGGGCAATTTCGTGTGAGTTACATCCCAATCGCCCAAACCTGCATGATCGTCCTTGCGAGGATATTTGTTGGCAAACCATCCATCGTCCAACAAGAACATGTCTACGCCTAAGTCTTTAGCATCCTTCATCAACTCAGCCAAACTCTTTTGGTTAAAGTCGAATCCCGTGTTTTCCCAATTATTAAGCAAGGTCATACGGTCGCCCTCGCCCATATTTATTTGGTAACGACGTGCCCAATCGTGCAAATTGCGGCTTGCCTGACTTGTGCCACTTGTGCTTGTAGTAAAAATAAACTCGGGTGTGGTAAATGTTTCGCCTGCCTTGAGTTTATAATCAGAAGCATAAGGATTGATGGCTGGTATCACACGCAATCCACCTACATTGTCCACCTCAAATGTAAAACGGAAGTTGCCTGTCCAACCAATGGTTCCGAGCACCACATTTCCTTCATGTTCTTTAGCGGGCTCGTTAAGTCCGAGTTCAAAAAATGGTTCAGTGTGCATGGCTGCACGCGAGCCAAGTTTGGTGTCAATAATTTTCTTTCCAGCAGTTAACTGCACGGTTTCGGGTTGTCCCTCCTTAGCCCAATCGCTGTGATAAGAGGTAAGAAAATATTTAGGCGCATTAAAATAGAGCATCGTACTGCTGTAGCGCCACAAAGTTACAGGACTCTTTTCTTTGTGAGAAATTTCAGTCCATGTTTTAATTACATTTTCCTTTGCATAGGCTGCGTAGTGCAGTTTTACAGTCACAGGATATTTATCATCCTGTAATGTAACGATGGTTTCAGTACCCCCATTGATGTTTTTTGTTTCGCTGCCTTTATAATAAAGGTAGGTAGTCATGTTGCCATCGGCATGCGTAATTGCCACAGCAGGTTCAAAGTAGTCCTCGTTGCCCGAACCAGCATACACCTCGTGTCCGCGTGTGGTTACTGCACCATCTGAAGCTGCATAAGTATTCCACGAAATTTGATCGTAGTCGGCAGCATTTTTAAGTTTATCTCCCAAATAAGTTTGATAAAGTCTGCCTTTGGGCGATACTTTTAGCACAAGATCGGTTTTATCCGTACTTACACGGATGGTTTGTGCGTTGACCGTTGCCGAAGCAAGGGTTATTGCCATCATGGCAAGTGTGGGCTTGATTATATTGCGAATCATAATTCTTTGATTTTAAAATGTTTGCAATTAAAGGGTTAAAACTTGAAGTTGGCGCTAAATTCCACGGTGAATGGGCGCATATAGCTACCACTCATATATTTTCCGGCATACTTTCCGGCATCAGCTTTGCTGATAAGTTCCGAACCACTGATGGTACCTTTGGCACCCTTTTGATTGAGGAAATTAACAACACTTGCACCAAGCGAGAGTTTTTTGTTAACATTCCAGTTAATGCCTCCAAAGGTTTCCCAATGTCCATTAAAATAGAGAGCCTCTTGCAAGTTTGCATAAGTCTTGCCAAAGTAACGGAATGAGAGCCATACATTCAAATCCTTTGTAATGTTGTATTTGGGGTCGAGTTCAACAAGAATTTGCGGAATTTCTTTTACTATCATGTTATTCGCATTTACCGACATCTGTTGTCCATCGCTAAAGGTTACGCTGGCATTGTAATTCTTGTATACAGGTTTTTGATAAGTGAACAATGCATGCAGTGAGAAATTCTTGAAGGGTTTGATTTCAGCTGTTGTAGTCCAACCCAAAGTTTGAATGTTGTAGATGAGCAACACTGTTTTACCCTCGCTTGTACCTGGCTTTGTCAAATTTTGCTGATCAATGTTATTTGACTTGGCTATGTAAGTAACCATTGACGAGAGGTCGAGCCAGTTATTTTTGTAGTAAATACCACCACGCACCAATGGAATTGTCACACGCTTATATTGTTCGGCTGTAGGACCTGTTCCTGCGTAGTCGCTGATGCGCGGATAACGCGTAGCAATGGTACCATCTACCATAACGCCCAATCCACCTACAATGTCGTAAGTGAGCTGTGCCGTTGCAGCGTAATTAAGTTTGTTCTTAGTTACGTTGGCAGGCTGAATGCTATGCTCTGTAGCGACAATATTGCCGTTTTCATCGCGATTATATGTATTAAAATCACCTATATGGAAACCTGAAAAGCGCGATTGGGCAATTTGATCTGCCGACATACGATAATACTCCAAGCGTCCACCATAGTAGAGATTGAGTTTGTCACTGATTTTCCAATTATCGGTTAGATAAAGCGCCAATTTATTTTCAGAACCTTTGGTGTATTCAGGACTTAATTCGTTGAAACCGAAGAATTGTGTACGTTTTGCTGTTTGTGTAGGGTCTGTAGGATCGGTTGCCATGCAATAAAGCACTTGCGGATAAGGTGAAACAGTACCCGTCCACTGTAAAGACGATGAATGATAATTAAGGTGATAGTACCATTCATTCAATCCTAAGCGCACTGCATGACACCCCATCTGCTTGCTCAATTCGGTGGTAAACATTGCACTGCTTACCTTACCAAAGTGTAACCATGTGCGACGTCCTTCAATAAGTCCTTCGTACGGATTTTGTCCGTTTTCATCGAGGGTATAGCCATCTGCAGCCGTAACTTCGCGAATGGTGCTTCCGCCGAAATCTACATAATTTGCCACAGGCACGTTCATGTACTTTGCATCAAACTTCCATTGCAGTCCGTTGTCCCAACGATAGTTAGCAAGCAAAGCAACCTCATGCGAACGATTCTCGCTTCCTTTATTAAAATTCCACGTTTTCTGCTCACCCGTCATAATATCTCTATAAGAGTACGCGCCATTGTAGGGCACGTAAGAGTTGAGTCCCGGGTCGAAGCCGTTCACCTTCTTAATGGAGCCATCACCCACATAAACAAACGGAGCTGCACTGGCAAAATTGCCGGGGTTCTTGCTATTGGCATGCTTATATTGCACCGAAACATATCCCTTACCATCATTGAGAATGCGTGTCAACCCCGCATGGTATATTTGCGTACGATCGGCATAGTCGGTAAACTGTAATTTAAAACTACCTGGATCGAAGTTTTGGTAGGTTCCGGCATTATAGAGCCAATTTTTGCCGATTCCACCGTTAAAATTCAGGTCAATGTTTTGCATACCAAAATGGTTTACACGATAATTAAGCTTGCCATGAAAGCCCTGTTGACCTAAATCAGTAAAGCCCGTCACAGAGTAAGCAATATTACCCGTTGTGATGGCAGACTCTGATGGAGAGAGTAATCCCGTTTGACCTAAACTTGCATCGTTACGCCAATGAGCTGAGAGTTTATGTACCGACGATGAATAAACAGCAGGCAAGCCATTCTCGTAGACATTAACGTCCTCGCTTGGCAAGCCTATTTGTATTTCACGTGGTTTGTTAGCGTCTGCAGCATTGAGCATTACGTTGCGCTCTTCGCCTTGTTTACCACCACCATTGTCGGTAGAGGCATTACTTTGTGCGTGTGCCTGCATGCTTGCAGTAAGCAATAGGCACGAGGTTAGTGCTTGAAATGTAACAGATTTCATCAGGTATCTTTTTTGATTTGTAGAGATTTCAATTCAAGCTGCAACTTGAAAAACCAATGTTGCAAAATGAATCGTTATTGATTTTCGCTGGCAAAATTAGGGTAACCACGCACTAAAACCATGCGTCGGTAAATGGTAAGTAGATTATTTTAAGGGAATAAAATTAGAAAAGCATTGATACACAAAGAATAACAGAAGAAGAAACAAAAAGGCAAAGTAGATGTAGAATATATGAAAGTAAATGCTTATTTTTGCCATATCAATAAAAAAATCCATTTCTTATGAGATATTTCCAATTTATATTTATTTCATTTTTCATTATTTGCGGCAATGTGCCAACGAAGGCTAACGATGTGTTCTATGAACTAGACCAATACGTAGCACGACGTGCCGAGTTTATGCAGAAAAAGCAAGCACAAATTGATTCAATTAAGGCTGAACTACATAAACCACTATGCACAGAAGATAAGCTGAATGTCTACGACCGCCTTTTCCAAGCTTACCATACCTTTCGTTTCGACTCTTCAATGGTTTACGTAAACAGAGGCTTGCATTTAGCTGAAGAAGCTAAAAACAACGATTTCATCGCAGTTTTTAGCATTCATCGTGGGCTTTTACTTGCCACAAGCGGTTATTATAGTCAGGCGAAAGCTGTGCTCGAAGAGGTTGATGTAGAGAAATTGCCCAAGCATTTGCTGTTTCAGTATTACTATTCCATGAGTTGGCTCTATAACTTTTGGGCTGCCTATTGCGATGACAATGATTTTGCGCCACAAATGCGTGCACAGCGCCTCTTCTATCTAAAAAAGACGCTGCAGCATACAACACGCGATGGAGCTATGTATAACTATTTAATGGGAGAAACTTTGTATTATGGCAATCGCAACCGCAAGGCTATGAATTATTACAAATTGGTGTTACAGCAAGTGGGTGTAGACAACCGTCTTTATGCCTCGGCTGCCTACGCACTTGCACGCGGATATAAACAGATGGGGATGATGCAACAATATGAAGAATACATTGTAAAAGCAGGTATTTCTGACCAAGTATGTCCACTCAAAGAGAACTTGGCATTACAAGAACTTTCACTCTATCTTTATGAAAAAGACCGCAATAACTCTGACCGAGCTGTAAAATACATTTATTGCTCTATGGAGGATGCCCAATTTTATAACAATCGATTGCGTATGTTGGAGATATCGCGCATTCTGCCTAAAATTGTTTCTGCGTATCAAGACCAAATCAATCAACGCACTCGCTTGCTTTATTGGGGTTTGGGGGGTGTGAGTGTATTGGCATTGCTGCTATTAGGTCTGATTATTTTGGCGTTTAAACAAAACAGCAAGCTTAATCAGCGTCGTATGCAAATGCACGCACAAAACGAAATATTGGAAAAACTGAACCGCGAATTAAGCGAAACAAACCGCCATCGCGAAACGTATTTACGCCTTTTTTTGGACCTTAGTGCCATTTATATTGGCAAGCTTGACAACTTGCGAAAAATGGTATCACGCTCGATTAAAGCGGGAAAAACGGACGATTTATTGTCTAAAATTAACCGTGTGCGTATACAAGAGGAAGAGGCTAACACCTTCTACGATCGTTTTGATCGTGCATTTATTTTGCTTTATCCCGACTTTGTTCAACAGCTCAACAATCTGTTGCGCGACGAGGAAAGAATTTGTCCTGCTTCACCACAAGCACTCACTACAGAGCTGCGCATTTTTGCTTTGATGCGCTTAGGGGTTACATCGAGTCAGGAGATTGCGACGCTACTCTTTTATTCTACCCAAACTATTTACAACTACAAAACTGCGATGAAAAATCGTGCTAAAGTTCGCGATTCTTTTGAGGCTGACGTGAATGCGTTGTGCCATATTATTCAGAATTATTAAATCGCAACAATTCTCTCTATATAACAAACAAATGTACATAACAAACAAATGTGCCAGCCCTTGGGTAAGAAAAGAACTGACGCGTTCAAAATTTATCCAAGGGTTGGCACGCTTATCGCATAATAAGGAGTGCGCTCTATTTGGTGTGTTGGCGCTACATTGACTATCCCCACTCAAATAGCGAGTTCAATAAAAAAAGTCTTTTTTTATTTTTCGGTTGTAGCTTCGCAGTATTCAAGTAGTTTTATGGCGTCGACATATTGTGCTATGCCCAGCGCTACTTCTTTGGCAGCCTTCATGGCAAGTACTACGGTTTGGGGTCGGTGCACTACGTCGCCTCCCGCAAATACGCCGCGTCGGGTGGTCATACCCATGGGTCGGTCGCCACAAATTACGTAGCCCTTTTCGTCGACTTGTATGCCGGTGGTGGTGCTGACTATGCGTGCTGCTGGACGCGAGCCTATGGCAAGGAATACGCGGTCGAAGCTTTCGGTGCGCTCGCCTTGGGGGGTGGATAGGCGTATGGCGCACACGCGGCCCTTTTCGTTGCCTATGAACTCGATTGAGTTGGTTTGCCACATAAACTTTACGCCCTCTGCCACGGCGTCGTCGTACTCGCTCTTGATGGCGGGCATTTCGGCTTGTGTGCGACGATATACCACGGTGACATCGGCTCCGAGACGTTTGGCGGTTCGCGCTGCATCCATGGCTACGTTTCCGCCCCCTATCACTGCTACGCGGTCGCCACGGCGTAGGGGTACCATTTCGTAGGGCATAGCGCCTTCCATGTAGGCGTTGACGTTGTGAAGGAAGTCGGTGGACTGGGTGACGCGTCGGAGATTGGCGCCAGGTATGTTGAGGTTTTGGGGAAGTGCGGTGCCTGTGCCCATAAAGATGGCGTCGAAGCCGTCGGCAAAGAGACTGTCGACGGTGACTCCGCTTTGAGGGTCGCCCACGAGGCAGTTTGTAACGAAGGTTACGCCCAGGGCTTCGATGCGCTTAATTTCGTTGCGCACCACGGCTTTGGGTAATCGGTATTCGGGTATGCCATACATGAGCACGCCTCCTGGTTCGGGCTGCCCTTCGAAAATGGTGACGTGGAAGCCTTGGCGCGCAAGGTCGCCTGCCACGGTGAGTCCTGCAGGTCCTGAGCCTATGACTGCCACCTTGCCACGTGTTTTTTCGGGTATGCGCTCGTGGGTGAGGTTCATTTCGGCATCGAACTGCGCCACGAAGCTTTCGAGTTTGCCCACGCGCACAGGGTTGTCCTTTTTGCCCAACACGCAGTGACCTTCGCACTGTTTTTCGTGTGGACAGACGCGTCCACAAATGGCGGGTAGGTTGGTCTTTTCGTGGAGAATATTCATGGCTTCGCCCATATTGCCTTTTGAGAGTTCGTGGATGAAGTCAGGGATGTTATTTTCGATGGGACATCCTTTACGACACTGTGGCACTTTGCAGTGTAGGCATCGTTTGGCTTCGTCTATTGCCTCGCGTGCGGTGTACATGCGGTTTACCTCTTCGAAGTAGGCATTGTGCGACAGGTTTTGTGCATGAGACATGTTGTTGCTTTGCATGAAGGGGGATTTTTAATGTATAATGTATAATGTAAAATGTATAATTGCCTGCGGAACAATTATACATTTTACATTATACATTATACATTATTCATTATCTTTGTAGTTCTTCGATTACTTGTTGGATGGTGAGGCTTTGCTGTTCGCCAGTTTCCATATTTTTGAGTGCTACTTTGCCTTCAGCCATTTCAGTTTCGCCCACGAGGGCTACGTAAGGGACTTTATGGGCATTGGCATAGCTCATTTGCTTTTTCATTTTCACCGAATCGGGGTATACCTCAGCCGAGATGCCTGCTTGGCGTACTGCTGCTGCTAAGCGCAAGCAATGTGCAGCCTCGGCAGCTCCGAAGTTGATGAAGAGGATGCGTGCACCCGAGTTTGTTTCGGCAGGATAAAGATCGAGCTGTGTGAGCACGTCGTAGATGCGGTCGGCACCGAAGGAGATGCCTACGCCACTGAGTCCAGGCATGCCAAAGATGCCTGTGAGGTTGTCGTAACGTCCTCCGCCCGTGATGGAACCAATTTGCACGTCGAGTGCCTTGACCTCGAAGATGCAGCCTGTGTAGTAGTTTAAGCCACGGGCAAGGGTGAGGTCGAGTTCGAGCTGGTTGCGAAGGTTGCTTGCCTTGAGCGCCTGAAGCACAAAGGCAACTTCGTCTACCCCCTTAAGTCCCACCTCGCTCTGTGCCAAGACTTGGCGCATGGTTTCGAGTTTTTCTTCGTTCGAACCCGAGAGAGAGATGATGGGTTGCAGTTTTTCTACAGCCTCGTCGGTAAGTCCTACGGCACGTAGTTCTTCGTTTACCTTGTCGAGTCCTATTTTATCGAGTTTGTCGATGGCTACGGTGATGTCGACAATTTTGTCGGCAGCGCCAATGATTTCGGCTATACCGCTAAGGATTTTTCGGTTGTTGATTTTGATACATACGCGAATGCCAAAGCGACTGAACACTTCGTCGACAATTTGCATAAGTTCTACCTCGTTGAGCAGCGAGTCGGAGCCTACCACGTCGGCATCGCACTGATAGAACTCGCGATAACGACCTTTTTGGGGACGGTCGGCACGCCACACGGGTTGAATTTGGTAGCGCTTGAAGGGCATTTGCAATTCGTCGCGATGCTGCACTACGTAGCGTGCAAAGGGCACGGTGAGGTCGTAGCGTAGGCCTTTTTCGCAGAATCGTGCTGCGAGTTGTGCTGCATTTTTCTCGGCATACTCTTCAGTGCTTACTTCGCCACGGAAGTTTCCGGAATTGAGGATTTTAAACAGGAGTTTGTCTCCTTCTTCGCCATACTTGCCCATCAGTGTGGAGAGGTTCTCCATTGCGGGTGTTTCGATTTGGCGGAATCCATAGAGGGCATAGACCTCGCGAATGGTATTGAAAATGTAATTGCGACGTGCCATCTCTACGGCACCAAAGTCGCGTGTTCCTTTGGGTATACTGGGTTTTTGAGCCATCTTGTTGAGTTATTTTAGTTTATAGCCTATTAAGCTTTTACCTTTACCTTTCGGCGTTCTTCGGTATGTTTTATATCGTTCATTGGACCATCGAACTGTGTGTGTTGGGGTTCTTTGACCTGCTTGGCATATCGGCTTACGCTAAGAATCATGCCTATGTAGAAACAGTTGATGAGGGTTGATGTGCCACCACGACTGATTAGGGGGAGTGGCTGACCGGTTACGGGGAATAGACCCACGGCTACCCACATATTGAGCATGGCTTGTGACACCAGTAGCAACGTGAGCCCCATGGCAAGGAATGGTGGGAAATTCCGCTCGCACCGGCTGGCTATGCGCCCCGCTCGGAAGAGTAGGATGATGTATAAGAACACCACTATGGCAGCGCCCCAAATGCCCATTTCCTCGATGATTACGGCAAAAATAAAGTCAGAGAATGCTTGACTTAAAAAGTCGCGCTGCACTGAGTTGCCTGGCATTCTGCCTATGATATTGCTCGAAACTATGGCTATATTGGCATGCGCTACTTGTGCTTTTTTGTCGATGTCGTAAGTGCGAGGGTCTTCGTTTTGCTTGGCTTCTTCGCCTCCCACAAAGTGTTCTTCGATACGTCCCTTCCAAGTTTCGAGTCGATGAAGGAAACCTACCTGGGGCGATATTGCGACAAGCATACCTACCACAAGGCCTATGAGTGCCAGGACGCCGAAAAGTTTGCCTAACTGCACAAGTGGTACACGCCCTATGAACATCATGAGAATGACCACGCCAAAAAGTAAGGCTGCGGTGGAGAGGTTCTCGGGGAAGATGAGTAGTATGGGGATGAGCGAAAGCGAGAGTATGTATTTCATCGCCTTGCGGTTGGTTCCTGTGGGGGTTTGGGTTCGCGACAATATAAGCGCTACGGTTATTACGACAGCTCCCTTGGCTATCTCGGAGGGTTGAAACTGTATGCCCAAGAAACTTATCCATCGTGAGGCATCGTTTGTTGCCGCTCCCGAAAAGAGGGTGCATATAAGCATGATGACTGACAACGTCCACATGAACAGGGGGAATGCCTTGAACCAACGACAGGGCATGCGGTGTACGATGATCACAATGAATGTGCCTACGCCCAAGAACACGGCTTGCTTGACAAGGGGTTCCCAAAAGCGTCCACTCTTATAGGCAAGGGTGCTTGCTGCGCTGTAAACTTCGACCAACGAGATGATGCAAAGGAAGAAGAAAACAACCCATATCACACGATCGCCCATGAAGAGTGAGCCTAAACGCGAACTTTCGCGCTCGGGCTTTGGGGTGGACGCTGCGGTCTGAGTCTGTGCCACATCTGTTTGTAAGGAGGGTACCGTGGCAGTTTTATTCTTTGATCTTGAGAAAAATCCCATCTTGATTTTTTTAAAAAAAGATTTCTTCTAACTTCGTTTCTAAAATCATCATTTCGTTCCGTCCCAAGCCTTTACCCATGCTTTGAATTGTTCGCCACGGTCTTCCATGTTTTTGAACAAATCGAAGCTGGCACAACACGGACTGAGAAGTATGGTGTCGCCAGGTTGGGCAAGTTTTACGGCATTTTCAAGGCATTCAGCCATTGAGTGTGTATCGGCTATGGGGAGTTTTAGGGCATCGAAATTGGCATGAAGTTTGGCATTATCTACACCCATGTAGACTATTGCACGACACTTTTGCTTAACGAAGGGGATGATTTGTGTGTAGTCGTTGCCCTTGTCTTTGCCTCCAAGAATTAGCACTACGGGGGTCTTCATGCTTTCGAGGGCACAATAGCAGGCATCGACATTGGTAGCCTTTGAATCGTTTACGAAATGTATGTCTGCTACGGTACCTGCTTTTTCAAGACGGTGCTCTACACCTGGGAAGTCTGAAAGTCCTTGGCGCACAACCTCAGCATCGATGCCTGCGGCAAGACATGCGATGGCTGCTGCCAAAGAGTTGCGCAAGTTGTGGCGACCAGGCAGAGAGAGTTGGCTAAGTGGCATTTCAAAGTGTACGGGAGAATTTACCACAAACGTGTCGGCAGTGGCATAGCCCGATGAATTGGGCTGTTCTTCGTCGGTGAAACCGCACTTTTTGCTGGGGTCGTTATATTTAGGCAACTCGTGGGGCACATGCTCGTCTTCTTTCCAATACACAAAGGTGTCGTCGGCTGTTTGATTTTGCAAGATACGCATCTTTGAGTCTACGTAGTTTTGCATTTCAAAGCCGTAACGGTCGAGGTGATCGGGGGTGATGTTGAGCAACACGGCAATGTTTGCACGGAACTTATACATGTTGTCGAGTTGGAACGACGAGAGTTCTATTACATAGGTGCTATGGGGTGCTTGCGCTACTTGCAGGGCAAGGCTATGTCCGATATTACCTGCTAAGCCCACGTCTACCCCAGCCTTTTTCAAGATGTGGTAGATGAGCGAGGTGGTGGTGGTTTTGCCATTGCTACCGGTGATGCAAATCATACGTGCATCGGTATAGCGAGCAGCAAATTCTATTTCGCTGAGTATGGGTGTGCCTTGCGCCATGAGCTTGGTTACCATAGGAGCGGTTTCGGGAATACCAGGACTCTTTACTACCTCTGTGGCAGTAAGTATGCGCTCTGCGGTGTGTTGCCCTTCTTCCCACTCTATGTGGTATTGGTTCAGCATTTCCTTGTAATGAGGTTTAATGCTTCCCATGTCGGACACAAACACTTCGTAACCCTTTTGCTGTGCCAAGATGGCAGCGCCTACACCGCTCTCGGCAGCTCCTAATACTACTAACTTCATTGTGGTTTATGTGTTATGGGTGGTTCTGAACAGCGTGTGCTGAACCACCGCTATAAGACTTGAGTCTTTATCTAATCTTGAGTGTGATGATGGTAAGTGCGGCAAGCAGGATGGTAGTGATCCAAAAGCGCACCGTGATTTTTGATTCGTGCCATGCTCCCGACGGCCATTTCAGCAAATATTTGCACTCGGGGTCGAGTTGTGAGGGAAGCACACGGAAGTTATCGTGGATGGGTGTACGCTTAAAGATGCGTTGCTTTACACCACGACGTTTGCCCAACTTGAAATATTCTACTTGCAGAATTACACTGAGGCTTTCAAACAAGAATATGCCACAAAGAATAGGGATGAGCAACTCTTTGTGAATGATAATTGCCAACACAGCAATGATACCACCAATTGCCAAAGAGCCTGTATCGCCCATAAACACTTGGGCAGGATAGGCATTATACCACAAAAAACCTATGAGCGCACCTACCGTGGCACAGGTAAAGATTACCAACTCTTGCGAGCCTGGCACATACATAATGTTAAGATAGGCAGCAAATTCTATATGACTGGAGACATAAGCTAATATGCCTAAGGCTATAAATATGATGGCGGAGTTGCCTGCAGCCATACCATCCATACCATCATTAAGGTTTGCACCATTCGACACAGCTGTAATGACAAAGATGGTAACAATGACAAAGATTATCCAACCTACTTGGGTTTTATATTCTCCGCAGAACGAAGCCAAGGTGGCATAGTCAAAGTTGTTTTCTTTTACAAAGGGTATGGTGGTTTTGGTACTCTTTACTGGCTGACTTTTATGCACAATCTCGGTGTGTTGTCCGTGTTGCTGCATCTCGATGTTTTCGCGAATCGTAGCATCTGGACTCAGGTAGAGCGTAAGTCCCACGAAGAGACCGAGCAACACCTGACCTACAATTTTAAATCGTCCAGGAAGTCCATCTTTATTTTTCTTGAAAATTTTGATGTAGTCGTCAAGAAAACCTAACAAACCGAGCCACACGGTGGTGACAAGCATCAGTATGAGATAGATATTGCGCAAACGGCCTAACAATAAGCAAGGCACCAATATGGCTACAATGATAATGATGCCACCCATTGAGGGCACATTGAGCTTTTTCACGCCAAATGGGTCGATAGACGCATCTCGTTGTGTTTCGCTAATGTGGTGACGCTTCATCCATTTAATAAAATATTGACCAAACCATGTTGAAATGGCTAAGGCAAGGATAAGCGCAAGCAAGGCTCGGAAGGAGATATATGACCACATACCCGACCCTGATACGCCGAATTGCTCGAGAAAACGGAAAAGGTAGTATAACATGTGTACTATTTTTGTGGCAATCGCCGTTGGCGCGGCATTTGTTAGCACATGCTGCGTCGCTTTGCGGTGCAAAAAGCGGTTGTCAGTTTATTTTTATAGACTTTGCATTTTGGGTTTCGCACAAGGGGTTTTCAAAGAAAATCCCTAATGGTGCGAAATTAAGCAATGCCAAATGCCTTTTTAATTTCTTCGTGATCGTCGAAGTGGTGTTTCACACCCTTAATTTCTTGGTAGGGTTCGTGTCCCTTACCTGCCACAAGAATCACATCGCCAGGTTGTGCCATCATAGCTGCAGCACGTATTGCCTCACGACGGTCGCAAATACTAATAGTTTTTGCCTTTTGTTCATCGTTGAGCCCTGCAAGCATGTCATTGATAATGTCTTGTGGTTCTTCAAAACGAGGATTATCACTGGTAATAATCACACGGTTTGAACGATTTGCAGCCTCTTGTGCCATGAGCGGACGTTTACCCTTATCGCGGTTACCGCCTGCACCACACACAGTGATTACGTTGCCTTTGTTTTTCACAATTTCGTTAATGGCAGTGAGCACATTTGCCAAGGCATCAGGGGTATGTGCATAATCTACTACGGCACTGTATCCCTTAGGCGAACGAATGGCTTCGAAACGACCATTCACAGGGTGGAGCGTTGAGAGCACGCGCAAGGTGTCTTCGGGTGTTTTACCCAACATTAAAGCAGCACCATACACAGCCAAGAGGTTCGACACGTTGAATCGACCCACAAAACGTACACTCACTTCGCGACCATCAATATCGAGCAACATGCCTTCGATGCTTTCTTCCAAAATGCGACCACGATAGTCTGCCATTGTACGTGTTGAATAAGTGCGTACGGTAGCAGCTGTGTTTTGCACCATCACCATACCGTTTTTATCATCGGCATTTGTAATGGCAAAGGCACCCTTGGGCAACATGTCGAAGAATGCCTTTTTGGCATCGCGATAGTTCTCGAATGTTTTGTGATAGTCAAGGTGGTCGCGAGTAAGGTTTGTAAAGATACCACCAACGAAGCGCAATCCGCCAATACGTTTTTGATGGATAGCATGCGATGAGCATTCCATAAAGGCGTATTCGCAACCCTCTTCAGCCATCTGAGCCAATAGTTTGTTTAGCGTTACGGGGTCGGGAGTTGTATGATCGGCTGGAATCGCACGACCATCAATAAAGTTGCATACGGTAGAGCACAAACCACACTTATGTCCGAAAGAGCGGAACATGTTATAGAGCACTGTGGCAATCGTAGTTTTACCATTTGTACCCGTAACGCCTACTAATTTCAGTTTCGTAGTAGGGTCACCATAAAATGTGGTTGCCACTTTTCCGACCGCATCTTCTGTGTCGCCAACCTGCACATAGGTCACATTTTCTTGTGCTTCGGCAGGAATAGGTTCGCTCATCAAAATGGCAACAGCGCCAAGTTCAATCGCTTTTGAGATATACTGGTGTCCGTCGGCTTGCGTGCCTTTTACGGCAACAAACAAATCACCGGCTTTCACTTGTCGCGAGTCGATGTTTACACCTGTTATTTCGCGTTGCAAGTCTCCTTTTGAGGCTGCAACAGTCACTTTCCTGAGAATATCAGATAATTTCATTGTGAATATTGTTGCAAAAATGGTCGTGTTTAATTTTTCTTTTTGGCATTCCTGTCTGTTTTAGACTCGTTTGCCTTTTTCGAATGCGCGGCAGGTTGCTTTTTCCTATTGTCTGTCGACTTTCTCTGAGCATCCCTTGAAGATTTTACAGAACTATTCTTTCTATCCTCGTCTTTTTTATCTTTTTGCTTGTTTGATTCTTTTTTCTGCTTAGGCTCTATGGCAGGTTGCTTTGACTTTTGCTTTTGCTCTTTCTCTTTTTTCTTTTGGTCAGCAAGATTCTTTTCAGCTTTTTGAGCCCTCTGCTGTTTCAAATCTTCTTGCGCTTGCTTCTCCTTTTCCTTATATTTCTTTTCGTCAGAAAGGGTTGGAGTGAGCTCAGGGTCTTCAGGTTGCTGATTTGCCTGTGCTTTTTGAGCAGCCCCATCGTTGTGCAATGAATCTTGCTCAGCAACGGGGATGTCTTTTGCGTCGCCCAAGATAAGCTCTATTTCTTCGCCCCGTTTAAAGCGATAGCCAGGTTGCAAGCTTTGTTGTGTTACACAGCCCACACCACGCACCTTCACCTTGAGTCCTAATTTTTCAAGACGGAACAACACATCGCGCAAGCCATAACCACGCACATCGGGCACAACATCGTTTGCCGTATTAGGCGCAAGCATCATATTTAGCCCATTATTCGAGGTTTGACAAACGCCCCATGTCAGTTGCGATTTATCGGTTTCAACCCCCGATTTATATTCAATGCCCAACTGGTCGAGCACGGTCTGTGCCGCATGGATATTGCCAGCTGCAATTACAGGTTTCAAGCAGTTAAACGAGTCGCGTGCGGCACTAAAGTTGCTCGATAAGCGTTGTGCCATCACAGTTTCTGCCACACGTTTAAACACGGGGGCACACATACCACCACCCGATGCAGGTGCACCTTTTTGAATGCAGACAATACATGAGTAGAGCGGTTTCTCTGAAGGGAAATATCCTGCAAACGAAACCAAGTATTGCGAGGCAAAACCATTTTTGGTCCATATCTGTGCCGTACCTGTTTTACCCGAAACATGGAAATAGCGTGAACCAGCCTTTTTACCAAGACCTAAACTTACCACACTTTCCAAAATGTCTTGAATATTCTTAACCGCCTCGGGCTTAGCCATTTGCTCGCGCAACACCACTACGGGCTTATTTTCTATTACCTCTCCCCCACGCATAATGGCTTTTACCAAGCGTGGTTGCAACAATTTGCCATTATTGGCTATGCCGTTATAGAAGTTTACTGTGGTAATTGGTGGAATCTGTGTTTCGTAACCAATACTCATCCAAGGCAAAGCGGTTTTCGACCAGTTCGAACCATCGGGTTTTGGCATACGAATACGTGGACGTGCATAACCTGGAATAGGAATGTGCAAATCCTCAGCCACACCTATACGATAAATACCCTCTACAAACTTACGTGGATTGGCATGATAGGCACGGTCTATGAGTGTACTTACACCCACATTGAGCGATTTTTGCAAGATTTGTGGCACAGTTACTACGCCACTACCGCCCGAACGCCAGTTTGCATCGCGCATTTTGCGGCCATACATTTCTTTAATACCGCAACCCACGTCTACCACATCGTTCATGTGTATAAAGCCATCGTCCATACCCACAAGGAATGACATGGGTTTAAACACTGAGCCTGGTTCATAGAGGTTTTTCACGGCATCGGCATTGATTTCTTGGAATGTGCCGTCTGCCATACGCCTCAAGCTGGTCATCGCTTTTATATCGCCCGTAGCCACCTCCATCAAGATGCACACACCTGAGTTTACATTGCCATCGTTTTGGTTAAGCTCATTGAGTTTATCTGAGAGTGCTTTTTCGCAGATATCCTGCATTCCCACATTGAGTGTAGTCATCACGTCGCAACCATCCTCAGCGGGTTTATCGATGATTGAAAGGTAGCGGTTCAACACTTTTTGTCGGTGTGCAATACCAGGTTTACCGCGAAGTACCGAGTCGTAACTCAATTCCAAGCCCGTACGGGGTTTACCATCTGCCTTGAAAAGGTCGCCAATGGTACGTGTTGCCAAATGTCCGTAGGGATTCTTACGTGTCTTAAATTCTTCTACGTGAAAACCACCCACATTCGCCCCCTTACAAAAAATGGGGAGTTGTTTTATTTGGCGATATACGATGTAAGACACACGTTTTTTATAGAGTGGCCAATGGTGACTTTCTCTTTCGCGTCCTTCTTCCATCAATTTACGAAATTCCACGGGGTCAATATCGGGCAGAATTTTGTGCATACCATTACAAATGCTATCCATTTTTGCGGTAAGCAAACTGTCGCGATTATGTTGCTCTTTGTTGCGTCGCTTGTCGTCTTTCTCCCACGACATAAAGTCCATATAGAGCTTATATTCGGGCAATGAAGCAGCAAGTACCTCCCCATTGTCGGCAAGGATATTACCACGTGTGGGGGGCACCGTATCGTTTTCTTTTGTAAAACGGTCGTTAACTGCCATCCAAAAGTCTTTTTTCACCACCATGATATAGCTTGCTCTGCCTAAAACGGCCAAGCCAGCTATCACCAAGACCGAGGCTATGAAGGCATAGCGGCGCGTAACTTGTTTTGCTTGAAAGTTCATTTTTATTAAATGTGCGCTAAGTGGTTCTTTCGGCAGGCATCTCAGGCATTTGGGTGTAAGGGACAGAATCTCACTTATCCACAACTTGATACCCACCTACTTATATTGGGGTGAATTTATTCGTTGTCTACTTTTATGACATACGAGGGATTATTGGGAGTTTGCAACGTAGTGTCTGCAAGCGACTCTTCAATGTAGCTACGTCGTGTTTTCTCTTTAAGTTGACTCGATCGTGTCAAGGCTTTATAGCGTCGGTCGAGCAGCGTGTCCGTAAGCATTTTGGTTTGAATCATTTCTTGTTGGCACGCATATCGGTTACTCACATACACAATGAGCATGCACACCACCATAATGATGTACCAAAACTGTCGACGGAACCATCGTCCGCCCAATATGTCACCGCCGAGAATCGATGATAGCGAGAGTTTTACATGCTCATCAACGCCCGACATATCGTCGTCTGAAGTAAGATCACGCAAAGCCTGCAAAGCCTCGCGCTTTTCGCGCTCGACCTCACTTCCTTCTTGTACCTTTTCGTCCTTTTCCGCAGCCTCAGCAGTTGTTTGCTTTGTTTGGCTCTCGTCAGCACTGTGCATGTCAACGTCGCGTTCTTCGTCTTCTCTATCTCTCTTCTTACTCATTGTTTTATATATATAGGTGTGAGGGGTTATAAGTGAGGATTTATAATTTTTCGGCAATGCGTAGTTTTGCCGACCGGCTTCGTGGGTTTTCTTCTTGCTCTTGTGCTGAGGGCACAATCACTTTGCTGTTAATGGCACGCCACGGTGTTAGTCGTCGTCCATAGAAGTCTTGTTCCACTTTTCCGTCAATGCGTCCTGAGCGCACAAAGTTTTTTACCATTCGGTCTTCGAGCGAGTGATAGGTTAACACACTCAGTCTGCCTCCTGGGCGCAACACTTGTAATGCTGCCTCAAGCATCTCATGCAAGGCATCCATTTCGTGGTTTACCTCAATGCGCAATGCTTGGAACACACGAGCAAGGTCTTTCTTCTCGCGTTCGCGTGGCATAAGCGGTTTTACCACTTGCAACAAATCGTCTATCGTGACAATCTTTTGCACATTACGTGCCTTTGCTATCGCAGCTGCAATGCGTCGGCTATTCTTCATTTCGCCATACAGATAGAGCACATTTGCCAATCGTTCCTCGTCATAGAGGTTTACCACATCGGCAGCCGTAGTACCTGCACGCCCATTCATACGCATATCGAGCGGAGCATCAAAGCGGAACGAAAAACCACGTTCTTCAGCATCAAAGTGGTGACTCGACACCCCTAAGTCTGCCAAAATACCGTCCACATGCTCTACGTCGTAATATCGCATCCAGTTTTTAAGGTAGCGAAAGTTGCTGCGCACAAAGGTAAAGCGACTATCGCCCTCAGGCACATTTTGCTCAGCATCGGCATCTTGGTCGAAGCTGTAAAGATGTGCAGAGTCATCGAGTCGGCGCAGAATTTCGCGGCTATGTCCGCCCCCGCCAAAGGTCACGTCTACATAGACGCCCCCAGGCTGAATGTTGAGTCCGTCAACGGTTTCGTTGAGCAACACGGGAATGTGATACATACTTTTTTTATAGAGAGTTGTGGTCTTAAAATAGAATGAATTGTGGTGGGCGCTTTTTCTATCAGTAGCGCCCTATTTTTAGTAGAATTAGCCGAGCGTCGTTCCGCCCATTTCTTGTGCCATGAGCTGTGCCAAGTCTGCATCATTCAGCATACATTGGTCAAATTGCTCAACGTCCCATACTTCGATACGGTCGTCCACCCCTACAAATCGCACTATGCGACTGTTGATGTGACAAGCCTCAGCCATTTTTCGGGGCAACAAAAAGCGTCCGTTGGCATCGAGTGTTACCACCTCCGTACCTGCCATGAATTGTCGATATAGCATGGCGTGTTTCGGATTCCAACGGTCGAGTCGGCTCTGCAACACAGCGAGTTCGTTTTCCCAAACTTGCAGTGTGTACATCACAAGACAGGGTTGATAGACATCGCGTTTTAACACGAAAGTTGCGTCTGACTCTGCAAGCTGTTTGCGAAAGTCAGACGGCAAAAATACGCGTCCTTTTGCGTCTAATTTGGCGTCCGTCGTACCTATAAATCTCATAATGTTCTCTAAGAATTTCCAAAAGTACGGATTTTCCCCCACTTTTCCCCACTTTTTATTATTTTTTTTTTAGAAAACATGCAAGGAGCATGCAATCATGCTAACTTGAACACACAAATAAGGCGTCCTGTCATTAAAAAACAACAGAACGCCCTCGCAACATTCAACTTAAAACATTAAAAAAACAATATGAAAAAATATGAAGATTTTTTCCAGATTGAATTACTACAAACAATAAAACTTTTAGTTTATCTATCTACTCTTACCACGCGGAACCCCACATTGGCAAATCTACCATCTGCTTCGCGCACATCGTCGGAATATTCACTGCGACATGCTTCACGGCTTGAGTCCCAACTACCACCTTTTACCACATAAAGTCCTTGGTCATTAGTGGTTGTTGTCCATTCCCACGAATTTCCCCAAAAATCTATACCTCCACAGGCACCTGTAGTTTGTGCGTATGCCAAAACCGAAGTCAGTCCACGTTCCACATGATCACTATTCATTTTCACATCTTTAGGCATGTGTCCTGCAGCCAAAATCCATTCTTCTTCTGAGGGTAGACGATAGGCATGCACAGCATCGTCTTTTCCTAACCACTCACAATAGGCTTGGCATTCAGCAAGCGTCACATTTACCACCGGAAAATCTTCGTGCCCCGCTGGATAAGTAAACGTAGGGTCAAAAAGTGCATACTCTGCATTTGTTACTGGAGCATAACCCACGTAAGCATTCTTTGCCGAAGAACCGCGCAACACCATCCATTGGTCTGTGGCATCGTCATCGGTTCGCGGATCAATAAGACGCAAAAATTGTTGTTCCAAACGTATGTCACGATTGTTCACCATTTCATCGACAATATCTTGCATCTCTTGCACCAAATCGGGAGTTTTTGCCTCACGTTCAAGTTCACGAAGTTTTGCCTTTTTACGTGCCACTACTTTATCATAACGCACTCCCATCTGCGTGAGTAGTGCTTGTTTGGTTTCTTCCGAAGGGTGTTTTTGATATGCCACCAACGCATCTTTCGTTTCTTTGTTCAATCCAGGACGTTCTTCCTCTACCAAGGGTGCATCAGGGTCATCAAACTCTAATTCATCCTCTTTTAAGTCGGTAGGACTAATAAACTCACCAGCCTCAATGGTTTGGTGCACGCCAAAGTAGTGTGCCACCAATCCGTTACGATAAATTGAAAGACGATAGCCTCCACTCACATCACAAGGCAATGTTGCCACGTAATAGTCTGTGCCTGGTTGCAAGGTAGTTCCTTCTGGTGCACTAAATGTAAGAATACTTTGGTCGGCATTGCCTGCAAGTGGATTTTTATCCACGCTCTCTATTTCGAGGTGGGTAATTCCCTCCATGGCAAAATTCAAACGCAAACCTCCAAAACTTTCGTTCAATAAAGCCATATTTGAATCTGCTTCATACATAGGCATGACAGAAGCCGTTTGCTTGGGCTGAATATAGAGCGCCATTCCTTGGTCTGAGAGTGTGGCACATACTGTATTATTTGCAACAGAGTTGCTACTCACCCCCATTACGCTAATTTCATTAAGCAAAAAGGTACGCCCTGCAATGGTTAGGGTTTTACCATCTTGAAACAACATGCGACCTGTAAGTTGAGCAGAAAAATCATAGCTTACGCTGCCCACCTTCACGCCAAGTGTTTGCGCCAAGGCAGCACAAGCACCAAGCGCAAGGGCACTGAGAAGTGTGTAAAATCTTTTCATTGAACAGCTATTTTATAGTTTTTGTGATTGTTTTTTACGATGTATACTTGTCCTGCTTTCATTTCTGCAGGGTTCACAGCACGACCTTGCAAATCGTAGGCTGCAATAATAGCACCAACAGTGCCTTTATTGGTGGCTATTTGACTGATGCCCGTAACCGAAGTTTCGTTTACGGTAGTGAAATACATACTGTTTAAATTTGACAGCACAAAATCCTGTGCGCCAACAGTGAGGGTATCGTTGCTTATACTTATGTCTACGGGCGGAATCTCTACCGAATATTTGTTGCCTTCTGTAGTCTCAAAGGTTAGGTATGCGTAGTTATCAGCCCAAGCTGTAATAACGCCACAGGCAAGTACCAAGGTGGCAAAAAGTTGCTTTATCATTGTGTATGTTTTTATAAGAAAACTTTGTTGGGGGCTATGCGTAAGGATATAACAAGGGCTGCCAGCTGTGTTTTAATTGTGAGAGAGATATTTACAAAAAATGCCGGCAGCCCATTGCGTTCTGCGAATAACCAATTAACTGTTTCCTCTTTTTCCTTTTTCAAAATGTATTTATCTGCCACGGCGTTGACGTTGTTGTCCAGCGCGTTTCTTGGCAAAGCGTTGCATCATTTGTTTTTCCATTTGATACACACGCTCAATTTGTTTTTGAGTGAGGAAGGTGGAGTATTTTTTGTAATACTTTTGACGAATAGCAAGCAGTTTCTCGCTCATTTCAAAGCGTTTTTGCATTTGTTGCTCCGTCTGTTCCTCTGAGTTTTGAGAGTTATATTTAGGACGTGGACCGAGTGCCCAAACCTCTTTTTGACATTGTGTGTAAGTTTCAATAAACTTTGCCGTGAGTTCGTTGTTCAGTGCCAAGTTGCTCGCAATGTGCTTTGCCTGCACCTCTGCCAATTGTTCACGCGTAATGCGTTGCTTAGCATTGGTTTGTTGTGCTTGTACTGGAAGGGAAACACACCATGTGCAGACCACCATCATCAGTATGCTCAGTAACTTTTTCATAATCTTTATTTTTTTGAATTTAGCTTTGTGTTTTAATTTGTATGGATGATTGTCGCAAAAAATGTCTTGAAAGTCAAAGGCATTCTCTGTTCATTCAAACATCACTCTTCAAAGAACACATCGTCTTGATACACCTCCAACAAAAAGTCTTGATCGGCAGTCGAGAGATGTGCAAAAGCCTGGTCCACTTGCTGCATGCTATTAGTGGGTTGTGGAGCAAAGAAGGTGCGATTCACATGTTGAACCACAAAAAACAATGCTACAACGGCTGCAACCGAAACTATAAAGCTAAGCAGCGGTTTCAACATAGGACGTTTCTTGCGTGACATCGTCACAGGCTTTGAGTCAACGACCATTGGTTGAGGTTGTTGTTCCACCACACGCATCACATTTGCCTCCATCTGTTCAAAGAACTGATCGGGAGTGGTGTAAGGCATGCGTTTGCCCACCTGCGAGAAAGTAAATTCATTACGTTTCATTGTGAATTGTTTTAGTCGTTTGAATTCATATAGTTGATAACCTTTTGTTTGGCTACGTGGTAGCTTGCTTTTATGCTGGTTGCGGTAGAGTCGGCAATGTGCGCAATTTCTTCAAAATCCATTTCGTCGTAGTAACGCAAATTGAAAGCCAACTGTTGTTTGGGCGGAAGTGTAAGAATGGCGCGTTGCAACTTTAGCGCCAACTGGTCTGCTGTGTCTACAAAATCGTCAGTTGCAATCAGTTCTACTCCTGGTTCGTCTGAGTCTATCGAAACTTCCTCTTGTCTGCGGCGGCTAATGGCACGCAATGCCTCGTTTGTGGCTATGCGATATATCCAACTGCGCAACGAACTGTCAGCCCTAAATTGACGAAGAGAATTGTAAATGCGTATAAACGTCTCTTGCGTAGCATCTTGTGCATCGTCATGACTCACCACCATGCGGCGGATGTGCCAATACACTTGCTGTTGATAACTGCGCATTAATTGCCGAAATCCGCTTTGCACATCAGCTTTAATCGCGTTGAGCAGTTCTTTGTCGTTCAAGTTCATAGGCTATTTGTGTACGCACACTCTACAAGTGCAACGTGTGCAATGCTTTTTGCAATGTTTTTTGCAGTGCTTTCTGCCATGTTTCTTACATGTGCAAGGTGTGCCAGCTTTTGCCACCACAATCGTTGTACACATACGGTGTGGACGCGCTGTGCGGTGATGAATAGGACGTGCGGTTGCAGTAATGCAAATCATTGCCATTGTAGCAAGTGCGAAAATGTTTCGCATATTTTTGATAAGAGTTTTCATAACCATGAGAGTTTGTGTGAAGTTTAATAAATACCTTGCAGCGCTTTCGCATCTGCGAATGGTTTTGTCGTTACTCATGAGCTCGTTTTCATGACCGTCACGATTATATGACCTACGAAAAATAGAAAAGTAAAAAAGGGAATGAACTTTTTCTGCCCCAAATTACAACTTACGTATACTTCCTTATCGATTTATAAAATTTTGCATGATTTTTGAACACCCTGACCTTATGCATCAGGTTCTCCACTCAGAATTTTGTGCATCTGTTTACGATTGTGCAACATATCGATGGCTTGACGCACATCTTTGTCGGTCTGCAACTCATATTCATCACGTCCCGACTCATAGTAATAACGCTCTACGATGCCTGCTTCTACCACACGACGAATCTCTTTTTCCCAACGCTTAAAGTCGTAGTCTTCATTATGTTGCAACTTTTTTTCAAGTGCATCGAGTTCGGCAGCGGCCTCGGTGTCATAACCCTCGTAGCGAGCTGTTTGGCGCAACAAATTAAACAGTTGTAAGCTCTTGCGGTCGTACGTAAAGTTGTGCTTCTTCATATAGGCACAAAAGTCGGCATACTCTGCATCGGTGATATGAAATTCTCTAGGGCCTGCAATGGTGGCATGTGTGTTGCGATAATTCACACAATAGTCGAAAAATTGGTCGCTATTTGCCAAATCTACAAGCAAGGTGGGCAGACTGTCGGTTTTCACCATCACATCGGGGGTAACACCTCCTCCATCGCGCACAATACGTCCATTGGCTGTGCGAAATTCCTTGGCAAGCGAATCGGGCAAATGCACGGGATAGCCATCCTCAAACTTATAAGCCTGCACACAACGCCCTGAGGGAATGTAATATTTGGCTGTGGTAAGTTTTAGCACTGTTTTATAGGGCAGTTCGCGACTTTGCTGCACAAGACCTTTGCCATAAGTGCGACGACCCATGATGAGGGCACGGTCGTAGTCTTGCAAAGCGCCACTTGTGATTTCGGCTGCCGAGGCTGAACCTGCATTGGTAAGCACCACAATACCTAAATCGGTGTCTTGCGCATCGAGCGTGGTTTTGTAAGTGTGATTCATTTCTTTTACCTTGCCACGTGTAGTAACTACCTCGCGACCTCGCGGCACAAAGAGGTTGACTGTCTTCACAGCTTCTTCCATCACACCGCCAGGATTATCGCGGAGGTCTAAAATAAGGCTACGCGCACCACGCTGTTTGAGTTCAACAAGCGCACGACGTATTTCATTACTTGTACCTTCAATAAACTGCGACAAACGTATGTAACCCACACTGTCGGAAGCAATGGTGGCAAGTGTTACACTAGGACGAACAATATTGCGACGCGTAATTTTAAACGTGATTAATTTGTTGGTGCCAGGACGACGCACCTTTAATTCGAAGGTAGTGCCTGCCTCACCACGCAATTTTGAGTTGATGCTAAGGGCATAGTCGGCTTGTGCTTGTTTATCGGTTGAGGTGCAAGGGTCTATGGGTTTGCCATCGATGGCCAAAATTATATCTCCAGCCCACACCCCAGCTTGGTCGGCAGGCATATGGGCAAAAGGCTGAACAACCACGCAGCGTTGCAAGTCTGGACGGAAGCTAGTCACAGCGCCAATACCTGCATACTTACCTGTGGTGAGTTCTTTTAGCGCATTGGTATTTTCTTCGGCATAATACTCGGTATAGGGGTCGAGCATTTGCAACATATAATTAGCTGCATTGTCTATGTTGGTTTGCGCATTGAGCGTATCAACATAGTAGAGGTCGAGGTCACGATAAAGGGCATTAAAAATGTCGAGATTTTTGGCTACCTCGAAATTATGGTTCACGCCATTTTTTTGCGCACAGAGCGTTAGGGGTAACAAGAATGCTACCACACACGCACGCAATAGGTTTATGAATATTTTCATACTACTTTTTTTGAAAAAGAGTGAGATTAGACTTTGGGGAGCGCTTCCGCCTTGATTTTTTGCCATGTTTCGGCACTGAGTGCAGTGCCTACTACTTCAATAATGTGGCCTGCAAGCAACGAACCGAGTGCCGCACATTGCATTAAGCTACAGCCTGTGGCAAGTGCATAAAGAAAACCTGCCGAGAAATAGTCGCCTGCCGCAGTTGTATCGACCACATGAGGCACCTCGCGAGCTGGACAATGTATTTGTTCTTCGCCACGACGCACAAGCACACCTTTTTTGCCAATCTTCACTACGGCTATCTCGCACAAACACGCCAAAGCCTCTACATTGGCTTGGGCATCATCTATACCTGTAAAGGCTTGTGCTTCTTGCTCATTGGCAAAGACAATGTCTGTTTGCTGCAAGAGTTCGGCAAAGAATTCACGATCGTCTTGCACGATGTTATAACTTGCCAAGTCGATACACACTTTCAATCCTGCCTCGTGAGCTAACTCTACGGCACGACGTATCAACGCATGGTTTTGCACCAAATAGCCTTCTATATAAAAATAGTCGTAGCCGTCGAACCATTCGGGCACCACATCTTCGGGGCGTAAATTGGCAGCAGCACCTAAATAGGTACCGAAGGTGCGCTGACCATCGGGGCTAATTAAGGTGGAGGCAACCCCTGTGGGCAAATCTTTGTCGCAAAGCAAACAGGTATTTACCCCCTGACGCTTGAAACTTTGCTCAAAAAATTGCGCTGTTTCGTCATTTCCTACCTTTCCTATAAGACCTGTTTCGGCACCCAAATTTGCAATCGCTAAGATGGTATTACATGCCGAACCACCCGTTGTTCGCTGCGGATGCAACAAATCGAGCATTTTTTTTATTTCTAAATATCTTTCGGTGTCAACAAGTTGCATAGAGCCTTTTGGCAACTGCAACTCATTGAGTATCAAATCATTTTCAACTTGCACAAGTGCATCAACCAGGGCGTTTCCGATACCCAAAATTTTCTTCATCGTAATTTTTTTTGAATTTTTTTCTGCAAAGATATAGCTTATTTCAAAAATAACCATTACCTTTGCACCGCAATTCAGCAAAAGATGGTAAGTTTTTCTTACTTACACTGCTTCAGTAGCTCAGTTGGTTAGAGCACCTGACTGTTAATCAGGGGGTCG
>ERZ1026870.25-NODE-25-length-80654-cov-85.672180_pt1 | contig 80654 bp, 66 predicted proteins | sample MGYA00380165_ERZ1026870 | MGnify/ENA primary metagenome ERZ1026870 (study PRJEB33269, sample SAMEA4719801) | human gut metagenome | biome: human-associated habitat; feature: organic feature; material: feces | place: Cameroon | collected 2013-10 ...
TTCCCTGCATATACGCCTTTTCTCTCTGGGCGTAAGCTTTCTTATCGTTTGGCATTATAATGTCGTTGTTATATTTAATGTTGTTATACTAGACTATGTATTATATATGTAATAATGTATATAATATAATAATGTGTAATTAGTCGTTGAGGAATGCGGTGAGTGGAGAACTTGCCTCGGCACAATCGCTGATGGCTCCGAGACCTGCCTCGTAAGCACGGCGACCGCATACTACTGCTTCCTTGAATGCCTTAGCCATCTCTACAGGGTCTCCGGCTACGGCGATGGCTGTGTTGACCAGACAGGCACTGGCACCCATCTCCATAGCCTCGGCTGCGTGGCTAGGCGCACCGATACCTGCATCTACTACTACAGGAACAGTAGCCTGCTCGATGATGATCTGCAGGAAGTCCTTCATTCTCAATCCCTTGTTGGTACCGATAGGTGCAGCGAGTGGCATCACGGTAGCAGCACCAGCCTCTTCGAGGTGCTTGCAGAGGGTTGGGTCTGCCTGGCAATATGGCAATACCACGAAACCGAGCTTTACCAGTTTCTCTGTAGCCTTTAGGGTCTCGATAGAATCTGGAAGAAGATAGCGAGGGTCTGGGTGGATTTCGAGCTTGAGCCAGTTGGTTCCGAAAGCCTCGCGAGCCATCTGTGCTGCGAATACAGCCTCCTCGGCGTTGCGCACGCCACTGGTGTTAGGAAGGAGCTGGATATTTGGGTTCTGCACGATATGAGAGAGCAGGTCGTCCTGCTTGTCTTCGAGTTCGATACGCTTCATGGCAACGGTTACCATTTCTGTTTCAGAAGCCTTGATGGCTTCTGCCATGAGCTGGTTGTTGTTGAACTTTCCTGTTCCGAGGAAGAGGCGGGAGTTGAACTCTCGTCCTGCAATTACTAATTTTTCCATTTTTTTGTATTGTTATTTTTAAATATTTGCTTATTTTGATTCCTCCATCAGATGTTTGTTTATCTGAATTCCCTCATCATTTCCATGATGTCATGGGTTTCTGATGCCGGATCCTTGGCATTGAGGATGCAGCCGCTGAGGGCGATGCCGTTAACTCCCGTCTTCATGATTTCGGGGATATCCTCCTTGGTGATGCCACCGATGGCAACGATTGGGATGTTGATGTTTTCTGCCTTCATCTTCTGGATGATTTCTTTATATCCTTCAAGACCGAGGATAGGGGAGAGCTTCTCCTTGGTAGTGGTGAAGCGGAACGGACCGCAACCGATGTAATCGGCACCAGCTTCATAGTGAGCCTTCACATCCTCGAAGGTATTGGCCGTACCACCGATGATGAAGTCGTCGCCCAGAATCTTGCGGGCTTCGGCAATCGGCATATCGTTCTTGCCCAGATGCACGCCGTCGGCACCCACCTCTTTCACCAGTTCCACACGGTCGTCGATGATGAAGGTAACATTCATGCTCTTGCACCATTCCTTCACCTTGTAGGCGATGGGGCGCACTTCATTATCAGAGGCATCCTTCATGCGGAGCTGAACCCATCTGCAGAGTCCCGTTATCGCCTCGTGGATGCCATCCAGGTAAGTCATCTTCTCATTCTGGTGAGAGATGAACTGCAGTTGAAAACTGTCTAAAGGTATTTTTGCCATAGCCCTATAAACTATAAACTAAAAACTATAAACTAAAAACTATACCTTATCCTCCGCAGAATGCTTTCACGATTACGATGTCGGCACCCTCCTGGATAAGGCGGTTTTCCCATTCATCACGTGGCACCATCTCGTTGCTGATGGCTACAGCGCAGCCTGTGGCTGGAAGGTCGAGCTCCTGTGCAAGTTCCTTTACGGTCTTTGCCTGAGTCTCTGTCTCTTTGTTGTTGATCATTACTTTCATAATTTTCCTATATTTACATTTATATACTTCAACTTTGTAAACACGGGTACATTTTCTGAAAGATTCTTCGCTTCTTGCCAGAAAGAAGCAGATGGGATTGTACTTAAAATCAGTTTTCCTGCGTCAGCATTACCTGCATCAGGTTCAATGGGTATAATCTCAGCCGAATCTATCAGCACCCCGTGATAATTGAATGCAAAAGTAAAGAGAAAATCTGAGATAGACGATAAATTGACAGAAATTTAATCTATATTAACTGAAAGTGATGAGTTTTTTAAGACGTTATGGCAGATGAAAGCATGTGGTTTGGAAAAGACACATAAAAAAGCGTGCAAGAAACTGGTTCCTGCACGCTTCCGGTATATCGTAACGTAATTACATTCATTTAAGAAGATGCTTTAACTTGGTGCATCTTAACCACTTTTCTAACTCTCTTCGAGGAGGGGGTTATGCGCAAGCGCAACCACGACCTCTACTGATAGCCTCGCCATATATTGTCATGGCGTTCATGTAGTTATCAATGAAAGCCTTCAAAGCCTTCTTGATAGTGTTCATCAAATTTTTCATAACTGTTATCCTTTCTCTTTAATCATGTTAATACTTGGGCTTCTGTTAGCCCTTTTTCATTTTTCAACAACTTCAACAAGGTGATGGAGTAATTACTTACCCATCTCGATGTGGTTGTTTACATTGATTGCCTTTGCAATCATCACTGCTACTACTGCAAGTGCCATTACTGTTGTCATCATAATTTTTTCCTTTCTCTGTTTTTTGGTGGAGCCGTCGTGTTTCGGACTCCTGTTTCACATATTATCCTGTAACAATCTCTCTTACCTGAAACCTTCCGTCCCGATTGCTCAGAACTTGTTGTTTCTTCTTTTCGAGTGCAAAGGTAATGCCTTTTTTTTGAATATCAGCAACAATGGCATGACAAAATGATGAAAAACGGCCTTTTTTTGACTCACGTCAAGAAGTGGCAGTTGGGGGCTTGATGCAGGTCAACTACTGTCACCCCATCAGCTCATTTTGTCGTTGTTTTCTCTGTTTTTCTAGTTTTTCTGCCTCTTTTCCTACTTCACGTACTTCAGAATCTCCTTGCTCTTCCTGCTTTTCCTGGCAGGCAGCGGCATGAATCCCTCGGTAAGTCCCGTCTTGTCGGTCATTGCCTGGAACACGGCGGCGGCATAATCCTCCAGTTTCAGCTTTCTGAGTTCCTCGTTGATGGCATCCTCGTCATAATTGTCTGCATATAATAAGGTATGCAGGTCGTCGAGATAGCTCTGCGGAATGTTCTGATGCGGCATGCGGCTCTGTATCTGCATGATTTGGGCGATGATGGGCTGTTCCGTCTGCTTGGCGATGGCTTCTGCCTTGCGCTGCTCAAAGTCGGAGAGGGTAGTCAGACTGGTGTCGTTCCAGTCGTGCATCATGCCGTCGAGGGTGGTGAGATGACTGTAGCCGAAGTATCGGGTCAGGATGACGCGGTTGTTCCAGCCCAGTTTCATCAGATAGTTTCTCTCCATCGGCGTGCTCGCCACCAGCAGGTTGGCATGCTTGTACATGCTCTTCTGGTACATCAGGGTCTGCATCATGCGCTTCAGATGCGGATTCTGGCGATTGCGCTCGGAGATGTCGCCCAGCGGGCAAACGATGTATGGGATACCCATCTTGCGCGATTTGCTGGCAAGTTGGGCACCCTTTCTTGTCCATGCTCCGAATATCAACACTATGTCGGCATCTGCCAGGTTCTGGCAGACGTCAAACTTCTGGTTCAATGCTTCGATGTAAGGTAGATACATCTGAAGCATTTTCTTCTCCTTGGAAATGAACAAATAGATTCTCATCGTTTTTTTCTCTTTAATAATGTTTTATAACTTATGACTTGTAAAGTCATTCTTGTCTGCTCGCCAGTATCTCATCTTGTTGGCGAGATTGCGCCAGATGATGCCATACTCCAGGAATGGCAACTTGAAGATGGCAATGTCGTCGTCGAAGTGCTTGATGGCCTTGTTGGCGATGATCATGCGGAGGACGAAGAGCAGCAGCAGGGCGAAACCAGCGATGCCGGTCAGAATCCAATTCTGCATGAAGATGGCGTATGCCAATACGGCTATCGATGCCAGCAGACTGAGATGCGGCATCAGATGGTCGAAGAACATCAGGGTGCGCATGCTGGCAGCACGCTCCAGACTCTTCAGGGATGCCTGGTGATAGAGGTGGGCATTGTGCCAAGCCTTGTTGGTTGGCTCATCACGGGTGAGCCAGGCATCGCAATCCAGTTCTACGGCGGTATCTCCGAATGCGGCATACTTGTTTACCAGGAAGTCGTATTCACCACGCACATACTCCAGGTTGCCCTGGTAGCCCTGTTCGCGCATGAAGTCGCTCTTGCGGAACGCCACGTTGGGCATGTGACTGCGGTAGCCATAACTGTGCTGGGCACGGCGAAGCAGATAGAATGCCTTGCGGATGCTGTCGAAGCGGCGAACGCTCTTGGTCTCGTTGTCCAGACTTACGTATCCCAGAACCAGATGGTTAGGGTCCTGGCAGTTGCGTGCCATGGTGGCCAGCCACTTGTCGTTCTCCGGCTTGCAGGTAGGCTCGGTGAGGATAATCCACTCATACTTAGCCGCCTTTACGCCCAGGGTAATCTGCAGCTTCTTGCGGCTCATGTAGCGGGAACTCTCAGGGATATACGTATAGTATAGGTGAGGGTTCTCGGCAGCCATGCGCTTCAGATAGTCCTGCGTCTCGCCATCCGTGCTCTGGCAAACCACGATTACCTGGTAATCGGCGGCATGCTTCTGGTTCAGGAACATCGGAAGGTTACGCTCCAGTTCCGGCAGGTTGTCGTGGGCCGTAATCAGTACGGAAACGGGTACATTCGCACCGCTTTCTGCATCAGAAGGTTTTGATTCATTGCTTGAACCATCTTCTGTAACTCCCTCTGAATCAATGTCTGCTTCCTCTATATCCGGAAAGCGCAACGAGCGCAGAAATGGATTTATCAGCGATCCGAGGATTGCCAATAAAACCACCACTGCGCCTGCTATGATAGTAGTTAAACTAATTGTCATCATTTCTTTTTTTCTCGTAATCAAGAAATATCTCTTAACTGTAAACTCTTAACTCTTAGCTGAATTAAAAGTCTTCTGTAATGTAGCCCTTTGGCAACTGGCGGCAGTTGTACTGGCTCGCCATGATCTCACCGTAGGCTCCGGCTGAGCGGAGGGCGATGAGGTCGCCACGATGGGTCTTGTTCAAATCAATCGCCTTGGCAAATACATCGCTCGACTCGCAGATAGGACCTACCACATCGTATGTCTCAACAGGTTCGTCGCTTGAGATGTTCTCTATCTTATGATATGCCTGATAGAGGGCAGGGCGAATCAGATCGGTCATACCCGCATCAACGATGGCAAACTGCTTGGCTGTGCCCTGCTTGATGTAGAGGGTCTTGGTGATGAGCGAGCCCATCTGTCCTACCACGGCACGACCCAGCTCGAAGTGTAACTTCTGACCATCGCGCAGCTTCAGTTTTTTGGCGTATGTATCAAAGTAATCCTTGAAATCAGGGATAGGCACACGGTTTGGATGGTTGTAATCGATACCCAATCCACCGCCTACATTAATGTTCTTTACTACGATGTGATGAGCCTCCAGCTGGTTCTGCAGCTCGTTGATGCGGTTGCAGAGAGCCTCGAAGTCACCCATGTCAAGTATCTGACTGCCAATGTGGAAATGGAGACCCAGGAACTTGATGTTCTTCATTTTGGAAGCCTCCTCGATGACGCTCTCCATGTCGCGCATGGCGATACCAAACTTGTTTTCTGCCAAGCCTGTAGTGATGTTGGCATGTGTATGCGCACCTACATCCGGGTTGATGCGGAAGCACACCTGGGCAATCTTGTTCTTCTTCTCGGCGAGTTCGTTGATGATTTCCAACTCAGGGATGCTCTCTACGTTGAAGCAGAAGATGCCCTTGTCCAATCCGAGGTTGATTTCCCAATCGCTCTTGCCCACGCCTGCATATACAATCTTATTGGCTGGGAATCCGGCATTGATGGCTGCCTGAATCTCTCCTCCGCTCACACAGTCGGCACCCAAACCAGCCTGACAGATGATGTTGAGCACCTTAGGGTTGGCGTTTGCCTTCACGGCATAGTGAACCTCAAAGCCTTCGTGCTTGCCAGCTTCCTGGTTGATGGTCTTCAAGGTCTGGCGCAACACGTTGGTGTCGTAGTAGTAGAACGGAGTCTGTATCTCCTGAAACTTATCTATCGGAAATGTACCTTTCATTTCGCTTATGCTTATTGTTAATATCTTATTATAGTCAAATTAGAAAATCCAACTTATGGTTAAGTCAGAATATCCAACGAAGAGTGGACAGGAAGCATTACATTAGAATTCTTCACTCTTCACTCTTCGTTCTTCACTTAAATTACTTCTCGAACAATACGTTGCTCAAGTTCTGCAATGCCTGCTTCTTATCCTTCTCCTTGATGAGGAATGAGATGTTGTAGTTGGAACCACCGTAAGAAATCATGCGCACTGGGATGTTCTTCATTGCATCGGTAGCGATAGTCTCGAAGCCTACGTTGCTCCAATCCAGGTCACCTACCACGCAGATGATGCACATGTCTGAATCTACGGTCACTGTACCATACTTCTTCAGCTCGTTCACGATGTCGTTGAGGTGAGCGTCGTTATCGATACTCATGCTCACACCTACCTCAGATGTAGCAATCATGTCGATTGGAGTCTGGTAGCTCTCGAAAATCTCGAATACCTTGCGCAGGAAACCTGTGGCGAGCAACATGCGGCTACTCTTGATCTTGATGGCTGTGATGTTGTCCTTGGCAGCTACAGCCTTGATCTTGCCACGTACGATGACGTTGTCGATGATGGTACCATCTGCCTTAGGATCCATGGTGTTCTTCAGACGAACTGGGATGCCGGCATACTTGGCTGGCTGAACGCAGGTAGGGTGGAGAATCTTGGCACCGAAGTAAGCCAACTCGGCAGCCTCCTCGAAGTTCAGCTGGCGAACTGCCTCAGTGTGCTCTACGACACGAGGGTCGTTGTTGTGCATACCGTCGATGTCGGTCCAGATCTGAATCTCGTCAGCTGGCAGGGCTGCACCGATAAGAGATGCGGTGTAGTCGCTACCACCACGCTGTAGGTTGTCGATCTCGCCGTAAGCGTTGCGGCAGATGAAGCCCTGGGTGATATAAATCTGGTAGCCCTCGTTCTGCTCCATGATGGCAGCCAACTTCTCCTTGATATACTGTGGGTCTGGCTCTGCGTTCTTATCTGTGCGCATGAAGTCTAAAGCGTTGAGCAATACAGCCTTTACACCCTGTTCCTTCAAGTAGTTTACAACCATGTTGGTGCTCATCATCTCGCCCTGAGCCACGATGCTCTTCTCCTCGAAAGAAGTGAAGAGGTCTTTGGTAAAAGAGCGGAGATAGTTGAACTCGCCCTGCAAGAACTCGCGTGTGGCCTGTTTCATCTCCTCGGTAGAGTAGAGCTCTTCCACGTGCTGCATGTATTTCTTCTCCAAGTTGTTGATTACCTCGTTGGCGCCCTCTGGGTTCTTCTTGTAAAGATAGTCAGAGATCTCAACGAGAGAGTTTGTTGTACCGCTCATCGCAGACAATACGATGAAAGTTGGTTCACCTGATTCTGTAACCAAAGAGGCTACTCCCTTCATGCGCTCTGGTGAGCCTACAGAAGTACCTCCGAATTTCATTACCTTCATAGTCGTAATATTATTTAAATGTTTGATTTTTATTGTTCTTTAATTAATTCTCCTCGCCATCTTCCGTGAGGTCGATGCGGTTGTACTCGTTGGTCACGTCGTGGAGCACGCCGTCCTTGCAGCGATATACGATGCCCGGAAACTTGTCGAGCATTGGGATGTTATGGGTTGTCATCACAACAGCTGTACCTTGCTTGGTGATATCCTTCAGGAGACTCACGATATTGCTGGCAGTTTCGGGGTCGAGATTTCCCGTTGGCTCATCGGCGATGATGATCTTCGGGTTGTTGAGCAGGGCACGGGCGATGGCCACACGCTGCTGTTCTCCGCCGGAGAGCTCGTGAGGCATCTTGTCGATTTTCTCAATCATGCCCACCTCGTTGAGCACCTCTTCGATGCGTTTGTCTCTATCCTTCTTGTTTTTCCATCCGGTGGCCTTGAGCACGAACTCGAAGTTCTTGCGCACGGTGCGGTCGTGGAGCAACTGGAAGTCCTGGAAGATGATGCCCATTTCCTTTCGCAGGGCTGGAATGTCCTTGCGGCGGATGGTCTTCAGGTCTCTGCCCAGGATTTCTGCCTTGTCGGTCTCGCCCTCCACGAGGTCGAGCTCGCAGTAGAGGGTTTTCAGGAGTGAGCTTTTTCCTGAGCCCACCTTACCGATGAGATAGGCGAACTCGCCTTCGTCTACATGGAAGTTGACGCTCTGGAGTACGCATTTCTCAGCCTGGTATATGCTGACGTTTTGATAATCTATTAACATCCTAATTTTTTCTCCTTTATTTAATGTACTTATAAGCTTTTGCCCTTTCAGGGCGTATTGCCAATATCTTTATTATACCCAGGGCGTTGCCCTGGGCTAGGGGCTTCTGCCCTTTCAGGGCGTGCAGCTGCAAGATAGCCTTGAGCTAGGTATATTATTTCATTTCGCCTTTGCTCTTTGCTACGCGGCGCTTCTTATCCCATTCCGGGTCGTGTCGCATTTGCAGCTCCTTTACTACATCCTCGATTCGCAGACCCTTGCTGGTGAGCAGCACGATGAGGTGGTAGAGCAGGTCGGAACTCTCGTAGATGAGCTTGTCGTTGGTGCCGTTGGTAGCTTCAATGACGGTCTCAATGGCTTCTTCTCCAACCTTTTGTGCCATTTTGTTAACGCCTTTCTTAAATAGGCTTGTGGTGTAGCTACCCTCAGGCATCTCTTCGTGGCGCTTGTTGATGAAGTCCTGCAGCTCTGAGAGGAAGAGGATTGGATTCAGGGTGTTCTCCTCTGCCCAGCAGGTGTCGGTGCCCTTGTGGCAGGTAGGACCGTCTGGATGAACCTTTACCAGGAAGGTGTCGTTGTCGCAGTCAATCTGGATGCTAACCAGGTTGAGGAAGTTGCCCGATGTCTCGCCCTTGGTCCAAAGACAGTTGCGGGAACGGCTCCAGAAGGTAACTTTCTTGGTTTCGATGGTCTTATCGTATGCTTCCCTGTTCATGAAGCCCAGCATCAGGACGTTCTTGGTTACGGCATCCTGGATGATGGCTGGAACAAGTCCGCCCATTTTTTCAAAATCTATTTCCATTTTATCTTTACAATTTTATCTGTTTGTCCTTTGTTTTGTCCTTCTCCCCATATTCTTGGGGGAAACGTCTCGTTAAGGCTAGAAATATTTTCCCTTAAGGCTAAATAAATTTATCCTTAAGACTAAATATATTTATCCTTAAGGCAAATATAATCAGGGTATCCTGCCTTGATAGCCTTGTCTTTACAGTCTGACGTTGATACCTTCGCTGCGGAGGTATTTTTTCAGGTCAGGTATGGCGATTTCTCCGAAGTGGAAGACGCTGGCAGCAAGGGCTGCATCTGCTTTGCCCAGGGTGAAGGCATCACGGAAATGCTCCATCTTGCCGGCACCACCCGAAGCGATGATCGGAATACTTACTTCTTCGGCAAGACGGGCGAGGGCTTCGTTGGCGAATCCCTGTTTTACGCCGTCGTGATCCATACTGGTGAAGAGTATCTCACCTGCACCACGGTCGGCCACTTCCTTTGCCCAGTCGAACAAGCCCAGTTCTACTCTCTCTCTTCCGCCTTTTACGTAGCAATGCCAGCCGTCTGGGTCGAGGCGGGCATCAATGGCGCATACACAGACCTGCGAACCGTAATGGTTGGCAATCTCGTTGATGAGTTCGGGAAGTCGGATGGCAGCACTGTTGATGCTCACCTTGTCGGCTCCTGCATTGAGGAGTCGTTCCACGTCCTTCAGCTCGTTGATGCCGCCGCCCACTGTGAATGGGATATTGATTTCGGCAGCCACGCGAGTTACCATGTCTGTAAAGGTCTTGCGCTCTTCGAAGCTGGCGGTGATGTCGAGGAACACGAGTTCGTCGGCACCTGCATCGCTATAGGCCTTTCCCAGTTCCACCGGGTCGCCTGCGCTTCTTAGGTTCACGAAGTTCGTTCCCTTCACGGTTTCTCCGTTCTTCACGTCGAGACAAGGAACGATTCGCTTTGCCAAGCCTTTGCTTTTACTTTGAACTTTGACCATTGTATTTAAATTCTTATCGATTGAAGCTTTTGCCCTTACAGGGCGATTGCCTATATCTTTGTTATACCCAGGGTGCTGCCCTGGGCTAGGAGCTTCTGCCCTTTCAGGGCGTGTCGAGAATGGCTCCGAGCTATTAACTGTTAACTATCAACTGTTAACTTTTAACTAGCTTGTCAGCGTCAATTTTTCCCTCGTAGAATGCCTTGCCGAAGACTACGGCTGGGATGCCGGCGGCTTGCAGGGCCTCGATGTCCTCGTTGCAGCTTACGCCGCCCGAGGCGATGAGGTGGAGCTGAGGATAGGCTGCCATTACCTCTTTATACAGGTTGATGGCAGGACCTTGCAGGGTGCCGTCTTTGCTTATTTCCGTGCAGAGCACGTAGCGCACACCCTTGTCGATGTATTTCTTGAGGAACGGGAGGAGGTCTTCTGATGAATCCTCTTTCCAGCCGTTGATAGAAATCTTGCCGTTTCTTACGTCGGCTCCCAGAATGAGCTTGTCGGCACCATACTTATCCATCCACTCCATGAAGAGGCCGGGATTGGTGACGGCGATGCTGCCCACGGTTACCATACTGGCACCAGCGGCGAAAGCCTTCTCTATGTCTTCCTCGGTCTTGATGCCGCCTCCGAAATCTACCACGAGATTCGTCTCTGTGGTGATGGATTTCAACACCGCATCGTTTACGATATGCTTCGACTTGGCTCCATCCAGATCCACTACGTGGAGTCGCTTAAATCCCAGCTGCTCAAAGTGTTTTGCCACTTCTGCCGGGTTGTCGTTATAGACCTTCTTCTGGTCGTAATCGCCTTTGGTCAGGCGCACGCACTGACCGTTAATCAAGTCGATGGCAGGAATTAATTCTATCATATTTCTTTTATTGCGTTTAATCCTATTCTATATCATCGGGAAATCTGCCTGGCTTTGCAGAATGTCCCTGTTATATTTCAAGGAAGTTCTTTAAAATCTGTTCTCCCACCTTGCCACTCTTTTCGGGGTGGAACTGGCAGGTATAGAAGTTGTCCTTGTGGAGCGATGCGCTGTAGGGGAGGATATAATCAGCCTTGGCGATGGTCTCCTCGCAGAGCGGCACGTAGTAGCTATGGACGAAATAGGAGTAGGGATGGGATAATCCTTTATACAAATCCGTCTTCAAATCATAGATTTCGTTCCATCCCATTGCCGGCACTTTGTCTTCGTGCTTCTGCGGCTGGAATCGCTTGACATCCACATCGAAGATGCCGATGCAGTCTACGTCTCCTTCTTCCGAATGTCGGCACAGGAGCTGCTGTCCCACGCAGATGCCCAGGACGGGCTGCTTGAGATTCTTGATTACCTGGTCCAACTGGTGATCCTTGAGGTACTCCATGGCTTCCCTTGCCTGACCTTGTCCTGGAAACAGCACACGGTCTGCTTTCTGGAGCATTTCGGCATCATCGGTGAGCACAGGCTCGATGCCCAGACGCTTCATGGCGTTGACCACGGAATAGATATTCCCGGCATTGTATTTTACGATTGCTACATCCATAACCTAACGTATTTCTTCTGTTTTTTGTACGTTTTGGGAGTTGCCTCCCACGTCATTCTTATTTTCCGTTGCAAAGGTACACATTTTCTTTCAATTTAAAGAAAATATTATCAAAAAGATTACGATATTAGTGGAATTTCTTGCAGAAAGTAAGAGAAAACGGTATAATTATACGTGTTTATCAGCAAAAAAGGGTTAGAGTAAGATTTTTCCTACTCTAACCCTTCGATTTATTTCAATCAGTGAATGTCTTGTTGGTTGGCCTGAATGCCCTCCGGAAGCCCCCGATAGAGCTTGCTTATTCCTCCTCATTGTCGGTGCTTGCTTATTCCTCCTCGCTGTCGGCAGTGCGGAGGATGATGCTGGTGGCTCCGATAGTGAAGAGGGTGCCGTCTTCGATGACGCGGCGCTCTCGGTCGCCAAGAATTTCGTTATCCACGAAGGTTCCGGTGTAGCTTGGTCCGTCGCGGAGCACATACTTCAGTCGGCCTTTCTTGTCGCGGCTCACGTTGATGACGCAGTGGTTCATGTCCACGCTTGGGTCAACGGTCTCGATAGGGCAGTTGATACCACTATTCTTCATGTATCTGCCAATCACATTGTCGCCCATCTGCAAAGGAATCACCTGCTTGTAGGCAAACACGTTCTCGATAACCACGATGGAACCCACGCCATGCTCGTTGGCCTGTTCGTCGATTTTTTCCTCCTTGCGGGTTTCGCGAAGCTTGGAAACACCCATTCGGATGCCAAACTGCTTGTTACAGTTAGGACAAACGAAGACGAGGCTCTGTCCTGCCTCATACTTGGTTTCGTCGAACGTGATGAAATTATCGCATTTCGGGCAACGTACTCTTTTCATATCTTATTCTTGTTTCTTTTCTTTAACTTCTTTATTCTATATATAATAATGTATTCAACTTTTGCAAGTACCCTCCGGTCCCCGAAGGGGGCCAACTTTCAATAACCGCTGGTGGAATGACCGAAGGTCATGGAACCTGCGGACAACCAACGGGAGGGAAAAAGCGTCCCCAAAGGGGGCGAACCACATCCGGTTTTGCTCCTGTTCGCCCCCTTCGGGGACGATAAAAGTGTGTATCGACTTATCCGCAGGTTCCATTCCCTTCGGTCATTCCACCCGCGGTTATTCACATTCGCCCCCTTCGGGGACGGCTGGATGTCACTTGTGAAATTTCTTTTAACTCTAAAAACTATTCCTTAACCTTTGTAATCCAACCATCAGCGAAAGCCTCGTTGTCTCTCAGGTTCTTCAGGGCAGCGTGAGCCTCGCTTTCAGAGTTGTATGTGCCGTAAATCACCTTGACGTTGTTTTCGGTGATGAGCACACGGGCTTGCTTGAATCCCTTGCCTTGCAGGCGCTCGGCATAGTTGGCAGCGTTGTGCTTGGTGACACGGCTAGCCAGAACAATGCTGTAGTAAGTGGAAGGGAGGGATAGCTCGGCGTCCTGGTTGGCATTCTGTGCTGTGCTTCCCGCATTCTGCGCAGCATTTCCTGCTATCTGTGAAGAGCTTCCTGCAGATTGCGCAGCGTTTTCTGTATTCTGCGCAGCATTCTCAGATGTCTCCATCAGTTTGGTTCCGTCTCCATTGACTACCAGTTCCTTGGCTTTCTCCATCTGGTCGATTTCCTTCGGCATGATGCGGTTCAGCATGCCAGTGTCAATCTGGCTCTTCTGCATGGTAGGAGCACCCAATGGGGTAGAGATGGTGAAGAAGGCGATGATGGCGATGCAGGCAGCTGCCAGATTTCTGAGCCAGCTTTTTCTGATGCTGATGAATTCTGCGCTGGTTTCCTCTTCCTCATCGTCGTTGATGAACACGGAGTTGTTGACCGCTGCCTCTTTCTCTTTCTGCATTGGCTTGGCAGGCATCTCTACAAGGTTTGCATTTGGCTTGCTTTCTGTTGTAGCAGCTGCCGTCTTGCTTGTTGCTGCCTTGTTGGTATTCGCCTCTTCGCCAGCAGTGAGCTGCGCCACAGGCATCATGTCAAATCCGCCCAATCCATAGAAATCAGGGGTGAGGATTCCTGCCTCGTGTGGCTCAAACTCGATGTTTCCATCCTCATTGAGCGAAAGGATTCCCACGTTGTCCACCTCATATTTTCCCTCGTTTTCAAGGGTCTGGCGAATCTCAGCCACCTCATCTTCAATGCGTCGCAAAGCTTCTGGGTAGCTCATGTCGTAGGTCTCCACATACGAAAGTACAAGCAACGAGTCGTTCATCGTGAGCTGCGGATTGAAGCCCACGGTGCGAAGCGGTGGCAGGAACATGTTGTCGGTGCCATCGTATCTTGCATCTACATGATGAGCCATGAAGCCGCCGAAGCCTGGCACAATCACGCAGTCGTTGCTCAAGAGCAGAATCTCAATATGTCTGTTTATTTCTATCACTTCTTACCTTTCGTTTTATCTGTTATTCTTGTTCGTGAAACCTGAATTCTACATTTCAGGTACATTTCACCTTGCAAAGGTACGGCTTTTTTAGGAAATAGACAACTATTTTTTGTGAAATTTTCAGCTGAAATGATAAAAAGTTTAATTTATTTTGCTATTCCGCCAAAAAGTAGTACCTTTGCCACTAAATTTAGGTATATGAAACAATCGAACAACATATTGTTAGGTGCTTGCCTCATGGCGGCTATGGTGGGTTGCGGACAGAAGCAGTCCGCCCAGAAAGCCGAACAGCAGGAGGACGCCGCTGCCAAGAAGATGCTTCAGGGTGTCTGGATTGACAGCGACGACGAGGATGATGTTGCCTTTCGCGTGAAGGGCGATACCATCTATTATCCCGATTCTACCAGCCGCCCGGTTTATTTCTGCATCATTGGCGATACGCTGGTGATGAAGGGCGCGAATACTGCGAAATATCCGATTGTGAAGCAGGCGGCACACATCTTTCAGTTCAAGGTAGCCAATGGGGATGTGGTGAAGCTCGTCAAGACTTCCGACCCGATGTATCTGGAGCAATTCCAGCATGCACAGCCTGTGACGCTGAATCAGAATAAGCTGGTGAAGCGTGATACGGTGGTGAATGCGGGCGAGGAGAAGTTGCACCTCTATGTGCAGGTGAATCCTACCACATACAAGGTGTTTAAGAGCAGTTACAACGACGATGGCGTGGAGGTGGACAATGTTTACCACGACAATATCGTGAACGTGAACATCTATCATGGTTCGCGCAAGATTTTCGGCCGCGATTTCCGCAAGGAAGATTTCAAGGAGCAGGTGCCTCATGAGTTCCTGAAGCAGTCGATATTGAGCGATATCGTGTTCAAGAAGGTGGATGCTGATGGTGTTCATTTCAAGGTGGTGATGGCGATGCCTGATAGCAGCATGAGCTATCAGGTGGAGGTTATCATCTCGCTTGAGGGTAAAATGACGATTAAGAGGGGCTAGCTTTTGTTTTTAAAACCTAGTTCTTCTAGAAAAAAGAAGATATGCAAAAAGGGAACTTGCTCAAATGCAAGTTCCCTTTTTTCATGTTGTTTATTGAAGAATTCTAATTGATTAATTGAAGAATCCCAGCAGGGCACCTGCTGCTACGGCGGAACCGATGACGCCTGCTACATTCGGACCCATGGCATGCATGAGAAGGAAATTGTGGCGGTCGTACTCCAAACCCAGGTTGTTGCTGATGCGGGCACTCATTGGCACGGCACTCACGCCGGCGTTTCCGATGAGCGGGTTCAGCTTCTTGCCTTTTGGCAGGAAGAGGTTCATCAGTTTCACGAAGAGGATACCGCTGGCTGAAGCGATGATGAATGCCAGAGCACCGAGGGCGAAGATCTTGATGGTGTTCAGGGTCAGAAACTCCGATGCCTGGGTAGAGCAGCCCACGGTGAGTCCGAGCAGCATCACCACGATATCATTCAGGCTGCTGCCTGCCGTCTTGGCAAGTCGGGTAGTCTTTCCGCTTTCCTTCAGAAGATTTCCGAAGAAGAGCATGCCGAGCAATGGCAGACCGGATGGCACGATGAAGGTGGTGAGCAGCAGACCGATGATAGGGAAGAGAATCTTCTCGGTCTGAGATACCTGGCGGGCTGGCTTCATCTTGATGACGCGCTCTTTCTTGGTAGTGAGCAGGCGCATCAATGGTGGCTGGATCACTGGTACCAATGCCATGTAGGAGTAGGCGCAAACGGCGATGGCACCCATCAGGTTAGGACTCAGCTTGCTGCTCAGGAAGATGGCGGTAGGTCCGTCGGCACCACCGATGATGGCGATACCAGCAGCCTGGTTCGGTTCGAAGCCCAGCGCCAGGGCTATCATGTAGGCACCGAAGATGCCAAACTGGGCGGCGGCTCCAATCAGAATCAGTTTTGGGTTGGAAATCAATGCCGAGAAATCGGTCATCGCTCCGATGCCCAGGAATACGAGTGGGGGATACCAGCCCTGTTTTACGCCCTGATAGAAGATGTTCAACACCGAGTTATCTTCGTACAGGCCGATTTCGAGTCCGGCATCGGCACGGAAGGGGATGTTGCCCAGGATGATACCCAATCCGATGGGCACCAGGAGGAGCGGTTCGAAATCCTTCTTGATGGCAAGCCAGATGCAGACGACTCCTATTACTATCATGGCGAGGTTTCCTGCCGTGGCATTTGCAAAGCCCGTATAGGTCAGGAACTCATTGAAGTTTTGTATGATGAAATCCATAAGCTATCTATTTAATGGTTACTAACGTGTCTCCTTCCATCACGGCATCGCCTTTATTCACGTTGATGCTGGTGATGGTTCCAGAAGTCTCTGCCTCGATGTTGTTCTGCATCTTCATGGCTTCGAGAATGACGACGGTATCGCCTGCGTTCACCTTGTCGCCCACCTTCACCTTGATTTCGTTGATAGTACCAGGCAGAGGGGCTACCACAGGCTTACCGGCTCCTGCCGTTGGTGCCGAACTTGTACTTGCTGCAGAGGCTGAAGAGCTATTGGATTCTTCACTCTTCACTCTTCGTTCTTCACTTTCTTCTGCTCTTCGTTCTTCACTTAATTTCACTTTCTGCTTGCCAGCCTTCACTGGCTGCTTCATCTCTACTTCGAATGGGATGCCATTCACGGTTACGTTGGCGATGTTGCCTTCTATATCCTGGATTTCGACTTCGTAATCGACTCCTTTCACTGTATATTGATACTTCATATCCTTTGAACTTTGAATTTTGAACTTTGAACTTTATGAAATGTAAAGCTGTTGAATTCTTCACTCTTCACTTTTCGTTCTTCACTTAACATTATTGAATTTCGGGGCATTCCATCTGGTCTGTTTAGGCTTGATGGTGATGATGCCGGATTCCACATCGTGCACATCCTCCAGATATTCCTTGAGGGCGAGTGAAATCACAGCCATGTAAATCTCCTTGTCAATACCCTTGGTTTTCAGACCATCTTTCAGAATCACGTTGGTCTTATGACTCAGGTCTTGCGTTACCTCGATGGTCTTCTTGCCCGTCTTATATAATAAGGAGGCGTGCTTCTCGGTGGCACGGGCGATGCGCTGCTTGTGCTTCATGTAGGCTCCGAATGCCCAGAATACCAAGAAAAGGAGGGTGAGACACGAGAACACGATGCCCATCGAAAGCACGGAGATTCCGATGCCGTAGGGATCCTGCTTCTTCAGAAGTTGCGCCTTGCTCAAGCCCACATTCTGTGGCAGATAGCCCGGGGTAATGGCTCCGGCAATGGCTTTATCCCATGTCTTGAAATCACGGCTCAGTGTATAGCTCTCGTCGGCTGCCAATGCTGGCACGCTCACGGAGTCTATCAGGTCTACGGCGTTTCCGTCATAAAGTGCTATCCAGTTGGGCTTCTTTTCCTGCAGAATAAGATTGAGATGAAAAGGTCCGGTATTGGAAGAATCCTTTGCCTTCCAATGCTGCCCGTTCCAACCGTCCTTGTACCAGCTACTGCTGTCGAAGATGACGATGCTCTTCTTGCCGCCCAGCATGGTTCGGGGTTCATTGTTCGGCAATGGATACATCATTTGCCGACGTACTTCGGGCGACAGGTTTTTGTTGAGAACTCGTCTGTCGGTGGTTAGGAACATACCACGCACGTTGTACGTGGTAAAGGAGGAATTGCTCAATTCCACCCATGGCTTGTGCTGACCGTACTCGTCAATGAGACTCGTGCGGTTGTCGGTCATCACTTCCGTGATACGGATGCTCCTGGCGCCTTGTCCCCAAGCGGGCAAGGATGCGATGACCAGCATGGTTATCAGAAATCCTAATTTATTCATACGCATCTAACGTTTTTAGGGTTGTTTGTTTATTGTGCTCAAAGGTACGAATAAATTCTGAAAAGAAAACAAAAAAGGTGCACAAATTTTTATCTTTGTGCACCTCTTTTATAATTTATAACTATTTCCAGTTGTTTTGTTAACATTTATAAGCGTTTATGCTCCGCAGAAGAACAGTACCACAATCTGGGCTGTAAAGATACGCAGGAACATACTCAATGGGTATACGGTAGAGTAACCTACGGCTGGAGCCTCCTTAGAGCATGACGCGTTGGCATAAGCCAGGGCAGGAGGGTCGGTATAAGTACCGGCAAGCATACCCATGATGGTGAAGTAGTTGAACTTGAACTTCAGTCGTGCGATGGTACCCACGATGAGGATAGGAATGATGGTGATGAGGAAACCGCATCCCACATACTTCAATCCGTCGCCCTGAACCACTGTGTCCCAGAATCCGGCACCAGCCTTGATTCCCACACTCGCCAGGAAGAGTACCAGTCCTATCTCTCGCAGCATCATGTTGGCGGAGGTAGTGGTGTAGGTAACCAGCTTCATGCGATAACCGAAACGGCCGATGAGGATGGCGATGATGAGCGGACCACCGGCGATACCCAGCTTCAGAGGCACTGGCATGCCTGGGATAGCGAATGGGAGGGAACCGAAGATGATACCCACCATGATACCGATGAAGATGGTAGCAATGTTAGGCGCATCGAGGCGCTTCACAGAGTTACCCATGATCTCAGCCACACGGTTTACGTTTTCCTCTGGACCTACTACCATCACGCGGTCGCCCACGTGGAAGTGGTGGTTACGGCTTGCGAAGAGATCCATGCCCTGACGGGAAATGCGGGTTACGTTCACGCCATACACACTGGAGAAGTGCATCTTACCCAGAGTCTTACCGTTCATCTCAGGACGGGTAACGATGATTCGTCTTGATACGAAGTGCTGCACCTCATCCTTCTCGCGGTCCCACTCTGCATCGATTTCAGGACCGATGAAAGCCTTGATGGCCTCGGCATCAGCCTCTGCACAAACCACGAGCAGCTCGTCGCCCACCTCGAAGGTGGTCTTGCTGTTAGGAATGCTCACCTCTCCGTTGTGGAGCAGTCTTGAGCATACGATGTCGCGGTTCAGGAACTCAGAAACCTCTCTCAGGGTTCTGCCTGCGATGTAGGAATTCTCCACACGCAAGTGCATGTTGTGAGGTTTAGCATGAGGGTTGGCAGCCTCCTCCTCGTTGAGCTGCTCTTCTTCTGCAGCCATATCCACACGGGTGATGTACTTGATGAGGATGGTAGCACCGATGATACCAACCACACCCAGAGGATAAGCGCAGGCGTAACCGTTGGCGATGCTGGGAGCACCGTTAGGGAAGACGCTGAGCAACGCCTCGTTGGCAGCACCAAGACCCGGGGTGTTGGTAACCGCACCATACAGTGTACCCACCATCATAGGCAGGTTCTGCGGGTTGCTGGTGTCGAAGAAGAGGTAGTAGCATCCGAACATCACGAGGATGTTGAGCAGGATGGCTGTGGCAGAAAGCATGTTCAGCGTTACACCACCTTTCTTGAAACTCTCGAAGAAGCCAGGACCCACCTGCATACCAATCATGAAGACAAAAAGGATTAATCCGAAGTCTTGCACGAAGGTAAGGATTTCCTTAGGACCTGTAAAGCCCACGTGTGCGGCTAAGATACCTGCGAAGAGCACGAAGGTAACACCCAGCGAGATGCCACCAATCTTGATCTTTCCCAGGTAAACACCAATCGCAATGACGATTGCGTAGAGCAGGGCGATGTGCGCTACCGACTCTGTGTTGGTGAAAAGATTAATAATCCAATCCATTAAATTGCGATAAATGGTTTTTAATATAAATAATTTTGAATAAAGGGGGTATCGTTAGATTGTTTTGGGGTGGGGTATCTTATATACTGAAAAATTCGAGGACATCCACGATGGGACGCCCCCGAACCACTTTATATAGATTACCTATTGATTACTTCTCAATAGCTGCTACACCTGGCAATACCTTACCCTCGATAGCCTCGAGGAGAGCACCACCACCTGTAGAGATATAAGATACCTGATCTGCCAAGCCGAACTTGTTGATGCAAGCTACAGAGTCACCACCACCGATGAGTGAGAATGCACCTTCCTTAGTAGCCTCAGCGATTGCGTCAGCGATAGCCTTAGAACCACCAGCGAAGTTGTCGAACTCGAATACACCTGCAGGACCGTTCCAGAGGATAGTCTTAGCACCCTTGATAGCTGCAGCGAATGCCTTGCGAGTCTCAGGACCTGCGTCCATACCCTCCCAACCGTCAGGGATGTTGTTAGATGGGCAAACCTGAGTATTGCAGTCGTTCTTGAAGTCGTCACCGCAGATAGAGTCTGTGCCGAGTACGAGGTTTACACCGTTCTCCTTAGCCTTCTTGATTACGTCGAGAGCAACGTCGAGCTTGTCATCCTCGCAGATAGACATACCGATCTTGCCGCCGAGAGCCTTAGAGAATGTATAAGTCATACCACCGCAGAGAATCAGGTTGTCAACCTTAGTCAACAGGTTCTCGATGATACCGATCTTGGTAGAAACCTTAGAACCACCCATGATAGCTGTGAATGGGCGCTTGATGTTGCCGAGAACTGCGTCAACAGCCTTAACCTCTTTCTCCATCAAGAAACCGAGCATCTTGTGATCCTTGTCGAATGAATCTGCGATAACAGCTGTAGAAGCGTGCTTGCGGTGAGCTGTACCGAATGCGTCCATTACATATACATCAGCATAAGAAGCCAACTTAGCAGCGAACTTCTTCTGGCGCTCCTTCATCTCAGCCTTAGCAGCGTCGAACTCAGGTGTACCCTTCTCTACGCCAACTGGCTTGCCTTCCTCTTCTGGATAGAAACGGAGGTTCTCGAGCAAGAGAGCCTCACCTGCCTTCAAGTCAGCAGCCTCAGCATCAGCGTTACCGCAGTCCTTAGCAAACTTAACCTCTACACCGAGAGCGTCAGAAACGTTCTTTACAATCTGAGAGAGAGAAAGCTCTGGCTTAACCTTGCCCTTTGGCTTACCCATGTGGCTCATCATGATGAGCGCACCGCCGTCTGCAAGTACCTTCTTCAATGTAGGAAGGGCACCGCGGATACGAGTGTCGTCTGTTACATTACCATTTTCATCCAATGGCACGTTGAAATCAACGCGTACGATTGCCTTGTGACCGGCAAAGTTAAAATTTTCAATCTTCATTTTTCCTAAATTTTATATTAGTTATTATTATTGATTTAATTAACGATTGAAATGAACTCAGTTGATGGGGCTTCCCATTCCGCCGTCTGTGGAGCTAATTGGGCTCGGCAGGCTGAAGCGAATCTGGTAGCAGGGCATCCTTCGCTCAATCCGACGCAAAAGTAACAAAAATAATTGGTATCACCAAATCTTTGCATCATGTTTTAATGATTTTTTGTCATAGTACACATCTTTTGCAACGTGTAGATAGCAAAATGCCGCCTATATCACGACTTCTTTCCTGTTTTTGAAACAAAGTTTTTGTGTTTAGAGGGAAAAGTTTTTGTGATTAGAGAAAAAAGCTGTACCTTTGCCGAAAATTTGCGAAAGATGGCTAAAGATAAAATTGCATACGTTTGCAGCAACTGCGGGCAGGAGAGTGCCAAATGGATTGGCAAATGCCCTAGCTGCGGACAATGGAACACGTTCAAGGAGATTAGAATAGCAGCCGATTCGGGGTCGCAGGCGGCTAAGAATGCCGGCATGACCATGAGGCATGGAGGTGCTGCCACCATGTTTGGAGGACAGCATTCGGATAGCGATGCCAAGCCGATGAAGTTGCGAGACATCTCCTCGATTGATGAACCTCGCATCGATATGATGGACGAGGAACTGAATCGTGTGCTGGGTGGCGGAATGGTACCCGGCAGCATCACCCTGCTGGGTGGAGAGCCGGGCATCGGAAAGAGTACGCTCACCCTGCAAACCATTCTGAACATGAGGCACAGAAGGGTGCTTTATGTAAGTGGTGAGGAGAGTGCCCATCAGATTAAGCTCCGTGCCGACAGATTGGCAAAGGGACAGGCGCTGATGAGGGCTTCGGTTGCTGCTTCGGCTGCAGGAGATGCTTCGCCGGCTGGTGATGATTCCCCTGAAGCGGCTTTCGATCATATTACGATTCTCTGCGAAACGCAGTTGGAGAAAATATTCACTCATATTCAGCAAGTGGCTCCAGAACTGATAGTTATCGACTCTATCCAAACCATTGCGACAGAGGAAGTGGACAGTTCTCCAGGCTCGATATCGCAGGTGAGGGAATGTGCGGCATCGCTCTTGCGGTTTGCCAAGACCAGTGGCATCCCTGTTATCCTGATAGGACATATTAATAAGGAGGGAACTCTGGCAGGACCGAAGATTCTGGAACATATCGTGGACACCGTCATCCAGTTTGAGGGCGACCAGCACTATATGTACCGCATCCTGCGAAGCATCAAAAACCGATTTGGAAGTACTTCGGAACTGGGTATCTACGAGATGCAGCAGGGAGGACTCCGACAGGTGAGCAATCCGTCGGAACTGCTCCTGACGGAAGATCACGACGGACTCTCGGGCGTTGCCATCAGTGCAGCCATCGAGGGCGTCCGCCCGTTCCTGGTAGAGACGCAGGCGCTGGTGAGCACGGCGGCATACGGAACTCCGCAGCGTTCGGCAACGGGTTTCGACCAGCGCAGACTGAACATGCTCCTGGCTGTGATGGAGAAGCGAGTGGGCTTCAAACTGATGGCGAAGGACGTGTTCCTGAATATTGCGGGCGGACTGCGAGTAACCGACCCAGCGATGGACCTGAGTGTGTTGGCAGCCGTATTGAGCAGCAATGTGGATACACCGATAGAACAGGGGTGGTGCATGTGTGGCGAGGTGGGACTGAGCGGCGAGGTTCGTCCGGTGAGCCGCATCGAGCAGCGCATCGCTGAGGCCGAGAAGCTGGGATTCCAGCACATCATCATTCCGAAATATAACAATCATGGTTTCGACCATAAGAAGTATCAGATAGAGATTCATCCCGTAAGGAAGGTGGAAGAGGCGTTTCGCTGCCTGTTCGGGTGAAGATCTCACGCAGATTTCGCGGATTACGCAGATTTTAGTGTATAGTCTGAATTTATAAATATAATCTGATTTTATAAATATTAAGTTCAAAGTAAATGAAGGATTCAGTAATTATTGTGAGCGGCGGTATGGATAGCATCACGCTGCTTTATGACAAGAAGGACGAGATAGCCCTGGGTATCAGTTTCAATTATGGCAGTAACCACAACGAGCGAGAGATTCCTTTCGCCAAGATGCATTGTGAGCGACTGGGCATCAAGCATATCACCATCGACCTGGGATTCATGCATCAGTATTTCAAGAGTTCTCTCCTGGAGGGTGCCGATGCCATCCCAGAGGGTCACTATGCCGACGACAATATGAAATCTACCGTGGTTCCATTCCGTAACGGCATCATGCTCAGCATCGCCATCGGCATTGCCGAGAGCAACAACCTGAAGAAGGTGCTCATCGCCAACCATGGCGGCGACCACACCATCTATCCGGATTGTCGCCCTGAGTTCATCAAGGCCATCGATGAGGCAGCCGAGGCTGGCACCTTCGTGGATGTTCGCGTGGTGGCTCCGTACACCAACATCACCAAGGGCGAGATTGCTGCGATAGGCAAGAAGCTGGGCATTGATTATGCCGAGACCTGGAGCTGCTACAAGGGTGGTGAGAAGCACTGCGGAAAGTGCGGCACCTGCGTGGAGCGCAAGGAAGCACTGGCTGCGGCGGGTATCGAGGATACTACGGAATACGAAGCTTAAAAGCTTTAGATTCAAAATAGAAAATACGAAATAGAAAATACTAAATAAAGCGAGAAAAGAAGATACAATGAAGAAAATGATTTTTACTGCTGCCTTGGTGCTTGCATCAACTGCAGCAATGGCTCAGAAGAGCAACTTCCAGGTGAAGGGAGAATTGAAGAACTTCTCTAGCGATACCATTTTGGTATATAAAGGTAGAGGCGTGAAGATGGATACCATCTTGGTAAAGAAGGATAAGTTTACTTACAATACCAATGTGGAGAAGCCTGTGAACTATACCTTTATTACCCCAAAGACTTATCGTGGAGAAGAGCGTAAGGCTTTCGCTTTGGTTTGTGTGCCTAACGAGAAGGCTGAACTGAAGGGAGATGCAAATGCTCGTTATGATGTAACGGGTACTAAGTTTTACCAGCAGTATCATGAGGTTGACTTGATGCTGGAGGCTGCACAGAAAGCACCTGATGCCAAGGATACCTATAATGATAAGGTGATTGATTTTGTAAAACAGCATCCTGACTATGAGGCTAGCGCCACTCTGGTTTCTGCTGTTGATGGATTGGAGAACATCGAGAAGGTGGTTGGTCTGCTTTCCGACCCAGTGAAAAACGGCCGTATGAAGGGATATTATCAGCCATTTGTTGAGTATGCCAAGAAGCAGGCTGAGGCTGAGGCAAAGGCTGCCAAGGTTCAGGCTTCCGGTGTAGAGGCTCCTGACTTCACTCTGAATGACATCAATGGCAAGCCATTCTCTCTTTCCAGCCTCCGTGGCAAATATGTTGTCATCGACTTCTGGGGTTCCTGGTGTATCTGGTGTATCAAGGGTATGCCTAAGATGAAGGAGTACTACGAGAAGTATAAGGGTAAGTTCGAGATCCTTGGTGTTGACTGCAACGATACCGAGGCTAAGTGGAAGGCTGCCGTAGAGAAGCATCAGTTGCCATGGATTCATGTATATAATCCAAAGGGTAGTAATATTTTGGAGAAGTATGCCATCCAGGGTTTCCCAACCAAGATTGTTGTGGGTCCTGACGGCAAGATCGTGAAGACCATCGTGGGTGAGGATCCTGCATTCTACACCTTGCTCGATGAAGTGTTGAAATAAGTGTTTGGCAAATAAATGTTCGGCAAATATTGCCCACCATATAATAATAAAGGCTTCTGCGGATTCGCAGAAGCCTTTATTATTATATATGGTATTTCTTCTGATAATTTCTCTTTGATTTCACCGGTGCCCCATTGAAGGAGTCGGCTCCTCTTCCGATGTGCGGACCACGGCTGCCGCCACGATAGCTATCGTGGAAACTGGCTCCGCCGCAGTACTCACTCCAGCGGGCACGGATTCTATCCACGTAATCCGCCGTCTCGGTGCCTCGCATGTAGCCATATTTCACTGCTGGGTCACAATAGTAGGCTGGCTGCGACAGTCGGAGCACATATTCCCTTACGTCGCCCCAATTATGCGAGTTGCCGCCGTGCTTCCGGGTCAGCGCCATCGCATCGCGGATATGATGGAAACCGCCATTGTAGGCAGCAAGGGCGAAGAGCACACGCTGCCCCGGGTCGCCCACATCGCTGAAGTGTCCCTGCAGTTCCGCCATGTATCTCGCAGCCGCAGCCACATTAGCCTCGGCATCGTGGATGGCACTCATCGGCAAGCCCAGGTGCGAGGCGGTGGATGGCATAATCTGCATCAGTCCGCAGGCACCCGCCCACGATTTGGCATTTGCATCGAAGCAACTCTCCTGGTAACACTGAGCCGCCATCAGTCGCCAGTCCATGCGAGCCGTTCCGCTGTATCTCATGAAGAGATGGTCGTAGCGCGAGATGACACCCTTCGAACGGTTCAGAAACGGAGAATACACGTGGCGGCGGATGCTGGCTGTAGAGAGCAGGAAGGTTTCCTCCTTCTTCACCTCGGCTATCATCTTCGGCTTGAACCATCCGTTCAGGGTATCGGCAAGACTCTTGTTGCCGCCAATCACCGCCCACTGCGTCTTCCCGTTATCGGGAGTAACGCCGCAGAATTGCAGGTCTGCTGCATGATTCCCATCAGGAAGAGTCTTTCCACCTTTTGATATATGGCGGGGCAGTGGCACGGCGATGATGTCGCCTTCTCCCTTCTGCAGTCTCTGAATCATCTCGGTGGTATCCTTGCATTCCTCCACTCTCAGCGACACGCCAATCTGCTGGGCAAACTTCTCGCAGAGCAGATACTGCAGACCCATGCCGTGGTTGTGATAATCATAATAGGTGGTAGGACCGTTCACGGTGAGCATGATGAGCTCGCCGTTCTCCTGGATGTCTTCCAGCGAGAAACCCCGCTGCCGGTTTGCCTTTCCGTTGGCATCATCCAATCCATCTCCGTCGGCGTTTCCATCTTCTTCAGAACCGTCGATGCCATCCACTTCGCCCACGGGAGTACCCCATGGCGTGAGCTCTTGCTGCGGTTTCTTGTCAGCGCAACTTGAGAGCAAAAACAGTGAATATAATGCGTATAAATATAACTTTTTCCTCATTGCGACTGCAAAAGTACTAAAAAATTGAATATAAGTACGAAATTATTTGCATATTCTAACAATTTTATGTACTTTTGCAATGTTTTTCAAACAAAATACAGAAATATGTTACGAATAGCAGTACAAAGTAAGGGTCGTTTGTTCGACGACACAATGAATCTTTTAGCAGAGGCGGACATCAAGGTCAGTGCCTCAAAGCGCACCCTCTTGGTGCAGGCAAGTAATTTTCCTCTCGAAGTGCTTTACCTTCGCGATGACGATATCCCTCAGAGCGTTGCCTCTGGCGTAGCCGACATCGGTATCGTAGGTGAGAACGAGTTCGTGGAGCGCGGTGAGAATGCCCAGATCATCGACCGATTGGGCTTCAGCAAGTGCCGCCTGAGTCTTGCCATCCCTAAGAAGATTGATTATTCAGGATTGCAGTGGTTCAATGGCAAAAAGATTGCCACCTCATACCCTAACATCCTTCGCAATTTCATGAAGAAGAACAATATCAATGCCGATATCCACGTCATTACAGGTTCTGTGGAAATCAGTCCGGGCATCGGTCTGGCAGATGGTATCTTCGATATCGTCAGCTCTGGTTCTACATTGGTAAGCAACAATCTTGCCGAGGTGGAGGTAGTGATGAAGAGCGAGGCTTTGCTCATCGGCAACTGGAAGATGGATGAGGAGAAGCATCAGATATTGAACGAGATGCTGTTCCGCTTCGAAGCAGTACGCTCTGCTCAGGACAAGAAGTATGTGATGATGAATGCCCCTAAGGCGAAGGTAGAGGAGATTACCCAGGTATTGCCAGGTATCAAGAGTCCTACCGTCATCCCATTGGCCGACGAGGAGTGGTGCTCTATACACACCGTTCTCGACGAGAAGCGTTTTTGGGAAATCATCGGTAAACTGAAGGAACTCGGTGCACAGGGCATCCTTGTAACACCAATCGAGAAGATGATATTGTAAGAAAGTTAGATATTAGGAGTAGCGACCAGCTTATGCGCAGGTCTAGTTCTTAATTATCCATTATAAATTATTAATTAAATTTGGAATGAAGGTAATAAAGTATCCTGCAAAGGAGGAATGGAGCGAGATTGTAAAACGCCCACACCTGGATGTTTCGCAGCTGAATGCGACCGTACAAGGTGTACTCGACGATGTGAAAAACCATGGCGACGAAGCCGTGAAGCGTTACGAGGAGAAGTTTGATCATGCCCATCTCGATTCTTTGGCTGTGACTGAAGCTGAAATCGAAGAGGCTGAGCAACTGGTTTCTCAAGAACTGAAAGACGCTTTGCACCTCGCCCATCATAACATTGCCGCATTCCATCAGAGCCAGAAGTTTGAGGGCAGCAAGGTGGAGACCTGCGCTGGCGTAACCTGTTGGCAGAAGAGCGTGGCGATAGAGAAGGTGGGATTGTATATCCCGGGCGGAACGGCACCTCTCTTCAGCACCGTATTGATGCTCGCTACCCCTGCCAAGATTGCAGGCTGCAAGGAAATCGTGCTCTGTACTCCTCCTAACAAGGAGGGAAAGGTGAATCCGGCTATCCTCATGGCGGCTAAGATTGCAGGCGTGAGCAAGATTTTCAAGGCGGGCGGCGTGCAGGCCATCGGCGCGATGGCTTACGGAACGGAGAGCGTGCCTAAGGTATATAAGATATTCGGACCGGGCAACCAGTTTGTCATGGCGGCAAAACAGCAGGTTTCCCTGCACGATGTGGCTATCGATATGCCGGCTGGACCATCAGAGGTTTGTCTCATTGCAGATGAAACTGCCAACCCTGTGTTTGCTGCTGCCGACTTGCTGTCGCAGGCTGAGCACGGCTTCGACTCGCAGGTGTTCTTCATCACTACCTCCGAAAAGGTTTTGGAAGCAGTGAAGAAGGAAGTGGAAGTGCAGTTGGAGCGATTGCCTCGCAAGGAGATGGCGCAGACTTCGCTGGACAACTCCAAGTTCATCCTCGTTGAGAACGAAGAGGAGGCCATCGACCTTTGCAACACCTACGCCCCAGAGCATCTCATCATCGCAACTGCCGATTACGGGCAGCTTGCCGAGAAGGTGGTGAATGCGGGCAGCGTGTTCCTGGGCAACTATGCGTGCGAGAGTGCCGGCGACTATGCCAGCGGTACCAACCACACCCTCCCGACCCATGGCTATGCCTTGGCATATAATGGCGTGAACCTCGATAGTTATAATCGTAAGATCACCTTCCAGCATCTCACGGAAGAAGGTATTCGTAACATAGGCGATGCTGTGGTGACGATGGCGGAGAACGAGCAGTTGGAGGCGCATGCCAATGCCATGAGATTGAGAGTTAATAGCCTAAAATAATTTAAAAGAATGAAAGATTTAAAAGACTTGTGCCGAGAAAACATTTGGAACTTGGCACCATACAGTTGCGCTCGTACGGAATTCGTTGGCAGAAATGCCCGCGTCTTCCTCGATGCCAACGAGAATCCATATAATGACCCGTACAACCGATACCCTGATCCGTTGCAGCTGGAACTGAAGAAGCAGGTGAGCAAGATCAAGGAGGTTCCGGAAGACCAGATTTTCCTGGGCAATGGTTCGGATGAGGCCATTGACCTGGTTTACCGTGTGTTCTGCCGTCCGGGCAAGGACAATGTGGTAGCGATTGCGCCTACATACGGAATGTATGAGGTGTGTGCCGATGTGAACGACGTGGAGTATCGTTCCGTGTTGCTCGACGAGAACTATCAGATTTCTGCCGAGAAAATCATCGATGCCTGCGACGAGAACACCAAGGTGGTTTGGTTCTGCAGTCCTAACAACCCTACGGGCAACCATATCAATCGCGAGGCGATAGTAGAGGTGCTCCGTCTGTTCGATGGCATCGTGGTGGTAGATGAGGCTTACAGCGATTTCTCTACCGAGCGAACCTTCCGTAGCGTGCTGAAGCATTTCCCTAACATGATTGTGCTCAATACGATGAGCAAGGCGTGGGGTTGTGCGGCATTGCGCCTGGGTATGGCGTATGCGAGCAAGGAGATTATAGATATCTTCAATAAGGTGAAGTATCCTTATAATGTGAATCTGCTTACCCAGCAGCAGGCACTTGAGGTTTTGAAGGCACCGCTGAAGAAGGATGAGTGGGTGAAGAACATCCTGCAGGAGCGTTCTAAGGTGATGACAGCCTTCTTGGATTTGCCTATCACCGTGAAGATTCATCCTACGGATGCCAACTTCTTCCTGGTTCAGGTGACGGATGCGCAGGCCATCTACGATTATCTGGTGGCTCAGGGCATCATCGTAAGAAACCGCAACAAGGTTCAACTTTGCGGCAACTGTCTGAGAATCACCATTGGTAACAAGACGGAGAACGCCGAGTTGCTTGGGGCGTTGAGACAATATTAATAAAAAATCGCCGTTTATCTCATGTTTGGGATAAACGGCGATTTTTTCATTTATTTCATCTTATCTTCTCCTGCCTCTTCCTTCATTTCTTCCCTGGTTACCACGACCACTGCCACGCTCGTTCCTGTCGCCGCTGTTGTAGCGGTTCTTGCGGTTGTGGTTGTTGTCATCGAAATTAGGGTTGAAACTCTTTTTCTTCTTGTCCTTGAAGAAGCCGGCACCCTGTTCTTTCTGATTTCTCAGTTCGGCTCTGGCTGCTGCCACGGCATCACGGATGTTGGCATTCGAAGGCTTACCTGATTTTAGAGATTTCCCATTGTTCAGGTATTTCTCCTCATCATAGCAACCCACGTTTCCGTATCCCTTTGGCGCAAAGCGGTCTTGTGCATTTCTGCCACGGCCTTTTCCGGCTTTTGCCTCCGCTGTATTTCTGCCGGCTCCACGCTTGCCCTTGGCTCCTCTGCCCACGCCCGGATTATCGTAGGTAGAACCGATAGCCTTGTCGTCGTAACGGGTATTCTTGCCCTTAAAGCCTCCGCCAAAGCTCTTCTTATCGTATAGCTTATCTGTCAAATCCGTTCTGCCTATGCGGCGAAGCTCGCTCTCTATGGCACGGCGCTCCTCCGGCTTGTACCAGAAGAAGAACATGCGCTGGGCAAGCTTCTCCTTCTGCGTCTTGGCACTGAACACGGGTTCCAGGGTGTATGGATCGTATCCCGTGTACCAAGTCTCCGTAGAAATCGTCATTGGGGTAGGAGTGAAGTCCTGCACCTGCTCTAGATGGAAGTCCAAGCCCTTGGTGATTACCGCCAGCTCCGCCATATCCTCTTCATGACAGCCCGGATGCGAACTGATGAAGTATGGAATGATCTGCTGGTTGAGACCCTCTTCCTTATTGATCTTGTCAAAGATGCGCTTGAACTCGTAGAACAGATCGAACGATGGTTTGCGCATGAACTTCAAGACCTCAGGACTGGTATGCTCCGGTGCCACCTTCAGTCTGCCGCTCACGTGCTTGGTAATCAGCTCGCGGGTGTATTCCCTTGCCGCTTGGTTCACCTTCTCGTCCTTGCTCTTGTGCAGCAGCAGGTCGTAGCGAACACCACTGCCTATGAAGCTCTTCTTGATTCCCGGCAGGGCATCCACGGCATGGTAAATCTCCAGCAGCTTGCTATGGTCGGTATTGAGGTTCGGACAAATCTGCGGGTTCACGCACGATGGACGCTTGCACACCTCGCACGCCTTCTGGTTCTTGCCATGCATGCCGTACATGTTGGCCGAAGGACCGCCCAGGTCGCTCAGATAGCCCTTGAAATCAGGCATTTCTATGATTTTCTTCACCTCTTTCAAGATGCTCTCCTTGCTTCGGCAAACCACGAACTTGCCCTGGTGTGCCGAAATGGTACAGAATGAGCAGCCGCCAAAGCAGCCGCGATGCAGGTTTACGGAGAACTTGATCATCTCGTAAGCCGGAATGGTCTTGCCCTTGTACTTAGGATGAGGCAGACGGGTGTAGGGCAGGTCGAAGGCGGCATCCAGTTCCTCTGTTGTCATCAGCGGGAATGGTGGATTCACCACCACATACTTGCCGTCGGTCTCCTGAATCATGCGCTGGGCATGCATCTTGTTGGCTTCTTCCTCCAGATGGCGCACGTTCTCCGCCTGTCCCTTCTTGTTGTGAAGGCACTCCTCATGACTGTGCAGGATGATGTCATCGTCCTTGAATCCGCCCGGAATGTCCTTCTCCTTGCAGTAGAAAGCCACCTGCGGCATCTCGTGAATCTGGTCCATGGTCTTGCCTTCGGCGAAGGCGTTGGCAAGTTCTACGATAGAGCGTTCGCCCATGCCGTAGAGGATGAGGTCGGCACCCGAATCGCAGAGGATGCACTTGCGCAGTTCATCCTTCCAGTAGTCGTAGTGGCTGATGCGGCGCAACGACGCCTCGATACCGCCCAGTGCCACAGGTACGTCGGGATAGAGTTTCTTCAGTATCTGGGTATAGACGATAGACGGATAGTCGGGGCGCATGTCGTGGCGGGAGTCGGGACTGAAGGCATCCTCGCTGCGCATGCGGCGGTTTGCCGTGTAGCGGTTTACCATCGAGTCCATGGCTCCCGGCGATACGCCGAAGAAGAGGCGAGGGCGACCCAGCTTCTTGAAGTCACGGAAGTCGCCATGCCAGTCGGGCTGGGGCACGATGGCTACGCGATAGCCGTTCGCCTCCAGGATTCGTCCCAGGATGGCTGCTCCGAAGGATGGGTGGTCTACGTAGGCATCACCCGAGAAGAGGATTACATCCAGTTCGTCCCATCCCCTGAGTTCGCACTCCTTCTTGGTTGTAGGGAGGAAATCTGTTAACTTATATTCCATTCAAAATGCTTTAATCATTTACTGCATCTGGCTCTGCATCAGCAGCTTCCTGTGCATCCTTCTTCTCCTTCCAATCTACGTAGAGCAATACGAGGTTGTGGAGTCCCAAAGCCTTCATGTTCTGGTTGTAGATTACGTCGAGGCAGAGGTCGAGCAATTCCTTGTCCTTGATGTCGCTGCTCTCCAGGAGGGAGCGTACATTGAACTTCAACTTGTCGAGCACTTCCTCGTCGATGATACCATTGCTGTCTACGAGGTTGCGGAGCAACTGATACTTGTCAATAGTCTCTAAATGCTGGTCGCTCACTTCGATAGAGCGTGTGCCAGACTGGTTTGCTTGAATCTTATACATATAATTATTAATTTTAAATTATTCCGTTAAGAAATTGAGGATACCCAGCATGATGCTGTGGCGGGTCTTCTCATCGCTGATGCACTCTAGCGGGATGCCCATGGTGAAGGTGCGGTAGCTGCTACTCTTGTAGGCCACAGCCGCACTGGTGCCCGATAGGTATCGCATGGCGCAGAAGGCGGTGCTGCCCACCGGCTTGAGAATCTCGGGATGAGTGGCGGCATAGTGGCGGGCGTTCAGCTGGTTGTAATAGCTGAATTCCTTGCCCAGTCCCTCGATGATAGGGTCGGTGCCTACGATGCTGTCTCGCTCGGTGATGGTGGAATCCTCGGGGTTGATGTCCTGAACGATGAATTTCGTGCTCGTAGGCTCGTAATGCACCTTCAGGATGTCGCTCATGAAATTCTGTTCCTCTTCCGTCTGCATGTCGCTGCCGTTGTAGGAACCGCTTACCAGCAGTCTGCCGCCGTTGAGGGCGTAATATCTGATGCGCTTCTGCAGGGTTGGGGTGAAGGTCTTGAAGTACTGATGGGTGTAGCCATCGTTGCGCTCCAGTCCGTTGATGAGGTCTACCACCTGATAGTCGGTCATCTTCACCTTGCCCGATGCGATGGCTTCGCTCGAACAGCTGGCGATGCTATATTTGTTGCTCGATGCGATGGCACGGGCATGTTCCTCGGTGTAGTTGAAGTCGTTGCCTGCCACAAACTGACCTACCATCTCGTTGCCGCAATAGCCCAGTCCGCTGGTGGTTTCCAGGCCCATCTTGTTGATGTCGAACATCAGCTGCTTGCCGCTCCAGCCTGCCGTGAGCCCGTAGCTTACGCCCGGATCCTTGTCGAAGTCGAAGCCCTGGAAGGTGTCGTTATCCACCACCTGTGGCGAAGCCAGACGATGGAAATTGTTGACCACCAATACCTTTTGCGAGGCTGATGGATTGTAGAGAGCCGAGAGGGTTTCTGATGGGAAACTCTCGCCGCCCTGGTTTACGGCTGCCACACGGAAGTTGTAGAGCTTTCCCGGCTCCAGCTTCACGAAGTGCTGTGGCGAACGCACCAGGGTTCCGTTGTCGAATCCGCCGTTGCCCTCTGCCTTGTAAACGATGTAGCGGGTAGGCTTGGCGCTTGGCTCCAGCTTATCCAGTTGCGGGCTCCAGGTGAGTTTGGCGTATCCGAACTCATCTATCTCCACGCTGAAGTGGTTGGGCGCCAGTGGCTGCACCACATAATCCTCGCCGTGGTTGCTGTTCACGAATCTCAGGATGGTCTTGTAGATGGAGCGGGCGATGGTAAACTTGCCCATCGGATCCTGGGCGATGCGCATATCTGGGAAGCTCTGGTGAGAGAGCATTTCGAGGATAGCCGATGGCACTTCGGGCAGTCGGGTCTCAGAATAGTTGCGGTCCCAGAGGTATCGCTTGCCGAATGCACCAAAGGTTTGACTCATGTCTTCTACCAGATTGTCACGCAATGCTTTAGCGAAATCCTTTGAAGTGAATCTCGAAACTCCGCTGTTGAGCATCCCGTCGTTGAAATCGGTGGTGCAGATGGCGAGTGCGCCCCAGGTAGATTTGCCGTCGGGGTTGAAGCCGGCATCGCTGTGCAGGGCGAGCGAGAGTTCTATCGGCACCTTCTTTCCGCTGAGAGCAGGCATGTATACGCTGCCTCCGCCCAGCCAGTTGGTCATCAGCGAACGGGTATTGATGTCGTCAGCATAGTCGTTCTTGCCTTGTCTGCCGCCATAGACCTTGTAGGGAGCACCTGCCCACTGGGCGTAGTATCTGGCTCCCTCCAGGCATCGTGGCAGTCCGCTCACGTCGCCGCCGCGCTCTATGTTGCCCATGCCTCCGCCGAATCGTACGGCATCGGTGGTGACAACGCCTCTTTTGGAAGCCTGGTTGGTGCACACCACCCGGTTGAACTCGTTGCATCCCTTGTCGAAGTCGAAGGTTCCCAGATACACCCAGGTTCCGCCACCCATTCGCTGGTTCACGGTAAACTCGGTGGCCTGTCCCTTGTGGTACACGATGTATTTGGCGTCGGGCACGCTCTTCGGCAGGGTCTGATAGCTTACGTATACGGCATATTTACCAGCCTCCTTGAATTTAGGCTGGTAGCTGACGAGGCTATATTTCTTCTTTTTCTTAGTGGCTTTGGCTTGTCTTACTGTACCCATGGTGAATGGGTTTTCTCCATCGCTATACAGGGTTTTGGCGTTGGCGAATCCCAGGGAGTCGCAATCCTTCCATTTCTTGGAGTTATCCACTTCGATGTAAGAGATGGATCTTCTGTCGTTGTTGTCGACGATGATTTCCTGTTGCTGCCAGTCGCGTTCACGAGGAGTGAAGACGATGGCTCCTGCATTCTGGAGCATGGGGATGAGATAGGGCACCACGATGGTCTGCGTAAAGAGGTCTTCGTTGGTGCAGAACAGGTTGGGGCGCTGCCATTTCCATCCGCGCTCCGCATCCCAATATCGTCCGTGAGAAGCCCACAATGAGAGGTGTCGGTTCTGCAAGCCGGCAGTCACGAAGTAGGGGCGGGAGCTGTTGAACACCCATGGGTCGTCATCGTATTCGATGTCTTCCCAAGCGTTGCTGTTGCCCTCGTCATATCGGTTTGCATTTTTGGCGGCAGCCTTTGCAGCGGCAGTTTTCGCCTTTTTGGGCGAGACTTTGGCAGCGGCATCAGCCTGGATTCCTGCTCCAGCCGGAATAAGCAAACTGCTTATCAGACAATATTTTATAATTCTGTTTTGTTTCACTTTCTTAAATCATATTTTAATGCTTTTGCCCTTACAGGGCGCATTGCTAATCGCCGATTAAACCCAGGGTGCTGCCCTGGGCTAGGAGCTTTTGCCCTTTCAGGGCGATTCCATCAGTCGATATTTCCAATTGTGAACTTCTCGGGTTTCTTTCCTTTGAAATCCTTGAAGTAGAGCTTGATTTCCTTCATGTCCTTCTCCACATCTCCCGAAGGGATGATGACCTTGGTACACTGGATGAGCTTCTTCTCGTAATCCACACCGTAGAGGAGGATAGGGATGCCAGCCTTCAGGGCAATGAAGTAGAAACCCTTCTTCCATTCCGGATTGAGCGAACGGGTGCCCTCTGGCGTGATGCAGAGGCCGAAGGAATCTCGCTTGCGGGCAGTTTCGGCAAGATTGTCGGTCATGCTCGTATGCTTGCTTCTCCATACCGGCACACCGCCCAGCTTTCTGAAGATGGGACCCAGCGGCCAGAAGAACCACTCCTTCTTCATCAGGAAGTTGCTCTTGATGCCCTCAGCTCTGGAGAAGAGCAGGCCAATGATGAAATCCCAGTTGCTGGTGTGGGGAGCCAGGCAAATAATAAACTTCTTGGGATGGCCTACGGTTATATCCTTCTTCCATCCCAAGTGTTTGTATAATACCCACTGACAAATGTCTTTTATCATTCCTTATCGTTTGTTCTATATATATAAATAGGTGTATCTGCTAAAATCCTGTTATCCCAGGCTCAGCAATCCTCTTTATCCCAAGGTAGCAATCTGGTCGATAATCTCGCTCACCTGCTTGTTGAAGTCCTTGGTCAGGTTCTTGTAGTAATCACCCGCCTTGATGCCCGGCTCAGGATGAGACACTCTCTTGATGAAATCGTCGTTCACCATGACGATGGAAGAAAGGATTCCATCAACGTCGGCCTGCTGTGTGCCGTTGTACAAAGACGCTGCTACTGTCTCAGCGAAAAGCTCGCTGGTGATGTAGTTGATTGTTCGTTTTAAATCTCTTTTGTTAGCCATAATTCTTTTCTCTAAATTAATAATTGGTTGAAAACAATGCTCAAAGATAATAAAAATCTCTGGAAAAGCAATAGAAAATCAAAAAAAATATCTTAATTAACGCATTTTTAGCATTTTTCTTTCCGTATCTCGTAGAAAAACCTTAAATTTGCAGTGTTTTTGAAGTTTCAACTAATTAAATATTAATAAAAGAATTATGGAAAAAAGTGCATTGCAGATTGCAAGAGCGGCTTATCAGCCAAAGTTGCCAAAGGCTCTTCAGGGTCCAGTAAAGGCTGTTGAAGGTGAGGCAACACAGTCAGTAGGTAACCAGGATGAAATCAAGGCGTTGTTCCCTAACACTTACGGAATGCCTGTCATTACTTTCGAGGCTGGCGAGGCTAAGGAACTCCCTGCTTTCAACGTAGGTGTTATCCTCTCTGGCGGTCAGGCTCCTGGCGGTCACAACGTTATCTCTGGTCTCTTCGACGGCGTGAAGTCTCTCAACCCAGCTAACAAGCTCTATGGCTTCATCCTCGGTCCTGGTGGTCTCGTAGATCACAAGTATATGGAGATTACTTCTGAGATCATGGACGAGTACCGCAACACTGGTGGTTTCGATATCATCGGTTCTGGCCGTACCAAGTTGGAGAAGGAAGACCAGTTTGAGAAGGGTATCGAGATTCTCCGTGAGCTCGGTATCAAGGCACTCGTTATCATCGGTGGTGACGACTCTAACACCAACGCTTGCGTTCTCGCTGAGTACTATGCTGCCAAGAAGTATGGCGTTCAGGTAATCGGTTGCCCTAAGACTATCGACGGTGACTTGAAGAACGAGCAGATTGAGACTTCTTTCGGTTTCGATACAGCCTGCAAGACATACTCTGAGCTCATCGGTAACATCGAGCGCGACTGTAACTCTGCACGTAAGTACTGGCACTTCATCAAGTTGATGGGTCGTTCAGCTTCTCACATCGCTCTTGAGTGCGCTCTCCAGACTCAGCCAAACATCTGCTTGATTTCTGAGGAGGTAGAGGCTAAGGAAATGTCTCTCGATGATGTTGTTACTTATATTGCAACTGCAGTAGCTAACCGTGCTGCTGAGGGCAACAACTTCGGTACTGTTCTCATCCCAGAGGGCTTGATCGAGTTCATCCCAGCTATCAAGAAGCTCATCGCAGAGTTGAACGAGGTTCTTACAGACCCTGCAACAGGCGAGAGCCGTGAGTTTGCCAGCGCTGAGGAGCAGATTGCATTCGTTAAGGGTGCTATCGCTAAGGACAACCTCGCTGTATTGGAGTCATTGCCAGCAGACGTAGCTCGCCAGCTCTGCCTCGACCGTGACCCTCACGGAAACGTACAGGTATCTCTCATCGAGACAGAGAAGTTGCTCTCTCGCATGGTAGCTGAGAAGTTGGCTGCTTGGAAGAAGGAGGGTAAGTTCGTAGGTAAGTTCTCAGCTCAGCACCACTTCTTCGGTTACGAGGGACGTTGCGCAGCTCCTTCTAACTACGATGCTGACTACTGCTACTCACTCGGTTTCAACGCATCTCGCCTCATCGCTAACGGCAAGACCGGTTACATGTCAATCATCCAGAACACAACAGCTCCTGCTGCTGAGTGGATTGCCGGTGGTGTGCCTATCACAATGATGATGAACATCGAGCGTCGTAACGGTGCTAACAAGCCAGTTATCCGCAAGGCTCTCGTAGAGCTCGACGGTGCTCCATTCAAGTTCTTCGCTTCTAAGCGTGAGCAGTGGGCTAAGGAGACAGCTTATGTATATCCAGGTCCTATCCAGTACTGGGGTCCATCTGAGGTTTGCGATCAGACCACAAAGACTCTCCAGTTGGAGCAGGCCAAGTAATATACGAAATATAAGTATATTATATAAGTAATATAAAAATACTCATATATTTTATATGTCAACAAGACGAACGGCTTCTACACAGAAAAAGGGGACTATGGCGAGGAAGAGTACATCTGCTCGGCGTGGTGGCTCTCGTGGCAGAAGGCGTTCGTCTTCTGTTTTCAGACGCTATCCCCGCTGGGCTTGGTGGATAGGCGGAACGGCAGTAGTCGTTCTCTACGTCTTCCTGTTTTATCATTTCTTCGTCAGTCCTACGGGATTCCGCTGGCGTGCGCTCTATGGCGACGAGGTTTATCCCGAGGGTTATGAGATTCATGGCATCGACATCTCCCATTATCAGGGTGAGATTGATTGGGAACGCTTGAAGGGTGCGATGATCAAGAGATGCCCTGTGCGCTTTGTCATCATCAAGAGCACCGAGGGTTCCAGCCGGCTGGACGAGAATTTCCGGTCTAATTTCAACCAGGCACGTGATTTCGGATTCATCCGTGGCGTATATCATTTCTGGAGCAACAAATCTTCTGCCCGCGACCAGGCGTATTATTTCCTGGATCAGGTGCATCTTACGGATGGCGACCTGCCTCCGGTGCTCGACATCGAGCATAAGCCTGATGACAAGAGCGTGGAGGATTTCCAGCGCGATGTGCTTACGTGGCTGCATATCGTGGAGGATAGGTATCATGTGAAACCTATCATCTACACCTATTATAAGTTTAAGGAGCAATATCTGAGTGCGCCCGTTTTCGATGACTATCCTTACTGGATAGCTCACTATTACGTGGATAAGGTGCAATACAAGGGCAAGTGGAAGTTCTGGCAGCATACCGATGCCGGAAAGCTGCCTGGCATCAAGGGCTACGTGGATTTCGATATCTACAACGGCAGCTATTACGACCTGAAGCAGCTCTGCATCGGAAGCAACAAGAGCGAAAAGGTATTTGATGAGAACGAATAAAGGCTGAATTTCTGCAAATCAGGAAATTCAGCCTTTATTCGTTTTATTTTATTCCGATTCTATTTTAGAACCAGTTATTTCTTGAATCAGTTTTTATCCTAGCACCAGGCAGGTCCAGTTGTTATCTACCTGTCTCGTTACTTCATGCAGTCCCAGTTCTGCTGCCTTTTCCAGCAGCACCGGCACATCTTCTTCGTAGAAACCGCTCAGAATCAGGGTTCCGCCGATGTTCATCACGCTGCGGAAGAGGCGCATGTCGTTGAGCAGGATGTTGCGGTTGATGTTCGCCATCACCACATCGAAAACGCCGCTCACGTGGTTCAGCACATTGCAGTTGCCGAAAAGCACCTCCATGTTGTCTACGCCGTTCAGCACGGCATTGTGCTTGGCGTTCTCCACGCTCCATTCGTCGATGTCGTAGCCCACCACGTCCTTGGCGCCCAGTTTGGAGGCAGTGAGTCCCAGGATGCCTGTTCCCGTGCCGCAGTCGAGCACTCGCTTGGTCTTCACCGGCATCTGCAGCAGCTGCGAGATGATCATGCGGGTGGTTTCGTGGTTGCCGGTTCCGAAGGCAAGCTTCGCCTCGATGCCTATCTCGATGATGTCGGGACGGTTGCTGGTGTCGGGATAGAGTTCAGGATGCTTGGCGTCGTAGATGACCACCTGGTCGTCTACGAAGATAGGGTTGAAGCCCTGCTCCTCCCATTCCTGGTTCCAGTCCTTGTCCTCGGCATCCTTGATGTCGTAGGTGATATGGGTATCCATGATAGGGAAGTCGGCGATGTATTCGTCCAGTGCCTCCTTGTCGAAGAGGTCCTTCTGCACGTATGCCTCCAAGCCCGTTTCCGTTTCCTCGAAAGATTCGAATCCTGCCTCGGCAGCTCCGTCGGCAAGCAGGTCCTGGCAGGCTTGCATCAAGTCGGCGGTGGTCTCGATGTTGAATGTCGCTACTAAATATTTCATGTTTAATATGTATTAATTTCTTGTCATAAAAAGCCTTTGAATGTTCAAAAAAGCTAGAATTATTTTAAATCTTCTGCAAAATTATAAAAAAATAGGGGAAAACCTACATTATTTTAGGGAAATTCTGTATTTTTGCATAAAGATAAGCAATATTTTTGCACTTGAATTATTATATAGATAGGAAAAGGCTGTTTTTCAGCCCTCCTTTGCATATATTATTCAGCGATGATTCACGGACATTCGGGCCGTGATGATTCGGGAAACGAAACTAAAGAATAGGAGAAATATACGATGAAGAAAATGTATCTTCTGGCAGTCCTGATGGCAGCAGCCATGCCGTTGACTTCGATGGCGCAGGACGACGACCTCTACTTCAATCCGAAGAAAGAGGCGCAGGAAAAGGCTGAGAAGCGAGCACGCCTCCAGCAGCAGTATGCTGCGCAGCGTGCCCTTAGAGATAGCATCTACTCACTCTTTTGGAGTGGAAGCGGACGCGATGTGGATGAGTATAACCGTGGCGGTCGCATCTTCAGTCATTATGAGCATGTGGGCACCGATTCGCTCGGTAACGACATCATCCAGTTTCATGTGGGCAAGGGCGTAGCGCCCGACAGCATCTATGATGATGCGTATTTCGCCCAGAAATACATCAACCAGGATGAGGATTTCGACTACACCCGCCGCATGAGCCGCTGGGATGGCTATTATGATCCGTGGTTCTATGGCTACTATGGCTATGGTCCTTACTACTGGCGTTCGCGCATGTGGGGCTGGCACAATCCTTGGCGCTACGGCTACTATGCGGGCTGGTACGACCCATGGTTTGACCCTTGGTATGATCCATGGTATTATGGCTACGCCGGATGGTATGGCGGCTGGTACGACCCATGGTATTACGGCTGGGGCGGCTGGTATGGTCCTTGGTACTGGGGTGGTCCGATGATTGGGCATGTAAGCTATGGCGGCCGCAATTCTGGCGGATATGCAGGAAATCGCAGCTTTAGATATAACGGCGACAATGGCTATTCGGGTAATGGTTCACGCCGAAGTGTGGCCAACCGCAACTTTGGCGGACGTGACAACCAGCATAATTACAATACTCGCAGCAATAACAACACCAATACCTTCGACCGCAGCAACTTCGGTGGTTTCGGCAATCGCAGCGGTGCCAGCTTCGGAGGTTCTAACTCCGGTGGTCGCTCTGGTGGCGGCTTCGGCGGCGGAGGAGGCTTCGGCGGTGGTGGCGGAAGCCGTTCCGGTGGCGGTGGTTTCGGCGGTCGCCGATAACACGCCCTGAAAGGGCAGAAGCACTTAGCCCAGGGCATCGCCCTGGGTACATAAGCAGTCAGCAATACGCCCTGTAAGGGCAAAAGCTTTCAATATCAATTAAAAAACAATGAATAAAATGAATAATTTAAAAATAAAACATATCCTTTTTGCCAGTGCACTCATGGCATCCATGAGTGCCACTGCCCAGGAAACCTACTTGGATACTAAATTTGCGGAAAACTCCCTCACGGGAACTGCACGCTATGTAGGTATGGGTGGTGCGATGGAAGCGCTGGGCGCCGACATCTCAACTATGTCGAGCAACCCTGCCGGCATCGGACTCTTCCGCAAAAGCATGGTAAGCCTCTCGGCGGGCGTCGTTGCACAGCCAGACGCTGATACCCAATTCGGCTTTGATAAGACTACGATATCTTTCAATGGAAAGAAGTCGGTGCCTAGCTTCGACCAGATTGGTTTTGTCTGGGCTGGTGGTGACAACAGTGCCGGCGTGAAAATCAATGCCGGTTTCAACTTCCACAAGAGTACCAACTTCTCTCAGATTCTCACCGCAGCCAACTATCTGAACGGTGCCTCACAAACCAAGTGGGCATCTGCCAAGACTGCCTATGCCAAGGATTTGGACAAGAAATACGGCAAGGATGCCGGCGACCAGGTTTGGAGCGCTGTGGATGCCAACTACAATAAACTGATGGGAACCGACGACCAGGGCAACCAGTCAACCTACGATGGAAAATCCTTCCTCTTCGGTCAGTACCAGAAAGGCTACATCGGCGTATATGATTTCAACCTGAGCTTGTCGTTCAACAACCGTGTATGGGTGGGCTTCACCCTTGGCCTGCACGATGTACATTATCGCAGCAACTCGTACTATACCGAGAATTATGTGGCAGATAAGGAGGCATACGGTTCTGCCTGGGAAAGCCAGCGCATCACGGGTACGGGCTATGATGCCAAACTGGGTGTTATCTTCCGCCCTGTGGCAGATTCTCCGTTCCGCATTGGTGCCTACGTCAATTCGCCTGTGTTCTACGACCTCTCGCTGAGCGGTGCTGCCGACCTGGAGCTGACAGATAAGAACATTGTTGACGACCAGGGCAATTATGCCGTGGGTAGCAATTCCAATTCCGTGGATCTGGATTATCGCCTCAACACACCATGGAAGGCAGGCGTGAGCTTGGGTCACACCGTGGGCAACTATCTCGCCCTGGGTGCTACCTATGAATATGCCTGGTACGACCACATGGACAATCGTGTGAAGGATGGCGGCTACTATGATTCCTGGTATGGCGACTATTACGAGACCAGCAGCAGCGATGCAGCCATGAACGACCACACCAAGCATTCGTTGCAGGGCGTAAGCACCCTGAAGCTGGGTTTGGAGTACAAGCCGATTCCGCTGATGTCGCTCCGTCTGGGCTACAACTATGTATCTCCGATGTTCAAGGAAACTGCTGACCGCGACCAGACCATCGCTTCGCAGGGAACCATTTATTCCACATCTACGGATTATACCAACTGGAAGGCTACGAACAGGGTGACAGCCGGTGTAGGCTTCAACTACCAGGGTCTTTTCTTCGATGTGGCTTATCAGTATAGTTGCCAGAAGGGTGATTTCTACCCATTTGCAGCCTGGGAGAATGCCGGTGCCAAGGCGGCTCCAGCCACCTCGGTAGATAACAATCGCCATCAATTGCTGATGACTGTGGGGTATAAGTTTTAAAATGTATTAATATTCGCCACTTTCTTTTAAAAAAGTTTAGAGAATTTGGTGGATTCAAATAAATTGAATAACTTTGCAAGTGGATTTTAGGAGAAGAGGTTTGGTGAACCTCTCGAAGAGGTAATATCCTCTTTGTTGTTTTGTAAGTCAAGGAGTTTTTCCCTCTAGGGAAAAAAAGATATTAGTTTTTTTAGTGGTTAATTTAGTTTTAGTAAGTATGTGATAGGATCTGTTGTGAAACAGGTCCTATTTTTTTGTATGTTCAGACGTAAGCAATATTATGTGAAAAAATATCAGTTCTAGACTCAAAAGATATCTACTCTTAAGGCAAAAAATATTTTCCCTTAAGGGTAAATATATTTAGCCTTAAGGGAAAATATTCCTAGCCTTAAGGCTAAATAAAATAAGCCTTCAGGAGATGCCGCTTTCTTACGGCTCCTGAAGGCTTCTGATTCCTATTTCTTTACCAAATTCTGAAGTTTTCTGATTTCTATTTCTTCTCCAATTCCTGAAGACTCTCCATCTTCTTCGACTCCAGGAATTCGTAGATGCCGCACAGATGTTCACGAACCCTGCCATGACCGAATTCATATACCTTGCTCACCAATCCATCCAGGAAGTCACGGTCGTGACTCACCACGATGAGCGTGCCGTCGAAATCGAGAAGTGCCTGCTTCAGCACATCCTTCGTCTTCAAGTCCAGATGATTAGTCGGCTCATCGAGAATCAGCAGATTCACCGGCTCCAGCAGCAGCTTCAGAATGGCAAGACGGGTTCTTTCGCCACCCGACAATACCTTCACCTTCTTCGTAGAATCCTCGCCGCCAAACATGAAGGCTCCCAGCAAATCGCGAATCTTGTTTCTTATTTCGCCCTTCGCCACATCATCTATGGTCTGGAACACCGTGAGCTCGCCATCCAGCAAAGAAGCCTGGTTCTGAGCAAAATAGCCTATCTGCACGTTATGTCCCAACTCCAGCTTGCCCTCGTTCTGCAGCTGACCCATGATGCATTTCACCAGCGTAGACTTACCCTCGCCGTTTCTACCCACGAAGGCAATCTTGTCGCCACGTTCCACGGTGAGGTTCACGCCGCTGAATATCTGCTTGCCGTCGAACGACATCGCCACGTCGCTCATCTGCACCGGATAGGCACCGCTTCTCGGACTCGGTGGGAACTTCAGTCTCAGTCGGCTGGTATCCTCTTCATCCACCTCGATGAGTTCCAGCTTTTCGAGCATCTTCACGCGGCTCTGCACCTGGAAGGTCTTGGAGTAGGTGCCCTTGAATCGCTCTATGAAGTCCTTGGTCTCGGCTATCATCTTCTGCTGCTCCTCATATTTCTTCATCTGCTGCTCGCGGCGCTCCTTGCGCAGTTCCAGATACTGGCTGTAGGTGGCCTTGTAGTCGTAGATTCTGCCCATGGTCACCTCGATGGTGCGGGTGGTGATGTCGTCAACGAATTTGCGGTCGTGACTGATCACTACCACTGCCTTGGAACTGTTGATGATGAATTCTTCGAGCCATCCGATGGATTCGATGTCGAGGTGGTTGGTAGGCTCATCGAGGAGCAATACATCAGGCGATTTCAGCAGCAGCTTTGCCAGCTCGATGCGCATGCGCCATCCTCCCGAGAACTCGCTGGTAGGGCGGTTGAAATCGGAACGCTCGAAGCCCAGTCCGAGCAGCGTCTTCTCTACATCCTCCTCGAAATGGGTCATGTCGATGGCGTAGAACTTTTCTGAAAGGGAAGATACCTTCTCGATGAGCTGCATGTAGTCATCGCTATCGTAGTCGGTGCGGGTGGTAAGTTCGTTGTTGATGCGGTCTATTTCCGCCTGCATCTCGTGCAGATGGGCGAAGGCCTGGCAGGTTTCCTCGAACACGGTTCTGCCGTCTTCGGTCATCAGGTGCTGAGGCAGATAGGCGATGACGCAGTCTTTCGGGGCGGATACGGTGCCACGGGTGGCATTTCTCACGCCTGCGATGATTTTGAGCAGGGTACTCTTTCCTGCGCCATTCTTGCCCATCAGGGCGATACGGTCCTTCTCGTTGATTTGGAAGGAAATGTCTTTGAATAGGGTGGTGCCGCCGAACTCGACGGTCAATCCATCAACTGTAATCATATTTCTTTCTTAAATCTTTATTTTATTACTAACTGAAGTTTCGGAAGTAGCATTCTACCGTCCCCGAAGGGGGCGAATGTGAATAACCGCGGGTGGAATGACCGAAGGGAATGGAACCTGCGGATAGTGACAGAAACTCTCTTATCGTCCCCGAAGGGGGCGAACAGGAGCAAGATTGGATGTGGTTCGCCCCCTTTGGGGACGCTTTCTCCCTACTATTGGTTGTCCGCAGGTTCCATGACCTTCGGTCATTCCACCAGCGGTTATTGAAAGTTGGCCCCCTTCGGGGACCGGAGGTTACTTGCGAAACTTGAATTACTAAATTCAAAATTATTCTAGAATGAGGTATAGCATAAGTCCATCACTCTGATTATCATTTTGCAAAGATACGAAAAATTATCGGATAGGAATCAAAAAAAGGAGGAAAACTTGCGCTTTCCTCCTTTTATCTGATGTTTTTGTTCTTTCAGGGCTTTCTTGAATCCCTTTTGAAAGATTTTCTTTCAGGGCTTCTTGAATCCCCCCTTGAAAGATTTCTTCTTTACTTCATTGGCTCTTTCTCAGGATCGTAGATAGAACGGGTCATTTCCTTGATGCTCAGCTCGGCCATAGCAATCCACTTGCTGCCGGAATAAGCTTCGTCTATCTGCAGCCAGAGATACTGGAACTCATCTTTTTCACTGAACAGTCCTGGAGATGTATATTCCGGAGCTGTGCCGCTTGGCAGCACATCGCTACCCAATTCGCTAATCTTCCATGCTTCGGCAGCAGTAGGGGTGTAGCCCGCCTTGTTGCTTGCCCAGACGGTGATGTGCTTAGGGTTGTCGTTGTTGCCGTTGTTACGGCCCTTATACCAGAATGATACGCCCTTCACCTTCTTGCCCAGGTCTACACGGATGTAGTGAGGCCATGCAGATGGATCACTCCAACTCATGTGGAAGTAGGTGCCGTTGTTGCCGTCGATGAGGGCTGCGATAGGACCCTCGGATGATTCCTGGTCGTCGGTCCAGAGCTGTGCCTCGGTCAGGCTGATAGGTCCCACCTCGTAGTCCTTGATGTCGGCAGGCACGTAGCCGGCCTTGGCATTCTTGGTGAAGAGCACCTTCTCGCCGCCGTCTCTGCTCACTGCCGTGAATGTGTAGGCGAGTTCGCCATACTTGGCAAAGAGTCCGTCGATCATGATGGAATCGGCATAGGCGCTGGCGTTGAGCACGCGGTGGCCCTTTGCGGGGTCGTCGTAAGCCACCTTAATATAATAGTAGTCTTTGTTCTCTGGAATAGTCCAGTGGAACACCACCTTGCCTGGCTGTTTGCTGTCGATGGTGACGGTCTGCTCTTCGATGTTCACTGCCGGTGCAGTCTTGTCGTCATCAGAGCATGCTGCCATTGTGCCGACAAGGGCCACAGCCGCAAGCATTTTTATGATATTCTTTTTCATCATTGTGTCTTTTTATTTGTTACAATGCTTAAAATTAATAACCCGGAGTCTGTACTACGTGGTCGTTTCGGTTGATGTCGGCTGATGGGATAGGCATCAGATAGTTCATCGGCGACTGGAACTTACGCTCGAATACTACTTCCTGAACCTCGCTGAAGTCGTTGATGTTCTCGGCATCAATGTTCAGGCCCTTCGCCTTCACGTTGAAGTACTTCTCGGCAAGCAGCCAGCGGCGCATATCCCAGAAGTTCTGATTCTCGAGATAGAACTCGTTCATGCGCTCGTTGCGGATGATGTCGCGCAAGCCTTCCTTGGTGGTAGCCTTGGATGGGTCCTTGCCAAACTGCTCGTAAGCTTCCTTCACTCCTGGCAATCCGGCACGGGTGCGCACCTTGTCAAGGTAGAGGCGGGCATTGGTCAGGTCGCCAGTCTCGGCAAGACACTCGGCGTAGCTCAGGTAAAGCTCTGCCAGTCGGATGAGCGGCCAAGGGGTATTGGTGTAGTCGGCACCTGTCTTCGACTTCACCAGGTCTGGATTGATGAACTTCTTGTTCAGGAAGCCTGTTGGTGAATAGTTGCTGGTACGCTTAGAGTTAGCGTCTACACCACGGCTACAGTTGCCACCGAGCACGAAGTCGCAGATAAGTCGACCGTGAGTGTTGTCTGAAGTGAGTGTGTAGTTGGCATCTTCACTATATGCACCGTTGTTGGAAGCACTCAGAATCTCGTAGTAGCCATCCTGGAATGCAACCCAAGCATAGTAGCGTGGCTCGCGGTCGAGGTTGAACTTCTGAGTCTTGCGGCCTGGATATGCCTCGTCCTTGTGAGCCTCATCCACTTCTACCGGATCCCAGCGGTTGGCATAGTCGAATGTCTTGTCCTGGTCGATAGGCAGACCGTTCTTGGTGTAGAAGCGGCTAAGCATGGCAATAGTAGGAGCCACACCATTCCAACCCCATCCACCATTGATGTACGGTATACTCTTGTTCTGCAATCCATAGTAGCCCTCACCACGTGAGTCAGCCCAGATAACCTCAGAGTTGGCACCTGCCTTCTCGTCCTCAGCCGAGTAGTCGGTGATGGTGTAGCGCAGAGCACGCACTTTTGGGTCGGCAGGATAGCCGTTCTTGTTGAGCTTGCAGTCGCTACGGTCGTAGAGGTGGTAGCCTGCAGATTCGGCAGCGGTGATGGCATCCTTGAAGGCTGCGGCAGCCTTGCTCCACTTGCTCTCATCGGGGGTAAGCGGCATGAGAGTTTTTCCCTCCTTGTCCTTGAAGTCGGAATAGAACTTGCTGTTGCCGTTGAACAGTGGGGATGCGGCATAGAGCAGCATCTTTGCCTTCATCGCCTTGGCTGCTACGCTGGTGGCAAGACCGAACTCGCCTGCCTGTGCACCGGTGCGGGTAGCAGGCAGACCCTTGGCTGCCTCGTCAAACTTCTCGCAGATGAAGTTCACGCAGTCGTCGTAAGGCTCCTGGCCCTGATAGTCGGATGGCAGAAGCATCGGGTCTGGAGTCTGGTGAACGATGATGATAGGGCCATAGCAGCGTGAAAGCAGGAAGTGGTAGTATCCGATGAGGAAGGTAACCTGTGCCTTGTAGTCCTCGCGGTCCTTATCAGCAAGTCCGTTGAAGTTGCCGGTCTTGTTCAGCTCGTCCTGGAACATGTAGCACTGGCGGATTCCCTGATACAGGGTGTTCCAGTAGCTGATCACTGGGTTGGAGGCTGAATAGTTGCCCTTAGGGAATGCGGCGAATGTCTCATGCTCGAAGGCTGTAACCACCTCGTCTCCGGTAAGGAAGTCGAGCGATGTCGGTCCGGCGTTAGGGGTAGGCAAATATCCGTAGCAGGAGTACAGATAGTTGAGGGCTGCCTGGCGGTCCTTGGTCATGTCGGTGCCAGTGGTTGTCTCGGCAGGAATCACATCAAGATAGTCGCACGATGTCATCGTGAAACCCGCAGCGAGCAAGCAGCCTATGAATGCTTTATTGAGTATTTTCATATCTTCTTTAATTTAATGTGAGTTGGAAACCTACGTTGATTGTCATCTGTGTCGGATACTTGGTGGTGTAGTTACCACCGCCCATCTCAGGATCCCACTCCTTGAAAGGTGAGATGGTGAGCAGGTTGGTTCCATTGACATAGAATCGCATGTTCTTGAGCGTGTAACCGATTTCTGCGTTCTTCAGCTTCAGGAATCTACCGTTGCGCAACCAGTAGCTTGATGATACTGTGTTGTGGTTGTTGTAGTTGTCCGTGAGGCGTGGATACTTCGCATTCGGATTCTGATTGTCCGGGCTCCAGTGGTCTTCGTCGATGAACTTCAGTACGCCACGGCGATAGGATGAACCGAATGGCTGGATATCGCTGAGCATCAGTGCCACGTTGCCACGGCCCTGGAAGAATACGGAGAAGTCCCAGTTCTTGTAACCTACTGACGGACCGAAACCGTAGATAATCTTCGGAACGCTTACGCCCAATGGCACCTGGTCGTCGGCTGTGATGCGGCCATCATACTTGCCCTCGCGGTCTGGCTGGTCTACATACTTGATGTCACCAGGAGCGATGGCGATGTTGCCGAGCGTAGAGGTTGGATTGTTGGCGATATCTGCCTTGTCGATGTAGAGTCCGTTGGCTACGTAACCCCATACGGTTTTCACGTTCTTGCCCTGGCTCTTCATGGCATCGCGCTTGCCCGGAGCCTCATCGTATACGGAAATCTCGTTGTTGTTGTAGGTGAATGTGCCCTGGAACTGGATGGAGAGATCCTTGTTGATGCGCTTGCTGTAGTTCACTCCCAGGTCTACACCCTTGTTGATTACCTCGGCAAGGTTACCATAGATCTTGGTATTGGCTGTACCCAGATAGTTTGGTATGGAGAGCTTCTGCTGGAAGATGTTGCTGCGGCGCTCGCGGAACCAGTCAAAGGTGATGTCGAGGGCATTGAAGAGCTGCAGATCGAAACCGATATCGAGCTTATGACCCACCTCCCATGATACGTTCTCGTTGCGCAGACGGTTCCATCCCGGACCGGAATAGGTTACAAAGTTGCCTGGCAAACCGGTGGTGAACGAGCCGTTGCCGGTGAGCGATACGTCCTCACGATAGATGAAGCGCTCGTAACCATACTGGTCGTTACCTACGAGTCCGTAGGTACCACGAATCTTGAAGTTGGAAACGGTTTGCTTGATAGGCTCCCAGAACTTCTCCTCGCTGAGGTTGTAACCCAGACCCACTGATGGGAAGAAACCCCACTGGTGACCCTTGGCAAACTGCTCGGAACCGTTGTAACCTGCGTTGAACTCAATCAGGTAGCGGTGCTTGTAGTCGTATGTGGCACGTGCTGCGAAACCAATCTTGCGTTGTGGCAGAGACGAGAGCACATTATCTACAAAGATATTGGAACTATACTGGTTGATGTTCCAGAGGAGCATACCCGTAACGGTGTGGTCGCCGAAGCTTCGGTTGTAGTCGAAGTATGCCTGAGCATAGTAGCGGCGGTCGCCGGCATTCTGACCCGAGTTGCTGAGCACAGGCTTCGAAGGGTCGCCCTTAGGAGTCTGCACGTAGGTATAGGTGCCGTCTTCGTTCTGGGTATAGTTCTTCAGCTCGTAATGGTTGTAGTTGAGCGAGCGGAAGGTGGTACTCTTAGACCAGTTCTTGAACGAGAACATCAGGTGGAAGCCCAGACCCTTGGTAATGAAGTCGAGCTTCTGGTCGAAGTTCAGGTTGGCATTGATGGTACTTGCGAATGAATCCTGATATCCGCTCACGAGTCGTGCCATCGGGTTGGAGTTACCTCCGTTGGCAAGCTGGCGGTATCCCCAGTGAACCCACTCGTCGCCCTCATTGTTATATGAGATAGGGAAGAGCACTGGGTTGGCGTTCATCATCTGCGAATAGAGGTCGTTCAGGGAAGCCGAGATGTCGTTGCTGCCTGCCAGCGGACCGTGCATGTTGTCAAGTCCGGCATAGAGGTGGAGCGAAATCTTCGACGACTTCGACATGTTGAAGTCGATGTTGTTCTGGAACGCATATCGCATGTAGTCGATATTGTTATTGTAAGAATAGTACTCCTTACTGCGGTTGCGCAGCATACCGGTTTCATGGCTCACGTTGAGGTTCATGAAGTACACGATCTTGCTGGTACCACCACGCACGTTCATGTTGGCCTTCTGGTTGTATGAAGCCGACTTGAACATCTCCTTATACCAGTTGACATCTGGGAAAATCTCGCCGTTCACGTGATTGCGTGTGTTGGCAATCTGCTCTGCCGTGTAGAGGGTGTTACCCGTACCTTCGTTGGTAACAGCCTCGTTGAAGAGCTCCATGAATCGGGCACCGTCAACAAATTTAGGTTTGGATGTAGGCATGGTTACGTTGGCCTCAACGCGGAATGAAATCTTCGGCTTGTCGAGGTCCTGACCACTCTTGGTAGTAATGATGAGCACACCATTGGCACCGCGCGAACCATACATGGCGGTGGCTGAAGCGTCTTTCAGGATAGAGAAACTCTCGATAACGTCTGGGTCGAGGTGGTTGAGGTCGTCCTGCGAAATCTCCATACCATCCATGACGATGAGAGGCGACTTGGCACCACTGATGGTGGCGATACCACGGATGTAGAAGTCAGATCCGTTGGCACCTGGCTGACCGCTGCTCTGGGTAGCGATGACACCCGAGAGGCGTCCTGCGAAAGATGATGAAATACTAGCCGATGGCACACGCAGCGACTCTGGTCTTACCTGCTGCACGGAACCCACCACGGTTTCCTTCTTCTGGGTGGCACCGAAGGCAGTGACTACCACGTCGCCAAGGGTCTGTGAGTCTTCCTTGAGGTGAATGCTCAGCGGCTTGTTGCCGTTGAATCTCACTTCCTGGGTCTGGCAACCGATGTAAGAAACGACGATAACTCCACTTGTGGAATTCACGTCGAGTTTGAAGTTACCATCCACATCGGTTACAGTACTTTGCTTCGAGTTGTTCTTCAGAACAACCGTAGCACCAATAACAGGTTCACCTGCTTCGTCAAACACGGTACCAGTGATACGCTGGTGCTTTGCCTGCTGCGTAGCGTTGAAAACGCTTTCAGTCTTGGGTTTCAGGGAACCAGCAATGCCTGTACTTCCAACAAAGTTGTTGTCTGCTGCCAATGCTGACATTGGCAAAAGCATTGCTGCTCCAATCACACCCAGCTGCTTTCTTGCTTCTTTTTGCATAAGCTGATGTTAGATTAGAATGAATACTATTTAGATATAAATCTCTTTTTGAGTGCAAATGTAGCAAAAAAATAAGTAAAAATGTAAAACCTTTAGCTTTTTTAACTAGAAATGTTTGAATATTATAGTTATAGTCTACAAAATTCTCTTTTAAGGGTACATGTTCTGCTTCAGAATAACAGAAACCCCAGTCTGCTTGAAGCTGGCAGGCTGGGGGGATATCTTTAGATTTTTTCTTGTCTTGATGCATGTTTATGCATATTTTATGGTAATGCATCTCTCATGTTTATGCATCTCTCATGTTTATGCATGTCTCGTCAGGAAGATGCTGTGGTCGATGCATGCTGGCAGTTCTTCCTTATAGTGTGTCACCATGATCATCGTCTTGTTGTTGCGCTTGCAGAACGCCTCGATGATGTCCTTCACCAGACGGCGGTTGTGATTGTCGAGACCATGCAATGGCTCATCCAGGATGAGCAATTCCGGGTCCTTTACAAAGGCACGGGCAAGGAGAACCAGACGTTGCTCGCCGCTTGAGAGCTTCAGGAAGCCTCTATCTTCCAATCCTTCCAGTCCGAATACCTTCATCCAGAAGCGGCATTTGCCCATATCTTCCTCCTTAGGCTTTACATAGAGGCCTACGGAATCCATCAGTCCGCTGGCTACGATGCGGATGGCTGGAAGGTCGCGCTGGTAGGAACGGTGAAGCTCTGGCGATACATAGCCGATGTGCTTCTTGATGTCCCAGATGCTCTCGCCGCTGCCACGAGGATTGCCGAAGAGGGCGATGTCGCAGGCATAACTCTGTGGATTGTCGGCACAGACCAGGCTCAAGAGGGTACTCTTGCCGGCTCCGTTCTGTCCGCTCAGTGCCCATCGCTCGCCGTTGTTCACGGTCCAGTCGAGGTCTTTCAGGATGATGCGCTTGCCATACTGTATGCGAACCTTGTTCATCTTCACCACTTCCTGGCTCTTGTACTCGCGGTCGCTGTAAGGCAGGTTGATGATCTGTTGCTCCAGTTCCTGGCTCAGCATTCTGCTTGGGATAGGGGTGCGCTGGGCAAGATATTCCTCCTTGGTCAGCTTCGGCATCACCTTCATATCCTTCACTTCCACTATGTGGGTGATGAAATCAGGAATGTCGTCGCTCTTGCTCAATACGAGGATAATCTGCAGGGCATGCTCCTGGGCAAGCGTCTTGAGCAGTTCCTTCAGCTGGTCGCGGGTGTCGGCATCGAGTCCGATAAACGGATTGTCCATGATGAGGACACGTGGCTCAGAGAAGAGGGTAGACGCCAGCTTGAACTTGCGCAGCTCGCCGCTGCTCAGCAGGATGGTGTATTTATCGAGCAGATGCTCCATGTGGAAGAGCTCGTAGATGTGCTTCTGCAATGCGCGGCGCTCGGGAGTATCCTCGCCCGCCATGCTGTAAGCCTCTTCCAGCTTATCCTTCACGATCGGCGTATTCTCGTCTATTTCCAGCTGGTTCCATCGCTGCTGCAGGAAATAGGTGCGGTCGTTGTCGCCTCCGTAGGTGTCACGGAAGGTGATATACTTGATGTTGTCGCTCACCAGCGTCTTGGTGCTGGGCGAGAAATCATAATCCGGGTCGTGCATTAACAGAGGGTGTCTGCCGACAATGATGTCAACAAACATCGACTTTCCACCACCGTTTGGTCCTACGATGGCGATGTGCTCGCCTTCGCAAGACTCAAAGTTCACTGGCTCGGCCATACGCCATTCCGGCATACGAGTCACGCCATCCTTAATGCTAATAATCTTTTGCATCTCTCTTAAAATTGTGATTTATGTGTTGTGCAATACATATATTATATATATGTTCGCAATGAATGCTACTTGTGCGCTTGAAGCGTTTTGCAACGAATGCTACTTGTGCGTAGTACGGTTGATGGCAGCCAGGAGTTTGGCTTGCGGTCCAGTCATGCCGTTGCCTCCGCCAATGCGTCCCTGGTTCTTCTGGGCGAAGTCCTTCCAGCTGCTGTAGTGCTTGGCACCCGTTTCGGGTCTTCCCATCTGCAGGAAGTGGCAGTAGGCGGCACCCAGGGCATCGGTGGCATCCATGAACTTCGGCATTTCGTCTTCCTTGATGTTGAGCATGCGCTGCAGCATTGCCGCCACCTGCTCCTTGGAAGCCTGTCCCTGTCCGGTGATGGCCATCTTGATTTTCAGCGGAGCATATTCGTGGATGGGCACGTCGTGGTGGATGGCAGCAGCGATGGCAACGCCCTGGGCTCTTCCCAGCTTGAGCATCGACTGCACGTTCTTTCCGAAGAAAGGTGCCTCAATCGCCATCTCGTCGGGCAGGTAGGAGTCGATGATGCCCGTCACCCGCTCGAAGATCTTGCCCAGTCTCAGATAGGGGTCCTTCTCCTTGCGCATGTCGATGACGCCCATCACCACCAGCTCTGCCTTGTTGCCCATCACGCGGATCACGCCGTAGCCCATCACGTTGGTACCCGGGTCAATGCCCAGGATTATCTTTTCCGTATTTGTTTTCTTTTGAATCATCTTGATGGCTTATCGGTCCATGTATGGATTGTGTGCCAACTCCTCGCCGATGCTGGTTGCCTCGCCGTGACCCGGAAGCACCTGGGTCTCGTCTGGGAGCATGCCCAGATGGCGCAGGCTGTTGATGATGCGGAACATGCTGCCGCCAGGGAAGTCGGTTCTGCCGATAGAGCTCTTGAAGAGAGTGTCGCCCGTGAAGGCTACGTGCTCTGCCTCGCAATAGAAGGTGACGGATCCGTTGCTGTGGCCTGGGGTCTCGATGATCTTGAATTCGTGATTGCCGAATTTGATGACTTCATCTTCCTCGAAGAAATGACCGATAGGAGGGAAGTCAGTGTCCAGCTGCATCTGGTAGAAGGTTTCTGCCTGGTGCTTGAGTCCCTTCATCAGTTTCTCGTCGCCCTGTGAAACTTCCGGCTTCAGTCCGAACTCCTTGTAGATGGTGTCGTTGCCGAAGTTATGGTCCAGATGGCCATGGGTAACGAGCAGATGTACTGGCTTGAGTTCGTTTTTCTGGATATAGTGAGTGATGGCGTTGCGCTCTTCTGGATAGAACGCACCGCAGTCGATGATGACGCATTCCTTGGTCTCATCGCTTACAACATAGCAGTTTTCCTGCAACATGTTGACTTGGAATCTTTCAATATGTAACATTTTTACTTTGTATTTATGCTGGAACATAGATGAGTTGCTTGTCTTGCTTGAACCATTCTTCCTCGAAGAAGGTGCTGAGTGGGGTGATTTCCGCCACGTTGCGATAATCCTTGAGCTCTTCCTGCAGGTTGCCGCCTTTCAGACAAATCAGACCATTCGGCAGGGCGTTCTGTCCCTTCTTCTTGAAATTCTTCTTGATGATCTTCATCAGGTCGGGCAGCTGCATCACGGCACGGCTCACCACGAAATCATACTTTCCCTTCTCGTCCTCGCCACGCAGATGTTCTGCCACGAGATTCTTCAGTCCGATGGCTGAGGCTACCTCGTTGCATACACGAATCTTCTTGCCGGTTCCGTCAATGAGCTTGAACTTGCATTCAGGGAAGAGGATGGCGAGTGGGATGCCAGGGAAACCGCCACCGCAGCCGAAGTCGAGAATCTCGGTGCCCGGACGGAAGTTGATTGCCTTGGCGATGGCCATGGAGTGAAGCACATGGTGCTCGTAGAGGTTGTCGATATCCTTGCGGCTGATGACATTGATCTTGTTGTTCCAGTCGCGGTACAACTCGTCGAGTGCAGCGATTTGCTTCTTCTGCTCATCCGTGAGATGAGTGAAATATTTCTCTATGATGTTCATTCCTGTTTAATGCTTTATATTATATAATAAGGTGCAAAGTTAACTCAAATTGGTGACAAATCAAAATAATATAGCTTTTTTTATATATTTATTATGGTTTTGGGCTCGACTTATTAAAAAAATGTGTACCTTTGCACCCGAAAAAGATGTTGTAGAGCAGAAAAAGGCTCGAAAACGTGAACATAGATAATAATAAATATAAATAAAAAGATAAGAAATACATAATGATTAAGGCAGCTTTATTCGATCTGGATGGCGTGGTCTTCGAGACGGAATCACAGTATTCCATCTTCTGGGGAATGATAGGAAGAGAGTATCATCCGGAAATTCCTGACTTCGAGTATAGAATCAAGGGACAAACTCTGGTGCAAATCTACGATAAGTACTTCTCTGATGACTCAGTCTTCGCTCATATCGAAGGCTATACCGACCCGAAATCAGAACAGGACAAGATTACGGCTCGACTCAATGAGTTTGAGCAGAGTATGAAGTATCCGTATATTCCGGGCGTAGAGAACTTCATCCAAGAGTTGAAGCAGAATGGCGTAAAGTGCGCTGTAGTAACGAGTAGCAACATTCAGAAGATGTTCAATGTGTATAAGCAGCACCCTGAGTTCAAGGGCTACTTCGACCGTGTGCTGACCAGTGAGGACTTCGCCAAGAGCAAGCCGGATCCAGACTGCTATCTCAAGGGTGCCGCCTGCTTCGGTGCACAGCCATCAGAGTGCGTGGGCCTGGAAGACAGCTTCAATGGCTTGAAGGCGGTGCGTGCGGCAGGAGCGTTCACCCTCGGTCTCTCTACCACCAATTCTGCGGAATCCATCGCCTCTTACAGCGACTACGTGATTCCGGACTACGAAGGCTTCACCTTTGCCGACTTAGTGAAAATCGTTGATAATTACAAAAAATAAATAATCATGGGATATTTATCTACAGATAAGAAGAAGATTACAACCAAGACGTTTGCCGAGATGAAGGCGGCAGGCGAGAAGGTGACGATGCTTACAGCTTATGACTTTACTACTGCAGGCATTCTGGATGCAGCAGGCATCGATAGTATCTTGATTGGCGATTCGGCCAGCAACGTGATGGCAGGTAATGCTGATACCTTGCCTATCACCGTAGACCAGATGATTTACCATGCCCGCAGCGTGGCACGTGCCTGCAAGCATGCCTTTGTGGTATGCGATATGCCGTTTGGCAGTTATCAGATCAGCAAGGAGGAAGCATTGCGCAACGCTTGCCGCATGATGAAGGAGACGGGCGTGGATGCCCTAAAGCTCGAAGGTGGAGTGGAGATTGCGGATACCGTCAAGGCGATGGTAGATGCCGGTATTCCGGTGCATGGTCATCTGGGATTGACCCCACAGAGCGTCAACAAGTTTGGCGGCTACGGTATCCGTGCCAAGGAAGAGGCTGAGGCCCGGAAGCTCATCAGCGATGCCATCGCCCTGGATAAGGCAGGTGTTTTTGCCATCGTTCTGGAAAAGGTTCCTGCTAAATTAGCGGCTGAAGTAACACGTCAGGTAAAAGCCGTAACTATCGGTATTGGAGCGGGTAACGGCTGTGATGGTCAAGTGCTGGTTTATGCTGATGCGCTGGGAATGACCCAGGGCTTCAAGCCTAAGTTCCTGCGCCACTTCGCCCAGGTAGGCGAGGAGATGCAGAAAGGCGTGAAGGCTTACATCGATGCTGTTAAGAGCACAGAATATCCAAGTGTAGAGGAGAGCTATTAAGCCTCCTCTATCTTGATATATTATATACATCGTACATTTAGTTTTAAATTGGTTATGGATACACAAAATACACCCATACACGTGAATTTGTGGCATCGTGACTTCTGGCGGCTCTGCTTTGCCAATCTGCTGCTGATGACGAGTGTCTATATGCTCATCCTTGGCATACCTTATTTTATGACGAAGGAAGGCTATCGCCCTTGGCAGATTGGTGTTGTGGTGGGAGCCTACGGATTGGGCATCTTCCTGCTGGGCGGCTTCTGCTCCTATCTGGTGCAGCGTTATCGCCGCAACCGGGTATGCCAGTTTTCCATCTGTTGCGTAGCCATCTGTCTCTTTGTCCTCTACTATCTGGAAACTTTCTGGAACATCAAGGTGGGGTTCGAGGTGCTAGTGGCGATGCGAGTGGTGCTGGGTGCCTTTCTGGGCTTGGCTCAGATGTCGCTTGCCAGCACGCTGGTGATAGACACCTGCGAATCGTTCCAGCGCACGGAGGCGAACTACATCACCTCCTGGTTTGCCCGTTTCTCCATTGCTACGGGGCCTGTGCTGGTGTGGCTTATTTGCACTTTTCTGAATATGCGTCTCGTTTTCCCGGTGGCTTCTCTGCTGGCGCTGGGTGCTCTGGTGCTGGTTTCCCGGGTAAAGTTTCCTTTCAAGGCACCTGCTGAGCACATGCCGCTTTTCAGCAGCGACCGCTTCTTCCTGCCTCAGGGAATCCCGCTGTTTGTCAACATCGTGCTGATTATGGCAAGTGTCGGAATGTATTTCGCCATTGCGCACGACCTGACGGTTTATCTGATGTTGCTGGCTGGTCTGGTGTTGGCGGTGATTGCAGAGAAATATGTCTTTGCCGATGCCGACTTGAAGAGTCAGGTGATCGTGGGACTGATATTGGTAGGTGCAGCAGAGTTTATCTCGCTGAACGACCAAGACTTTGCTGTAGAGGTACTTGTGCCCGTATTGCTGGGTTTGGGAATGGGCGTTATCGGCAGTCGTTTCCTGCTTTTCTACATCAAGCTAGCCAAGCATTGCCAGCGTGGAACGAGCACCAGTTCCTTCTTCCTGGCATGGGAGTTGGGATTGACTCTGGGCATAGCTCTGGGCTTTGTGCTTCTGGAAAGCACCTTTAAAGTGCTTCCAAAAGAGAACAGCGTCATCTTCAATTCCACCATCCACGAACTGCTTTATCCAGGCATGATACTCACAGGATTGTCGCTAATCTTGTATAATTTCTTAGTACATCCCTGGTATATGAAACATCGCAACCGCTAGTATTTGATTTATCTTCAACCATTCCCATATATGATATTTTGTTTAAGATTCATATTATATATGGGAATGGTTTCTTTAAAATACGGGAGTGGTTTCATTAAAAGTTTCTAAAAATAGCTTTTGTGAAACATTTTTAATATTATTTAGTTTGCTTTTTTCGCTTTTGTGCTCATAATTCAGTACTTTTGCGTTTGATTTAAGGTTGAGGGTGTAAGAAGACACCCTAATTCCCTGCAAAAGTTGAATTAAACGTAAAATAATATTATAAGAATTATGGCAGAAGCTATTGATATCCGTGAATTGAATATCCGGATTGAACAACAGAGTCAGTTCGTTACCAACCTGGTAATGGGCATGAACAAGGTCATCGTAGGTCAGAAGCACCTCGTTGACTGTCTCCTCATCGGTCTTCTCTCTGATGGTCACATCTTGCTCGAAGGTGTGCCGGGCTTGGCGAAGACACTCGCAATCAAGACATTGTCACAGCTGGTCAGTGCAGACTATAGCCGCATACAGTTTACACCCGATTTGCTGCCTGCCGACGTGGTGGGAACGCAGATCTATTCGCAGAAAGACGAAGCCTTCCATGTAAAGCGCGGTCCAGTGTTCGCCAATTTCGTTCTGGCTGATGAGATCAACCGTGCGCCTGCCAAAGTGCAGAGTGCCTTGCTCGAGGCGATGCAGGAGCACCAGGTTACCATTGGCGAGCAGACCTTCAAGTTGCCGAATCCATTCCTGGTGATGGCTACCCAGAACCCGGTGGAGCAGGAGGGAACCTATCAGTTGCCAGAGGCGCAGGTAGACCGTTTCCTTCTCAAGGTCATTATCGACTATCCTACCATCGAGGAAGAGAAGCTCATCATCCGTGAGAATATCCAGGGCGGTCTGCCAACCGTTACTCCTGTAACCACAGCAGAGGAAATCCTGAAGGCACGCAGCATCGTAAACGAGGTTTATATCGACGAGAAGATTGAGCAGTATATTGCCGACATCGTCTTCGCCACCCGTTATCCCGACCGTTACGGCTTGGGCGATCTGAAGGATATGATTACCTTCGGCGGCAGTCCTCGTGCCAGCATCTCGCTTGCCAAGGCAGCCCGTGCCTACGCCTTCATCAAGCATCGCGGTTATGTGATTCCAGAAGATGTGCGTGCCGTGGCTCACGATGTTCTCCGCCACCGCATCGGTCTCTCTTACGAGGCAGAGGCGAGCGAAATCACCAGCGAGGAGATTGTAAGCCGCATCATCAACAAGGTGGAAGTGCCTTGATTGGGTAATAATTTATAGTTAATAGTTAATAGATTAGGATTTTGGATACACAAGATATCTTAAAGAAGGTTCGGAAGATTGAGATCAAGACTCGCGGATTGAGCCAGAATATCTTCGCAGGCCAGTATCACTCAGCCTTCAAGGGCAGGGGAATGGCCTTTGCCGAGGTGCGCGAATACCAGTATGGCGACGACGTGAGAGACATCGACTGGAACGTGACAGCCCGTTTCCATCGCCCTTTCGTCAAGGTGTTCGAGGAGGAGAGAGAGCTCACCGTCATGTTGCTCGTGGATGTGAGTGGCTCGCTCGACTTCGGTACGATGCGCCAGATGAAGCGCGACCTGGCAACCGAGATAGCTGCCACCTTGGCCTTCAGTGCCATTCAGAACAACGACAAGATAGGTGTCATCTTCTTTTCCGACAGAATTGAGAAGTATATCCCGCCCAAGAAGGGAAGAAAGCACATCCTCTATATCATCCGGGAGATGCTCGACTTCCATCCTCAGAGCCAGCGCACCGACATCGGTTGCGCCCTGGAATACTTTACCCGTGTGATGAAGCGCCACTGCACCGCCTTCCTCATCAGCGACTTCTACGACCAGAAGGATTACCAGCATGCCCTGCAGATTGCCAATCAGAAGCATGATGTGGTGGGCATCCAGGTATACGACCCTCGTGGAAAGCAGTTGCCCGATGTGGGATTGATCAAGGTGATGGATGCCGAGACGGGACACGAGATGTATATCGATACCAGTTCGAAGAAGCTGAGAATAGCGCATGCCCAAAACTGGCTGCGACACCAGGACCAGTTGCGCCAGCTCTTTGCCAAGAGCAAGGTAGACTGGACTTCGATAGCGACCAACGAGGATTTCTCCAAGTCGCTCCTGGCACTGTTCAAACAAAGAGGATAAATTGAGTGAAGAGTGAAGAATTCTACGGCTTTACTAATCATAAAGCTCAAAGTTCAAAGTAAAGCAACAATGTTGAAAATAAGAAATATTATATTGACGATGGTGCTGATGGGCTGCTCGGGACTGGCTTTCGGTCAGACCGTGGAGCAGCGCATCGACTCCCTGCAGATGCTCATCGGACAGCAGACCATCCTGCACCTCAAGGCTACCGCCCGAAAAGGTGCCAAGGTGGTGATGGCATCCTTCAAACCGCAAGACCAGATTATTCCTGGCATCGAGGTGGTGGAGCAGAAGGGGGATACATCGCAGGTGGGCGACGACCAGATGGTGGTGAGCCGCGACTATACCATCACCTCCTTTGACGAGAAGGTGTATGCCATCCCGGCACTCAATGTGAAGATAGACGGCAAAAGCTTCCACGGCAATCCCCTGGCGCTGAAGGTGCTCACGGTGCCCGTGGATACGGTGCATCCCAACCAGTTCTATCCTCCCAAGACGGTGCAGGATAACCCATTCCTCTGGAGTGAGTGGAGCTTCGCCTTCTGGTTGAGCCTCCTGATGATAATCATCTGTGGCGCAATGCTCTATCTGCGCAACCGACTGAAGAAGAACAAGCCTATCATCACCCGCATCCGCATCATCAAACGGGTTCCTGCCCACGAGAAGGCACTGAAGGAAATCAACGACATCAAGCAGCATCACACCACATCCAACCAGGAAACCCAGAAGGAGTACTACACCCATCTTACCAATGCGCTGCGCGGATATATCGTGAGCCGATTCGGATTCAATGCGATGGAGATGACCAGTTCTGAGATTATCGACAACCTGCGTGCTTCGGGCGACCAGAAGATGATAGACGAGTTGAGAATGCTCTTCTCCACCGCCGACCTCGTGAAGTTTGCCAAGTACGAGATTCCGATGAACGAGAACGATGCCAACCTGGTGAACGCCATCAACTTCATCGACCAGACGAAGACCGATGAGCAGCCTAAGGAAGAGAAGATAGTTCCTACGCTCAGCAGCGAAGACCAGAAGAGTCAGCAGCAGCGCCGCCTCATCAAGACCCTGCTTTGGGTGGGAGGCTTCAGCGTAGCCGGCATCCTGGGCTACATCATCTACCAGGTTGCCATGCTCGTGATGTAATTTTGTTCAAGTTTCGTAAGTATGCTCCACACGCCCTGAAAGGGCAGAAGCTCCTAGCCCAGGGCAAGCGCCCTGGGTATACAAGCAATCAGCAAGGCGCCCTGTAAGGGCAAAAGCTTTGTATATTGCCTGGTACTTGAAGGCTTTTGCCCTTACAGGGCGACAGGCTTGCATCCATCATTACCCAGGGCGTTGCCCTGGGCTAGGGGCTTCTGCCCTTTCAGGGCGTGTTGGTGAGATACTTGCGAAAGTTCAGTAACTTTATTAAATAAAACGAAAAATGGAATTTGCAAGTAAAGCATATTTTCTGCTGCTCCTGCTGCTGATACCTTATATATTATGGTATTTCCTGAGCAGGAAGAAGAGCGAGCCAACGATGCGCATGAGCGATACAAGAATGTATCAGTTTGCGCCCAAGAGCCTGCGCGTGCGACTCATCCATCTGCCGATGGTATTGAGATGCATCGCCTTCGTGCTCATCGTTTGTGCCATGGCCCGTCCGCAGACGCATTATTCTTGGGACAACAAGACGGTGGAGGGCATCGATATCATGCTTGCCATGGACGTTTCTACATCCATGCTTGCCGAGGATCTGAAGCCTAACCGCATGGAAGCGGCGAAGGATGTGGCCAACGAGTTTATCTCGGGCCGTCCTACCGACAACATCGGATTGACCATCTTTGCGGGCGAGGCGTTCACCCAGTGCCCGATGACCACCGACCACGCCAGTCTGCTGCGCCTGTTGCAGGATACAAGAACCGATATTGCCGCCCGCGGACTCATCGACGATGGTACCGCTGTGGGCATGGGTCTGGCGAATGCCGTGAGCCGACTGAAGGACTCCAAATCGAAGAGCAAGGTGGTCATCCTGCTCACGGATGGAAGTAACAACATGGGCGACATCTCGCCGATGACTGCAGCCGAAATCGCCAAGAGCTACGGCATCCGAGTCTATACCATCGGCGTGGGCACCAACAAGGTGGCACCTTATCCGATGCCAGTGGCAGGCGGCGTGCAGTATGTCAACATCCCTGTGGAGATTGATACGCAGACGCTTCGCGACATAGCGCAGACCACCGATGGTAACTTCTATCGTGCTACCAACAATGCCGAACTGAAGAAGATTTATCGGGATATTGATAAACTGGAGAAATCGAAGTTCAATGTGAAGCATTTCGCCAAGCGCTATGAGGCGTATCAGCCTTTCGCCCTTGCAGCCCTGCTGATATTGCTGGTAGAGATTCTGCTCCGCATCACCTGGCTCCGCCGCATCCCTTGATGGAATTAAAGAAATAATATAAATATAACCATGTTAAGATTTGAAGATCCCGCATTTCTCTGGCTGTTGTGGGTGATACCGGCACTGGTGCTGGTTCGCCTGATAGGTTGGAGAAGGAGAAGGGCAAAGCTCAGAAAGTTGGGTGACCCCGAGTTGCTCAAGCAGCTGATGCCCCACATATCTAAATACCGCCCCACGGTGAAGTTCGTGCTGATGCTAGCAGCCTTGGCATTGCTCATCGTGATGGTGGCACGCCCGCAGATGGGCAGCAAGATTTCGAACGAGAAGCGAAATGGCATCGAAACCATGATCTGTCTCGATATCTCCAATTCCATGCTTGCCGAAGATGTGGCTCCGTCACGTCTCGACAAGAGCAAGATGCTGATAGAGAATCTGGTTGATAACTTCACCAACGACAAGATTGGTCTCATCGTCTTCGCAGGCGATGCCTTCGTGCAGTTGCCTATCACCAGCGACTACGTTTCTGCCAAGATGTTCCTGCAGAACATTTCCCCTGGTCTCATCCAGACTCAGGGCACCAACATCGGACAGGCCATCAGCCTCGCCACCAAGAGCTTCACCCAGCAAGACAACGTGGGCAGGGCCATCATCGTGATTACCGATGGCGAAAACCACGAAGAGGGTGCACAGGAGGCAGCGCAGATGGCCAACAAGAAGGGCATCAACGTGTTTATCCTGGGTATCGGTAATGCCAAGGGAGCACCCATCCCGATGGGCGACGGCTCTTATCTGAAAGATAACGCCGGCAACACGGTGATGACTGCCCTGAACGAGCAGATGTGCCGCCAGCTGGCACAGGCTGGCAAGGGTCAGTATATCCACGTGGATAATACCAGCGATGCAGAGAAGGCGCTGAACAACGAACTCACCAAGTTGCAGAAGGGCGAAATGACCAGTGTTATCTACAGTGCCTACGATGAGCAGTTCCAGGCTGTAGGCATCCTGGTTATCCTCCTCCTCATCATCGAGGTATGCATGATGGAAGTAAGGAATCCGTTGCTCAGGAACGTTAAGTTCTTCAAGAAAACGCCATTCAAGAAAATGCCCTAAAAGGGCAAAAGCATAAAAATGTTTTAAAATGAACACTATACATTATATCATAGTAACTGTGGCTTTCCTGTTGGCCGGTGCGACAAATGCTGCCGCACAGACCGACCGCAACTTGATTCGCCAGGGAAACAGGGCGTTCAAGACCCAGAAATGGGCAGCTGCCGAGACCCAATATCGCAAGGCTATCTCCAAGAACCAGAAGAATCCCCAGGCGATATACAACCTGGGCTGTGCCTTGCTGATGCAGCAGAAAGACTCGCTGGCGATGGTGCAGTTTGGCAATGCCGCGCAGCTGGAGCCCAACCTCTTCCGCCGCTCCAAGAGCTATCATAACATGGGAGTGGTGATGCAGAACCACCGCGAGTACGCACAGGCCATCGAATACTACAAGATGGCGCTGAGATGCAATCCGCAGGACAATGAAACCCGATATAATCTTGCCCTCTGCAAGAAACTGCTCAAGAACAACCCGCAGAATCAGAACAACAAGGACAAGAACAACAAGGATAAGAACAAGGACAAGAACAATAAAGACAAGAACAAGAACGATAAGAACAAGGATAAAGACAAGAACAAGGATAAGAACAAAGACGATCAGAACAAGAACGATCAGAACAAGAATAATAAGGATAAGAATAAAGACAAGAATAAAAACAAGAATTCGAATCCGAACCAGCAGAATCAGGACAAGATGAGCCGCGACAACGCCGAACAGCTCCTCAATGCCGCGATTCAGCAGGAACAGGCCACCAAGCGAAAGCTGCAGAAGGCGATGAGCCAGCCTCGCAGAAAGGCCTACGACAAGAATTGGTAGAAAGCGTAACTGCTTCCCCTCACCAAACAGGGATTCTTGCCTATATATATAATAAGGTGTACTTACGTTTTAAAAATTGGAACAAATATAAGATAAAAGAAAGTTGATATGAAAAAAATAGGTTGGTATATCATATTGCTCCTGATGATGTTGGGCTACCATGTGCATGTAGATGCCCAGCATATCTCAGTGTCGGCTCCGTCGCACGTCGCGGCTGGAGAGAACTTCCGTGTTGCCTATACCATCAACACCAGTGATGTGGAGGAATTCCGAATGGGTGGGGTGCAGGATGGACTGGAAGTGATTGCAGGACCGTATACTTCCTCGCAGTCCAGTTACCAGATGATCAACGGGCATACCTCGTCCTCATCATCCGTAACCATCACTTACACCCTCTATGCCGCCAAGAACGGCAGCTTCACCATCGGGGCTTCGCATGCCGTGGTGGGAGGAAAACGACTGTCTTCACGTCCCGTGAAGATTCAGGTGTCGGGACATGCACAGCGCACCAACGGCGCTCCCAACATGCACGGACAGGACAGCTACGACCAACCTCGTATGCGCTCCGCCGGATCTGCCATCTCGGGCAGCGACCTCTTCATCAAGGTCTCTGCCAGCAAGAAGAGAGTTCACGAGCAGGAGCCTATCCTCCTTACCTATAAGGTATATACACAGGTGGACCTCACACAGCTGGAAGGCAAGATGCCAGACCTGAAGGGATTCCACACCCAGGAGGTTCCGCTGCCACAGCAGAAAACCTTCCACTCAGAAACCGTAAATGGCCGACCATACAAGTGCGTCACCTGGAGCCAGTACGTGATGTACCCTCAGATGACGGGCAGGCTGGAGATTCCATCCATCACCTTCAAGGGCATCGTGGTTCAGCAGAACCGCAACGTAGACCCGATGGAGGCGTTCTTCAACGGCGGTTCCGGCTACGTAGAAGTAAAGAAGGATATCAAGGCACCGGGCATCACCCTGCAGGTGGATCCGCTGCCGCAGCGCCCAGCCAACTTCTCTGGCGGCGTGGGCAAGTTCAATATCTCTGCCTCGCTCGATAAGAAAGAAGTGAAGGCGGGCGAACCAATCACCCTGAGAGTAGTGGTGGGCGGCATCGGCAACCTGAAACTGCTGAAGCAGCCGGTGGTCAACTTCCCTAAGGATTTCGACAAGTATGATGCCAAGGTAACCGACAAGACCCGCCTCACCGCCAACGGCGTAGAGGGCAACATGGTCTACGATTTCCTTGCCGTGCCTCGCAACCAGGGCAGCTATACCATCCCGTCGGTGGAGCTTACTTATTATGATACGAGCAAGAATGCCTACAAGACTATCAAGACCCAGCCGTTCAAGGTAGAGGTGGAGAAGGGCGATGGCACATCGGCAGAGTCTGAGGATTTCGCCAGTCAGGACAAGGATATCCACACCATCAAGTTGGGCAAGGCAGAACAGCATAAGGCCGACGAGATGTTCTTCGGCAGCTTCGGCTATTGGATCAGTCTGCTCATGCCGCTCATCGCCTTCGTGGTATTGCTCATCGTTTTCCGCCGCCGTGCCATCGAGAATGCCGACATCGTGAAGAAGCGTTCCAACAGGGCAGGCAAGATAGCCACCAAGCGTCTGCGCCTTGCCAACAAGCTGATGCTCCAGGGCAAGCAGGGCGAGTTCTACGACGAGGTGATGCGAGCACTCTGGGGCTACATGAGCTACAAGCTCAATATGCCAGCCGAGAAGCTCAACCGCGACAACATCCGTGAAACCCTGGGTCGCCACTTCGTGGATGATGCAACAATAGAGAAGTTTACCACGGCTCTGGATGAGTGCGAGTTCGAGCGTTATGCGCCAGGCGATGCCGCCGGCAACATGAACCGCACCTTCGAGTCGGCTATGACAGCGATTATGGATATAGAAAATGCAATCAATGAGGCTCGCAAGAACCAGAAGAAGCATCCGGCAGGTTACTCCTTCGTATGGCTGCTCCTGGCGATGATCTGCTTCGGCGGCACCTCTGCCAAGGCGGTGACCAAGAACAATGCCGACACGGAGTACCAGAAGGGCAACTATCAGCAGGCCATCCGCGACTACGAGGAGATTCTGAAGAATGGCGAATCTGCCGAGATTTATTTCAACCTCGGCAACGCCTACTATCGCACGGACAATATCACCAAGGCGGTGCTCAACTACGAGCGTGCCCGCCTCCTTTCGCCGGGCGATGACGATATCAATTTCAACCTGCAGTTTGCCCGCAGCAAGACCATCGACAAGATTACCCCGCAGAGCGAGATGTTCTTCGTTACCTGGTATAAGTCGCTGGTAAATTTCACGAGCGTTGACAACTGGGCTAAGACCGGCATCCTCTGCATTGTGATGGCGCTGCTGCTGGTATTGCTCTATCTCTTCGGTCCGCAGCTCATGCTCCGCAAGATAGGATTCTTTGGCGGACTTGCCTTCTTCGTGATATTCCTGCTGAGCAATCTCTTTGCCTTCCAGCAGAAGCAGGCGCTCGACAACAGAACCGGTGCCATCATCATGACGCCATCGGTGAACATCAAGAAGACTCCAGCCAAGAACAGCGCCGACCAGTTTGTGCTCCACGAGGGAACCCGTGTGGATATCATTGACAAGGGAATGACCGACTGGCGCTGCATCCGCGTAGGAGATGGCCGCGAAGGATGGATAGAGACCAAGGCAATAGAGGAGATTTAATGAAGTTCAAAGTAGATAGTAATGGATTTTAGTACGATACAAAACATAGATTTTCAGGTGCTGCAGTGGTTCAACGGCAGCAACAATGTGATTCTCGACCAGTTGGCGGTGGTGCTGACATCGGGCGTTACATGGATACCACTCTATGTGGTATTGTTTATCGTCGTGATGCGCAACAACGAAACCATGTCGCAGATAGCACTCGTGGTGGGCTCCGCCTTCCTCTGCATCCTCTTTGCCGACGGATTCGCCGACGGCATCATCAAGCCACTGGCTGAAAGATGGCGACCATCCAACGACCCGCTGGTGAAATACTCCGTGCAGGTGGTAGACAACCTGCGCATGAAGGATTACAGCTTCTGCTCAGCCCATGCCGCCAACACCATGTCGTTAGCCGTGTTCTTCTCGCTCCTCATCAGGAGCAGGATGATAACCATCACCATGGTCATCTGGTCACTGGTCAACTGCTGGACGCGCCTCTATCTGGGCGTCCACTATCCGCTCGATGTGCTGACGGGCATTCTCCTCGGCAGCGTGGTAGGCTTCCTAGTCTATCTCTTCTACCATCGCATGTATCGCCGCATCTCTCCGGAAATCAAGTATATCTCCAACCAGTATACCAGTACGGGCTACGACCACGACGACATCGACATGATCATGACCGTAGTGATGGTGGTATTGGTCTATGTAGTCATCCGTGCCCTCTGCATGATGACGTCAGTTTAATAAAATTTACAAAGTAGAACAATGGAAACAAAACATATTAAGATTAGCGATTATAATTACGAGTTACCCGATGAACGCATTGCCAAATTCCCTATCGCCCAGCGCGACCACAGCAAACTGCTGGTCTACAAGCACGGCGAGGTGAGCGACGATGTGTTCTATCATCTTCCTGAATATCTGCCTAAGGGTGCCATGATGGTGTTCAACAACACCAAGGTAATCCAGGCACGCATGCACTTCCGCAAGGAGACGGGTGCTCTCATCGAGGTGTTCCTCATGGAGCCTGCCGCACCAACCGACTATGAGTTGATGTTCCAGACTTCGGGTCACTGCTCTTGGCTCTGCATGATTGGAAACCTGAAGAAGTGGAAGGAGGGCAGCCTGAAGCGTGACTTCGAAATCAAGGGTCATCAGCTTACCCTTTCTGCCACCATGCGCCGTGGCGATGCCCTCAGCGCAGAAGCATCAGAAATGGTAGCCAAGGGCGGCGGCACCAACTATTGGGTGGATTTCGACTGGGACAACGAGCACGTTTCCTTCGCCGAAATCCTCGAGGCAGTGGGCGAGTTGCCTATCCCTCCATATCTGAACCGCAAGACCGAGGAGAGCGACAAGACTACCTATCAGACTGTTTATTCAAAGATAAAGGGTAGTGTGGCAGCCCCAACAGCCGGTTTGCATTTCACCGATGCCGTGCTCAAGGATTTGGATGCCCATGGCATCGACCGCGAGGAAGTAACCCTGCACGTGGGTGCCGGCACCTTCAAGCCAGTGAAGAGTCTGGAGATTGAGGGCCATCAGATGCACACCGAGTACATCGTGGTTCACCGCCGCAGTCTGGAAAAGCTGATCAAGCACGATTGCCAGGTCATCGCCGTGGGTACCACCAGCGTGCGCACCATCGAGAGCCTTTACTACATGGGCGTGCATCTTATCAAGCACCCTGAGGCAAGCGAGGAAGATTTGCATGTTAAGCAGTGGGATCCATACGAGCAGTCGGCAGATGGCAACCTGGTGGATGGCATCACCCCGATGCAGGCTATCCAGGCGATTATCGATTACCTCGACCGCAACGGATTGGAAGCCCTTCACTCCAGCACGCAGATCATCATCGCTCCGGGCTACACCTATAAGATAGTGAAGATGCTGGTAACCAATTTCCATCAGCCTCAGAGCACCCTCCTGCTTCTGGTGAGTGCCTTCCTGCATGGCGACTGGAAGAAGGTATATGATTACGCCCTCTCTCACGATTTCCGCTTCCTGAGCTATGGCGATTCATCCCTGCTCATTCCGTAAGGAGATACTCTTTTCATAGGAAGAAATCTTTCATAGAAAGAAATAAGTAGTTAGGCAAACTATAAACTATAAATTGTAAACTATAAACTATAATAAATAGTATGATTTCAGTAGAAGGACTGAAAGTAGAGTTTGGCGTAAAGCCACTCTTCCATGATGTAAGCTTCGTCATCAACGACCGCGACCGCATTGCCCTGGTGGGTAAGAACGGCGCCGGAAAATCTACGATGCTCAAGATACTCTGCGGCTTGCAGAAACCTACGGATGGCGTGGTGGCTATCCCTAACGAAACCACCATCGGCTACCTGCCACAGGTGATGAAACTGCAGGATGATACCACCGTGAAGGAGGAAACCCGAAAGGCTTTCGCCCACAATACCGAGATGAAGGCACGCCTCGACAAGATGCAGCAGGAGATGGCCGACCGCACTGACTATGAGAGCGAAAGCTATGCCCAGCTGGTGGAGAAGTTCACCCAGGAGCACGAGCGCTACATGATGATGGGCGGCGAAAACTACGAGGCTGAGATAGAGCGAACCCTGAGCGGACTCGGTTTCACCCGCGAGGATTTCGAGCGGCCTACACGTGAGTTTTCCGGAGGATGGCGCATGCGTATCGAGCTGGCGAAAATCCTGCTCCAGAAGCCGGATGTGCTGTTGCTCGATGAGCCTACCAACCACCTCGACATCGAGAGTATCCAGTGGCTGGAGCAGTTTCTGGCGCAGAGTGCCAAGGCTGTGGTGCTGGTAAGTCACGACCGTGCCTTTATTAATAATGTAACCAACCGCACGCTGGAGATTACCTGCGGCAGGGTAGAGGATTACAGGGTGAAATATGATGAGTACATTGTGCTCCGTGCCGAGCGCCGTGAACAGCAGTTGCGTGCCTACGAGAACCAGCAGAAGGAAATAGCTGATATCAAGGACTTTATAGAGCGATTCCGCTATAAGCCAACCAAGGCTGTGCAGGTGCAGAGCCGCATCAAGCAGTTGGAGAAAATCGTTCCTATCGAGGTGGATGAGGTGGACAACAAGCAGATGCATCTCAAGTTCCCGCCTTGCCTCAGAAGCGGCGACTATCCGGTTATCTGCGATGAGGTGCGCAAGGATTACGGCTCGCATACCGTGTTCGACCACGTGAACCTTACCATCAAGCGTGGCGAGAAGGTGGCGTTTGTGGGCAAGAACGGCGAGGGTAAATCTACCCTGGTGAAATGTATCATGGGCGAGATTCCGTTTACGGGTAATCTGAAGATAGGACATAATGTTCAGATAGGCTACTTTGCACAGAACCAGGCACAGCTGCTCGATGAGAACCTTACCATCTTCCAGACCATCGACAATGTGGCTACGGGCGAGATGCGTCTCAAGGTGAACGACCTGCTGGGTGCCTTCATGTTTGGCGGCGAGACATCAGAAAAGTATGTCAAGGTGCTGAGCGGTGGCGAGCGCAGCCGATTGGCAATGATCAAGCTGCTGCTTGAGCCGGTGAATCTGCTCATTCTCGATGAGCCTACCAACCACCTGGATATGCAGTCGAAGGATGTATTGAAGGAAGCAATCAAGGCATTCGACGGCACCGCCATCATCGTGAGCCACGACCGTGAGTTCCTCGATGGCCTGGTAGATAAGGTATATGAGTTTGGTGGCGGCAAGGTTCGTGAACACCTGGGCGGCATCTATGATTATCTGCGTGCCCACAATGCCGAGAGCATCAACCAGGCGCTGGCAAATCAGGGTGGCAAGGGCATGGCATCAGCCGGATCTCCATCGGGTTCATCCTCATCTTCTTCATCAGGTTCATCCTCTTCGGGTTCATCCTCTTCATCCGCCTCATCATCCTCTTCCTCTTCCGAGTCATCTTCCGGCAAAATCAGTTATGCCGAGCACAAGGAGCAGCAGAAGAAGATTCGCAAGGCAGAAAAAGCAGTGAAGGAATGCGAGGCGAAGATTGAGAAGTTGGAAGCCCGAAAAGCCGAAATCGATGCCCTGCTGATGAAGCCGGAGAACGCCACCAACATGGAGCTGGTTACGGAATACACCAATCTGATGAAGACCCTTGATGAGGAAAACGACCGCTGGATGATTCTCTCAGAAGAACTGGAGGAAGTGAAGAATTCATAATTAAATCAATAAAATAACGAGAAAATGAAAATGAAGTACATTCTTCCGATGATGATGCTCGCTGCCATGCCTTTGGCTGCTGACGCTCAGAACAAATCGGGACTTGTCATGAGCAATCTTGACAAGACAGCAAAGCCTGCTGATGATTTCTATCAGTTTGCTACCGGTGGCTGGCAGAAGAACAATCCGCTGCCTGCTGCCTACAGCCGTTATGGTAGTTTCGATCAGTTGGCTGAGAACAGCAACAAGCGTATCAACTCTATCCTTGATGAGCTCAAGAAGAAAACCTACAAGAAGGGAACCATCGAGCAGAAGCTTTCCGACTTCTACAAGTTGGCGCTCGATATCGATCGCCGCAACAAGGAGGGCATTGCTCCTGTAAAGCCTCTCCTCGACGAGATTGCTGCTGCCAAGACCAAGGCTGATCTCCAGAACTTGCAGGTGAAGTATGCCATGCAGGGCTTGGGCGTAGGCTTCGGTACCGGTTTCGGTGCTGACGAGAAGAACGTTACCATGAACATCTACAATGTGATGCAGGGTGGCTTGACTCTCGGTTCCAAGGATTATTACCTCAACAACGATGCTGCTACCGTAGCTATCCGTGAGGCATTCAAGACTTACGTAGCAAAGATGTTCCAGCTCTATGGCTTCTCTGCTGCTGATGCTGCCAAGAAGGCACAGAAGGTATTCCTCCACGAGACCAGTCTTGCTACTATCTCCAAGAGCCGTACCGAACTCCGTGACCCACAGGCTAACTACAACAAGATGAGCCTGAAGCAGTTTAAGGAGAATTATCCAAACATTCCTCTTGAGGCATTGGCTAACGGCGAGGGCATCAAGAGCGAATATATCCAGGAGATGATTGTGGGTCAGCCTGCATTCATGGCTGGTTACGACAAGATTACTGCTGCAGAGGATGCTGAGACCTTGAAGGCATTGATGGAGTGGAGTGTCATCGGCAGTTCTTCTGCTTATCTCACCGATGAGATCCGTGAGGCAAACTTCGATTTCTTCGGCAAGACCATGAGTGGCAGAAAGGAAGACCATCCATTGTGGAAGCGTGCTACTTCTCAGGTAGATGCTCAGATGGGTGAGGCACTCGGCAGAATCTACTGCAAGAAGTTCTTCCCAGAGTCATCCAAGAAGATGATGGAGACTTTGGTCAAGAATCTCCAGGTGAGCCTCGGTCAGCGTATCGATGCTCAGAAGTGGATGAGTGCAGAGACCAAGGCGGCTGCCCACAATAAGCTCGATAAGTTCTATGTCAAGATTGGTTATCCTAACCAGTGGACTGACTATAGCAAACTTACCATCGATCCATCCAAGAGTTTCTATGAGAACGTGATGGCTTGCCGTCTGTTCCGCAACAATAAGGAGATTGCTGAGAAGGCTGGTAAGCCAGTCAACAGAGACGAGTGGTATATGACTCCTCAGACTGTGAATGCTTACTATAATCCTACCACCAACGAGATCTGCTTCCCAGCAGGTATCCTTCAGTATCCATTCTTTGATGCCAAGGCAGACGCGGCATTCAACTATGGTGCTATCGGTGTAGTGATTGGTCATGAAATGACTCACGGTTTCGACGATCAGGGTCGCCAGTATGATGCCAGCGGTAACCTGAAGGATTGGTGGACCGCTGCTGATGCTGAGGGCTTCAACAAGCGTGCCGATATGTATGCTGATTTCTTCAGCAACATCAAGGTATTGCCTGATCTGAATGCCAACGGTCGCTTTACATTGGGTGAGAACCTTGCCGACCACGGTGGTTTGATGGTATCTTTCAATGCATTCAAGAATGCGACAGCCAAGAAGCCTTTGAAGAACAAGGATGGCTTTACTGCTGATCAGCGTTTCTTCCTTGCCTACGCTGGTGTATGGGGTCAGAACATCACCGAAAAGGAGATTCGCAACCGTGTGAAGAACGATCCTCATGCCCTTGGCAAGTGGCGTGTTAACGGTGCTCTCCCTCACATCGATGCCTGGTACGAGGCATTCGGCGTAAAGCAGGGCGACAAGATGTTCATTCCAAAGAACAACCGTTTGGAGCTTTGGTAATTCCAAAGAACAATCGTTAGATATCTTGGTAATTCCGTCCCCGAAGGGGGCGAACTTCCAATAACCGCTGGTGGAATGACCGAAGGGAATGAAACCTGCGGATAGCAAACTCATCCACTCAATCGTCCCCGAAGGGGGCGAACAGGAGTAAGATAGGTATTGTTCGCCCCCCTTGGGGACGCATTCTCTCTCGATACTTGTCCGCAGGTTTCATTCCCTTCGGTCATTCCACCTGCGGTTATTGAGAGTTGGCCCCCTTCGGGGACCGTAAGTAACAAGTAAAACTAGATTCAGATATTTTTCTAGAAAAAAGTTTCCGAAAAATTTGGTAGTTTCAAAAAAAAGCAGTACCTTTGCACTCGCTTAACAAAATTAGCAAGGATGGTTCCGTAGCTCAGTTGGATTAGAGCAACAGCCTTCTAAGCTGTGGGTCTTGGGTTCGAACCCCAACGGAATCACGAAAGAGTGGATTAATCGAAAGGTTAATCCACTTTTTTATTTATATATTATAGATTATTAATCTGATTTAACAAATTATCATGAATAAAATGATGTTCTCGCATGACAATACGGGCAATATAAGCACCCTGCAGGGGGCTCGATTCCTCTTTGCCCTTCTCATCTTCCTCAGCCATTGCCCTTTACCCCATACCACGCAACCCTTTGATTTCGGTGGAGAATTGGGAGTTTCATTCTTCTTTATTCTCAGCGGATTCGTGATGTCATGGGGATACGGACCACGGGTAACTCGCGGTGAGTTCAATGTGCGGAAATTCTTCTGTAGGCATTTCTGCAAACTCTATCCGCTGCATCTCCTCCTCTTTGCCATCAGCTTCGTGCTCGACTGGCGAATCGGACATCACTATGACTGGTCGCAAATACTCACTACAATGGTTCTCGTGCAGTCCTGGATACCATCAAATCATACCCTCTATTCGGTAAATGGCGTATCATGGTTCCTGTGCGATATTCTATTCTTCTACCTCATATTCAAACACCTGTATTCGTATCTCATCCAGTTGAAAGCCGGCAGGCTGCTATGGCAAGTAATCATATTCGTTGCCATCTATCTGGCTGTAGCCTGGCAGGTGCCTCAAGGTCAGGTCAACTGCACGCTCTATGCCAACCCCTTGTTGAGAACTTTTGATTTTGCACTGGGCATCATCGCCTATAGATTCTATAAGACATCGGATGTTTCCAGACTCAAACTTTTGGAGAAGAAACCGTATATCATGCTGATAGGCAGCGTCCTGACTGGTGTGCTGGTTTATGGCATTTACCAGATGCTCCATGGCAACGGCATTCGTTGCGCCGCCCTGTTCTGGCCCGTAGTTCCGGTGTTTGTCGTCTGTCTTGTAGCGATGGATGATACCAAGGATATGATGGTCCGTCTGTTCTTGTCACGCCCCATGCGATGGTTGGGCAGCATCAGCTTCGAGTTTTTCATGGTTCATTGCATCGTGATGCGAATTACCCAGCATTTCTGGAATATGGGTGAATCAGTGGGGGAGACTATTTCTTCTTCATCTCCACCCTGGGTGTGAGTATCTTCGCAGCCTGGATTCTTCATCGGTGTTTTGTTAATCCTATCAGTAAGAAAATGTGCTGAATTCTTTATTATTTTCTCATTTTTCTTTGCGTTTTCAAAATAAAAGCGTATCTTTGCAGGCATAATTTAGTATTAAAAAAGAAATGTATGGGAGCAGTATATGTAATACAAGGTTTATTGATTTATATTTATGCTTTTGACCATAATCCCCCACATATTCATGTGAGAAGTGGTGAAGGCGAATTCACAATTACCATTAAGGATAGAATTGTGGAAGGAAGGGCTAAGTCAAAAACCATTCATTTGATTAATGACTTTATTGATGAGCATGAGAAAGAAATCATGGAATTATGGGAAAAGGCTCAGCGTGGAGAAACTATAAAAAAAGTACAACGTTAAAAATCGGAAGAATATGATACTAGCAGTTAAAGATGTAGATTACTTAGGAGATTATACTCTTCTTTGTACATTCAATGATGGGGTAAAGAAAAAGGTTGATTTACAGCCTCTTTTGAAGTATCCTGCTTTTGAGGAATTGAAGGACAAGAAAAAATTTATTCAATTTGGTTTAGACCAAACTATCTTTTGGTATAATGGTGCCGACATTGCACCTGAGTATCTTTATGATAATGGTGTTGTCATATAAAAAAAAGGTGGACTACTCATTACGACCAGTCCACCTATTTTCATTCCAATATAACCTTTATCCGTTTCCGATGCAGCTCGTTACGCCCAGCGTGGCGCCAATGGCTGTGAGAAGCGAAATCAAAACCTTAAGTACAAGTTTCCAGTTTTCTTTCGACATAGGCTTTTCCGTTTAGTGATTGATAATTACGTGAATAGAACAGGAGAGAGGAGCCCCCGCTCTGGGGGGCTGTCTTCTAGATAGTTACATCCGCAGAGTCACCATCACCCTTGCCGGGCTGCGAACCGCCGCCAGTGGTATCTCCGGTGTTGCCGCCAGTAGTGCCTCCTGTAGTGCCACCAGTAGTGCCGCCGTTCTCCTTGCCGTCGCCCTCAGTATCCTCCACATCATTCGAATCCTTGGAAGATACGTTCTTCACAATCTTGCCGTTACGGTCGTAGCAGGTGATGCTGATGCTCGTGTTGGCAAGCTCCTGCTTAATCTCCACACTAGGGGTGAAAATCACGCGGCGCAGGGTGATGAGCTTGCTGCTCACCTCATCCACCGACTTCACCGCGTCGGCACGCAGACCGAAACGCATGGTGCCCAGACCCGGGATAGCCACCGAGTGACCCTCTGTGGCCCATGCCTTCAGCACCTCGCTCAAGGCTGCGTAGGCCACCTTCATCACGGCGGTGGTGAGTCCGCCACGGATGGCAGCCTCCTGAATCACCTTCTCCGGGGTGAGCTTGTTGTAGAACATAGGCTGCATCACGTACATGTACACATCCTTCTCCTTACTCAAATAAGCAATCTTGCGCTCCACTGCTTTTACATTAATTCCCATAACATTTTAAGTTTTTAGTTCAATAAAATTGCAGATTCCTTTGTATCTCTGCAAGCCGTTGTGTTTCAACGACAATGCAAAGATACAAAATTTGGAGCCCAAAAACAAGGAATGTTCGCCAGTTCATCAGAAAAACATGAATATCAAGCGTAGATTAGTTCTTCTTCTTCAGTAGATTATCCAGACATTTCACGATATAGGCCGGAGGCGTATCCACCTGATGCTTCGCCATCGCCCTATAGGCTGCTTTGAAACACTGATTCACGGGGTCCCTGTCTTCCAGAGTGAGGCGTTCGCTCAAGTCATACGCCACTTTGGAGTTTACATTCCAGGGAGCTTCGGTAAGTACTTTTCTGAGCTTGAATTTCATGCATACCAACTCCTGCCTGTCTGCCGGCTTCAGCGCATTCTCATCCTCGTTTCGAAACTTGATTTCAAATATCACAAGACTCCCATAAGTTCCAACCACCTGGTTGCGGCAGGTGGCTATCGTATGAATGACAATGTAATCAAGAAGATTATAATTGTAAGCATTCTTGATTTCCTCCTCAGCCACGGACAACTGGAAATACTCCAGATTTCCCGTGCCACGATACACCGTATTGCTGGTGAGCAGAGACAGAAGCTCGGCAGGACGAAACTTCACGTAACCCTGCTTCAGGCGACTCTCGCTCAGAAGATAAAGACAGCGGGCCGACTGGTGGCGGAACGACTCATAAACCTGAGGCAACACCTTGAAATAACCCAAATCCAAGGCGAAATAATACTTCGCCACCTCTATCGGCATCTCCAGAACAACTCTCTTCTCCTGACCCACCTTGTGATCCCTTACGTAGCGCAGAAGATAGGCAAACTCCCTGTAACACAGGGTAGGAGAGGAACCCGAAGAGTCGGTATAAGGGATGCCCACCGGCTTCTTGCCGATGTCTTTCAACGCCTTCTCCAGGTTGCGGTAATGCGACTTGCAAGGCTCCAATGCCTTGTAAGGAACTTCCAGGCGCAGCATGTTGTCAATGCGCTCAAAAGCGCTGAAATCCATTTCGCCATGGTGAGCCTTCTGGCTGATAGCCAGCTTAATCTCCTTCTGGTCAAACACATCAAGTCTGAACAGATACTTCTGTTCTTGCGGGCTGTAGCTGTGGTGCAGGGCGCAATGAGTACCAAGCTCGGTGGCTTCGGTAAGTTTAAAATAGTTGTCTATTCTTTTCATTGTCCACATAATTAGGATAGTTTATATAAAGTGGGGGTGGCAATGAAAAAAATCATGGAGGGATGCGACTAAAGCTGTTAGATGCCAGAATTATTTTTGGCGAAGTTTTCTGGTACTATTTCCAAATCTTGTCGAATCAGACCAGAAATCTTCGCTTGTCACACCCCCATGACTTATCATGTGAATGCGCACGAGAATTCCAGTCTGAACTTGGATTTGGAATTTCCCTAGAAAAGGATTCTTCGCCATACCTTAGCTAGAGACTTAAGCTTCAAATTCAGAGATATTCTGATGCGTTGGCAGCCTATTGATAGCCTGCCCTATGTCTGCCAATGGTCTTTTACAACCAAAGTGCGCTGCAAAGATAAATATTTATTTTGAAACAAACAAGTTTTTACCAGTTTTTTTTCATTTTTACCGAAAAAAACTTCGAAACCGTCATGACCATTTTTCTCTCTTTTTTCTCTATATATCATATAATCATAATTCTAGAAGCGCTATTTTTGCCGATAACCATCTGATTGATAGGTAGATATATTTTCCGCCTCATATCAGATGTAACAGTCCCTCCCGGAAATCTGATCAAAGGTAAGGGTTTCCACTGTCGGCAGGTAATACTTTTCCCGCTTTTCTTATCCGAGGTAACTATCCATAAATTTCTCTTATCAGATGTAACCAGCCAAGGAAAATCTTCAACTCTCTTATCAAAAGCAACCAGTTAAGGAAACGTAAAAAACAAGCCCCGCTTGCGGAAATCGTCGGGAACCGCCGCATAGCGTCAGTTCTTCAAAAACGGATTTTGTAACTTTGCAGTGTTCAAACCAATGGACATCGTAGATTATTAACTTTAAAATGCAAGATTATGGCTAGATTGATTACAATGATTGTGGTTCACTGCAGCGCTACCCGCTGCAACCAACCTTACCCAGTGCAGCAACTCTTTCACGACCATGTAGAGGTGAACCACTGGCGCTACATCGGTTACCACTTCTACATCACACGAAGTGGCAGAGTGGAGACCACCCGACCTCTGGAGAGAATGGGCGCACATGCCAAGGGGCACAATGCCCACAGCATCGGCATCTGCTACGAGGGAGGACTCGACGAGCAGGGACAGATAGCCGACACCCGCACCGAGGAGCAGAAGAAGGCGATGGCGAAACTCATCGTGCAACTGAAGCAGCAGTTTCCCACCATCCTCAAGGTGCTGGGCCATCGCGACCTGCCAGGCGTGCAGAAAGCATGCCCATGCTTCGATGCCACCACGCTGCAGCCACTGTTACATCTGAAATGAAAATCTTAAAGAATGTATCTTTTTGATACAGGTAACGGAATTTTTATGTAACTTTGCCATCAGAACAGAATCAATAACTAAAAACTTAAACTAGATGAGTGTTACAAAACAACATTTCGTAGAACGTAGAATGATGGGCAAGCAGGAGCTTGCTCATCTCTACTTCCCCCACAGCAAGCAGAATGGGCATGCGGCAAGGGATAAGTTCATGGATTGGGTAAAGGGATGTCATCCGCTTTATGCCAAACTGCTGGAACTGGGCTACACGCCATCGGTTCATGATTTCTCGCCCAAGATGGTGGATTACATCTTCTACTATCTGGGGGAGCCCGACGGGGTGTGATTCCCCCTTTCTTGAAGGCTAAGAATATTTATCCTTAAGGCAAAAAATATTTAGCCTTAAGGCTAAATATATTTACCCTTAAGGCTAAATATTTCATTCGTACTGAAAACAATTAAAAGTGTAGAATCATGGAGATTAAAATCATTCGTTTTGGTAGATATCATCATGCCGTGAGTGGCAGGTTGCTGATAGATGGTCAGCACGTTTGCGATACCTTGGAGCAGGATACCGGCAGTCTGCCCGAGGGGGAGTATGTCATGTGCCGCAACAAGGCATCGGCATTACCTTATTATATATATAGTGGAAAGGAGGAGGATAGGAAGGTTTTTCTGTCGATGGGGAATGGCATTCATGGCTGGCGCCGCCGTTGCATCATCGTAGGCGAGTGCCTTCATCTGGGCTTCCTCATCCGCAGTCAGGAGCATTACGATCAGCTTCTGCCCCGTCTCCGCATGCAGCTGGTCCGCCATCGCCCCATCGTGGTGAAGATCTCCCGTTCCCCCGATTTCGTGGATGCGGCGTAAACGGCAGCATCCGCCCTAGCAGGCTACCTTCCACTTATCCCCCAGCATCCTCATCGCATCCACTTTGTTATCATCCATGCCATGAAGATAATGCTGGGTGGTGGAGAGGCTCTCGTGACCCAGGATGCACGAGATGATGCAGATGTCAACATGCAGATTCATCAGATGCGAGGCACAGGTATGACGGGAGACATGCACAATTTAAGCAAAAGCAACGGAAAGTGAAGATGATAGAAATGAACTGCAAGTGGTTGAGAATGAGCAATATTTCATAATTCTGCCAATTG
>ERZ1026870.29-NODE-29-length-77570-cov-15.406941_pt1 | contig 77570 bp, 59 predicted proteins | sample MGYA00380165_ERZ1026870 | MGnify/ENA primary metagenome ERZ1026870 (study PRJEB33269, sample SAMEA4719801) | human gut metagenome | biome: human-associated habitat; feature: organic feature; material: feces | place: Cameroon | collected 2013-10 ...
AATATTAAATGGCAAAGTAAATAATATTAAATGGCAAAGTAAATAATATTAAATGAGCAATTAATATATATTCAACGGGCAAGTAATATATATTACTTTGAAAAGCAGTTTGCATGGTACGGCTGCAGACCGTATCTCATAAGAAAAAGTATAAAGAAAAAAATAATTGTTTTAGTTATGAAATTAAATATAGCAGTACTTCCCGGCGATGGAATCGGACCGGAGATAATGAAAGAAGGAGTAAAGGTAATGAAGGTAGTGGCAGATAAGTTCGGCCACGAGTTCTCGTTCAACGAGGCCATTTGTGGCGCTCATGCCATCGATGCAGTTGGCGATCCTTTTCCAGAGGAAACATTTAAAACATGTATGGATGCCGATGCCGTATTGTTTGCAGCCGTAGGCGATCCACGTTTTGATAACGATCCTACAGCAAAGGTGCGCCCTGAGCAGGGCCTTCTTGCCATGCGCAAGAAGCTTGGCCTTTTTGCCAACGTGCGCCCTGTAGCTACTTTTGACTGCCTGTTGCATAAGTCACCGTTGAAGGACGAGCTTCTTAAGGGAGCCGACTTTGTTGTGATTCGCGAGCTTACTGGCGGTATGTATTTCGGCGAGAAGTATCAAGACAACGACAAGGCATACGACACCGATATATACACACGTCCCGAGATTGAGCGCATCCTTAAGGTAGCCTTCGAGTTTGCTATGAAGCGCAACAAGCATCTCACCGTTGTAGACAAGGCCAATGTGCTTGCTTCGTCGCGTCTATGGCGTCAGATTGCCAAGGAGATGGAACCGCAGTATCCTGAGGTTACCACCGATTATATGTTTATCGACAACGCCTCAATGCGCGTTCTCACCGAACCTCGTTTCTTCGACGTAATAGTTACCGAGAACACATTTGGCGATATCCTCACCGACGAAACTTCTTGTATCACCGGTTCTATGGGATTGCAGCCGTCAAGTTCGCTTGGCGAGCACACTCCGCTATTCGAGCCTGTACATGGTTCATGGCCACAGGCAGCAGGCAAGAACCTTGCCAACCCGGTAGCGCAGATTCTCTCTGCCGCCATGCTTCTTGAGCATTTCGGCCTTAACGAAGAGGGTGCTCTTGTACGCAAGGCTGTTGACGCTTCGCTCGATGCCAATGTACGCACACCTGAGATTCAGGTTGAGGGTGGTGCCCAATATGGTACAAAGGAAGTTGGCCAATGGATTGCCGACTATATAGCAAAAGCATAAAAGCAACTTTAACTAACTTAAATCGAAACGGCTATCAATACGCTGGACGTTAAACGCCCAACGTATTATAGCCGTTTTTATCTAATCTCGAATATTAAATCTATGCCATACTCTGCCGATGTTTATCTTGATTTGAGCAAATGCTAGGTGTTGATGGATTTAAATGGCTTGTTATTTTCTCAATTCATTAATAAGGTCTTCCAATATATATTGGTCACTCATCAGCTGCAACCCGGACTTTGAATTTGTTAATTGCTGGTATACCTCGGTTGAATAAAACAAGTCGAGTGCTCGCTCTGCGCTTATATGTAGCGTCTCTGCCAATAACATTATAATTCGGCTTTGTTTGCGCCATAATACATTATCTCTCATTGTTAATCCTCCGTGTTAATTATAGTTGATGAAATGAAAGTAAGATACTTATCTACGATTTCTTGGTTGAGAATACATATTTGATGATTCACAGCTTTGTATTTTAGTTGTCCAAGAGCCTGTTCTGCTGTTATAATGCCATTCTCATAATCTTCTACAGTATCAATAACATTGTCATTGGCGACACCACCTTCAACTATATCATATTGATTTTGAATGGTACCTCCGCTTCGGCAGTCTATAACGTATTCCAACCATTCTATATTATAAGATTCAAATATCTTAATACGATAGTTGTCAGACTTAACTCCATTGAAATCTAATGAATATACGGATAGAACAGCTTTCGCTTTTTTCCCTTTTCTTTCGGCAATAACTCTTGCCCATGCTTCTGCTTGCGTTTGTAATTTCGTTAGATAAAAGCCTTGCCCAAAATCAACCTTGCTTCTTCCCAACTTTACAAGCGGTGTGGGTACTTCCGTATATGATCCATGAAATAAATTTATCATGATTCCGCCTCCCAATTTAGAAGTGTTTCACAAATGTCTTCTGCAACCCAATCTAAACTTTGGGTATGTAGCTCCTCATAACGCTTGAAAAGTCGGTTGTGTATAAGCCCTTGCTTCTGTAGACGGTCGAACATAGTCTTGCCGGTGATGCCAAGCTTCTTAGCTCCGCTCTCTATTGCCATAACTGCAAAATGGACTTTGCGGTAGGTGTCATTATCTATATTATTCATATTAGCCATATTACATATTAAAATAATTTAAAAACAATGATTTGTTAGATGAGATTTATTCTCTCCACAAAGATAGTACTTTCTCTTTAAACTGAATAGTAAAACTTTAGGAATTATGTGCAAAAAACACAAAGGTTTTTGACCTGATGCGTATCTGCTCAAGGCGGTTTGGGCACAACTCCGCTTTGTCAGATTAAGATGAAAATTAAAAAATAAAGCCAAACTAACTATAAAACATTTGTGTTCTTTGGTATTTATTCTTAATTTCGCACTCGGATTCAATGGAATGTGCATCCGTGCCATAATTGATAGGCACTCATTAAAGAAATAACGAAATTTAGATAATGAAACCAGTATTTGTATATTTGTTCTTATTCCTTGCTTCTGCTGCCAATGTCTCGGCGCAGACAAGCACTTCAACTATGTTAACACGTCAGCAACTTAGAGATAGTCTTGCTGTTGCATCAGAGCAATTGAGCTATCATCCCGACTCGCTTGACTTGCGCTTAAGAAAGGCAGGATGGAATCTTCAGCTTGAGCAATGGCAGTATGCGCACGATGAATACGACTATGTGTTGAGGCGGGAACCCTACAATCTGGCAGCCTTGTTTTATCGTGCTTTTGTAAACGAAAAACAGCAAAGATACAAGTTTGCAAGGCTCGATTATGAGAACTTGCTGTCTATTGTGCCCGATCATTTTGAAGCCCGACTTGGATTGGCTCTTCTCAATGATAAGGATAACAGATATACAGATGCGATAAACCAGATAAACCTCCTTGTAATGCAACATCCAGATAATGCTGTGGCTTATGCGGCAAGAGCTGGTATGGAGGTAGAACGCAAGATGTATGCTCCTGCCGAATACGATTATGGTAAAGCTATAGAGCTTGCTCCAAGCAATACCGACTACTTGCTTAGCCGTGCCAATGTGCGCATTATTATGAAACGCAAAGCAGAAGCACGTGACGACCTTGACCGTATGGTTAGGCTTGGTGTGTCGCGTGCATCTCTTGTAGATTGGTATCGCAAGTGTCGATAGGATGCCTAATTGCAGTGGAGCAAGGCAGTTGCATTATACCAAGTCAAAGATGCCCGTAGGCAGTTTGCGGCGTAAAACCTCAACAGGCAAACTGCCACCAGTCTTTATTCCTGCATTCTCCAAAGCGTCGACAACGCATTGTAAGGCTATCTCGGGCTTGTTGTTCTCTTCGCTAAGGTGGCATAGCCATATGTGGCGAAGGTTGTCGGTGTGATTGGCAACAAGAGCTTCGGCACAAAACAAGTTGCTCAAGTGTCCGCTGCCACTTCTTATCCTTTCCTTAAGATAGTAAGGGTAGGGACCTACCTCAAGCATCTGAGGGTCGTAGTTGGCCTCAATCACAAGATAGTTGGTGCGTCTTATAACAGAGGCAATCTCGTCTGTGATGTGGCCTACGTCGGTAAGCAGACTGAACACCACACCGTTGTGCTCTATCATGTAACCAGCATTGTCGGTGCTGTTGTGCGGTACGGCGAATGGTGTAATGTTAAAGTCGTCTATCTTGAAGCTTACTCCTGGTTGCACGTACATTCTTCTGTCGTGTGTAATCTTGCTGCGCATACATACATTGCTGTCAAGACCCGAATGTACAGGACGTGTAGCATATACAGGAATCTCAAACTTCTTGGATATGCTGCCAACAGACTTTATATGGTCGGCATGGTCGTGTGTAACAAGTATGGCCTTTATGCCACTGAAATAGTTAAGACCATAGTCAACAAAATGGTTCTTAAGTTTGCGGGTTCCAATACCTAAGTCGATAAGGATGCCGCCGTTTTCTGTATATAAATAGTAGCAATTGCCGCTACTTCCGCTTCCGAATGAAATGAATTTGAACATTGGTATTTTTAATTATAGCACTTGGTCCGTTGTGGACTTTAAGATGCAAAAGTAGCTATAATCAATGATAAATAAGTAAAAAAACAAAAAAACTTCATTTTTGTGCAATAAATTGAGTAACTTTGCAGCCAGTTTTTGTGTATACTACATTGTTTAGTATAACCAGAAGGGGAAAAATAAAATAACTTACAATATTATAAAATGATAACAGTAACCAATCTCGCTATTCAGTTTGGAAAAAGAGTTCTTTACAAGGATGTCAACTTGAAGTTTACAGCTGGCAATATCTATGGTGTCATAGGCGCTAATGGAGCTGGTAAGTCAACTCTTTTGCGTGCTATCAGTGGAGATTTGGAACCCAATAAGGGTTCGGTTGAATTGGGACCAGGCGAGCGTCTTTCAGTGCTTGAGCAGGACCACTTCAAATTTGATGCCTATCGTGTTCTTGATACTGTATTGATGGGACATGAGCCGCTTTGGAAAAATATGAAGGAGCGTGAGGAACTTTATTCTAAGCCAGAAATGAGCGAAGAAGATGGAAATCGCGCTGCTGAACTTGAACTAAAGTTTGCCGAAATGGAAGGTTGGGAGGCAGAGAGCAATGCTGCACAGATGCTTTCTAATCTTGGTATCCCTGAAACATTGCACGAGAAGCAAATGAGCGAGCTATCTAACAACGAGAAGGTGCGCGTTATGCTTGCCAAGGCATTGTTTGGCAATCCGGATAACTTGTTGCTTGATGAGCCTACCAACGACTTGGACCTTGATACAGTACAGTGGCTTGAGGAATATCTTAGCAATGTAGAACAGACTGTTCTTGTTGTGAGCCACGACCGTCACTTCCTCGATGCTGTCAGCACACAGACAGTAGATATCGACTTTGGTAAGGTAACAGTATTTGCAGGTAACTACTCATTCTGGTATGAAAGTTCTCAGCTCGCTTTGCGTCAGGCACAAAACCAACGCCAGAAAGCAGAGGAGAAGCGTAAGGAGTTGGAAGAGTTTATTCGCCGATTCTCTGCCAATGTGGCAAAGAGTAAGCAGACAACCAGTCGTAAGAAGATGCTTGAGAAGCTTAATGTTGAGGAGATTCGTCCGTCAAGCCGTAAATATCCGGGCATTATATTCCAGATGGAACGCGAACCAGGAAATCAGATTCTTGAGGTTGAAGGCTTAAAGGCAGTTGACGAGGATGGAACTGTATTGTTCGATAATGTTAACTTCAACATCGAGAAGGGCGAGAAGGTTGTGTTCCTAAGCCATAATCCTAAGGCTATGACAGCCTTGTTCGAGATTATCAATGGCAACCGCGAGGCTGATGCAGGTACATATAAGTGGGGTGTGACAATTACAACAGCTTATCTGCCATTGGATAATACCGAGTTCTTCAATAGTGATAAGAATCTTGTAGATTGGCTGAGCCAGTATGGTCCCGGCAATGAGGTTGTAATGAAGGGCTTCCTTGGACGTATGCTTTTCTCTGGCGAGGACGTTATGAAGAAGGTAAATGTACTTTCGGGAGGCGAACGTATGAGATGTATGATTGCAAGAATGCAGCTCAAGAATGCCAACTGCTTGATATTGGATACACCAACCAATCACTTGGACCTCGAGAGTATTCAGGCTTTCAACAACAATTTGGTGGGCTTTAAGGGCAATATCCTATTCTCGAGCCACGACCATGAGTTTATACAGACTGTGGCAAACCGCATCATAGAACTTACTCCAAGCGGAACCATTGACAAGCTTATGGATTACGACGATTATATTTATAACGAGGACATCAAGGCCCTTAAGGCTAAGATGTACAACGTATAGTAAGCAATATAACTTATAGTTTACTGACAAAACCTTGCCAACTTATCCTTGAGAGGACGTGTTGGCAAGGTTTTTGCTGATATAAAAAATAAAAACATTAATTATGAATAATAATATGAAAGATAATGAGAATGTAGAGAAGGACATCGAAATCAAGGACGGCGAACTTGAGAATGATGCACAGGCTACAGAAAATAAGGAAGAGAAAAACGCTGAACCTACAGTAGAAGAACAGCTTGATGCTGCCAAGAAAGAGATAGAGGCGCTTAAGGACAAGTATCTCCGTTCGGTTGCCGAGTTTGACAACTATAAGAAACGCACCATTAAGGAGAAGGCTGAGCTTATACTTAACGGTAGCGAGAAGGCTGTAAGTGCCATTCTGCCAATATTGGACGACTTTGAGCGTGCTCTTGCAAATAAAACCGATGATGCAGAGGCTATGAAGGAAGGCATGAAGCTTATCTTCAACAAGTTTAACAAGACATTGGAGTCGCTTGGAGTAACAAAGATAGAGACAGAAGGGAAGGACTTTGATGTCGACTTTCACGAAGCGGTTGCTATGGTTCCGGGTATGGGCGATGATAAGAAAGGTAAGGTTATCGACTGTGTTCAGACGGGTTATCAGCTTAATGACAAGGTGATAAGACACGCAAAGGTTGCCGTTGGACAGTAATAAAATGCCGATACAACGTTTTATTGAATTTCAGAGTTAATACTAAGTAGGAGAATAACCACACACATTATTTTATTATATAATGGCAAAGAGAGACTACTATGAAGTGCTGGGCGTCAGCAAGACTGCTACAGATGACGAGATTAAGAAGGCTTATAGAAAAATTGCTATAAAGTATCACCCCGATAGAAATCCTGGCAACAAAGAGGCTGAGGAGAAGTTTAAGGAGGCTGCTGAGGCTTACGATGTACTACATGATGCACAAAAGCGCCAGCAATACGACCAGTTCGGATTTGAAGCTCCAGGTGGTGGCTTTGGCGGTGGCTTTAACGGAGCAGGTGGTTTCTCTATGGATGACATCTTCTCTATGTTCGGTGATGTATTTGGCGGACATGGAGGAGGATTTGGTGGCTTTGGCGGTTTTGGCGGTGGAGGCCAACGTCAGAAACCACAATATCGTGGTGCTGACTTGCGTATAAAGGTTACACTTACGCTTCAAGAGATTGCTACTGGCACAACAAAGAAGTTCAAGGTAAAGAAGGATGTTACATGTACACATTGCCATGGTACTGGTGCCGAGAACGGCAGCGGTAGCGAGACATGTCCAACATGTAATGGTAGTGGGGTTGTAATGCGCACCGTCAGAACTATGCTTGGAATGATGCAGACACAGTCTGAATGTCCTAACTGTCATGGCGAAGGCACTATCATCAAGAATAAGTGTAAGGAATGTGGCGGTACTGGCGTAGTTAAAGGAGACGAAGTTGTCGAGATCAAGATACCTGCTGGTGTAGCCGAAGGAATGGTTGTAAATGTTCCTGGCAAGGGTAATGCTGGTCAGCACAATGGCATTAACGGAAATATTCAGGTTTACATTTCTGAGGAACCTAACGATACTTTTGTGCGTGACGGTAATGACGTTATTTACAATCTGTTGCTCGACTTCCCTACAGCTGTTCTTGGAGGACAGGTTGAGATACCTACTATTGACGGAAGCAAGGTGAAGATAAAGATTGAGCCAGGTACACAACCTGGCAAGACTTTGCGCCTGCGTGGAAAGGGTTTGCCTGCTGTTCAAGGTTATGGCAATGGTACTGGCGACTTGGTTGTAAACATCAGTGTGTTTGTGCCTAAGACATTGACTCGCGATGAGAAAAAGGCTATTGAGAGCTTCCGTGACAGTGACAACTTTAAGGGCGACAAGGAAACAAAGAAGTCTATATTCGAGCGGTTTAAGAATTATTTCAACTAATAATAATTCTATGTGAGCCGTGCGATGTCGGCTTTTGAATATATTGACGACAGGGTTTATAGGGCTGCATGGTCTTGTAAACCCTGTTTTGGTATTCTAACCAGAAGTGGTTTAATTACTATAACATTTAATCATCAATTATGAATTATCAAGAAACAGTTGAATACTTGTTCAACTCGACACCTGTTTTTGAGAAGGTTGGCGCATCTGCCTATAAGGAAGGCTTATACAATACTAACGAACTAGACAGGCATTTCGGTCATCCACATCGTCTGTTCAAGACTATACATGTGGCCGGAACAAATGGCAAGGGCTCTTGTTCGCACACCATTGCAGCCATACTTCAGGCTGCTGGATATAAGGTAGGACTTTATACATCGCCACATCTTGTTGACTTTCGCGAACGAATAAGAGTGAATGGCGAGTGTATCAGTGAGCAATATGTTGTAGACTTTGTGGAGGAGGAGAGAGGTTTCTTCGAACCTTTGCATCCTTCATTCTTCGAACTTACAACTGCTCTTGCCTTTAAGTACTTTGCCGAGAAAAAGGTTGATATAGCAGTTATAGAGGTGGGACTTGGTGGCAGATTGGATTGTACCAACATTATAACGCCAATCTTGTCGGTTATAACAAATATCAGTTTGGATCATACTCAGTTCTTGGGCGACACACTTCAGAAGATAGCTGGCGAGAAGGCAGGCATTATCAAGCCTAACGTTCCGGTTGTTATAGGCGAGTACAATACGGATACAAGACCCGTGTTTGAAGCAAAAGCTGTTGAGAATAATGCACCTATAGTATTTGCAGAGGATACTCAAGAGGTTATTCAAGTAGAAAACGAACTTAACGGAAGAAAACGTTATACTACAGTAAGTTACGGGGATATCAATGGCGAACTTGCAGGCGAGTATCAGCAAAAGAATACCAACACGGTTCTGCATGTAGTTAAGCTTTTGAAGGATATGCATGTGATAGATAATGACGATTGTGTGCGTGTGGGATTCTCTAATGTCTGCGAATCTACAGGACTTATGGGACGTTGGCAAACCTTAGGCACATCGCCACTGGTAGTGTGTGATACGGGTCATAATGTAGGCGGTTGGCAGTATCTAAGTCATCAGATAAAGGCTGTTGAGTGTAAGACTCTGCGCATTGTTTTTGGTATGGTAGACGACAAGGATATAGAGCATGTTATGGATATGCTGCCAAAGAATGCTGTTTACTATTTTGCACAAGCCACAACACATAGAGCTATTCCAGTGAACGTAGTAGGCGAAAAGGCTCTGGCTCATGGCCTGCACGGCACATGTTATACATCTGTCGAGGATGCATATGAGCATGCATTGGCAGATGCCGAAAAAGACGACTTTGTGTTTGTTGGAGGCAGCAGTTATGTGGTTGCAGACCTATTAACATATAAGAAAAACAACAATTAATTGTTTTTAACGGGCAAAATGAAACATTTTTGCTATAAAAACCTTGGGCATTACATTTTTTTTTGTTTACTTTGCAACACATAAATAAACGCTTTACAACCATGTCCTTAATTAATAGGGCATGGTTGAAAGTAGTAGGCGTGTAACTAAAAACTTGATAAATGATGAACACAACCGAAACAGAAAACATTTGTGGACTGAAGAGAGCTGACTTTCAGTCTACAATAGCTGGTAAAGAGACCGATCTTTACATCTTGAGAAACAGTGAAGGTAATGAAGTGGCCATCTCTAACTATGGAGGCGCTTTGGTTGCTATTATGGTTCCTGACAGAAACGGTAATAGAGCCAACGTTATTCAGGGCCATGACAATATCAACGATATAGTAAACTCACCAGAGCCTTATCTTTCAACACTTATTGGCAGATACGGAAACCGTATTTGCAAGGGACGCTTCCAGTTGCATGGCAAAGAGTATCAGTTGCCTATCAACAATGGTCCTAATAGCTTGCATGGTGGACTTAAGGGCTTTAACGCTAAGGTTTGGGATGCTCTTCAGATGAATGACCACACATTGGTACTGAAGTATGTTAGCCCGTATGGCGAAGAAGGCTTCTCTGGTGAAATGAGAACAACTGTTGTATATTCGTTTACCGACGACAACGAGCTTGTAATCGAGTATATGGCTACAACAAACAAGAAGACTATCATTAACCTTACAAGCCATGGCTTCTTCTCGCTTGCAGGAATTGCTAATCCTACCCCGACAATCGAGAACTTGGAATGTGAGATTAATGCAGATTTTTATATTCCTATTGATAATACGTCAATCCCAACTGGAGAAATTCTGCGTGTAGAAGGCACTCCTTTCGATTTCCGCAAGCCTAAGACTGTAGGTCAGGACATTGATGCCGACAATGAGCAGATAAAGAATGGTGCTGGATACGACCACTGCTTTGTTCTTAACAAGAAGGAAGAGGGCGAGCTTAGCTTTGCGGCAAGAATTAAGGAGCCTGTAAGCGGACGTATCATGGAGGTTTATACAACCGAGCCAGGTGTTCAGGTTTATACAGACAACTGGGCTGATGGTTATAAGGGACAGAATGGGGCTACATTCCCACGTCGTAGTGCTATCTGCTTTGAAGCTCAGCATTTCCCTGATTCGCCTAATCGTCCTTACTTCCCGTCAGTGGTATTGAACCCAGGCGAGCAGTATACACAGAAGACAGTCTATAGATTTGCAGTTGATAAATAACAGTTATAATCAATCATACTTGATTAGTCTAATACAATAATTGAGGATTGGAGCGTCGGTTTCCGATTCTCAATTATTAATGTGTAAAACAACCTTATTGAGTAGATAAAATCTTCTATTGATACTAAATTAATTACAAATAACTAAAACAACAAACAAAACAATGGAAAATTCCAAGAAAAAACAAGGCAGTATTATTGCTATTTTGGCAATGATATTTCTCTTTGCTATGATTGCCTTTGTAACAAACCTATGTTCGCCAATGGCTATCATATTGAAAAATGCCTTTCAGGTGCCTGAGAGTTTGGCACAGGTAGGCAACTATGGTAACTTTGGTGCTTACTTGCTTATGGGTGTTCCGGCAGGTTTGCTTATTGACAAGTTTGGCTATAAGAAGACAGCTCTTGCAGCTCTCGTAGTAGGCGTTGTAGGTTTGCTTATCCAGTGGGTTAGCGGCTCAATGGGCTTCGTTGTTTACCTTATTGGTGCTTTAATCTCAGGTCTTTGCATGTGTATGCTTAACACTGTAGTAAACCCAATGCTTAACCTTCTCGGTGGTGGCGGTAGCACAGGTAACCAGCTTATCCAGATTGGTGGCGTGTTCAACTCGGCAGCAGCCGTATGTGTTTACATGCTTATGGGTAGTCTTATCGGCGATGCTTCTAAGGCAAAGGTAGCTGATGCTGCTCCTGCTCTTTTCATCGCACTTGCTATTTTCATCTTTGCTCTTGTGGTTATCTTCTTCACTAAGATTGAAGAGCCTCAGCATGCTTCAAGCAATTCGGCAAAGAATGCCAACGACAAGTATAGCTGTTATTCTTTCCGTCACTTCAAGTTGGGTATGCTTGCTATTGCCGTATATGGTGCAGTAGAGGTTGGTCCTCCTACTTATATCCTTGGATATCTTACTGCAGCAAAGGACGCTGTAAACCCTGGTATGGGTATGGATGCAGGCTATTGTGGTACACTTGCAGCTGTATACTTTATCTTTATGCTCATCGGTCGTTTTGTTGGCGGTGTGTTTGGAGGAAAGATTTCTCCTAAGGCTATGATTGCTACAGTAAGCTTTGCAGCAATGGTTCTTGTTGTTGTAGGTATGGTTCTTCCTACATCTATGACAGTAAAGTGCCCTGGCATCGACTATACAACAATGAGCTTTGTATGGGGTGAGGTTCCAGCAGGTATCTTTGCATTCCTTCTCATCGGTTTGTGTGCATCAGTAATGTGGGGTGGTATCTTCAACCTTGCAACTGAGGGTCTTGGCAAGTATACAGCAAAGGCTTCTGGCGCATTTATGATGATGGTTGTAGGATTTGCTATCATGATTGGTATTCAGGCAAAGGTTGTTGACTTCACTCACAGCTATATCACCAGCTTTATCGTGGTGTTGCTTAGTGCCGCATATATTTTCTATTTCGCAATGTGGGGTTCAAAGAACGTTAACACAGACATTCCAGTAGAGTAATTAATAATAATAAAGGCTTGTTTTAAAGATGTTGAGTCTTAAAGCAAGCCTTATTTTCAAATCTAAATATTAACTAAAACACTTTTGATTATGGATATTGAATTTGTAAGAAGCCGCTTCATCAAGCATTTCGACGGAAAGACAGGAAACATTTATGCATCTCCTGGTCGTATCAATCTTATTGGTGAACATACCGATTATAATGGTGGTTTTGTATTCCCAGGAGCTGTTGACAAGGGCATTATGGCTGAGGTTCGCCCAAACGGAACTAATACTGTTATGTGCTACTCAATCGACTTGAAGGACCGTGTAGAGTTTAAGGTAGACGATCCACAAGGTCCTCGTGCAAGCTGGGCTCGCTATATTTATGGCGTTGTTCAGGAGATGCGCAAGCTTGGTGTAGACGTTAAGGGTTTCAATACAGCATTTGCTGGTGATGTGCCTCTTGGTGCTGGTATGTCTTCATCGGCTGCTCTTGAAAGCTGCTTCGCTTATGCATTGAACGATTTGTTTGGTGATAATAAGGTTAGCAAGTGGGATATGGTTCTTGCAGGTCAGGCTACTGAGCACAACTATTGTGGTGTTAACTGTGGTATCATGGACCAGTTTGCAAGTGTATTTGGTAAGGAAGGTTGCTTAATGCGTCTTGATTGCAACAGCCGTGAGTTTGAATATTTCCCATTCCGTCCAGTAGGCTACAAGCTCGTATTGCTTAACTCTTGTGTAAAGCATGAACTTGCTGGTTCTCCATACAACGATCGTCGTAACAGCTGCGAGAATGTAGTAAAGCATATTGCAGCAAAGCATCCAGAGGCTCACTTCGATACATTGCGTGATTGCACATGGGAGCAGCTTGAGGAGGTTAAGGCAGAAGTAGGCGAGGAAGATTACAAGCGCGCTCACTTCGTTCTTGGTGAGAAAGACCGTGTTCTTGCAGTATGTGATGCTCTTAACGCTGGCGATTATGAGACAGTAGGCAAGAAGATGTACGAGACTCACGAAGGTCTTAGCAAGGAGTATGAGGTATCTTGCGAGGAGCTCGACTTCCTCAACGATATTGCCAAGGAGAATGGTGTAACTGGTAGCCGTATTATGGGCGGTGGTTTCGGTGGTTGTACAATCAACCTTGTAAAGGAGGAACTTTACGACCAGTTTATCGCTGATGCCAAGGCTAAGTATTCTGCCAAGTATGGCAAGGAGCCTAAGGTTATCGATGTAGTAATCAGCGATGGTTCACGTAAGATCTGCTAATAAAAATATTCTTGCCTTTAATAATATAAAGGTATAATAAAACAATAAAAATCCGCAATGCTAACTAAAGCATTGCGGATTTTTATTGTTTAAGCGAATGGTTATTCACTCAAGATAAGTTTGTCTTTAAGGTATTTGCCTGTCAAACTTTCCTTGCATTTAATGATTTCCTCTGGTGTTCCAGTTGCAACAATATTGCCTCCCTTGTTTCCGCCTTCAGGTCCGAGGTCTATAATATAGTCGCCATTCTTTATGATGTCCATATTATGTTCAATCACAACAATAGAATGCCCTTTGTCTATAAGAGTGTTGAATGATACCAGTAACTTGTGTATGTCGTGGAAGTGAAGACCGGTAGTAGGCTCATCGAATATGAACAAGGTTGGTTCTTGACGCTCTTGTCCAATAAAGTAAGCCAGTTTTACTCGTTGGTTTTCGCCACCTGACAATGTAGACGAACTCTGTCCGAGTTTTATATATCCCAATCCTACGTCTTGCAACGGCTTAAGTTTTGTTGCTATTTGTTTCTGGTCATATTGTGTGAAGAAGTCTATAGCTTCAGACACAGTCATATTCAGCACATCGTATATACTCTTCTCGTGGAAGCAAACATCCAAAATCTCCTTCTTGAATCGTTTGCCGTGACAAGCATCGCATTGCAATGTAAGGTCGGCCATAAACTGCATTTCCACATTTATCACACCTGCACCTTTACATTCCTCGCATCTTCCACCTTCGGCATTGAATGAGAAGTATTGGGCGGTAAAGCCTTCTTGTTTGGCAAGTGGTTGGTCGGCAAACAACTGACGTATCAAGTCGTATGCCTTAATGTAGGTAGCTGGGTTTGAGCGTGTGCTTTTGCCTATTGGGTTTTGGTCAACAAACTCAACATGCTTAACTTGTTGCCAGTCGCCTTCAAGTGACGAATATTCTCCAGGAGGATCTGCCACTTCGCTGAGATGTCGTTTTAATGCAGGGTATAATATACCCTTAATCAATGATGACTTTCCAGATCCACTAACACCCGTAACTACAGTCAATACGTTAAGCGGAATCTTTACGTCCAATCCACGAAGGTTATTCATTCTTGCCCCTTTTATTTCTATAGCCATATTCCATTGGCGTCGGGTAGGGGGAACAGAAATCTTGTCAACACCTTGCAGATAGCGTACAGTATGACTGCGTGTTGTCTCTACATCAATATCTTTTATTCCGTCAACACTTCCTTCATACACAATCTCACCACCAAGTCTACCCGCATCAGGACCAACATCAATAAGGTAGTCGGCAGCGCGCATAATCTCTTCGTCATGCTCTACAACAATGACAGTGTTTTGCAACTGCTGCAATTCGCGGAGTACTTTTATAAGTCTTTCTGTATCGCGACTATGCAGACCGATACTTGGCTCATCAAGAATGTAAGCCGAGCCAACAAGTGAGCTGCCCAAATTAGTTGTCAAGTTAATTCTTTGACTCTCGCCGCCACTAAGAGTGTTTGATAGTCGGTTGAGTGTAAGATATCCCAATCCCACATCAAGAAGAAACTGTAGTCGACTCTTAATTTCTGCAAGCAGACGTTTGGCAATGATAGCCTCGTGTTCTTCCAACTGTAAGTTGTCAAACCATCGTTTAAGATTGTTTACTGGCATTTCTACAAGTTCGGTTATGCTCATACCGCCAACCTTTACCCATGTAGCTTCCTTCTTTAGTCGGGAACCATGACATACCGGACATGTTGTCTTACCTCTATATCGGCTTAGCAACACACGATATTGAATTTTGTATTGATTCTCCTTTACCATTTGGAAGAAAGAATCGATACATACCTTTCCATCTGGAGCCTTGTCGGATGGCAATCCATGCCAAAGCATATCCTTCTGAGTTTTGGTAAGATTGTAGTAAGGTTCGAATATAGGAAACTTATCCTTTGCAGCCCTTCTACAAAACTCTTCCTTCCACATTCCGAGTTTCTCTCCATGCCAACATTGCACACAACCGTCGTATACGCTGAGCGAAGTATTGGGTATTACGAGTTTATGGTCAATGCCCATAATCTTTCCATAGCCTTCGCATTCGGGACATGCACCAGCAGGTGAGTTGAATGCAAACATATTGTCATTTGGACGTTCAAACTCTATGCCGTCTGCCTCGAATTTGGTAGAGAAGTCGTATGTGATATTAGAAGGGAAGAAAACAATGCGACAAATGCCATTGCCTTCGTAGAAGGCTGTTTCTGCCGAATCGGTGAGTCGTGATATGGCATCCTTGTTGGAGCTTGTACTCATTCTGTCAATCAGTATGAATATGTCCTTTGGATTTACCTTGTCTAAGTCGGTGTCAGATACAAAATCGTCAATTCTGTAAAATTCCTTTTTATAGAAAATGCGCGAATAGCCTTGCTGAAGTTCCATATTAAGTTGAACCTCCAAGGAGCGTCCTTCGTTAATGACGAGAGGAGCCAATAGAGCAAACTTTGTACCTTCCGAATATTGTTGTGTACATTTAATAACATCCTCTACGGTATGCACCTTAACCTCGTTGCCGCTTATAGGCGAGAATGTGCGTCCTATTCTTGCGAACAACAATCGCATATACTCGTATATTTCGGTAGATGTACCTACTGTGCTTCGTGGGTTTCGTGATATAACCTTCTGCTCAATGGCAATGGCTGGAGGCAATCCCTTTATCATATCACATTCGGGTTTGCACATCCTTCCAAGGTATTGGCGTGCGTATGATGATAGTGACTCAACATAACGTCGCTGGCCTTCGGCATAAATAGTGTCGAAAGCCAGCGATGATTTGCCAGAACCAGATACGCCAGTAATAACAATTAGCTGGTTTCTTGGTATCTTAAGGCTCACGTTTTTAAGGTTGTTTACACGTGCGCCTTTAATCTCAATGTATTTATCCATTTTACGAATTCATGGAAAGCAAGAACTCTTCATTGTCGCGAGTATGGTTCATGCGATCGTGGATAGAATTCATTGCTTCTATCGGGTTCATGTCTGCGATATATTTGCGTAATATCCACATGCGGTCGAGTGTAGTCTTATCCTGCAACAAGTCGTCACGACGAGTGCTTGATGCAACAAGGTTGACAGCTGGGAATATACGCTTATTAGATAGTGAGCGGTCAAGTTGAAGCTCCATATTGCCAGTTCCCTTGAACTCCTCGAAGATAACCTCGTCCATCTTTGAGCCCGTGTCGATAAGAGCAGTGGCAATAATAGTAAGTGAGCCTCCACCTTCTATATTACGTGCAGCACCAAAGAAGCGCTTAGGTTTCTGCAATGCATTGGCATCAACACCACCAGTAAGCACCTTGCCAGATGCAGGCGACACTGTGTTGTATGCACGTGCCAATCGAGTTATAGAGTCGAGGAATATCACAACATCATGTCCGCATTCAACCATACGCTTGGCTTTCTCAAGCACTATGCCTGCAATCTTCACATGACGTTCTGCCGGTTCGTCAAAGGTAGATGCGATAACCTCAGCGTTTACAGTGCGAGCCATATCGGTAACCTCCTCAGGACGTTCGTCGATAAGCAGCATCATAAGGTAAGCCTCTGGATGATTTGCAGCTATAGCGTTGGCAATATCCTTCATAAGGATAGTTTTACCAGTCTTAGGTTGAGCCACAATAAGTGCACGTTGTCCCTTGCCTATAGGCGAGAACAAGTCAACAATGCGAGTGCTGAGATTTGTGGTCTTCTTTTCACCGCAAAGGTTAAATTTCTCTTCAGGGAACAATGGCGTAAGATGTTCGAATGCAATTCTGTCTCTAACGTCCATTGGCTCACGACCGTTAATCATGTCTATGCTTGTCAATGGGAAGTACTTTTCACCATCATGTGGTGGGCGAACATGACATTCTATTACGTCACCAGTCTTCAAACCATAGTTCTTGATTTGCTGTGTTGATACATATACATCATCAGGAGACGAGAGGTAGTTGTAGTCGCTTGAACGCAAGAAACCATATCCGTCAGGCATTACTTCAAGTACACCATTGGCAGTTATAAGGTCTGTAAAGTCGTAAAGAGGTTCTTCCTCTTCTGGCTGCCCATAATTGTCGTGCTGGTCGTTTGGCTGCATTGTTGGGTTGTCAAACATATCATAGTTTGGTACAACGCCTTGGTCTTCAATAGGAAGGTCAACAACGGTAATGAAGTCAGTACCGTCACCTGGATCTCCCTCCCATACGCTATTGTCGATAGGCTGTTGTTTGTCTTCAGCATAATCGTTGTTCTCGTTATGGGCATTAATTTTTTCCTGAAGCTTTGCTATAAGTTCCGACTTGTTTGAATCGGTATCATTGTCGCTTTCGCCTTTATGGTTGAACGAAGCTTCTGGTATTTCGTCTGTCGTGTTTGACAATGGGGCTATCTCAGTATTCTCACTATTGTCCATTTCTGTAACATTTGTGTTAATTGGCTCTTCTGTTGTTGTTTCGGTATCTTTGTTACCTGCTAACAATTCGTTTTGTTTTTTGCGTGCTTCTATAGCCGAAAGAAGTTCCAACTCTTTCTTCGATTTACGTCCTCTATGCTTTGGTATAGCCATTAGCATTTCTTCAGGAGTTAGTTCTCTCTTTTCTATCTCTTCTTGTTGTTCTTCTTCCGAAGCCACGCCGTTTGTCTGAGTTGTTTTTGTTTTCTTGACATCAAAGTTTTCTCCTTCTTTGCCACTAACTGTATATACTCTGTCTGTGTCTTTCTTTACAATTCGGGTGCGACGGCGCTTGGCAGCAAGAGGATTCTTCATGCTTCCTATCTCTGCCTGCTTGTCAAGAATAGCGTACATTAGGCTTTCTTCGTTCGAGCCATCAGTAGCCTCTGCACCCATCTCGTTTGCAATTGCCTGCAATTCCGATATATTTTTGGCTGATAATTCGTCTTTACTATACATGGAAATTAATAAAATAATGTAAGAGGTACGTTTCTGAATTGAAACGTATATAACTTGAAATTATAATTGTGCTGCAAAGTTACAAATATTATTCTGATTACATAGTCAAACAAAGTAAATGATTTTATGTAATTAACACATCTTAACTGTGGCGAATTATAAAAGTGGCGGATTATGTTTATTACTTTATGCTCTTTTCCATTTGCTTATGGGGGTGCATCTCTTAAAAAGATATTGTAATATAATTCAAAAGAAATTATAGAAAAAGAGGAGTGTCGAAACCCTATATTGTAAGTTTCGACACTCCTCTATATAATAATGTATTAGTGTTTAATTAGCTTTCAGAGAACTTCTTTGCAGCGCGCAACTGATGGCGCATGTTGCTTAATAGCTGCTGGCTCTCCTGCAAGAGGTTGAGGTATACCAGTGATACTTGCAGATTATTATTGCCCTTAGCCTGCTGTATTCTGTCAATGTGGCGCTTTCTTACAATAGACAACTCATCTTTACACTGGTCGGCCATAGCAAGAGTATCGCGGTAATGTTCGAATCTGCCAGTAGAAATCTGTGCCTCAGTCTGCTGCATAAGGTCGTTTATATTGGCACGTATCGGTCTGAATTCATCGATGTATGCCTGTGGCAGCGGATTGAAGTTGTTGTCAACATGTTCCTTAACTGGGTCGAGAATTCTTCGCAAGCAATATATATACTGTTCAGAAGAGTTTATTCCAAGGTGGAACCAAGTGTTGCGCTCTATTGCGATGTCGGTTGGTACGCGCTTTAGGGCGAGCAACTCCTGACGTCTGAATATTTTGAGCATGTCTTTTTCCTTAGACAATTCCTTTGCAACCTTGCGCAATATTCTTGGACGTTCATTTTCCAATCCGTCCAATATATTGTTAAACTCGTTGATAGCAAATCTTGCAGTAAAGCTCTGTGTGCGTGCTACATGCTTTGAGAGCAAGTCCCATACAATCTCTGGGTCGTGTGTGCTCATCATGAGGCGGAACACATTGCTCTTGTCTGCCTCTTTCTCCTTCTTGGTATACTGGCGGTTGCTGCGGATGAGGAGGAAGATAACCAAGCCTATGAAAAGAATCTTGGCAACAATTCCACCATAGAACATAATGAGGCAAACCACAGCACAAGCACCAAATGCAACAGCAGCTGTAATGAACCAACCACCTATAACACTTATCACGCCAGTTACTCTGAACACAGCACTCTCGCGGCTCCAAGCTCTATCAGCCAAAGACGAACCCATAGCCACCATAAATGTTACGTATGTTGTAGACAATGGCAACTTGAAGTTTGTACCTATTGTGATAAGCATAGATGCAAGTACAAGGTTTACGGCAGCACGTACAACGTCGAAAGCTGCTCCGTCTTCAAGCTCTACCTCCTGCTTGTTGAATCGGCTGTCAATCCATCTCTTTATACATCCCGGCATGTACTGCATAATCCAGCTGTTGGTGTCTTGTGTCACACGAACAATGCTACGAGCCGCACGGCTTGTGCCAAACATCTCGTCACCCTCATCCTGACGACTAAGGTCCACACTTGTCTTGATTACGTTGCGTGCCTTCTTCGATGTTGCCATAGCAATAATCATTACTACACCAGCAGCGAAGAGATAGAATGGAGGAGTCTGTGCCGATCCTTTAAGCGAGTCCATATAGAAAGCTGTGTCGGCTGCTCCGTTGGCATTAGCCATAAAGTCATTATAAGAGTCGAGTCCGGCAAGAGGCACACCGATAAAGTTTACAAGGTCGTTGCCCGCAAATGCCATAGCCAAGCCGAATGTACCCATCAGTACAACAAACTTGAACACATTGATTCGCAGCAAGTGGAATATCTGCATTACTATAGACGAGCCAATAAATGTATAAACAAGCAGCATACTCGTATTGGCCTGTACCCAATCTCTAATGCTGTCGTCAAGATAATGGCTCTTGCATATGCCCTTCAAGAAGATGAAGTAGGCGAGTGATGTGAAGGCAATGCCACCAAACAATGCGATAGAATAGCGAGAGTGCTTCTTATAATTAAAGGTGAAGACAACGCGCGATATCCACTGCACTATACAACCGAATACAAAGGCAATGGCTACACTCACGAATATAGCTACAATAACGCTAAGAGCCTTGTCGGTGTTAAGCAAGTCGCCGAATTGAAGCGACGGGTCTGTTGCTATCTTCAGTGCTGCAATAACAAAGGTTCCGCCTAACAACTCAAACACAAGCGAAACGGTTGTAGATGTAGGCATTCCTAATGTGTTGAACATGTCGAGCACAATGACATCCGTAACCATTACGGCAAGGAATATTGTCATTACATCGTAAAAGGTGAAGTTGGATGGCTGCATAATACCATGTCTTGCCACATCCATCATGCCTGACGACATAACTGCTCCCAGTGCAACACCGGCCGACGCTACGATCATTACCGTGCGAAACTTAGCCACTTTAGCTCCAATGGCACTGTTAAGAAAGTTCACGGCATCGTTGCTGACACCTACGAACAGGTCGAATACCGCCAAACACAGCAGGAATACGACGATACAAAGATAAATTGTTTCCATTTATTATTATTATGTTTTGTATATAATCTTGATTGCTATATTTTGCATCTTATCTTAAAAGTATGGTCATTGTCCCATTTTGATGTTGCAAAATTACGCTGTGCATATTACACCATGTTTAAACACATATTACAATCCTGTTACGAAATGATTTGTTTCATATTAGTTGACAACATTTTTTGTTACCAATATCGCACGTATGTCCTCGTTTTTCATTAACTTTGCATCCGTTATAACATTTCTGAGAAATTAATACAAAACGATAATATAAAATGTCAAACAAGTTTGTTGAACACAAGGGTTTCAATCTTGTAGAAACCAACAAGGAAGTTTTAGACAAGTGGATGGCTGATGATGTCTTCCATAAGTCAATCGACGAGCGTGAGGGTTGTCCACAGTTCGTATTCTTCGAGGGTCCTCCCTCGGCTAATGGTCATCCGGGCATCCATCATGTGCTGGCGCGCGCCATTAAAGACACATTCAACCGTTACAAGACTATGCAGGGATTCCAAGTTCACCGCAAAGCAGGATGGGACACACACGGACTTCCCGTTGAGCTTGGCGTTGAGAAGGAACTTGGTATAACAAAGAAGGATATCGACAACAAGGCATCCGAGAAGTACATCTCTACAGAGGATTACAACCACAAGTGCCGTGAGAATGTGATGATGTTTACTGCCGAGTGGCGTAAGCTTACCGAGGAGATGGGTTACTTCGTAGATCTCGACCATCCTTATATTACATACGACAACAAGTACATTGAGACTTTGTGGTGGCTTCTAAAGCAACTCTACAACAAGGGACTGCTTTATAAGGGCTATACTATCCAGCCTTATTCGCCTGGTGCGGGTACCGGTTTGTCTTCGCACGAGCTTAACCAGCCTGGATGCTATCGTGATGTTAAGGACCTCACAGCTACTGTGCAGTTCCTCATCAAGGATCCTAAGGCCGAATGGACCAAGTGGGGCAAGCCTTACTTCGTGGCTTGGACCACAACACCTTGGACATTGCCTTCTAACGTTGCGCTTTGTGTTGGTCCAAAGATCGACTATGTTTCTGTAGAGACATACAATCTCTATAATGGCGAGCCAATGACTCTCGTTATGGCAGAAAATCTTGTAAAGGCATATCTTAAGCCTGAGCAGGAGTGTACAGAGGGCGAACTTGCTCCGTTTGACAAGGAGAAGAAGCAGTGCCCATGGCGCATTACTGGCCATTTCAAGGGAACAGAGCTCGAGGGTATGCACTATGAGCAGCTTATGCCATGGGTTAAACCATGCGAGAAGGTAGACGACTTCGCACCGAAGTTTGTTATCGAATATGCAGCCGCACATCCTGAGAAGGTATTCACAAGCGAGGATGGTCGCGACAAGTTTGTTGAGATGGAGAGCGAGGCTTTCCGAGTAATCCTCGGCGACTATGTTACTACCGACGATGGTACTGGTATCGTTCATATAGCTCCTACATTTGGTGCCGATGACGCCAAGGTGGCTAAGGATGCCAATATTCCTGCTCTATACCTTATTAATAAGAAGGGTGAGACCCGTCCTATGGTTGACCTTCAGGGTAAGTTCTATCTCATCGACGAGCTCGACAACAACTTTGTCAAGGCTTGTGTTGATGCCGAGAAGTATGGACACCATGCAGGCGACTACGTTAAGAATGCCTACGACCCACAGTTCAATAAGGACGGTGTATGGGACAAGAAAGCGTCTGATAAGGCCGAGGACCTCAACGTTGTTCTCTGCTATGAGCTTAAGCAGGAAGGCAAGGCTTTCAAGACCGAGAAGCACGTGCACAACTATCCTCACTGCTGGCGTACCGACAAGCCTATCCTTTACTATCCGCTCGATAGCTGGTTTATCAAGGACACAGCACGCAAGGAGCGCATGGTAGAACTCAATAAGACTATCAACTGGCAGCCTGAGTCTACCGGTACTGGTCGTTTTGGCAACTGGCTTGAGAACCTTAACGATTGGAACCTATCACGTTCTCGTTTCTGGGGAACACCGCTGCCTATATGGCGTGACGAGAATCGTGGCGAGAAGTGTATTGGCTCACTCGAGGAACTATACGCAGAGATAGAGAAGTCGGTAGCTGCTGGTATTATGAAGAACAACCCGATGAAGGACAAGGGCTTCGTTCCTGGCGACTACTCTAAGGAGAATTACGACAAGATAGATCTTCATCGTCCGTATGTAGACTATATTGTTCTTGTAAACGATGAAGGCAAACCAATGTACCGCGAATCCGACCTTATCGACGTTTGGTTCGATTCTGGTTCTATGCCTTACGCACAACTCCACTATCCGTTTGAAGGCGAAATGTCACGTGGCACCGAGGAAGACCGCAAGGCTCTTGTCAATAGCCAGTACGAAGGTTTTGCTATCGCGCCTAAGTTCTATCCGGCTGACTTCATAAACGAGGGAGTTGACCAAACACGTGGATGGTTCTTTACACTGCACGCAATCGCAACAATGGTGTTCGACTCTGTAGCATTCAAGAATGTAATCTCTTCTGGTCTCGTTCTAGATGCTAAGGGCAACAAGATGTCTAAACACTTGGGCAACGCCGTTAACCCATTCGACCAGATTGAGAAGTATGGCGCCGATGCCGTGCGTTTCTATATGATGACCAACTCGGAGCCATGGGACAACCTCAAGTACGACGAGAAGGGTGTCGACGAGGTTCGCCGCAAGTTCTTCGGCACATTATATAATACATACTCGTTCTTCTCTGGATATGCCAATGTGGATGCATTCGACAACGAGACAGCCCAGGTACCAGTGGCAGAGCGCCCAGAAATCGACCGTTGGGTACTTTCTGTTCTAAACACACTTGTTAAGGGTGTACAGAAGGAAATGGAAAGCTACGACCCCACACGTGCTGGTCGACTGATAGAGGACTTCGTTAACAACGACCTCTCTAACTGGTATGTACGCCTTAACCGTAAGCGTTTCTGGGGCAAGGAAATGTCGCAAGACAAGCTCGCCGCTTATCAGACACTCTATACATGTCTTACTACAGTGGCCAAGCTTCTAGCTCCTTTCGCACCGTTCTTTGCCGATCAGCTTTTCTGCGATCTTGGTGCTGCACAGCTCGAGAATACTACATCTGTGCATCTTGCTAAGTTCCCTGTAGCCGATGAGTCACTTATAGACCGTGAACTTGAGGAGCGTATGGGTATGGCACAGAAGATAACTTCTATGGTTCACGCTTTGCGCAAGAAGGTTAATATAGCTGTACGCCAGCCACTGCAGGCTATAATGATTCCTGCTGTTGACGACGAGCAGCGCCGCCATATAGAAGCTGTTAAAGACCTTATCCTCTCTGAGGTTAACGTTAAGGAACTTCGTTTTGTCGAGGGCTCAGGAGTGCTTGTCAAGAAGGTTAAGTGCAACTTCCGTACAATGGGTAAGAAGTTTGGCAAACTGATGAAGGGTATTGCCGCTGCAATGTCGGCTCTCGATCAAGATCAAATTGCTGAGCTCGAGACCAATGGCAAGATTGCTGTTGAGGTAGAAGGCAATGCTGTTGAGGTTGAGGCTGCTGATGTAGAGATTATCTCAGAAGATATCCCAGGCTGGCTCGTTAGCAATGAGGGCAAGCTTACAGTGGCTCTCGAGATTGAACTTAACGACGAGTTACGCAATGAGGGTATGGCTCGCGAGCTTATCTCACGTATACAGAACCTCCGTAAGGAGACTGGTCTTGAGATAACCGATCGCATCTACGTTACACTTACACCTAACGAGAAGATAGAGAAGGCCGTAGCAGGATTTGCCGACTATATCAAGTCGCAAGTACTTGCTCTCGACATCACTCTTGCCGACAACGACGGAGCTGAGACAGAAATAGACGACTTCAAGATTAACATCAAGGTCGTTAAAGCATAAAACAAATCAATAGGAGGGGCGGCTTTTAGCCGAACCTCCTATAATTAATTACCTAACTACAATTAAACTACAACAATCATGGCAGAAAAGACACGTTACTCTGATGATGAACTTCAGGAGTTTAAGGAGATAATTAACGAAAAGCTGAAACTCGCTCGACGCGATTTCACACAAATGATGGAACAACTTCGCAATGCCGACAATAATGGTGTTGACGATATAGCGCCAACATACAAGACCCTTGAAGAAGGCAGCGCTGCACAGTCAAAGGAAGAGATTGCCCAAATGGCAAACCGTCAGCAGAAGTTTATTGCAGGTCTTGAGGCCGCACTTGTGCGCATTGAGAACAAGACATATGGAATAGACCGTATGACAGGAGAGCTTATTCCTAAGGAACGTTTGCGCGTTGTTCCGCACGCTACACTCAGTGTTGCGTCAAAGAATGCACGTAAAAAATAAAGATGAAACAAACAACTAAAACCGTCGGCATGGGATGGATTGCAGTGATTATCATCGCTGCAATCCTCATTGTCGACCAAATCATTAAGATAGAAGTCAAGACAAATATGTCGCTTGGCGAAGCCTTGCGCATAACCGATTGGTTCTATATAGAGTTCATAGAGAATAATGGCATGGCATATGGCATGACGTTTATCAACAAGCTTGTGCTGTCATTGTTCCGTATGTTCGCTATCTGTGGAATTGGTTGGTATATATGGCGTGTGGTTAAGTCGGGTCTTTTCAGCAAAGGCTATATCGTATGTCTTTCTATGGTATTGGCTGGAGCTGCAGGCAACCTTATTGACTGTCTATTTTATGGACTCATATTCAATGCTTCAACACCGTTCAATGTAGCACATTTTGTGCCTTTTGGTGAAGGCTATTCCACATTTCTGCATGGAAGGGTGGTGGATATGTTCTATTTCCCGATAATACATACACAGTGGCCCGATTGGGTGCCGGTGTGGGGTGGCGACGATTTTGTCTTCTTCTCTCCGGTGTTTAATTTTGCCGACTCATGTATTAGTGTAGGCGTTGTATTGCTATTGCTCTTCTTCCGTAAGGATCTTGAGAGAATGTCCTTGGCATGGAAAAAATAAATAAGATGAAAACAAACAATTGGATGAACATCTGTAAGTCTTTTGTTGTCGTTGTATTTGCCGTGTTGTCTATTGTAGGTTGCAAGCCTGGTATTCCGGATAAATACCTACAGCCCGACGAGATGGCAGACATATTGTACGACTATCATCTTGCCGAGGGTATTGCCAATGGTTCAATGCAAGACACCAGAGATACTGTCGCCTTGCGCACTTTTCGTGCCAGCATATTGCGTAAGCACGGCGTGTCGCAAGCCGATTTCGACTCGTCGCTTGTCTACTATACGCGTCATACCAAGCTTCTTGAGGATATATATACAAAACTTGTCGACCGATTCAATTCGGAGTCGGTGGCTCTTGGAGGAGCCTCTATGCAGTTTGGCGACGATATTGCAAGCAGCGACACAACAAATATCTGGGGACAGGCTTCTTCTTTTGTGCTTACTCCATTTGCAGCTGCCAATAGATTGACATTCAACCTACAGGCCGACTCTTCTTTCTACGCAGGCGACCGGTTTATGCTCGACTTTGATGCCGCATTTATTTATCAAGATGGCATGCGCGATGCTTCGGTGGTGCTTGCCGTTACCTATGCCAACGACAGTACCGAGTATGTCAACAATAGTGTAATGTCGTCTTCGCACTTCCATCTTCAGATAGACAATTCAGGACGCTTGCCTATCAAGTCGGTACGAGGTTTCTGGCTTTTGTCAAGCGATCGTTCTATGCCTTCGTCTTCGCAGACTACATTGAAGCTGCTTGTTGTAAGCAATGTCAAGCTTATTCGTATGCACACCAAACCTATTGAGGACTCTGGTCAGAACAATGGTGAAACAGCCGATTCTACCAAGTCATCTAAGGACAGCATGGTTGTTGGTCAGCAGAGACAGATGTCTACGTTTCCTCGCAAACCAATGTCTGGTCAGCCGTTAAGACGAGTTTCTGATCAATCAATAAAGCCTCTATCCGACAAGTCGCTCACGCCTATTTCTGAAAAGCCACAACGAGCGCTCAAGTTGAAGCCTACACGTTAATATATAGTATATTAAATAAGGTATATGAAGCGTCAGGTAGCAGCTAATAGGATAATAACCTCTGACAATACAGAGATTAAGTTGGGTGTTGTCGAGCTTGACGATACCATTGTTACTCGTGTATACAGTCTGCAAGGCGAGCAGCCGTTCACCGAATGGATAGGAGGAACAATAACAATAAAGACGGCAGACGGCGTTATGCATGCCTATAAGGACAATAAAATGATATAACTAATAAAAATTAATAAAAAGAGATTATGCTTAGTGTAAACGAATTGGAAGACCGCCTTATCGACCTCTCTTTTGCAGAGGATATAGGCGATGGCGACCACACAACCCTTTGTTGTATTCCTGATACAGCTATGGGCAAGTCGCATTTGTTGATTAAGGAGGATGGTATCCTCGCTGGTGTAGAGGTTGCAAAGCGTGTATTTGCACGTTTCGACCCTACTATGCAGGTTGAAGTACTCATCAACGATGGCGCACATGTAAAGAAGGGCGACATCGCTATGGTTGTTACCGGCAAGGTGCGCTCATTGCTCCAGACCGAGCGCCTTATGCTTAACATCATGCAGCGTATGAGTGGCATTGCCACTATGACAGCAAAGTATGTTGAGCGTCTTAAGGGTACAAAGACTCACGTGCTTGATACTCGCAAGACTACACCTGGTATGCGTATGCTTGAGAAGCAGGCTGTAAAGATTGGTGGTGGTATGAACCATCGTATAGGTCTGTTCGATATGATTCTTCTCAAGGACAACCATATTGACTTTGCTGGCGGCATTGCCAATGCCATCAATCGTTGTCACGAGTATCTTAAGGAGAAAGGCTTGGACCTTAAGATAGAGATAGAGGTGCGCAACTTCGATGAGCTTCGTCAGGCTATGGAGTGTGGTGGCATCAACCGTATTATGCTCGACAACTTCTCTGTAGAGGATACAAAGAAGGCTGTAGAGATTGTAGCAGGCAAGTACGAGACTGAGTCGAGTGGTGGTATCACTTTCGACACTATCCGCGACTATGCTGAGTGTGGTGTCGACTTTATCTCTGTAGGTGCTCTTACCCACTCGGTTAAGGGTCTTGACATGTCGTTTAAGGCTTGCTAATTATGAACATATCTAATAATATCAAGACTCTTGCGCTTTCAGCCGTTCTTTCTACAGCTGCTGTTTCAGCCTCGGCTTGCACCAACTTCATCGTAGGCAAGAAGGCGAGTGTGGATGGCTCGGTAATGGTGACATATAATGCCGACGACTATGGTATGTTCGGTTATCTGTGCCATTATCCTGCTGGCACCCACAAGCAGGGCGAGATGCGCAAGATATACGATTGGGACTCGGGCGAATATCACGGCGAGATACCCGAGGCACCGGTAACATATAATGTTATTGGCAATATCAACGAGTTCCAGCTATCAATTGGCGAGACCACTTATGGTGGACGCGAGGAGATGGTAGACCCAACTGGCATTATCGATTATGGTTCGCTCATCTACTTGGCACTACAGCGTTCAAAGACAGCGCGCGAGGCTATCTCGGTTATGACATCGCTTGTAGAAAAGTATGGCTATTGTTCAGAAGGCGAGACTTTCTCAATATGCGACCCAAACGAGGCGTGGATTATGGAGATGCAAGGTACAGGCAAAGGCTCTAAGGGTGTTGTATGGGTAGCACAACGTATCCCCGATGACGCTATCTGCGCACATGCAAACCAGAGCCGTATAGGCAAGTTCAACATGAAGGACAAGAAGAATGTATTGCACTCTAAGAATGTGATTGCCTATGCACGTAAGATGGGTTGGTTCACCGGTAAGGATGCCGATTTCTCATGGAAGCATACATATGCGGCACCCGACTTCTCGGGCCGTCGTTTCTGCGATGCACGTGTGTGGAGCTTCTTCAACCACTGGCAGAAAGGCTTCGACCGCTATTTGCCTTGGGCTCTTGGCAAGGACGAGAAGGCCGAGGATATGCCTTTGTGGATTATTCCAGACCGCAAACTTAGCGTTCACGACGTGGAGATGTGCATGCGCGACCATTATGAAGGCACAGCTATGGCTATTGATTCTACCAATATAGGTGGCGGTATCTACCAAATGCCATATCGCCCGACACCGCTTACATTCAAGGTTGACGGCAAGGAATACTTCAATGAGCGTCCTATCTCTACACAACAGACTGCTTTCAGTTTTGTTTCACAGCTGCGATCATGGTTGCCTAATGAGATAGGTGGCATTATATGGTTCGGCAACGACGATGCCAACATGGTGGCTTACACACCGGTTTATTGTGGCAGCACAGTACAGCCTGAGTGCTATAATACTCCTGGTGCCGACGCTGTTACATATTCGGATAAGAATGCATTCTGGGTGTGCAACTGGGTTAGCAATATGGTATATCCACGCTACTCGCAATTGTTCCCCGAACTGCAGGCAGTACGCGACTCGCTTGAGACAAGCTATTTTGCAGCACAGAAACAAGTGGAAGACAAGGCTATGGCATTGTATGCTACCGACAAGGCTGCTGCAGTGAAGTATCTTAACGACTACAGCAACGAGAAGGCTCAGCAGATGCTTGCGTCATGGCAAGACCTTGGTCGACTTATCATCGTTAAGTACAACGACATGGCTGTAAAGAAGACTAAGGATGGCAAGCTTGTGCGCTCTGTGGTACGACCAGGCTATCCTGCAAGCTTTGCTAAAAAACTTGTAAAGGAGACTGGCGACTGGTATGCAGTGCCAGCAAAGAAGTAAAAGTCAACGATAGCTGTCTATCAAAGCTATTTGGACATATTATACAGGGCTGGATTTCTTAATCGATATCCAGCCCTTTTTTACTATATCTAACATAACAACTATATCATGAACCTAAGAATTAAAACCTTGGCCATACTTATGGCTACTTTTAGCCTGGGTGTACAGGCACAGACTACAATTGAGGAAATTGCTGCCGATATTAACAAGGCAGGTGGTGTTTATCTGGTTTATCCTAAGGTGGAAGCCAAGCTTACACCGGCTCTCAAGGGCTATAAGCCTTTTTATGTTAGCCATTATGGACGTCATGGCTCTCGCTATCTTATTTCTGACAAGGATTATCAGGGTGTAATCCAGGTTATGCAGAAGGCATCCGATGCCAATGCCCTTACTCCATTGGGTAAGGACGTATTCCAACGTCTTAATCTGGTTTGGGCAGAAGCCGAAGGACATGGTGGCGACTTAACTCCACTTGGCATACGCCAGCATCAAGGCATTGCCGAGCGTATGTTCAACAACTTTCCTGAAGTGTTCCGCGGCAAACGTCATATCTCTGCACGTTCTACATTGGTTAACCGTTGCGCCATGAGTATGGCGGCTTTTGGCGATAGACTTAAAGGATTAAATCCCCAACTCGACATCACTTACGAGATGAGCCACAAGTATATGTCTTATTTGTGCTATCACTCACCCAAGTCGAATGTCTTTACCAACAACGAGAAAGGCCCATGGGCAGAGGAATATCGCAAGTTTGAGGAGAAACATACCAATCCAGACCGTCTTGTAGAGTCAATATTCTCTGATGCCGACTTTGTTCGTTGCAATGTTAATCCGCGTGAGTTTATATGGGGAATGTATTGGATTGCAGTGGGTATGCAGGATATAGAGACCAAGGTGTCGTTCTACGACATCTTCCTAACCCAAGAACTCTTCGACTTGTGGCAATGTGTCAACTATCGTTTCTATATGGGCAATGCCAATCCTCTTGCAAGCAAGGGCATCGTAATGGCTAATGCCAAGTCGTTGGTAGAGAATATCATCGAGTCGGCAGACAATGCCATCAAGGATCGTTCTACTGCTGCAACGCTGCGCTTTGGACATGACGGCAACATAATTCCTTTGTTGGCTTTGCTTCAGGTAGAGAACTTTGACGTATCCATTGAACCATCGGCTGGTATCTACAAGCATTGGTGCGACTTCAAGGCAGCTCCTATGGCCTCGAACCTTCAGTTTGTATTCTACGATAACAAGGGTGGCGACGTGCTGGTTAAGATTATGCACAACGAGAAGGAGGTGCACATACCCGTAAAGACCGACATTTGGCCCTATTATCATTGGAATGCTGTTAAGGACTATTATCAGAAGCGTCTGGCTACACTTCCGTCTTAATCAAACAAATCTACATTATATAAATCTACACGAGGCTACAGAGCATTCCGTAGCCTCGTTTTGTTTTTTTGTGTATTCAACATTCTGCTTTTCAGCACATAGTTTGTTATTACCGTTTCAATTGCTCGTTCAGAATTACGCCATCTGTGGCATCCTCAGCACTGAACGAGTTGCCCTTATATTGCACGCATAACATAAGCAACTCTTCTGATCTAGTATTCTTAATGGCACGCTATATACATCTGTAATACGTAACTTTGTACCACACATTTCTGTGGATTCTTGCCTCGCGAAGCGTAGGCTAATCTGTGTATTCGAAACGTTTTAGGTCCGTAGGCTTCTGTGTTTTCTGTGAGTTCTGTGGGAACTATATAATCTTCAGAGTTCAGTGGAAACTGTTGCCATATATTTCGTAGGAAAATGTAGAGTTCCTCGTGGTTCTTGTGTGCGCAGAAAACCTCCGTCCTTAAGTAATATATATTCAACGGCAAAGTATATTATATTAAATGGCAAAGTAAATAATATTAAACGGCAAAGTAAATAATATTAAACGGCAAAGTAAATTGTATTAAATGGCAAAGTATATTATATTACTTTTCGGGAGAGGATAATATGGCGTTTTTTGCCATTTTTAAGCAAAAAAAATGAATGAGGGTGTGTCATGACACACCCTAATTCATAATACAAGGAGCATATTACAGTCGAGCAACCGACTTTACGCCCTTAACCGTGCGCAGCTTTTTCAGCAGCGATTCCAGCTTGGATGTATCGTCGACAAGCACATTAAGGTTGCCGCTGAACAATCCGTCATGGCTGTCGATGTTAATCGATTTCATTACAATCTTCTCCTCTTTGGATATTATGCTTGTAATGTTGTTTACAATTCCTAAATCGTCGTTGCCCACGATGCGCAAGGTAATGTTGTATTGAGATTGTCCCTTGCCGCTCCATCTTGCTTTTACTATACGGTAACCAAAGCGTTTGCGCAGCTCGGGAGCGTTAGGACAATTCTGGCAGTGAATTTTTATACCGCCCGACACAGTTACGAAACCAAAGATTGGGTCGCCGTAGATAGGGTGGCAGCATTGAGCCAACGAATAGTCTACACCCTTCAGATTCTGGTCTATCACCAGCTCGTCGTCATTACCTATATTATTATAGCTTACTGCCTGTCCGCTTTGAGCGTCAAACGAGAACTCTTCTGCCGACCTTACCACACCCGCCATCTTCTGATTAAGTTCGCGGTCGCGTTCCTCTATATATCTGTCTACAACATCATTGGCATCAAGCTTGTTGTCCACAATCTGCTTGTAAAAGTCGGATGTCTCCTTAAATCCCATACGCTTTATAAGGTGCGACATGATGCTTTCTTCCACATCCACCTTGCGGTTCTTGAATCGGCGCTCAAGAATCTCCTTGGCAAAGAGACCATCTTTTACTTGAGTTTCTTTCAGGGCCTGGCGCACCTTGGCTTTTCCTCTTGATGTCTGTACAATGTTAAGCCAGTCGCGCTTAGGCGTTTGGTTGTTTTGCGTAAGGATTTCAACCGTGTCGCCCGAGCGTAGGGGTTCGCGTATAGGCACATTGCGACCGTTAATCTTGCCGCCAACACATTTGTTGCCCACACCCGAGTGGATATGGTAGGCAAAGTCGAGTATAGTTGCGCCCTTAGGAAACTTAAGCAAGTCGCCCTTAGGAGTGAACACAAATACCTCGTCCTCATAAAGGTCCATCTTGAACTGGTCCATCAGCTGCATGTCGTCGCTGTTTTCCAGAGCCGTGCGTATATTGTTAAGCCACTCGTCAAGACCCGATTCGCCCTTTATGCCTTTATATCTCCAGTGTGCGGCAAGACCGCGTTCGGCAATCTCGTCCATACGTTCGGTGCGTATCTGTACCTCAACCCACTTCTGTTCAGGACCAAGTACAGTGATGTGCAAACTCTCGTATCCGTTTGATTTAGGTACGGATAGCCAGTCGCGCAAACGTTTAGGGTTAGGCTGATACATATCAGTAATGAGCGAATAAGTCTGCCAGCACAGCATCTTTTCCTGGTCGTATGGCGAGTCGATGATGATGCGTATGGCAAAGAGGTCGTAAATGCCCTCAAATCCACATTGCTGTTTCTTCATCTTCTGCCAGATAGAGTGTATGCTCTTGGTGCGGCCTTTGATATGGCATTTTATGCCCATCTGCTTAAGTTTCTCGTCAATAGGAGTGATAAACTTCTCTATATAAGCGTCGCGCGAACGCTTTGTAGCGTTGAGCTTATCCTTAATCATATAGTAGGCATCGTGCTCAAGATACTTCAGGCTAAGGTCTTCCAGCTCGCTTTTAAGCTTGTACAAGCCCAGTTTGTGGGCAAGTGGGGCATATAGATAGCTTGCTTCCTCGGCCACACGTAGCTTAGCCTCCGTGTTGTCTGTATCGCGTATCTGGCGCATAAGGTTAACACGGTCGGTAATCATAATAAGAATGACGCGCATATCCTCGGCAAAAGATAGCAGCAAATTGCGGAAATTCTCGCTCTCTATTACCGGTGTCTTGGTGTAAAGTTCGTGTATGCGCACCAGACCGTGAATAATTTGTGCAACACTTTTGCCAAAAAGCTGCTCGGTGCGTTCTAAGGACAGGTTGCCGCTGATGATGCTGTTGTACAGCATAATGGCAAGCACACATTCGCGCTTCATACCTATTTCTTCCAGTTCGAGCTCGGCTGTCTGAAAGCTCAGAAGTATAGGATTCAATCCGAATATATCCCTGCGTATCTTGTTGTCGCTTATTTCTGCTTCCAGCTGCTGTCTTAGGTTTGACTCGTCTTCGGGCTTTAATGAGTCGCCCATAAGTTTGCGTAAGCGTGTTGCTATCTCGCCTAATTGCAGCTTCTCCTCATCTGTAAATTTGAACTTTTCCTCCATAATTCACATGTTTCATATTAAAATCTACCGCAAAGTTACAAAAAAATGGCAGAATATTTCCTATTTAAAGAAAAAGTCTTTATATTTGTAGACAATATACCACGAACAAGCGATATAATCCAAATTAAAAACTAATAAGTTATAATTATGTTAACTAACCAAGATTTGAACCAAATCTCACAAAGAGGAATTACTCCAGAAATGGTGGAACATCAGTTGGACGAAATCAAGAAAGGTTTTCCTTTCTTAAAAATAGAGGCTGCTGCGGCTGTAGGCAATGGCATTTTCTCGCCTACACCCGAAGAGCGTGACAAGTATGTAGAAGAATGGAGCAAGTATCAGGAAGAAGGCCACAAGGTAGTAAAGTTTGTTCCTGCAAGTGGTGCTGCAAGCCGTATGTTTAAGAATCTGTTTGCATTCCTTACTGCCGATTATGATGTTCCTACAACCGATTTCGAGAAGGAATTCTTCGCCAAGATAAAGAAGTTTGCTTTCAAGCACGAGCTTTGCGGCAAGTGCAAGGAAAACAACGACGGTGCTTGTGTTTGCGACCTAATTAAGGCTGGCAATTTCAAGGAGGTTGTTGCCAATTTGCTTGAGGCTAAGGGCCTTAACTATGGCCAGTTGCCTAAGGGCTTGTTGCTTTTCCACTCGTATGAGGATGGTCCACGTACACCTATGGAGGAACATCTTGTAGAAGCTGCTCTATATGCAAGCTCAGATGGCGAGGCTAATATCCACTTTACAGTATCGCACGATCATCTTGAACTCTTCAAGAAGAAGGTGGAAGAGAAGAAGGCTTACTACGAGAAGAAGTATAATGTACACTTTAATGTAGGCTTCTCTGAGCAGAAGCCGAGCACAGATACTATAGCTGCCAACCCAGACAATACTCCGTTCCGCAACGAGGATGGCTCATTGTTGTTCCGTCCAGGCGGACATGGCGCACTTATCGAGAATCTTAACGAGATTGACTCGGATGTTGTATTTATCAAGAACATCGACAATGTTGTGCCAGATCGTATTAAGGACGAGACTGTGCTTTACAAGAAACTTATCGCAGGTATACTTGTTGACGTGCAGAAGCAAGTATTCGAGTATCTGCGCATTCTTGAGTCGGGCAAATATTCACACGAGAAGATTGAGGAGATGATTCGCTTTGTACAGCACACTCTCTGCTGCCGCAAGCATGATATCAAGGAGCTTGAGGATGCCGATCTCGTAATCTACTTGAAGAACAAGCTCAACCGTCCAATCCGCGTTTGTGGTGTTGTTAAGAATGTTGGCGAGCCTGGTGGTGGTCCGTTCCTTTGCTATAATGCAGACGGTACTGTTAGTCCGCAGATTCTTGAGTCAAGTCAGATTGACACCAATAATGCCGAGTATGTCAAGATGTTTAAGGAAGGCACACACTTCAATCCAGTTGACCTTGTATGTGCAACTAAGGACTATAAGGGCAATAAATTCAATCTTCCTAAGTATGTTGACCGTTCAACTGGCTTTATCAGCTCTAAGAGTAAGAACGGCAAGGAACTTAAGGCATTGGAGTTGCCTGGCTTGTGGAATGGCGCAATGAGCGATTGGAACACCGTATTCGTAGAAGTTCCTATCGGAACATTCAACCCAGTTAAGACTGTTAATGATTTGTTGCGTGAGCAGCATCAGTAATAACCGATATATTATGAGGGGTATCGCAGAAGGCGATACCCCTTATTTCTTTTCTTACTCTTGTATATCTTTCAGATTTGCGGGATTATAATGAGTAAGCTGTTTCAAGGACAAAAGAGTAGGGGCAGGCATAGAAGGAATTTTATTGTTGGTGCAGAACTCTACAATTGTGGCTGTCGCTTCCTTAGGGGTTTGCTTTTGTGGCTTGAAGGATAACTTCTTTTCCACATATTCCTTTTCCGTAATGAATAGTTCAGTTATCACGTGTATGAGTTGCTGACGTTTGTCCTTTTTATGTGAGAATAGATAACTGTTGTCGGTCTTCTGAAATAACAAGTCTTTGAATGAGTAATAATCTTCTGGACTTATCCTATAGGCTTCCACTACATGGTCGTAAGTGTCTGTTTTAGAATATCCAAAAAGTTCATGAGTAAGACTCTTGTAAGTGGGAAGCTGGTTGATTTCTACCTGACAGATGTTGAGAGTGCTGTCAGTATGTATAGAACCTATCGTTTGCTGATTAAGCAAAATGAGCTGGGAATCTATGGAGTCTTTAATTTGATAATTCTTCCGATACTGCTCGATGAGCGTTTTGTCTTCCGGCCAAGGACGGAATGTGCCTTTGTCGCTGACCATAAAGGCTCGTTTTTTATCTTCTGCAATGAGTTTGCTGTTATGAAGATTTCTATTAGAATAAGAGCAGAGGTAGGTTTTCCCGTTTTTCAAGTTGATGTAATATTCCACTATACCGTCGTTGTAGTATTTCATTATCGAGTCGTTGGTTTGATAACTGCGATAATATCCCTTGAGTCTTACGTAATGTGGGCGAGTACCGGTAATGTTTACATCCTGCAACTTCTGCACTTTAGTAAAATGACTTGGCATTTTCTCTTCCTTGTTTTGTGCCATAAGGCAAGTGGGGAGAAAGAGAAAAGAAAGAAAAATAGATTTCATTGTATTATTTGTAATCAATTGATTTTATGTACGCGTCGTTCTGTCCTGATTTTATTTGCATCTCTAATCCAAGCAACATTCTCTTGGCTTCCAATCCTCCAGCATATCCAGTCAAGGAATTGTCGATGCCAACAACGCGATGACAAGGAATGAGGATGCTTATGCCGTTGGCTCCTATTGCGCCAGCCACAGCTCTTACGGCTTTAGGCTTGCTTATGCTTAAGGCTATTTCCTTGTAGCTTTTTGTTGTTGCGTATGGTATATTAAGCAATTCGTTCCATACTCGTTGCTGAAAATCAGTACCTATCAGATGTAATGGAATGTCAAAAGATCTGCGATGGCATAAGAAGTATTCGTTAAGTTGTCTTTTGGTTTCTTTCAAGACAGAGGAAGTCTCTGTCTTGAAAGATGCTTGTAGATATTGCGCTATCCGACGTTTGTTATGCTCGGCAAGAGGATTGTTGCTCCAATCGCAAAGGCACAGTTTATCGGCAAAAGATGCTAAAACAAGCGTTCCGCATGGGGAACTGTAATGTTGTATGCAGATAACATTTTTCATACATCATTTATTTCTTCAACATCATGCGCGACTTTTCCTTAGCGAAAGCCTGCATGTCTACAGCCACGTCGTCTTCGTCAACTATTTCCACGCCTGTCATTGTCTCTATCACGTCTTCCATAGAAACAACACCACGTAGGCAACCATACTCGTCAACGATTATGGAGATATGCTCGCGCTTCTCAAGCATTTTTTCCCATATCTGATATACAGAGTCATCCTCGTTGAAAGATAGGATAGGGCGCATAAGGTCGGATAGCTTGGTGTCGAATTTATCATCCGACAGTTGTTTCAGAACCATATCCTTAAGCACATAACCTATGATGTATTCCTTGCTCTTGTCGTATACCGGAATGCGAGAGAAGTTCCATGTCTGCTGTTCGTAAAACTCCTTGATGGTCATGTTTACATTGGCTGTTTCAACCACTATGGAAGGTGTCATAACCTCTCTTGCCTTTACTCCAGCCAAACGGATACAACTCTTGATAATCTTGCTTTCCGACTCGCGGAAGATGCCCTCCGTTGTACCTACGTCAACCATTGCCGATACTTCCTCACGACTAACCGAAGCTTGATGGTTCTTAGGTGTAAATACCTTGGTGATGAGTTCGGAAAGCAGAACCAATGGATAGGTGATGAAGATGAGAACTCGTATTACCTTTGTGGATGGTATGGCAAGCGAACGCCAATATGAAGCACCAATAGTCTTAGGTATGATTTCGGAAAGTACCAAAATCAATAATGTAAGGATTGCGGATATTAATCCAAAGTATTCTTCGCCAAAAAGCTTCATCGACTCAGCACCCACACCTGCCGAACCTATGGTATGTGCAATAGTGTTGAGCGAAAGAATAGCACCAACAGGACGGTCTACATTGTTCTTGTACTGTTTCATCAAAGAGGCAGTCTTGTTGCCTTGGCTCTCCTTCATCGATATAAACGACATTGGAGTGGATAGAAGTACCGCCTCAAGGACGGAACATAAAAAGGATAGTGACAGAGCACCTAAAAAATATAAAATTATTAAGCCCATTAAATATATAATTCGTTTATAATAAGTTGTCTGTAGAGGGGTGCAGACAACTTACTATAAACGAAGGGCCTTATGGTATAAGTATAATCTATGTGTCATATCTCAGACACAAAGATATAGATTATGTTATGATTTCGCTGCTTTTCGAGCCAATTATTGCGAATCTTTAACTAAAACGTCTTACTTTTTATAAAGCCTTTACTTTGGCACGTGCTAATCAATGTCAATCAACTGGAAATGTTTGTTGAAGGTCAAATCCATGCCGTTGGACAGTTCTACCTCGTATTCGTTTTTCTTTATCTCAAGCTTTTTTACTGATTGCCTGGGATAGTTGTTCTGCAAATAGTTCTTGATGGATAGCGGTATCAATTTAACTGGCACTACTCCTTGCTTGCAGTCAATTTCTGTAAGCTCACCCTTCTTGTTGAACTCAAGCTTTGTACCATTCTGCAGCACTACATCGTAGCTTCTATTTACAACGCCCGACTCAATAGTAGCAAGCGCCACCTTCTGATTGCCGAAATAGTTGGTTAGCAAGATCTGTGCTTTTATTGGAAGTGTAGTTACAGAAATGGGCTTGTCGTTGCCTGCTGTGGCCAAGATATTGCATGATAAAATGCAATAAATGGCAATCATCATAATTCTCATGGTTCTTTTCATAATTCTGGTGTTTTTAAGTTAAATAAAATCTGCTAATACTAGTGTTTTGTACACCTTATTATATATAGACGAAAAAAATATGATTTGGTTTAAAAGAACTACAACAAATGATTCAAGAGAATTAAAAAAACGCCAAGGAAACAGGGAGTGTATCCCTATTTCGATGGCGCTCATATTGTAAGTGACAATCAGTTCGGAAGCTAACTGTTCGGCACTTACGGGAACAATTAAAATTTAGCCTAAGTATTTCATGAGTATTTTTGCGTTGCCGCTATCGCGCAACTTGGCAATACTCTTCTCTCGAATCTGACGTACACGTTCGCGTGTCAGTCCAAGCTGGTCGCCTATCTCCTCAAGGCCTTTCTCATGGCAACCAATACCAAAACATTCGCGTATAATAGTAATCTCGCGATCCTTCAATACCTTGTTAAGTACAGAGTTGAGCTCAAGTGCCATTGATTCATGGTCTACTTGACGGTCGGTACGGCTGTCATCTCCACTAGGCATAACATCAAGCATACAATTGTCCTCGCCATCCTGGAAAGGAGCATCGATACTTACATGGTGTCCATCTGCCATAAGGCTCTGTCCAATCTTCTCCTCATCAATCTTTGTTGCATCAGAAAGCTCTGATACAGACGGATGACGCTGGTTCTCTTGCTCAAATTTGTTTATCTCGTGGTTGATTTTATTAAGAGAGCCAACCTGGTTGAGTGGCAAGCGCACAATACGACTCTGCTCGGCAATAGCCTGAAGTATGCTCTGACGAATCCACCATACAGCGTATGAGATGAACTTGAAACCGCGTGTCTCGTCAAACTTCTGTGCTGCCTTTATCAGACCAATGTTGCCCTCATCGATAAGGTCAGTAAGGGTGAGGCCTTGATGCTGGTATTGCTTTGCCACAGACACAACGAAACGGAGGTTAGCAGTAACAAGCTTGTCCTTGGCACGTTCGCCTTCAGGACCGCCTTTCTTGATCTTCTGCGCAAGCTCAATCTCTTCGTCTATTGAAATCAGAGGGGCACGACCTATCTCAACAAGATACTTGTCAAGTGCTTCACTGGAACGGTTTGTAATACTTTTTTGAATCTTAAGTTGTCTCATCTTGTATACCTTAAAACTTTCTACGGCGTGATAAACATAAATTATGCTTTCGGTAACATCCCGAAAACCTTGCAAAGGTACGATATTTTTTTGAATTGACAAAGCTAAAATGCGTATATGTTCAAAGATACCGATTTATTTTTGGTATTTTTAATCAATATGCCTATTCCACCCATTATGATTTTGTGTATTTTATTGTCTAATGTTGTCTTTTTTCTGAAAAAGATAGTATCTTTGCAAGATAATAAAATTACTTAAATACCTATTATGAATTTGAAAGTACGTTTGGCAGTGATGAACTTCTTGGAGTTTGCTGTCTGGGGAGCCTATTTGACATCTATGGGCCGTTATCTTGGAAACATCGGAATGAGTACCGAAATCGGCTATTTCTATTCCTTGCAAGGCGTTGTGTCTATCTTTATGCCTGCCATCATGGGCATTATAGCCGACCGCTGGGTTCAGGCACAGAAGTTGTTCGGCATATGCCATCTTCTTGCTGGTGTGTTTATGCTCATGCTGTCGTGGTATGGCTATACTGAGGGCCAAAATGCATCCTTTGCTACCGCCTTCTTGTTGTACGGTCTTTCGGTAGCTTTCTATATGCCAACGCTTTCTCTTGCCAACTCGGTTGCCTATAATGGTTTGGCATTGGCAGGAATGGATATTGTTAAGGATTTTCCGCCAATACGTGTGTTTGGTACTATCGGCTTTATATGCACAATGTGGTTTGTCGACCTAATGGGCTTCCAGGTCAATCAGATGCAGTTCGTTACATCAGGCGTGCTCGGTTTTATATTATGTGCCTATTCGTTTACTCTCCCTGCTTGCAAGACTGCTGCTAAGGGTGAGAAGAAGTCGGTTGCCGAAGCTTTCGGATTGAAAGCTTTCGCTCTGTTCAAACAGAAGCGAATGGCTATATTCTTTGTATTCTCGATGTTGCTTGGTGTAAGCTTGCAGATAACAAACAGTTTTGCCAATCCGTTTATCAGCAGTTTTGCTGCTGTTAAGGAGTATGCCGACACGTTTGGCGTTCAGCATGCCAACATCCTTATATCGTTGTCGCAGATAAGCGAGACAATCTGTATATTGCTTATTCCGTTCTTTATGAAGCGCTACGGCATTAAGAATGTGATGCTTATTGCAATGTTTGCATGGATATTGCGCTTTGGATTGTTCGGCGTAGGTAATCCAGGCTCGGGTGTATGGATGTTTGTTCTGTCTATGATTGTATATGGAGTGGCATTCGACTTCTTCAATATCAGCGGTTCGCTCTTTGTTGAACAGAATACCACAGACGATATCCGTTCGAGTGCGCAAGGTGTGTTCTTCTTGATGACCAACGGTATTGGTGCCACAATCGGTACTATAGCCGCACAGAAGATAATAAATCACTTTACACATGGCGAGCTTATTGATGGACAGTTCTACACAGTAGGCGAGTGGCAGACATGCTGGTTTATATTTGCAGCGTATGCCCTAACGGTAGCTGTTTTGTTTGCCTTTATCTTCCGCACCAAGAAGGAAGTGAAGGCTTAATGATAGATATTGGTAAATGAAGGAAATTAGATATTTTTATGTCCCAAATGCTTCTTCCGCTGGCGAACTGCCAGAGGAAGAAGCCAAACATGCAACACGTGTGTTGCGCCTGCAATGTGGCGACCAGATGATTCTTGTTGATGGTGAGGGTGGCTTGTTTAACTCAGAAGTTAGCGTGGTGTCTAACAAGCATTGCCTTTATAATATTGTGGAGACATTGCCTTGCCAGCGTGAGTGGAATGGTCGTATAGCCTTGGGCATTGCTCCTACAAAGATGATGGACCGCATAGAGTGGATGGCAGAAAAAGCTACTGAGGTTGGCTTCGACGAGATTAGTTTTCTTGATTGTCAGTTCTCCGAGCGTAAGACATTGCGTACAGACCGTATCGATCGTATTGTGGTATCGGCTATGAAGCAAAGTCATAAGGCATGGAAACCACAGGTAAACGAGATGATGTCGTTTAACCAGTTTGTTTCAGAACCGCGCGAAGGACGTAAGTTTATAGCTCATTGTTATGAGGAAATTGAACGTAAGGACTTGTGGCTTGAGCTTCAGAATACTCCGGTTGATGAGCCAGTAACGATATTGGTAGGACCTGAAGGCGATTTCTCTATAACAGAGGTTAGACTTGCTATGGAGCATGGATACGAACCTATAAGTCTTGGACGCAGCCGACTGCGTACTGAGACAGCGGGTCTTAGTGCTGTGATGATGGCTAATCTTTCTAAACGACAGATGTAATACTTATTTATACAAACAAAAAACGGGAACCTCCTTTATGGATGGTTCCCGTTTTTTGTTTGTATGATTTATATTTTTATCCGCAGCAGAAAAGCACAATGAGCTGGGCTGTTAAGATACGCAAGAACATGCTCAATGGATAAACTGTTGAGTAGCCAATAGCAGGAGCCTCGCGCGAACAGACAGAGTTGGCGTAAGCAAGTGCTGGTGGGTCGGTGCATGTACCGGCAAGCATACCCATAATAGTGAAGTAGTTGAACTTGAACTTTATTCGGGCTATCACACCAATGATGATGATAGGAATGATTGTTATCAAGAAACCAGTGAATACATACATCAAGCCGTCGCCTTCTACTACTGTGTCCCAGAAGTGTGCGCCTGCCTTAACGCCTACGCTGGCAAGGAATAGCACCAAACCAATTTCGCGAAGCATCATATTGGCTGATGTTGTGGTGTATGTATTAAGCTTCATGCGGTGTCCGAATCGGCCAATGAGGATAGCGATGATAAGCGGACCGCCAGCTATACCGAGCTTCATAGGTACAGGCATGCCTGGGATAGCGAAAGGAATGCTACCAAAGAGAATACCAACAATAATACCAATGAAGATAGTGGCGATGTTAGGAGTGTCAAGACGCTTAACAGAATTACCCATCAAGTCGGCAATGCGGTTGACATTGTCTGTAGGACCAACCACAAGTAACTTATCACCTACCTGGAAACGGTAGGTGCGTGATGCGAACATATCCATACCCTGACGAGATACTCGTGTAACGGTAACGCCATAAACACTTGAGAAGTGCATCTTGCCGAGCTCCTTACCGTTCATTGACGAGTTGGTTATGACAATACGCTTAGATATAAGTGGCTGGTTGCTCTGGTCTTCTGTCCATGTCTGTTCTGTCTCAGGACCAATGAAGGCCTTGATAGCCTCGGCGTCAACAGCAGCGCAAACAACAAGAACCTCGTCGCCCATCTGGAATACATCATTAGAGCTTGGAATAGAAACATTGCCCTCGTGCAAGAGACGTGAGAATACAACGTCGCGGTTCAAGAACTCGTTAATCTGCTTAACTGTACGTCCTGCAAGGTAGGCATTGTCTACCTTAAGATGCATCTGTAGAGGTTTGGTGTGAACATTCTCGCCCTCTTCCTCATTAAGTTCTTCTTCCTCATCGGCAAGCTTAGTACCCGTAATGAAACGTACTGCGATGGTAGCGCCAATGATGCCAAGTACACCAAGAGGATAAGCGCAAGCATAGCCTGCGGCAATCTGTGGTAGAGCGCCATTTGTAGATTTCCATACCGACTCAAGAGACTCATTGGCAGCGCCAAGACCTGGAGTATTGGTAACAGCTCCATACATTGTACCCACCATCATAGGCAAGTTGGTCTTGTCGTTAGTGTCGAAGAAGATAAAGTAGCATGCAAACATCACTGCCACGTTAAGCAGTACCAATGATGTTGAGAGCAAGTTCAGCGTTACACCGCCCTTCTTGAAACTCTCAAAGAAACCAGGACCTACCTGCAAACCAATGCAGAATACGAACAAAATAAGTCCAAAATCCTGAATAAAGCTTAGGATGTTGGTAGGGGCAGTAAAGCCGATGTGGCCTGCCACAATACCGGTAAAAAGCACGAATGTAACTCCGAGCGAGATGCCTCCAATCTTTATCTTACCCAACAATATGCCGACAGCGATAATTATGGCGTAGAGTAGGGCGATGTGGGCAACGGACTCGGTATTCGTGAATAAATTGATTATCCAATCCATTGTTTATAAATTTAATATTTAAGAATTAGTAGTGGTTATCGGGTTTAATAGCAATAGATTTTTATATCTTTATATAGGTATGTGTACCATATATAAATATAAAAATGTGTAAGTTGAGACAATACTGTCTGTGGTATTGTCCCAACTATACATTATATATACTATTAATTAGTAGCTACGTGCAATAAGCACACGCTGTGTAGCTGGCTTGCCGGAAACCATATCTACACCAGGAGTCTGCTCGAACATGAAAGGCACGCAACGGATAGTGGCCTGAGTTTCCTCCTTAATCTTAGCCTCGGTCTCGGCAGTGCCGTCCCAATGGCAAAGGAAGAAACCTCCATCCTTGATGCGCTCCTTAAACTCTTCGTAGTTGTCGCACTCGTAGATATGCTCGTTTCTGAAGTTGAGAGCTTTCTGATAGATATTGTCCTGAATATCATTAAGCAAGTTTTCAACATATGCTGCGATGCCGTCGATAGAGCGTGTCTCCTTCTCCAATGTATCGCGACGCATAATCTCAAGCGTTCCTTCCTCAAGGTCGCGCGCACCCATAACAAGGCGTACAGGAACACCCTTAAGCTCGTAGTCGGCAAACTTGAATCCAGGACGCTTGTTGGTAGCATCGTCATACTTAACGCTGATACCCTTAGCTCTCAACTCGTTGATGATAGGAGTGAGCTTCTCTGTAATGGCAGCCAACTGCTCGTCGCCCTTAGATATAGGAACGATAACAACCTGTATAGGAGCGAGCTTTGGAGGAAGTACAAGACCATTGTCGTCAGAGTGGGTCATGATAAGAGCACCGATAAGACGTGTAGAAACACCCCATGAAGTAGCCCATACATATTCAGGCTTATTGTCCTTATTGAGGAATGTAACGTCGAAAGCCTTTGCAAAGTTTTGTCCAAGGAAGTGTGAAGTACCACTTTGGAGAGCCTTGCCGTCCTGCATCATAGCCTCAATAGTATATGTGTTTAAGGCACCAGCAAAGCGCTCGGTCTCGCTCTTAACACCCTGTACAACTGGTACAGCCATCCACTTTTCTGCAAAGTCGGCATACACATGAAGCATCTTCTGTGCTTCTTCCTCAGCCTCTTCGCGTGTGGCATGTGCAGTATGGCCTTCTTGCCAAAGGAATTCTGATGTGCGGAGGAAAGGACGTGTACGCATCTCCCAGCGCATAACATTGCACCACTGATTGCACATCAAAGGCAGATCGCGATAAGAGTGAATCCAGTTCTTGTATGTGTTCCAAATGATAGTCTCGGATGTAGGACGTACAATGAGTTCTTCCTCAAGCTTAGCTGCAGGGTCAACCTCGATGCCAGTCTTATCGTCATTAACACGCAGACGATAGTGAGTTACTACGGCACACTCCTTAGCAAAGCCTTCAACGTGCTCGGCCTCACGACTAAAGAATGACTTAGGGATAAGTAGAGGGAAATAAGCGTTCTGTGCACCTGTTTCTTTAAACATAAGGTCCAACTGATGCTGCATCTTCTCCCAAATAGCATAGCCGTAGGGTTTGATGACCATACATCCGCGTACTGCGGACTGTTCTGCAAGATCAGCCTTGGCAACGATGTCGTTATACCACTGGCTGTAATTCTCCGAACGTTTTGTCAGATGTTTTAATTCTTTTGCCATTATATATATTATATTGAATGTTTATGCAATTTGACTTTGACTTTTTATAGTTTATATCAATAAAGTCATAATTTACGGTGCAAAAATACAAAAAAATGTTGTAATATAGTCACACTATCGAAAAAACCATTATCTTTGCAGCATTAAAATATGGTGCAATAACCATTGATAATACATTTTTAACATATAGATTATAGTAAAATGAATAAAGTTACAGGAATTACATTGGCAATGGGCATGCTTGCTGTTGTCAGCTGTGGAACAAATCAGGGTACAGGTGCATTGATAGGTGCTGGTGGTGGTGCCATTGTTGGTGGTATCATTGGTAAGTTGGCAGGTAATACAGCCGTAGGTGCTGCAATTGGTGGTGCTGTAGGTGCTGGTACTGGTGCTATTATTGGTCGTCATATGGATAAGGTAGCCGAGCAGGCTAAGCAGATTGAGAATGCAAAGGTAGAGAAGGTTCAGGATGCAAATGGTCTTGAGGCTGTTAAGGTTACTTTCGATTCGGGTATCCTTTTTGCTACAAACAAGGCTGACCTCAACGCTTCTTCTAAGAGCGCTTTGGCTAAGTTCTCTAATACATTGAAGAACAACAACCTTCTGTCGGTTGATATTTATGGTCATACAGACTCTACTGGTAACGATGGCATCAATATTCCTTTGAGCAATAAGCGTGCACAGAGCGTAGCCAACTATCTTAAGCAGTGTGGTGTTTCTTCATCACAGTTCAAGAATGTAGCAGGTAAGGGCAGCTCAGAGCCAGTTGCTGATAACTCTACAGCAGCAGGTAAGCAGCAGAACCGTCGTGTAGAGGTTTATCTCTATGCAAGCAAGGCTATGGTTGATGCAGCCAACAACGGTACATTGAATTAAATCAACTTAACGAGAGGCAGGCTCTAAATGTTTGCTTCTTGATTATATATCCTTTTAGGATAGATATGAACTTAAAGATTAAGGCAGCGTGTTTGTGCACACTGCCTTAATTGATATAAAGAAAGTTGGTCGGTTTTTCTGTTTGTTGTCAGAACCGACTAATATGAATAGAGTAATAAGCTATGAAATTTGGTATTGTTTCCAAAGTTATAAGATGGGCGTTGGCATTGTTCTTTAGTTCGACAATTCTTGCAGTTGTAGCCTACCGATTTATACCCGTATACATAACACCGCTTATGGTTATACGTTGCTTTCAGCAAATGGCTGATGGTCAGACTATCAAGATGCACCATCATTGGGTGTCGCTTGATGATGTTTCGCCACATCTTCCTGTTGCTGTAATGGCAAGCGAGGACCAGCGTTTCTTGATACATCATGGTTTCGACTTTGATGCCATTAAGCATGCCGCTCGTCATAACCGTTCGGGCGAAGGCAGAAAGATGGGAGCAAGCACAATATCTCAGCAAACCGCCAAGAATGTATTTTTATGGCCAGGCCGTAGTTGGACAAGAAAGGGTTTTGAGGTTTATTTCACAGCCCTTATAGAGATTCTATGGGGAAAGCACCGTATAATGGAAGTATATCTCAACTCTATAGAGATGGGCGATGGCATATATGGAGCTGATGCTGTGGCAAAGCATCACTTTGGCAAGACAGCAAGTGAGTTGTCGCGTTCGGAATGTGCATTGATTGCAGCCACACTTCCTAATCCTCGTAAGTTCGACAGCAGTAGTCCGAGTGCTTATATACGTGCACGTCGTGGCAAGATTGAGCGCGAGATGAAGTTTATTCCCTCATTCCCGAAAGAAGGAACCGATTACGACCCGTCGACAGTATCTGGTGGTATCTACCACAAAAAATAGTTTCTATAAGTAAATAACAGTACTTTCTCAAGTGATGTTTTTTTAAAGAACAACTTAATGTATCACTTGCGAGACTATAACAAACAAACAACAACAGTGAATTCCTTACTCTCTTCTCTCAACGAAAGCCAGCGAGCTGCAGTAGAATATATCAGTGGTCCCGAACTTGTAATTGCTGGAGCAGGTTCAGGCAAAACGCGTGTCTTGACATATAAGATAGCCTATTTGCTAAGTCAAGGCATAAAGCCGTGGAATATATTGGCGCTGACATTTACCAATAAGGCGGCAAAGGAGATGAAGGAGCGCATTGCCGCACTTGTTGGTGCCAATGATGCACATTATCTTAATATGGGCACATTCCACTCGATATTTCTGCGTATATTGAGAAACGAGGCAGAGTTATTGGGTTTGAATAGAAATTTTACCATATACGACGATTCCGATTCGCGAACCCTAATCAACTCTATTGTTAAGGAGATGCACCTTGACGACAAGACGTACAAGGCTGCTAATGTGTTGTCGCGTATCGGAATGGCTAAGAACAATCTTATCACTCCCGAATCGTATAGTGTGGACACGTTCTTGCTTGAACGCGACCACCGTAGCAACATGCCTAAATTGTCCGAAATCTACCGTATGTATGTAATACGTTGCAAGAGCGCAAACGCTGTGGATTTTGACGATATGTTGATGTATACATACATGCTCTTTAGAAACCATCCTGAAGTGTGCCAGAAGTATGCCGAGCGATTCAAGTATATCCTTGTAGATGAGTATCAGGATACCAACTATGCCCAACAAAGCATAATAACACTTCTTACGCAGTACCATTCCAATATATGTGTTGTTGGCGATGATGCCCAAAGCATATATGCCTTTAGAGGTGCCAATATCGACAATATACTGAACTTCCAGAATATATATCGCGACTCGAAGTTGTTCAAACTTGAACAGAACTATCGAAGCACACAGAATATTGTGAATGCAGCCAACTGTCTGATAAAGCACAACAGTCGACAGATAAAGAAGAATGTGTTTAGCGAGAACCAGCAAGGCGACAAGGTTGTGCTTAATATAAGCTATTCGGACAAAGAAGAGGCTGCCATTGTGTGTAATGAGATTAAACGTCTCGACAAGCGCGAGCAAGTTGCTTATGGAGACATAGCTGTGCTTTACCGCACAAATGCACAGAGCCGATTGTTTGAGGATGAGCTTCGTCGTGAGAATATACCTTATCGTATATATGGTGGTATGAGTTTCTATCAGCGTAAGGAGATAAAGGATATTATAGCCTACTTCCGTATGGTAGCCAATCCTGACGACGAGGAGGCTTTGAAGCGTATCATAAACTATCCAAAGCGAGGCATAGGTAACACAACAGTTGACAAACTAATTGCTTCGGCACGTAGTTATGGGGTAGGGCTGTGGTCTGTAGTAAACAATCCTACTGCATATGTCGCAGGTATAGGTCCGGCTGTAGCGCGCAAGGTTGTGGCTTTCCACGATATGATTGATCAGTATATCGAATTGGCGCAGACAATAGATGCTTATGTTCTTGGCAAGCGCATCATTGAAGAAACCGGATTGGCAAAGGCCATAATGGCAGATGGCGATGATGATGCCAATGAGCGTATTGATAATATAGAGGAATTTGTGTCAGGATTGCGCGACTTTGTTGATACAAAATTGGAAGAAGGTTATACGAGCGAGATATTTATATCTAACTTTCTGCAGGAAGTGGCTCTTATGAGTGATGCCGACAAGGATGATGATGATACGGATAATGCAGGCAATAGAGTTACGCTTATGACGATACATGCCTCAAAGGGTTTGGAGTTTAAGGCGGTATTTATTGTAGGAGTGGAGGAGAACATCTTCCCAAGTCCACGCTCATGCGAGTTTCCTATGCAACTGGAAGAAGAGCGTCGTCTATTCTATGTAGCCATAACACGTGCAGAACAGTTCTGTTTTATCTCTTGTGCCAAGAGCCGTTATCAATATGGCAATATGATGTTTAATGAGCCGAGCCGATTCTTGAGAGAGATAAATTCCGACTATATGCTGGTTAATGGAAGACTTGGGTCTAACAGAATTGATGATGGAAGCAATAGATATAGCGGTTCGTTTGGCGACGAAATGCAAACATCTTCTAATGTAAAGTCTTCATCATTTGGCAATAGACAGATGTCTGGCAACAGTCGACCGACATCTAACAGTAATAGACCCATGCCAACCATAAGTTATGGCAGTTTAAGGAAAGTAAACTCATCGGCTCCTAAGCCAAGCACAAGCAGCAAACACTCTAATCCAACGCTTGCTATAGGCACGGTTATAGAGCATATGCGTTTTGGTATAGGCACAGTAGCAAGTGTGGAGGGTAGTGGAGAGAACGAAAAAGCAATGGTGAATTTCGAGAATGCGGGAACAAAGACGTTGCTGCTTAAATTCGCTAAATATAAGATTGTTGGTAAAACCGAAAAATAAGCTACATATTATATAAGATATGTCAAGAGTTAAAAAAAAGAGTTACGACTCGCAAGCCGTAACTCTTTTTTATGTTCCGATTCGAACAACGACAAATTATAGTCAGAACAATTGATTAATATACAACTCGAACAAATGATTAGTATACTATCAGTCTATCGCCTACATTTATCTCATAATCAGGCGACAGCTTGTTCTTCTTGTACAGACTCTTAAGTTGTATGCCATATCTTTGAGCGATAGTGTACATGCTCTCGCCAGCCTTAACCACATGCGGTCTGTTCTTGTATACACGTTCTGCTTTCTTGCGTTTCTTCTTAAGATAAATCACGTCACCAGGCTGTAGTACCGACTTTTTGTTTCTTTCGTTATATCGAGCCAGTTTCCCACTTGATATACCTACCTCTTTGCTAATCGACTTAAAAGAGTCGCCAGCTACAGCTATGACATAATAGTTGCGGTTGTAAGCCTTTATAGTATGAAGCATTCCGCTCGGACCAGGTCGGTCTTCAGATGCGTGCTTTGCCATAAAATGGTCGTAGCGTGTAGCCACATCATACTTGTTGAGGTTGTACAACTCAATAATCTGTATCAGTTTTGTGGCATATTGAGGATTAGTGGCATATCCACATTGCTTAAGTCCGCGCGACCATCCCTTGTAGTCGCGTCTTGACAGAGAAAACAACCTTGCATATCTTGTCTGTGTTGCCAAAAAGCGGCTATGGTCTTCATAGCTTTGCCTTGCGTTGTCGTAAGCTCTGAAGCATTCGCCTGCAGCATCGTCGTCGTGATAAGTTCTGCGACCAGTCCAACCATGACATTTAATACCGAAATGATTGTTGCCCGAACGTGTCAAATCGCTTCTTCCAGCTCCACTCTCAAGCAAGCCTTGCGCCAGTGTTATACTGGCAGGAATGTTATATTTAAGCATTTGCTCTATCGCCAAATCCTTATATTGGTCGATGTATGTTTGGTATGCCGAGTTCCACTTAATCTGCGCCAAAGCGCCTTGCACATTAATCATTGTGCACAATAGGGCAATTAATATACTTGTTGCTCTTCTATTCATATTTAATGTATTTTTCTGAACTAAATGCAAAGTTAATGCTTTTCATCAACAAAACATCATTCATATATTATGTTTTGAAACATTTTTTTGTACCTTTGCAATTAGAAACATATAACAAATTATAATATATAAAAAAAAATTATGAAAGCATTTGTTTTTCCTGGACAAGGTTCACAATTTGTAGGTATGGGCAAGGACCTGTACGATTCTAACGACAAAGCAAAAGAACTTTTCGAGAAGGCCAACGAGATTCTTGGCTTCCGTATTACCGATATTATGTTTGCCGGAACTGATGATGAGCTTAAGCAGACCAAGGTTACACAGCCAGCTGTGTTCCTTCATAGCGTAATCTCTGCCATCTGTCTTGGCGACGACTTTGCACCAGCTATGGTTGCAGGTCACTCTCTTGGCGAGTTTTCTGCTCTTGTAGCTTCAGGCGCTTTAAGCTTTGAGGATGGTTTGAAGCTTGTTTACAAGCGTGCTTTGGCAATGCAGAAGGCTTGCGAGGCTGCTCCTGGTACAATGGCTGCTGTTATTGGTTTGCCAGACGAGAAGATTGAGGAAATCTGTGCAGAGTCAAGTACAGATGGCAACATCGTTGTAGCAGCCAACTACAACTGTCCTGGTCAGCTTGTTATTAGTGGTAATATTGATGCTATCAACGTTGCTTGCGAGAAGCTTAAGGCAGCAGGCGCAAAGCGTGCATTGCCTTTGAAGGTTGGTGGCGCATTCCACTCTCCACTTATGCAGCCTGCAAAGGAGGAGCTTGAGGAGGCTATCAAGTCTACAACAGTATCGGCTCCTAAGTGCCCAGTTTACCAGAATGTAGATGGTATGGCACATACCGAGCCTGCAGAGATAAAGGCAAATCTTATTGCTCAGCTCACAAGCAGCGTTCGTTGGACAACAAGTGTGCTTAATATGATTAAGGATGGCGCCGATGACTTCACAGAATGTGGACCAGGCAAGGCTCTCCAGGGTATGATTGGCCGTATTGACAAGACTGTTAGTGCTCATGGTATCCTCTAAATAAAATATGGGCAATCAGAAGATAATAATATACCAAATCTTCACACGTCTTTTTGGCAACCGTACCAATGTATGCAAGCAAAATGGTACGATTGCCGAAAACGGCTGTGGAAAGATGAATTTCTTTACCGATGATGTTCTCCGTCAGATACGTTCCAAGGGATATACACACGTGTGGTATACTGGAGTGATACGTCATGCTACTGTTACCGATTATTCGTCGTACGGCATTCCACGCCAGCATCCTGCTATTGTAAAGGGCAAGGCAGGCTCGCCTTATGCCATAACCGACTACTATGATATCGATCCCGATATTGCAGAGAATGTTGACAAGCGTATGGACGAGTTCCTTAAACTTGTTGACAATAGCCACCGCAACGACCTGAAGGTTATTATGGACTTTGTGCCCAACCATGTGGCACGTCAGTATAAGTCGATTGCCAAAGGCAAGGGAGTGCGCGATCTTGGCGAGGATGATGACAAGACAAAGGCTTTTGATGCAAACAACAACTTCTACTATTGCGTCAATACACCTTTCTCTCCAAACATAGACCTATATGGCGGAGAGGCTCAACCATATAGCGAGTTCCCTGCCAAAGCTACAGGTAATGACCAATTCTGCGCATCTCCAAGTTGCAACGATTGGTACGAAACCGTTAAGCTGAACTATGGTGTTGATTATTGCGACGCAGGCGGACGCTCCGAACACTTCGACCCAATACCCAATACATGGCACAAGATGCTTGACATTCTGCTATATTGGGCATCAAAGGGTGTAGACGGTTTCCGTTGCGATATGGCAGAAATGGTTTCTACTGCCTTCTGGCATTGGGCTATAGAGCAAGTCAAGAAAGCTCATCCTGCAATGATATTCATTGCCGAGGTTTACAATCCATGGGAGTATAAACACTATGTAGAGGCAGGCTTCGACTATCTATATGATAAGGTGGGAATGTACGACACAATGCGTGGTGTGATTTGTGGCAACTGCCCAACATCGCAGATTACAACAGCATGGCAATGGGTAGACAAAATTAGCAACCACATGCTCTACTTCCTCGAGAACCATGACGAGCAGCGCATAGCGAGCGACTATTTTGCTGGCGATGGCTTCAGAGCCTATCCTGCATTGGCTGTCAATATGCTTATGCGTTCTAATCCATTCATGGTGTATGCCGGACAGGAATATGGCGAGCGTGGAATGGACAGCGAGGGATTCAGTGGTAAGGATGGACGTACCACCATATTCGACTATTGGACCGTTCCTTCTCTTCATCGTGCACTTGTATCAAAGGAGTCTACAGCCGACGAGCGCAAGCTTTCTGCCATGTACGACCGCATATTGTCTATAGCAAGCACAGAGAAGGCAGTGGGTGAAGGACAGTTCTTCGACCTTATGTACGTAAATGAGCATATAGCACAAAAGCAGTATGCCTTCATACGCAAGGCCGACAACGAGATGTTGTTTGTTGTAGCCAACTTTGCCAATGAGGCTGTAAGCGTCAAGGTAAACATTCCTGAGCATGCCTTCAATTTCTTGGGCATACCCAAGAGCGACATTTTAGGCACGGATATGGTAAGACAGTCTACGGTAAAGGCTAACTTCAAGACAGACGACTTTGTGGATGTGGAGATTGGTGCCAACGATTGTAAAATCATTAAATTCAACTTGAAGATGGATAGCGATATTACATTCAACGAACACAATAAGGAAGAGTATCCCCCTGCACATACTGCCGAGCACCTTCTCAACCAGACTATGGTCAGGATGTTCGGATGCAAGCGTTCGGACAATGCGCACATAGAGCGCAAGAAGAGTAAGATAACCTTCATCATCGACCACAAACCGTCGCGCAAGGAAGAGAAGGCTATCGAGGATCGTATGAACGAGCTTATCGATGCCGACCTGCCTGTAAGATACGAGGTAGTTGACCGTGACAACCTTCCTAAAGAAGTGGATGCCAACCGTCTGCCTGCTGATGTATCCGAGAAAGTGCGCCTTGTATACATTGGCGACTATGATGTGTGCCCATGCATAGGCAAGCACGTTAGGTCAACATCGCAGATAGGACGCTTCGTAATGCTTGGTACCAACTGGGACGAGATGAAGCATGCCTTCCGCATCAGATTCAAAATTGTTTAAGAAACCTATATTCATACATTAATTTATTTAAAGTTATCATGACAGAAAATAGACAAACACTTAACCGCAACTTGGCTCAGATGCTTAAGGGCGGTGTTATCATGGACGTTACAACTCCTGAGCAGGCCAAGATAGCCGAGGAAGCAGGAGCATGTGCTGTTATGGCTCTTGAGCGTATACCCGCTGATATCCGTGCAGCAGGTGGCGTGTCACGTATGAGCGACCCTAAGATGATCAAGGGCATCCAGGAAGCTGTGTCTATCCCAGTAATGGCAAAGTGCCGTATTGGTCATTTCGCCGAGGCACAGATCCTGCAGGCTATTGAGATTGATTATATCGACGAGAGCGAGGTTCTCTCTCCAGCAGATGATGTTTACCACATTGACAAGAACAAGTTTGATGTTCCTTTCGTATGTGGAGCCAAGAACCTTGGCGAGGCTTTGCGCCGTATTGCCGAGGGTGCTACTATGATTCGTACAAAGGGCGAGCCGGGTACTGGCGATGTTGTTCAGGCTGTACGCCATATGCGTATGATGCAGAGCGAGATTCGTCGTCTTACCTCTATGTCTGAGGACGAGTTGTACGAGGCTGCAAAGCAGTTGCAGGTTCCTTACGAGCTTGTAAAGTATGTACACGAAAACGGTAAGCTTCCTGTAGTAAACTTTGCTGCCGGTGGTGTAGCTACACCTGCCGATGCTGCTCTTATGATGCAGCTTGGTGCCGAGGGCGTATTTGTTGGCTCTGGTATCTTCAAGAGCGGCGACCCAGTAAAGCGTGCTAAGGCTATTGTTCAGGCAGTTACCAACTTCAACGATCCGAAGAAGCTTGCCGAGTTGTCTGAGGACCTTGGCGAGGCTATGGTAGGTATCAACGAGCACGAGATTGAGGTGCTCATGGCCGAGCGTGGCAAGTAATTCTTAAAGGAGACAGTATAATGAGAGTTGCTGTATTGGCACTTCAAGGTGCCTTCATAGAGCACGAGCGTATGCTCCAGCGTCTCGGTGTCGAAACCTTTGAGATACGCCAGCTGTCTGATTGGCAACAGCCTAAGGATGGTCTTATTATTCCGGGTGGCGAGAGTACAGTTCAGCTTAAGCTCCTTAAGGATCTGGGGTTGCTTGAGCCTATCGTATCTGACATAAAGAACGGTTTGCCCGTGTTTGGTACATGTGCCGGACTGATACTTCTTGCTAAGACTGTTGAAGGCCAGCAGTTCAGTCGTATATCCACAATGGATATCGATGTGCGCCGCAATGCCTATGGTCGACAGCTTGGAAGCTTCTATGTGGAGAGCAAGGTAGAAGGTGTTGGCGATGATGTGCCAATGACATTTATCCGTGCCCCATTTATCAAGAGTGTATCGGGCGATGTTAAGGTGCTTGCTACTGTTGACGGACATATTGTTGCCGCACAGCAGGGCAAACAGCTTGTTACCGCATTCCATCCCGAACTCAATGATGATACTCGCATACACCAGTACTTCGTTGATATGATGAAGTAATGGTTATGTGTCAATAACATAAAAGGGTGCGCCCAAACTCAATTTCCCGTGAGTTTTGGCGCACCCTTATGTGTTGGTATTACTTTGTTTTATTGTCAAAGTTTCTTATATTTTTATTCTCATACTGTGCAATATTTGCTGCACCTTTGCATTTTAATAGTAGTGATAAACATAAAGCAAATAATTATGAGAAGAAAAATTTGGTTGCTGTTACTATTAATCATTCCGCTTTTCTTGTCGTCTTGTACAGAAGAAGAGCCTTGTGGCAAATGGGAGCCCATGAAATGGAAAAGTGAGGTTAAGAAATCAAGTGATGGCTATTATCAGGTGTCGCCAGATGGCGGTACATTTGTTTTCCAATGCAAGAACTACAGGCTGTTTTGGCCTATTGAGGTTAAAGAATCCGAAGAAGGAGGCATCGAAAAGAGCTTTAGCTCCGAATACAACAATAGCCAAATCACATCTATAAAGTCTGATTGGCTTACAGCAAAGTGCGAAGGCAGTAGGCTGACAGTAACGATACAGCCAACAACATCTAAATGTTGTCGCTTCTTCAAACTCTCGATAGAAGCAGGTGATGTCGGTGATGATTTTTGCTTCAAGCAGTCGTATTAATATTATGCAGATAGGCTTCCTTCAAGTTGTAACGCTTGAAAGGAAGCCTAACTGCTTTTCTATTTATTTTTTGTTTTTAGACATATTATTATTTCTGTTGAAGGGACAAAGGTCGAACAGTAATTTGTTTATTTGATTCTTGTTCACTTTTCCTTCAAGCATTTGCAGCAGTTCCTCCTGTCTGGGCTGACCCATAGTAAGCCTATAGAGCGAAAGTACCTTTATAAGGCGATTGTATTTTGCCACATCCTCGCTCATCGGGTACATTGGCACTATGCGTTCTATCTTTTCTGTGTCAATATCCTTAAACCGCTCGTCGTTTAGAGGCAACCACCAGAATGGAATCATTTCGGGATTATTGCCTTTCAACTCTAATGACGCCTTTACGAACATGTCGTCCCAATTGAATATATCTTTATATAGTTTTGCAATATTTCTGCGCACACTCAGACACTTATACCTATTGATTCGTCCTTCACGTTGCTCCAAACTTTGCGGATTGGATGGCAAGTTCCAATGTATCATCTTCCTGCAATACCAATGAAAATCAAGTCCCTCTTGTCCAACAGATGTAGAGGCAAGAACGAATGGACGGAAAGGACTGTTGAAGGCTGAACGTATATTGGTGGCACTATTAACATCCTTCTCGGTTTGTCTTGCGCTTCCGAAATCTACAGCAAAGTGTTTGCGCATAGAGAATTTCTTGTCTGTCCCGAATGTCTGAATGGTATTTACCGGTTGAGGTATGGCAGATGCAAAAGACTCTATCATTCTCTCCACAATGTAGTCTGGTTTCCTACTCTCGTCAATCATATGTACAAATTCGTCGAGTACAGCCTGAAGATTGCCCATTATACAATAGTCAACTACATTTTGGAAATAATTGCTGTGCGACTTGCAATTGGTGGTTACGGCAGCAATACCTTGACGATTGTTGAACATCTTAATCAACTCTTTTGCCACTTCCTCGGCATGTTGCTTTGCATCTGTGTCACCAATTCTCCTGAATGTACGGTATAGACACATGGCAGGTGAGCCGATAGCCATTTCTGCCAATATGTCTTCAGCGTTTTTTGGAATATTTCTGATTTCTGTATCAGCATTGTCAAGGGCCAACAGCAGTTGGTAAATATCCAGTGAGCTAACCCTCCTAACTTCCTTTCCGTTATAGTCTTTCAGTTTATTGCCAACCTTCCTCTTAACATCTTTCTTTATATTGCTTAAAGACATTCCATAGCACTCTTCAGGATTGTACATATCTGCCAATACGGTTGATACAGTATACATGATAGAAAGAGCCTTGGTTTTTCCCTTAGCCTTATTGCTATCCCTCAGACGCTGCGAGTCTCCTTTGCTGTCATATGTAATGTTGCTTCTGCGCAACAACCGTCTCTCTACTTCGTACGATATAAGGCACGAAAGCATCTTGGGCACCATACCCCATGACGAGAAAACTAAATACTTAGAAAATGATTTGTTTCTCGTGAAAACATTAGGTTGTTGTGTGTAGTATGGATGAGAGGCGGGTACCCATAGCATCGACTCCACTCCTGTTGATGTTTTCCCTTTACCGAAGATAGAATCAATGGTGAAACTAAGTTTTGCATTATTATAGTTCTCGAGATTATAATTCTCTATATCATCTCCATTAAGCAACAGGCAGTCTTTCTTTATTCCTTTTCTTGCACCATCATTCCATAGCTCGGCTATAACATCTTTCAGTTTATAATTATCCATAAACGAAAGCTGAAAAGCCGACGACTTAGTGTAATCTACTGGAGCTGAGTAAATGTTCTTGCCCAATTTTCTGCAGTTGTCTATCACGTGCTGCATCTGTAGAAATGAAGTTATGTCGCCTACTGAAAGATAATCGTCAATCTGAGGGAGTATTTCATGTATGATGCCATTGTTCGAACGTTCTGTTCTACCCATTACATTGTATAGCATATTCTCAGCCTCTTGATGCGTATGGCAGATTGTTTCGTCAGTCTCCTTATCAAGATTCTTTAGAACAGAAGAGTAGTTGCGCCAAATAATCTTAAACTTCTTGCCCTCCTCATTACTTGCATTTAGGAAATTCATAAGATGATGAAAATCCCTATACTGTTCGTCGTTGTTGCTGTCGTTGAGTTCTTCAAGTGTAGTGTATGGCTTGTATGGTGTTGCCGAAAGCAATAGTATGTAAGTGTCTTCCTTGGCAAAGAACTTACGTGCTATCATGTTTTCCTCAGTTTCGGCATCTTTGTCTGTATCAATCAATGAACTGAATTTCTGAAATTCGTCCATGATAACCAGGTCGGGTTTCATTATCTCAAGACTGATGTCTGCAAACATTTTGCGAAGCTTGATAGTGAAATCATACACATCGTTCTTCCATTGCTGGTTGCGTTCTGCGTTGCACAGATTGACAAGATGTTGTAATAAGGTTTCTTCGCCATAAAAAGATTGGGATAGTTTTGAGGTCATAGCCTTAACAATAACCTCTCTATACTCTTCCATATTAGGTTCGCGCACCTTATTATAATAGTCCACACTCATCCCTTTCCATGCTTTAGGTGCAAATCCTACCAACAATTCAGACAGACTATCAAGCATCTCTTGTGACTTAAACTCATCAAGAAGAGACAAGCATGCATACATCAAGGCTCTTTCGTTTACACTACCCGTACCCCATGTCATTTGGAAAGACGTGGCGGGAGTGAGCGAAAGAACAAGAGTGTCCTTGCCTTTTGCTTGCAGTTTTGCTTTCTTGTGATAATACACAAAATGCTGCATAGACAGTCTGCTTTGCGACAAATCCACCTTTTCTCCATCGTCTGATAATGTGTCTATATTCTGTTGTGCAATCTGAAGGTTGCAACATACATATACTATGCAATACAGACCGTCGTCCTCAAGAACCTCCTTAGCCAGCTCTTCTTTTACCCTACGCACCACCTCTGATGCTACTGTTGTCTTTCCAAGACCAGCTTCATCGGCTACAAGCACACGTCTCTGTCCTTTTTTATATGCGTCAAGTACATGTTCGGCTGTTGCAACCTGAAAATCCAATGGCTTATTCTTCATTGTATGTCATCCTTAATTTAGCGCTTTTACAAACTGCTTATACATCTTGGTGAATGAGGAAGGCACAACATCATCGCCCAATCTGTCTACCAATGCTTCTATCTCATAAATCTGTTTAGGATTTGTTGCCGCTATCCTCAACATCTTTTCATATAGATTCGGAAAATCCATTTTCTCATCCGATTTGTTTCCCGTGCTTCCTGTTATCTTAGGCAACAGTTCGCTTGAGATATATTGCAAAGGAGCATCGGTAAGCATAAGCTCTATGTATCTGTAGAAGTCATTTTTTGTCTTTATTATGCCTTTTACTATATTTTTGTCTCTTTCTGCAGGCATGCCCGATGTCTCTATTTTCACTATAGCCTCGTGCCTTACTCCATCTGCCGACGTTGCTGCAAGTATGTAGAACTCAGACAGTTCGTCGATATTCATGTCTTCGAATACCACCTTGCCAGTCCATCGTTGCATCATCTCCTTCTTTTGAAGAGGAGCAATAAACACATCATTAGTCAATTCTCTTTCGTTAGATACAACCGTAACTGAATATCCACCATGACGATGGTGTGTGATACGAGCTTTAATATCCTCGGCACACATCAAAGTCTTCATTGCCGATTCTGCCGCATCCCATTTCATTGTTGTCGATGCATTGTCGTTAGGCTCATTCAATGGCATGAACCTACTGTCTTTATTGTCTTTCTCGTAAAAGTCGCCAAGTAACTGGGCAGAGCGTGTATTGCCATATCTGTACTTCAGTCTTAGCAGAAATTCTCCATTCCTTTCAAATGCCGTAGTAGTGGCGTTTGCCGAACCCAGATATAAATACTGTTCATTGCGGTTGTTCCATATCTGATACATCTTGGCATGCAGATCCATACCTCTGCTTGCCAAATCATCAAGCGTAACGTAGATGCCTCCTTTGTTGGCAAACATGTTAAATATGTCTTTGTCTACATACTCCTTTCTTGTAATAAGTATTCGTTTGCATTTATTTTCGGGGTTAAGTCTTGCGAGCATTTTTTTGTCAACAAAAGGCGAGACGATGATGCTTTCTGTGCCAACAAGATAGTCTTCCACCGAACCCACCCCAAAATCATAATCAAAGAGGTATGGGAAGAAGTCATAATCGTCAAAAGGGGCGTCAACATCAAACCCCTCAACACGCTCCAAGTCGTTAGCAAGTTTCAATACCAATTTCTTTTGCCCGTCACAAATGTTGGATTCCTTAACAACCGATTTGATGAACTGTATTAATCGCAGATGTTTCTTGTTTCTTACAGATGCAGGTCCAACCTTGCCTGTAAGACAGGCTATACAGTCAATAGTGTCTGTATAAGACAGGTTTCGGCTTGTTACGATAAGTTTCAACAGCACATCCTGCTTGTCGTCGTTGCTTATTTCTCTTATCAACCAAAGCTTAGGATGGAAATTTGCCTTGATATTATACTTGTCAAACACTTCGAAGATGTTTTTTTCCATCAGCGAATAAACCTTCCTTATAGACGGAGGCACAGCAATGCCACCTTTATTGCAGAACACAACAACCTTGTCGCTACACTTGGTAATGGCATCAAGCAGCAGATAAGGAGATTGCATGGATTCTTCATCCATATCGCCAAGCATGCCAAACGCAAGATAAGCTGTAAGCATGGCATCAAAACTGAGGCTATAGGTCATGCCCATAGCAAAGTCTGTTGTATAACCATAAGTTGGCGAAAGCAAGTCGCCATACAGATGTTCTTTTAGTATTTTTTCGGCCATAGCTTATTGTGGATTTCTTATTTCGTTTACAATCGTGCGTACAGTTTCCCAGCGGAAGCTGTTAGGCAATGGTTTGCTGCGTCTCTGGTTCTTGTAAGCATTATTACCAATCTTGCTTCGCTCGCGCTTTATTGTACGTTCGCGCGATTTAACAAGTTCGTCAACCCTTGTAGGCTGTCCATCGACGATGGCTACATAACATGCTTTGCAAAACTCTGTCAGCATAATGTCTATCGGTCGGATGTAGTCAAACAGATTGTTGTATGCCTCTTGGTTCTCAATATCTTCCTTGTATAGAGTCAGGAGCAAGTTGTATTGCTCGTCACAATCCTTGTATAGAGCCTGAAGAGATTTTTGCTCGTCACAATCATCTGTATTCTCAGTATTGCTAAAACTCTTATAATACGAATAGTTGAATCTCCAGTCAATCAGGTGCATAAGCTTGGCAAAGAGCACCGATTTCTTGTAGATGTCAATCACGTCAGATGGCATGTCTTCTAATATGTCCCCGATATTCAGGTAGCCAATATTCTGAGGAATGTCATGGCTGCCCTCAATAAGACATGACAACATTGAGCCTTTGCATGTGGCAATAATCCTGTCCCTAATCCATGATGCCTCTATCTTGGATAAAGCCATGTTTATTGTGTCTCCATCAAAGAAATCATACTTCTCGCCACATGTCTTTATAGGCTGTTTGTCGCCATTCATGTCGTCAGCGTCGCCCGTTATGTCTTCGCTTTTAATCAAACTTTTATTGTGCGGACTGTCAAAGTGGTTTCTGTTTAACTCAAGTATAAGTCTTTCCACACCAGTATCAGGTATGATGCCATATCTTGCCAATCCACTGCCATAGATGTAGGCAGGATCGTATTTTACGTACTTGGTATAGTCTTTCAACGCATCCTTGTACGTGTTGATGCCCGTAATGCCAGTTACGTCTGTTTTGAGTTTTCCATTCTCATCCTCAGCTAATTGCCTGGTTATCTGCACTTCGGCCTCCTTGATGTATCGGCTCACTTCAGAAGTGTTCTGGAATCTGCGGCTCTTGAATGCCGCTTGATAATAAAGCGAAGGCAATAGAACAAAGTATTTGGCATGATGCTGAAGGGTAGAGGTGCCAGGAAATAGAGTATTGGAAAAATGATCTCTCACCCTTCCTATGCCAAGTTCCTCTATAGCTTCCGACTCTTGAAGTAGTTGCATCATCTTGGCAACACGTTTCTTCTCCTCTGTATTGAAGTTGACAAATCCTATCTGCACGTTATTCTGTTTAAGGTTTAAATACTGTTGTGTGTCTATACTGTTGAGTAAGGAACGTTGATAACAACAACGTTTATAAAGACTTGCAAATGTACGCAAAAAATGCAAGGCAAAACACTTTTTTGAATGTAAATTGTTTGTTGGCTGCTATTTCGTGGCTTAACAGCTGTATTGCCGTGCTGTTTATATCGTACTCATAAGCAGTAGATATTAGCTTCGTCCGACGTTTGCTTGCTGTCAAATGTATCTATGCTTGCTGTCAAATATATCTATGCTTGCTGTCAAATGTATCTATGCTTGCTATCAAATGTATCTATGCTTGCTGTCAAATATGGATTTGCTTGCTATCAAATGTAGATTTGCTTGCTGTAAAATGAAATTTTATTTCAATAAATCCTTTTAAAATGTTCAACTATGTATTACCTTTGCATGTCTATAATCTATTACAATTATGATAAGATACAAACTACTCAAGGCAAAACTTACGGGCGATGTGTTTCCTCAGCAAGTGGAGACACAACCATTCTGTTCAAACGACCTAAAAGAAAAACTGAAGAAGCGTTATGGCGCAATATCTGCAGCTGTTCTTGACGATGCTTTCTGCATAATAGCACATGAGTTGGGAGAGGGCAAGACTGTCTCTCTCGAAGAATTCGGCTCATTCTCCATACGACTGGGAATGAGCAAGAAGTGTGTTAAGGATTTTAAGAGTGTACATACCAATGACATTAAAGTAAAGGGTGTGCGTTTTAAGCCTTCCAAGCAGCTTCGACTTGAATTGGATAAGCAAGAAATTCACCTGCTGCAAGGCGAAAAACAAAGACGCAATATTACCACCGACGACCGCTGGGTTATTCTTTACAACTATATTCTCGAGAAGATGAATACCATGTTTCTGCAACGCGAAGACGTCCTTGTATCTCCATCTATATACCGCCACCTTACATCCTGCACCGATTATACGGCACGCAAAGAACTTGCCCTCTTCGAACAAGAAGGCAAACTAAGAAAGGTACATTCGGCAAGGGTGCTGCTGTATATGCTGACGGTGTGAAAAAAAGATTATAAATATCTATGACATACTATTCAAAATGAAATCAATTGATATATTACAAGATAGAATAAAGAACGCATCTCCATTAGAATTGCCTTATGTTCTTATGGAGGCTGAATTGTACGACCAACAGTCTTCTTATGAATTATATGAAGAGGTAAGTAAGACTTTTGAGGGTGAAGGAATCATAGACAATGTTGTTACTCCGGTTATTACAACGATGGTTGATGGAGTTTTGGCCATGAAGTGTTTTAAGGGTGTTTCTCGAAAGATGGGGTTAAGCGCTCAAAGGGTTATGCAGGAGTGTCAGAACTTTGACTATGATGGCAAGGTATCCTTCCTCATGCCAGATTCATTTGTTGAAAACAGAAATAGCAATGAGATTATGAATCTTTGGGGAAAAGAGAATCGGGCTGAATATATCAGAGAAAAGTATGAGAATACCAATGCCATGAATATATATAAGAAAAATAAAATCCGAGAAAATGGCACGAGGGTTAACATGGAAGATGAGTATCGCAGAATACATGATATCACAGGTACAAAGGCTACTGCCGACAAAAGACGTAATGACCCAAAGAACGAGCATAATGCAGAAACTGACCATATTGTTCCTTTGCATACAGTATTTAGCCAACTTCAGAACAACTGTGCTGTAAGCGATGGAGATATTCGCAGGATTGCTAATCAGGATTGTAATTTTGCTGTTACAGCACGAATGGTAAACAATCCTAAACGGGATATGTCTAATTCAGAGTATATCAAAAAGCAAGATGAATTAAAGGCGCAAGGTAAACCTTATATTGAACTCTCGGAAGTGCAACGTGCAAATATGATCAGAATGGAGAAAGAGGCTCAAGCAAGATTGAACGATTCCATAAATGATACGGTGTTGAATAACCTGACAGGTAAAGGAAAAACAGATAGGGTGGATAGAAAAGCAGCTATGGATGCAAAGGAGAAAGAACTTGGCAGGAAACTTACCAAAGATGAACGTGAAAACGTTGACAGAGAGTTGGCTCATAAGAAAGCTGCAAATATTCACAAGGAGAATGCTGCTAATGCCGGTAAGCAGTCCTTGATGTATATGGCTGGAAATGTAGTGTTGCTAATTTTGAAGCCCCTATATTATGAAATAAAAGACATGGTTTTGAATGGATTCCAAAATGGTGTATGTGCTAATGGAGTGATGGAAGCTATGCAGATTAGATTTTCAAGAATCAAGAATTATGTCTGGAATTACATTTCTTCAAAAAAAGAAATGCTTGGTTCTGCTTATGACATGCTGAAAGATTTTATCTCTGCCTTGATTGAAGGGGTAATTGGCATGTTTGTCGGAGTATTCAAGCATATTCTGCGTGTTCTGAAAGAAGGCGTGAAAATAGGTATGCAAGCATATTCTGTGCTTTTTGGTAAAGATTCAAAGAACATGTCGTCTTCAGAAAAAGGTGATGCGATTGTAAAGATACTCGGAAGTAGTGTGGTTGCTCTATGTGGCATCGGAATCAACATGATGTTGGAAAAAATTCCTATGCTGAATGAAGAAGGGCGCGATGTTCTCTCCACAATATTCTCAGGGTTGGTATCAATCCTGATGTTTTATGCATTGGATAAGGCAGACTTGTTCAACGTGAAAAAGGACAAGAGGGAGAAAAGGCTTAAAGAGGTGTTTGATATGCGCATACAAGAGATAAAGGAAAACATTGGGAAATTTAATGATGCATCTACAGAAGCTATACGAAACACATATTTGTCTTCACAAAATATGTTGCGTGCTATAAGTATGGCTGCTGAGCAAAATAACTATGCGGCACTTAATTCTTTATTAAAAGATTTTCATGGCTTTCTTGTTCCTCAACGAAAGGAAAGACCGTCAATAGACTGGAATTGTTAAAACTATAAATTATATGCAATCAAAAAACTTTTTACCATTGTCTTTTGCTGGCACATGCCTTGCGTCGTCGTATTTGCCTGTGTTCTTAAAGCATGTAGATAAAAAATACACATCTGAAAAAATAGAAACCTATACTACTTCATTGGGATATAGTATAACGCCTCAATATGCAGTTCTTCCAATCTTTCCTGCGTTTAATGAAGTGCTTATGCAGACTATGCATGAGCCTTTCTGGAAAAAACTATGGAAATTGCTCACAAGTAGACTGTCTTCATTTACTAAGAGAGAAAAACTGAACGAGATAAAAATGGAGTTAAATGCTTTTGTGGAAGAAACGAAAGAAACTTATAAAATATACCAAGTCGAGCATGAGAAAATCCTGGGAGATATTGTTGAAGATATTGATATAATCAACAGGAAAAAAACTCTTATGAAAGATTATCTTCTTACAAAATTGTTTCGAATTTTGTCTCAAATGGGGGTTAATTCCACCTTTACAGATCTTTCTGTTGAACATATTGATTTGAGAAATTTCCCTATAAAAGAAGATTACGATATAATTAGCAAGCAACAAGTCGAACAGGAAGAGGTTCTTGCATCAACAACAGATGATATAATAGAGCTGGTTCAGATATTGGCACCATACAACCTCATTATAACGAGATTTATAAATGGCAGAAAAATAAAAAAGTTGGAAGATAAGTTCAAGGATCTTAAACTTAAGAACGATTTGAACAGTAAGCAGATGAATGCAGACTTAAATCGTATAGGCCAACTTGAGGTAGTACTAAATAATGTGTCCAAAATCTATACTGACATAATGGATACATTGATGCCGATAATGGAAAAACTATTGTCAGAATTGTCTGATTACTATGGAAATGATTTCTCAAATATGCCTTTTGAAAAAGTTGAGGCTATTAGAAATATCAAAAACATATTGAAGGATTTGTCTGAGATAAGAATAATTCCGAAGGAATCAATCAATAAGCTTGTCGATGATGTGGTTGAGTATAACAATACGTTGAGTGAAAAGCTTTATGAGCTAAAGGCAGAAATGCTGAAAATGGCAATTTAATGTTGAATAGCATTATTTTGTTTGAAAATGCTAGTCGAACACTAAAAAACGCTCCCTCAACCTCATTTTATTGTGAATTGTTCATGTAGTTAGCGAGAATTGACTATATTTGCATCTATCATTTATTAAAAATGTGTCACGATGTATAGAAAAGTCACCAAATAAAAGAGGATAAGTACGGGACAAGTACAGGACAAGCTGCACACAGAATAATACTAATATCAATTCACATGGATATTCTAACACATTTCAGAACCATAGAAGAGCTGACCAAGACACTCTCACGCGAGCAAAGACTGCTCAGTGAGATGTTCGAGAAGCGGAAATTGATGAAGTTTCCGTTAGGATTGGCACTGGATCTTGTCGGAGACAACGAGAATCGCCTGAAAAGACTAGTTGATTATGGTGTGCTGGTAGAAGCAGGCAATACAGTTGAAATCGAGAGTGACTATCTGAACTTCTTTGAGGAAGTGCTGAATGTCAACGAGGAAATCAGTGTGCTGAGTGTACAGGAATGCATCAACACACTGAAGGAGTATATTGGCTATTTCCTCCAAGAAACCAACGTAAATCGTAAGGCTGGTTATCAGGACAGTGTGCGTCAGCTCTTGAAGAAGACAGGATTCAGAACTTTGAAAAACGTAGTTGACTTGAAACGTAACATGGACCATGCTTATAAGCAGGAACCCAACTATCTCATAAAGAAGACGAAACTCCAGAACCTTGATGAAAAGAGCCATAGTATCCGCTCAATGATTCGTGAATGTGAGAAGTTGATGGAAAATGAGCATGCTTTCTTTATTATGACCAATGATCCACACATGGCCAAGACGTGCAGCGATGTGAAGCATGATTTTGTTGAGGCTTATCATGCCCTGATGGAGATAGACAGGCAGATTATTGTCTATATCAACCAGATAGACCTGCAGAATCAACTCTACAAGAAGATACGCAAACTGAAATATCTACAGGATCAATTGCTCATCAAGACAGATACTAACCTTGTACAAGTGTTAGAAGACAGAAATCCTTTATGGATGGAGTCTCGTCAGTACAGCAAGGTCCGTCTCTCACTGGAAATGTTAAGGGAGAATGATCAGATTGTGAAGATACTCAGACGTATTGCTGAGCGTAATGGCATTCAGAAAACGGCACGAACAGAAGCAGAGCCACTGACTGAGGAAGACTTGCAGGAACATGTACAACGTCTGAAAGAGGTGGATCCTACCGAAGTGTGGAACGCTTTTGCTGCTTCGAGTTACAATCTGTTTGAATTCATTCTGAGATACGACTATAAAGCCAAACGTGATATTGAAGACCACGCAGCTCTTTTCTGCCAACTTGTTATCCTTCATCCTGAAGAATGCCGGATGACTGGCAAATATGCAACTTATCAAGACATTGAATATCCTATTATCTATGCGAAATAACACCCAAAGAATATACGAGCGACTGAGCCGTGGAGAATTTCTCTCGGTTGACAGTACTGATTCCTCTATCCGCCATCTATATGAGGATATCGAGGAGAATGTTGAAGACTATGCAGACTATTTCAAGGAAATCGGTCTACAACTGGAGTCGGGTAACGGTTACTTCTACTTTTCTCGTTTAGGAGAAGGAAAACAAACCATCGAGCAGAAGTTGGAAAGCTTTTCTAAATGGTTGGATTATCTTGATTTCCTGAAGTGTTACAATCAGTCATTTACTGCTGGCTATCAGTTCCGAAAGAGTCATCTGATAGAGCAGATAAGTCTGGATATTGAACTTAAGGAGAAAGCCAGTCATTTGTTCAAAAAATATGGAGTTGGTTCAAATCTGGAGATTGTGAACAAGCTGTTGCAAGAGATGCAAAGTATGGGCTTTGCAGAGTGTATCAGCGAACAAGATGAGACGTTTAAGGTTACATCTGCATTCCGTTATGCAGAGGAACTTGTCAACATGATTCAAATAGCAAACGAAGATGAAGTACCTGAATAAGATCATATTTATTAATAGCGCCAATATTCCTTATGCAGAGATATCTGTAGATGGTAATGTGCATTTCACTGGAACACAAGGTGTCGGAAAGAGCACTGTGCTGAGAGCCTTGCTTTTCTTCTATAATGCCGACAAGCATCGTTTGGGCATCCAGCAAGGGCAAAAGTCGTTTGATGAGTTCTATTTCCGACAGTCTAATTCGCATATTCTCTATGAGGTGATGCGAGACAATGGTGCATATACCATATTGGTGAGCCGATATCAGGGACGTGCCTCATGGCGATTCATTGATGCTCCTTATCAAAGAGAGTGGCTCATTGATGACGACAAGCAGGTGTTGAGTGACTGGGTGAAGATACGTGAGCGTATTGATAAGAATGTGGCAGTATCAGCAAGAATCGACTCTGGACTGATGTTTAAGGATATTATTTTTGGTAATACACACGACCATAAGTACACACGCTATGCACTTGTACAGAGTGCTCACTATCAGAATATTCCAAGAAGTATCCAGAATGTCTTCCTGAATACCAAGCTTGACGCAGACTTTGTGAAGAATACTATCATACAGTCTATGGCTGATGAAGACCTACCTATAGACTTGCAGACATACAGAAGACTGGTTACAGACTTTGAACGCGAATATGACGAGATTGACTGTTGGTTTCGTCAGACCCGTGATGGCAATTTCCCTGTACGCACACAGGCTCTCAAAATAGCTGAACAAGGCCGAAAGATCGTTGCACTTGACCAACAATTGCTGGATGTGTGGCAGATGTTGAATCATGTAGTATCTGATTGTGAACAGCAAATTCCACTGCTGGAAGCAGAAGCTAAAGAGGTCAATAACAGTATAGAGAAGGAACGTAGCCGTGAAAAGGAACTTACATCCGACTATGACAAGGAAAAAGATTCACTCAATCAGGACCTTGGCGGTAAGAAGAGCAAGTTGAAAGAGATAGCTCAGGCAAGGAAGGACTTTGATGCAATGGGTATTAAAGATAAACTTGCACTTGCCGCTCGTGAGGATTTCATCAAGCAAGAAATCGCCAATAAGCAGATGCTGCTGGACGACCTTCTCAAAACTCACGCATCCATAGAGGAAAAATATAATATTGCAAGAGCAAAGCTTCATAATGCGCTTGTGGCATTTGATAATGCTCAGAACGAGGCTTTGTTTCAGAAGCAGGCTTCATTACAGAAAGAACGTAATCGCTATGAGGATGAGCGTTCTAAAGGTAGAAATCACATCATGGAGGAATACCGAGTTTGGTTGCATGAGTCAGATGAACGTCTTCAGGTTCTTTTGTACGAACAGCATAGAGCGGATAATGCACTGAAAGAACTGAGACAATGGCATCCTATGGCGGACGATCTTAAGCTGGTGGCAGACCAACTTCTACAATTGAAGATGGATGAGAAGGATAATGACGCTCAGCAGATGGCAGTAAAGAGTCGGATCGCTCAACTCACGAGTGAATATGAAATGAAGGAAACTGAGTTGAAACAGGCATCTGATCGTGAACATGAACGACTTGAGACAGACCGAACGGTTTGTCGTGAAAGAATATCCAAGATCAATAATTTACTAGCACAATTGGATGGTTCTCTTTATCAGTGGCTATGTGAGCATACTGAAGGTTGGGAAGATACTATTGGAAAAGTAGTTGATGAAGAACGGATACTATATGCACAAGGGCTTGAACCTGAGGCTGCTGGGCAGTCAGAGTCTCTGTTTGGCATAAAACTTAATCTGAACCACATTGATGCAGTCCATCATACTCCTGATGAATACAGGGATGAGAAAAAGGAATTGGAAAAACAACTCCAACAGTTAAACCGACAACTATCTCAGTTGCCAGTGACCCTTCAAGAGAATATTTCTAAACTCGGAAAGAAGTATGGTGCCTCGCTCAATCCGCTTCGACAGAAAGCTACCCAGCTAAAGGTTGAGAAAGAGCAGATTCCAGTGAAGAGACAGAATCTACAGAACAAACAACATGAGTTGGAGATGGAAGAGCAAGAATTGATTGAGCAAGAGAAGGCTAAGCGTGAGCGTGCTTACAATGTTGCCCTTCTTCATGTAGAGTCTGAAAAAGAAGCACGAGAGAAGAAAGAGGCTAAGAATAAAAAGGATTTAAAAGACTTAGATTCTTTATTCAATAAATCTGTAAAGGCTCTTAATGATGATTTGCGCGTATTCCAAGATATGCAAAAATCAGAAGCAGATGATAGACATAACGATTTTGATTATCAAAAGAACCTGTTAGATGAGCAGCAAAAAGCTGAACTTGAAGGAAAGGGCGTTGATGTAAATCTGCTGGCTGGTTATCGCAAAGCATTGGAAGAGCTTAGCCAACTATTACAAGAGATAGAGTCGGATCGCGATGTTGTCATCAGATACCGTTATGCAGAAGAAAATCTCTTCGCTAAGGAACCTGAGATCAGAAAGAGTATCAAGGATATAGAAAATCAGGTTGCCATGTTGCGTCAGCGATACGAAGATAAACGTTCACGCATAGAGAAGAAGAGACATGAATTTGAAGAGCGTCAGAAGATTGTGCTTAATGATCTCGATCATAGACGAGATGGATTGACCCGATATCATCAGGTTGTAGAGAAAGAGCATTTAGTACCAGATACTTATCTTACTGACGATACGATGATTCCGACGCATCAGGATTGTCAACAGTTGTTGATTCAGTTGAGGGGAACTGTGAACCAAAAACGCGAATCAATTGATAAACTGAAAGATATGGTTGTAAGTTTCAATAGATACTTTAAACCTCAGAATGCCTTCCATTTTAACACAATGCCAGTTACAGACAGTGAATATCTACAGATTGCAGTAGATTTGCAAGACTTTATGGACAACAATAAGATTGAAGAATTCCGTAGACGTACGAGCGAACATTACAAGGATATTCTTGGACGTGTGTCGACAGAGATTGGCGCGCTTATGAAGCGCAGGTCAGATGTGGATGGTGTCATACTTGACATCAATCGTGACTTTGTAGAGAAGAACTTTGCGGGTGTGATCAAGAGCATTGAACTAAGAGCCAATGAGTCTTCGGACAAGCTTATGCAGTTGCTGATGTCTATTCATGACTATACAGTAGAGAATGCGCTCTCTATTGGCGAACTCAATCTCTTTTCAAGTGACAATCGAGATGAAGTAAACCGTAAGGTAGTAGATTATCTAAAGAGTTTGTCGCATCAGTTGCAGAACGAGCCTAACCGTCCTACGGTTTCGTTGGGTGATGCTTTCCGTTTGCAATTCCGTGTCAAAGAGAATGATAACGACACCAACTGGGTAGAGCGTATTAATAATGTGGGATCTGATGGTACAGACATCTTAGTAAAGGCCATGGTCAACATTATGCTTATTAATGTCTTTAAGAAGAAAGCCGCTCGCAAGAGTGGTGATTTTATCGTGCACTGTATGATGGACGAGATAGGAAGACTGCATCCTAATAACATAAAGGGTATACTGCAGTTTGCTAACTCACGTAATATATATCTGATTAATAGTTCGCCAACATCATACAATCCTTATGATTATCGCTATACTTATCTGTTGAGCAAGCATGGCACTAAAACGAGAGTGGAGAAACTGTTGAAGAGAACAAAATAAAAACAGAATATGGCTATAAGCGCATCCATACAAGCATTGATATCAGGTGAGACTGTTGCAGGTTCAAAGTTGAGTAAAGGCTTGCTTACAGAACTCATGAATGAGGGACTGTTGCAGATCATTACGCGTGGTTCAAGAAAATCATATCGTGCCCGTGATATAGAAGCATTGAAAAGATATCTCATTGACAAAGATGAGAATTACCGAATACTGGAAGTCGAAGAATGTGGGTCACGTTCCTCAATGGCTGAAGACACGGGTAATTCCAAACTTGTCATGGTACGCTCTTGTCCAGGATTTCCAATCAACAGCTATGAACCTATTGAATGTTTATTGGGCGATAAGCGATTTGTGGTCAATCCTCAAGAAGGAAGTTTTGTGTTTGTTACAGACTGGGAGATATTTACAATTCCTGATGATGTTACAGTCATAGGCATAGAGAATATGGAGAACTTTAGGATGATTCGCAAACAAAGGCATCTCTTTGAAGAGTATCTGCATAGGCATAGATTGCCACAAAAAGCTCTGTTCGTATCTCGTTACCCTCAGTCATCAGATCTTAGGAAATGGCTCACATCTATTTCCAATAAGTATCTTCACTTTGGTGACTTTGATCTGGCAGGTATTCATATATTCCTTTCGGAGTTCCTGAAGTATTTAGGCGAAGAGCGAACATACTATTTAATCCCAGATGATATTTCATCTCGATTGAAGCATGGTTCTACTAAACGGTACGATGAGCAACTCCTTCGTTTTAAGGAAATCAATACTGCCATTGCTGAACTTCAGCAGTTGATTGATTTAATCAACAGAGAGCGCAAGGGATATGATCAGGAAGGATACATTAATCCGATTACAGATTAATGTATCCGCCTGTCGTACATGGTTACGAGTTCCGTTTCCTTCTTGTCGAACTTTGGTATCTCCACATATATATAAGTAGGTTTGTCGTAGGATACTTCATGTGTGTCAACCTCCATCAGCTTCACTTCATGATGCCAACGTTTAGCGTTTTGTTGATTTATCCGTCAAAGATAAGTATACTTGTGGATGGATATTTCTGCCACATGGTTTCGTTTGGTTCCTTCTTTTCCTCGCTTCAGGAAAAGGAGCAGCCAGACGTGTTTGCCCACAGTAATCTTCTGTTTGTCCTCATTACTAATAGCTGCTGTTGAGGCAAATCCTTCCTTGCTTATTGTTCCTTCGTTTGTGGGGCGTATGTCTTGGGTTATAGTATAGCGTATGAATTGTTCTTGGCGGTTGACAAATGTAATTTCGGCTTCGTACATTCCGAAGGCTTTACGTCCTTCGTCTTTGTTGAGTATACGGATTATGGCAGCCGACTTGAAGTGGTCGCCATTAGCTATGATGGGACAAAAGAGAACGAAGCTGCCGTTTGAGATGTTCTGTATGGATGGTTGTTTGGATAGTGTAGACTTTTCTGCCACGAAGTGTTGCGACTGAGCGTTGTATATGTGTACATGGTTATGCGACTCGTCTATGCCGTCAACATATCCCACTTGTGTGCTGAAAACCTCGTCAACACGTTTCTTTGAGACAACAATCTCTGAGACTCGCTCCTTGCCTTGACGCGACACACGGGTAAGAACATCAAACATATGTCCGCATATCTCCCAAGGTTTGCAAGGAAACTGATGGCTGTCGGCTATAAACTCGGAACCATTGGCGGCTACGAGCTTGACGTATCTACGCTTCTTGCCATCTGAAATCTTCTCGAAAACCTTTACGGCATACATACTAACTATAAGGTTGCAATCCTCGCGCTCTTCTTCGGGATGATGAAGCAGATACGACTGTAAGGCTCGTTCAACGCGCTCTACAAGTGCCAGGTATGTGCGTCCGTCCTTGCCTGTTTGGCGTTCCTTGTCTTGGTTGCGCAAGTTGCCTTTATATCCCCATGCTTTTAAGAATTGTGGAAATCGGAAGTCGGGATATTCCTCGCTTACCTTGGCAGCAATGCCTAACATGAGAGAGTTGATGAGCGAAGGCTCGTTGACGTGCAACTTCATATAGGCAGCGAGTAGAGTGCGCGACATTACAGAACCTTCGTTCTTATAGTTCTCTTTAAGGTATCTGTATATTGCCCATTGGGTTTCATCGGGATGAGATGCGCCGTTGTTAATGGATTCAAGTAGCTCGTCCCACGAGAGTACCTGTTGGGTGTTGTAGGTTAGTGGCATAATAGAATGTGTTTTTAGGGATGATGTGTGTATTTTGTTTTAGGATTCTTGCTGTATGAGTTGCGTAAGCTCGTCAATGTTGTTGGCAACCTCAATCATGTTGTGCCAATTGCCACGAATCATGCCCTTGCTGTCGAGGTCGTCCATAAGAGCAATAAGAGCGTTCCAGAAGCCTTTCATATTATAAAGTATCACCTTCTTGGAGTGGTAGCCAATGCTGTTTGAGGCAGCAACGCTGAATATCTCGTCTAATGAGCCAACACCACCGGGAAGGGCAACAACAATGTCGCACTGGTTAATCATCAAGTCCTTGCGGTCGGATAGATTGTCGGTAGGGTAGTGTACATCGATATAATCGGACATACGTCCGCCCTTTTCCACAAGTGATGGTACAACACCTATAACACGTCCGCCTCCTTGGTGCACAGCCTTGGCTATGCAGTTCATAAGTCCTTGGTTGGTACCTCCAAATATTAGGTCGTGATGGTTTTGTGCCATCCATTTGCCAAACTCCTCGGTAAGGCTAAATAAGTCGGGGTCGATATGCTCGTTGGCAGAGCAGAATACTGCAATTTTCATAGCTTTATTTGTAACTTAGCGTTTATAATTTGCTAAGTTACAAATAAAAAATAGTATGCCAAAGTCTTTATATAAAATAATTATCCCCAAACCTCCTTGGTAATTGGGTATTATTGTGATAGGCTACTCTCAATTTATTAATCTTTATTTTTGAGCTTCATTTATTGCTCTTTGCTGATTTCCTCAATCTGCTTTATCATTTCGTCATTGGTCTTTTGCATCTTGCGATAAATCCACCAAGAAACTGCTATTCCTATTACACCGCCCACGACACCACCGTAGAATACATCCCACATGCCGGTGTCGGCATCTGTTGACATGAGGTGCAAGCTTATTTCTATTGAGAACCATATGATTAAGCCTATTAAGGCTATTAACATTATGGCGGTTTGCTTAGTGCGACGTTGTTTCATTCTTAGCAATTTCTCCATTGTGTTGACAAGGTTGTCGCGGCTGTAGTCGCTGTTTTTGATAGCCCGCATATTGATGTCGTAGTCGCACCAAACATCACATAGAAGCAATATGATGAACGTGCTTGTGCTCCACCAAGACAAGTCGAGGTAGTACTTGGCGGCAAATACTAAGTATAGAAATATAGGGATGAGAATAATCTCGCCTATGATCATCTTCTTAATCCATGAGAATTTCTTCTTCATCGACTCTGACATGATACGGCTGTTGATTATCTCTTGTTGTTCAAGTTGTTTCTTGAACGATGCCATCTGCGAACGCATAATCTCGAGTTCGTTGTTATTGTTTATCTTTTCCATATAGAATGATTTTTGTAGGTTGAATATTGATGATAATATAAAGGTATTCCATTATCTTGTCGAATAATAGATAAAATTATTAACACTAATGGTTATTCCTTCATTCGTTTCAGCTGTTCACGGATGCGCACCAATCTGACAGAAACATTCTTTGGCGTAATGCCGATGATAGCAGCAATTTCGTCGTAGCTGATGTCTTCGAGCCATAACAACACTATTGCACGGTCGAGAGGTTGCAGGCGGCTTATGCGTCGATGCAGAAACTGAGCCTGTTCTGATTTCACTTCACGGCTGTTGAAATAGTCTACGTCCATAGACAGCTGTGCCTTATGGTTGCGTTTCTTGCGTTTGTCGATGGTGATGCAAGTGTTCAGTGCCACACGGTAAATCCATGTTTTGATGTTGCTGCGTCCGTCAAACGATTCCATGCCGTTCCACAGTCTTATGAGCACCTCCTGAAACATGTCGGCAACCTCGTCGTTGTCTTTTGAGAACATATAGCACACGGTATATATGGTGCTACGGTTGCGACGAACAATGTCGGTGAATTGTTGTTCGTTTTCTTTCATAATTTATGTCTTATTTGGTATTTCCTTTACTCTTTAGACTAAGGGTTGGAATGGTTTGCTACATGAAAAAGAAAAAATGTTTTTAATAGGTATAGACAGTTTGGGTCGAGCGCACTTCGCCCGACCCACTTATAATTATTATTACAGTTCGTTAATCCACTTGGCTATTGTCTCCAGCACTTCAGGTGCAATGGTTTCTTCTATTTGCTGATATTCCACAATGCTGCCAGTTGAGCAATGCTGGAACATATGGTTTACACCATCAATCTTCTTTATAGTGTGCTTGCAGTTGGAGAGTCCAGTTTCAAGTATAGTTGTATTGGCGGCGCAGTCCACTTGAGTGTCTTTTGTGCCGTTAAGTGCCAACACTGGGCATTTAATCTTTGACAACTGCTTGCCAGCATCTATAGTTATGAAATGGCGTATGTATGACGAGTTGGCTTGCTCTAATGATCTCTTTAGGATAGGCTTTAAGTTGTCTGGCACTCCGTCGATGGTTATCTCACTTGTCTTCTTGCCATTGGCAATCTCGTCGAGAATATTTGATATTTTATTGCAGTAGGAATCCACCATCTCCTTAGGCAGGCCTAAGGATGACATTGCCTGGCGGTTCTGCATCATGAGAGTTTCTTTACCTGATATAGCCATGCCAGCGAGCGACACAATGAAGTCGGCTTTGCCTTCAGCGGCAAGCAGCATGGCTATTGTGCCTCCCTCGCTATGTCCTAATATTCCAACCTTATTGAAGCGCTTGCGCAATAAAGGTAAGGCAGATGCGGCATCTTGGAGGAAGTCGGCTGTTGTGAATTGACCGAAATCAATATTCTTATCATTCCAACCGCGGTCGTCATAACGTAAGGAAGCAATGCCTTGACGGGCCAATGCATCTGCAATTACGGCAAAGGGTTTATGGTCAAATAGTTCTTCGTCACGGTTCTGCTGTCCGCTACCGGTAACCATCAGCACTACGGGAGTCTGCTTAGAATAGTTTTGTGGTAGGGTGAGGGTACCGTTGAAAGTGTATCCTGCATTTGTGAAGCTTATGTTCTCTTCCTTATATGGAAATGGAGCAACCGGAGTTTGCGGACGTTTAACTACAAGTTTGCCGGGCTTTAGTGTAAGAGGGATGGGGAAACCATTTTGGGTGTATGTACCTTTAATTTCGCCATTCTCCATCTTTCCCTCAAATGTGGCTCCAATCATCGCAACCGAAACTTTTATTGTACCATCGTCCTTAATAGTCTTCTCGGCTGGTATTCCTTTAGCACCTTGCGAAGGCGAATCCATGGTACAACCTTCGTTAGAGAAGTTGAATACTAATGGGAGCTTTGTTCCCATGACGTTTAGTTCTCCGTTCCATGCCCCTTCCTGTGCATTGGCAACAAGTGAGGCAAGCGCAATAAACGCTGTTGTGATGATTCTTGTAGCTTTCATAATTGTAT
>ERZ1026870.32-NODE-32-length-75022-cov-42.925674_pt1 | contig 75022 bp, 79 predicted proteins | sample MGYA00380165_ERZ1026870 | MGnify/ENA primary metagenome ERZ1026870 (study PRJEB33269, sample SAMEA4719801) | human gut metagenome | biome: human-associated habitat; feature: organic feature; material: feces | place: Cameroon | collected 2013-10 ...
ATGGCAAGCTTAACTGCGTACCCTATATTTTGAGGAGGTGCTGAGTAGTTACTACCTGTGGCATTTCGTTTAAAATAATACAAGATTAAGATATGAAAAGTAAATGGCTAACATTTTTAATGTTCCTTTCTTTGGCATTAACCATGTCATGTGGAAAGGACTATAATGCTCTGTTTCAAGAGCGAGTGGCACAATTGAATAAAGAGGGGAAATGCATCCTTAGTCAATATAACGACTATATTGGTAAGGAGCATTACATTGTGTATATGGACGACAACAAGATCGTACTTGATACGCTTGGAGACTCTACTAAAGTGTATCCTTTGGGAAACATAAAGCGTTGCTTCCATTATGATTTAAGTGCTGACAAAAATGGAAAATATAGAATAGAGAAGTGTGAACAGAATGATCTCAATTGGGACATCACAACAGACAATGCAAACAAGCAACTTGTCTTCAACGACCATTATTATCATGAGGATGGCTTGGTCATACCTTATTCTGAACTAAAAGTACACAAACGTGATTATATTCTAATTCAGACGGAAGATAATGATATCATTTTCTTCTTAAACAAAGAGCTTGACGTTCTTAGTAGTGGAAGTCTAAGTGAAATTTACGAAACAGAAAATGGATTTCGATTAAACCAACGAGGAAATTGCCAAATGCTTTTTGAGCCAGGTGTCATTCCATGGTATTATACCGATTTATGGTATGGGTATTCTGTATTCACTGATTCTCACGGAAACATTACTGGCAAATCGGATTCCATTGAAGCCCTAGGCGTAAAGATTCCTATTTCAGAACTGGGAACACCAAAGGTTAATGAATATGTTCAAAAAATTATATTAGAAGCATCTCGCTAAGTTTATCATTCATTAAAATAGAAGACTATGACACGAAAGTTAATATTGTTTATTATGGCTCTTTGCATGACGATGATGACATCATGCAAGAAAGATTATAACGCCTTGTTTGGTGAGCACATGGCAGAATTGAACAAGGAGGGCAAATTTATACTTTGCCAAAAGAATGACTCGGCAGAACACTATATTGTTTATATGGATGTTGATAAGATAATGGTTGATACGTTAGGCGACTCACCGAAAGAATATCCCTTAGGTAAGCTAAATGTTCATGAATATAAAGCAACTATCCAAGAAGGAAAATTCTGCTTAAAAAGTTTTGAAGCCCCATCCTTTACCATCAAGATAGATACGCTAAAGAAAGAAATGACAGTCAGTGTAGAAGGACAGGAAGGATGGTTCGTAACAACTAAGTTTTCTGACATCAAAGCCAATCGAGACTATCTCACTTTTGGCTTTGATGCCTTCAATGAAGATACCAGAAGCGTTTACCTCTTTCTTAACGAAAAACTGGATGTATACGTTTTCGAACCATATGATGGAATTGAAGAAAAGGAAAAAGGTATTAACTTGTCTATCTTTAGACCAGGTACAGAATTTTGGAATACAATACCAGCAGGAACACCAGAGGAACTCTATACAGAGAATTGGAAATACGATGCAAAGTTGGACTTCCATGGTAACATTATTAGCAAATCCGACCATGTTACAGTTTATGAAACTGATATTCCAACCTCTGCATTTGGAACATCAGAGATCAATCGTTATTATTCAAATATAACAGACGAAATGAACCCTTATTATTATTGGAACTGCCAAAACTGCTATAAGGTGGTAAAGTCAGAAAGCAAGCCTGAGAGTGGATTCTGCGAGTCCAATTTTATATCGGGACATTGGACAGTCCATAGTTGGGTGCGCCTATGCAAAGCAGGCTCTTTGCACACCTATCAGTGTCAAAACTGTGGTACTCAGCTTCAAACGAATGATGTTCCGAAAATGGGTGCATGCCGTTATGGTGCAAATCATGTTTGGAATCAACTTCAATAACAAGAACGAAATATGAAAAAGTCAAATCAATATGTGTTGAATATTGTGGTTGTATGATGCTTGTCATGGTATGTGCCATTATAGTCTTTACTTATCAGGACTTTCCTGCACGTCTTATGGCAGCGATACTCGGTGTGGCGATACTGCTACCATCACTGTTGTCTTGCTTGGCGGACAGTCAAAGAAGGAGCAGGTAGCAAAAAATCTCTGTCCGTCTGACGAAGAAAAGAAACAGAAAAGTCAAGGTAAAATCCCCCTCTTGGAAAGTCTGTTGGGGGTGTAGAAGCATTGAAAATCGATCTTTACAATGTTGATTTGGAAAAGGATGGCAATATGGATGATAACGATGTAATCATGTGATTCGTTTTGTGTTGTCTTCGGTTTGTACTATCTTTGCAGAAATAAAAATAGTATTATGGAGAAACAAACAAGATATAGCGAACTACTCTCTCAGATTGAAGTGTTCGCCAATGCGGATGATAATGCAATAAGTGTGCTGGCGAATTGTGCAGCTGTGATGAAGATGTTGTTCCTGAAGGAATACTTCTGGGTCGGCTTCTATATAGTGGAAGGCGGTGAACTGATACTCGGTCCGTTTCAGGGTACGCCGGCATGTACACGCATCAAGTTCGGACGCGGAGTATGTGGCACGGCATGGAAGGAGCAGCGCACACTTGTTGTAGAGGATGTCGAGAAATTTCCTGGTCATATAGCCTGCTCGTCGCTCTCCCGATCGGAGATTGTCGTTCCGTTGAAGCACAATGGAGTGGTGGTTGGCGAAATAGACATCGACAGCACCGAATTGGCTACATTCGACGACGTGGACAGACAGTTTCTTGAGCATGCGGCAGAGGTGATTGCGCCTTATATGGCGAAACTCGCCATACCTTTATGAATCTATAGTGTGCGTGGGTATGGCAAGAATGCCATACCCTCCTATAATGCTGCATAAGTATGGCGAGAAAATTCTGTTTTATATAGATCTTAGGGTTTAACTTAATGAAAAATGTAAGTTTGTAGTTAAAAAGTTGCGTGATTGTTTGGTGGTTTCAAAACTAATACGTACCTTTGCAACCGCTTACAGAGCAATACGGGTAAGTCTTGCACGGCCAGCTCCCTTCGAACCCTCCAGGACGGGAACGTAGCAAAGGTAGTTGGTTGTAGCGGCGCGATGTAAGTAGCTTGCCCACCCGCCTCTTTAGCTCAGTTGGCCAGAGCACGTGATTTGTAATCTCGGGGTCGTTGGTTCGAATCCGACAAGAGGCTCAAAATGATGACGAGACAAGACTTTAAGTTTTGTCTCGTTTTTTTGTATTTGCATATCTGAGGTGTTACACGGTTGCGTCTCGGATGCAATGTGATGGTAAAACATGATGCGGTGGAGTTTGTCACTTCTGCTGCGTTTAAAAAAAGAAGAATTATGGAAAAGATAGACATTACGACACTCAACGATAATGTGTTCACAACTATTGGTAAGGAGTGGATGCTTGTTGCTGCAGGCAACGAGGAGAAGTTCAACATGATGACAGCTTCTTGGGGTTGTCTTGGCTGGTTGTGGAACCGCCCGGTGGCTATTGTGTACATCCGTCCGGAGCGTTATACACACGAGTTCATAGAGGCTAACGACACGATGAACCTTGTTTTCCTCGGCAACTCGGAGGAGGCACGCAAGGCGTATGCGTTCTGCGGTGCTAAGTCGGGCAGAGACTTCGATAAGGCGAAGGAGGCCCATCTCACACCCGTTGCAACCGAGAACGGCTGCGTAACATTCGACGAAGCACGCCTCACACTCACCTGCCGCAAGCTGTACAAGACGCAGATTCGTCCGGAGGAGATGCTCGACAAGTCGATAGAGCAGTGGTACGGCGAGAAGGGCGGCTTGCACGACGTGTATGTGGTGGAGATTCTTGACGCTTACAAAAAGTAATGCGCTAATAAGCAAAACCATTCTATATACATAATATTATATCGTACAGGTCAATTAACATTCAAACCGAACTTTAATGACAGAGAAAATAGATAAGTATAAGGTTCAGGCGGCTTTGGTGCGCTCGTTCTTCGATGCCTTCTCGCATGGCGTGATAGAGAGTCAGGTGGAAGACCGGAAGGAGAAGACGACACCGCAGTCGGTTAAGAAGCTGATGTTGGAGCATTATGAGCACATCGCGCCCGCTTTCTTCGATATCATGTTCTTCCCGTTGGCAGCCATGAACTACAAGTACGAGGACATTGCAGCACTGGCTCGCGAAGCGCAGCAGCGTGGCGACGACATGATGGCACTTGTGCGCACGGCGTGTGGCGACGAGGCGTACTACAACGCTATGGTTGAGGAGTACAAACGCAACTTCTCGATGCTGCTTGCAGGCAAATATCTCTCAAATGCCGACCATCTTGAGGGTTATGTGCGCAAGGCGAAGGAGGAGACGGAAGCATCGGTAGACTCCGACCGTGCCATCGAACTGACCGTGCGTGTCGTGATGTTCGCATACGTTCGCGGTCTGCGTCAGACGGGGGAGGGTGCACGTTTTGATCGGTCGGCGCACTTGGGACAAGTGCACCCCCTACGTGGGGCTACGCTCTTCCGTTTGATGCTCGACGCGATGAACATCCTGCTGCTCGATAAGGCTGTGGATTTTGCTGACGCAGAGGCAGCCGACCTTGCTTCGCTCTTTTTGAAGGTTTGTCAGACGCAGCATAACTTCACGGTTATGACCAACGAGATGGATCGTACATACTCTGAATTAATGAAGGAATAATAACATATACTATGACACAGATTCCGGTTTTGCTGCTCACAGGTTATCTGGGCAGCGGTAAGACAACATTATTAAATCGCATCCTTTCCAACGAGAAAGGAATTAAGTTTGCCGTTATCGTGAACGATATCGGCGAGGTGAACATCGATGCCGACCTTATTCAGCAGGGGGGAGTAGTGAACAAGCAGGACGACAGTTTGGTGGCTCTGCAGAACGGCTGTATCTGCTGCACGCTGAAGATGGATCTCATCGACCAGTTGCGCGACATTGTGAATATGAAACGCTTCGACTATATCGTCATCGAAGCGAGTGGCATCTGCGAACCTGCACCAATCGCACAGACTATCAGTTCGATGGCGACACTCGGTCCGCAGTACATCACCAACGGCATTCCGCGTCTTGACAGCATCGTGACCGTAGTGGACGCGCTGCGCATGAGAGACGAATTCAGCAACGGCGACGCTCTGAAACGCGACGGACTCGAAGACGAAGACCTCGAAAACCTCGTAATACAGCAGATAGAGTTCTGCAACACGATACTTCTCAACAAGGCTGCGGAGGTGAGTGCTGAGGATCTGCGCAAACTCACCGAGATAATCCGCGCCATTCAGCCTAAGGCAGAAATCATTCCGTGCAACTACGGCGACGTAGATTTGGAGCGTCTGCTCAACACCGGTTGCTTCAACTTCAACGAGGTGGCTACATCGGCTGCATGGATCAACGAGCTTGAGAACCATCACGGCGATGAGGAGGATGATGACGATGATGATGACGATGAGGAGGAGGAGCATGAGCACCATCATCATCACGACCATGAAGATGAAGAGCATGAACACCATCATCACGACCATGATAAGCATGAACATCATCATCACGACCATGATTGTCATTGTGGTTGCGGACATCACCACCACGACCATGAAGGTGGCGAAGTGGAGGAGTACGGTATCGGAACGTTTGTCTACTATCGCAGAAAGCCGTTCGACATGAACTTCTTCGACAATTTCGTGGCACGTCTGTTCCCGAAGAACGTCATTCGCTGCAAGGGATTGTGCTGGTTCAAGGAAGAGCCCGACATGTGCTATCTCTTTGAGCAGGCAGGCAAGCAGATGGAGCTGCGCAACGCCGGACAGTGGTACGCCACAATGCCGAAGGACGAACTGCAGCAGATGCTCGAACGCGAAGAAGGACTGCGCAGAGACTGGGACGAGAAGTATGGCGACCGTATGCAGAAGCTCGTGTTTATCGGTCAGAAACTCGACAAGAAGACCATAAGAGAACAGCTCGACATGTGCCTTACGGATGTAGAGCTGTAAAAATGACTTACGGGATTATAGCATAAAGAGGGTATGGCTGAATAGCCATACCCTCTTTATCTTTATATTTTTGTCTGCGTGGGTATAGCAGGGATGCCATACCCTCCTATATTAGAGATGCTTCATGATGTCGAGCAGATGATCCCAAACCATCTGAACGGTCGGGATGTGCAGACGCTCGTCAGGAGTATGCACGTCGCGCAGAGTAGGACCGAACGAAACCATGTCGAGGTTCGGGTAGCGCTCAGAGAACAGACCGCACTCCAAGCCGGCGTGGATACCCTTTACGATAGGTTCCTTGCCGAAGAGTTTCTTGTACGATTCAACAGCCACCTTGGTGAGCTTGCTGTTCGGGTTCATCTTCCAAGCCGGGTAGCCGTCGCTCATCTTCACCTCAGCACCAGCCAATTCGAAGGCTGCCTTCACGGTGTTAGTTTCGTTCTCGAGGTTGCTCATGACGTTAGAACGCTGTGAAGCAACTATGTTTATTTCGTTCTCAGCTGTCTGCACGCTTGCTACGTTGTTGGATGTCTCAACCATGTATGCGAGTGCTTCGTCCTGGCACATAGCGAACACGCCGTTGTCAACAGCCTGCATGCAGAGGATGAAGCGGCGGCTTGCGTCCTTCGGCAGTACGCTCTCAGCGTCGGTGCTACCGAGGTTGAACTCCATAACCGGCTCGGTTACGTGGAACTCCTCTTCGATGTTAGCTGTGAACACGTTCCAGTCGGCACGTACTGTCTCCTTCTCGCTTGCCGGAACTGCGAACACGATGCTGCCGTCGCGTGGGATAGCGTTGTGCAGTTTGCCCGAGTTGAACTGAGCGAGGCGAAGATCCATCTTCTCCTGCTCCTTGTAGAGGAAGCGAGCGAGAATCTTGATGGCGTTGGCGCGCTTCTTGTTGATGTCGTCGCCAGAGTGTCCGCCCTTCAGTCCCTTTACAGAAGCTGTGATGAAGAACATACCCTCCGGAGCAGCCTCACGCTCGAATGTGAAGCGAGCCGATGTTGTCTTGCCGCCAGCGCAAGAGATAAAAATCTGTCCTTCGTCCTCAGAGTCGAGGTTGATGAGCATATCGCCCTTCATAAAGCCAGCCTTCATGCCCATGGCACCGGTGAGGCTTGTCTCCTCGTCGCGTGTGAACACACACTCCAGCGGTCCGTGCTCGATGTCGTCGCTGTCGAGGATAGCCAGTTCGATAGCGCAACCGATGCCGTCGTCAGCACCGAGTGTTGTGCCCTTAGCGTTGAGCCATTCGCCGTCGACGTAAGTCTGGATGGGGTCGGTGAAGAAGTTGAAGTCTATGTCTACGAGTTTGTCGCAAACCATGTCCATATGACTCTGCAGGATGAGTGTAGGCGCATTCTCGTGACCCTTTGTGGCCGGCTTGCGGATTACTACGTTGCCCGTCTCGTCGGTCTCGGTCTCGAAGCCGTGGCTCTTGCCGAACTCCTGAAGATACTCTATCATGCGCTCCTCGTGCTTTGAAGGGCGCGGAATCTCGTTGATTTTAGCAAACTGCTCGAACACGCGAGCAGGTTTTAATTCGCAATTGCTCATTTTCCTTAAATTTTTTATGATGATGTTATAATAATCTGAATTTTCGATAAATTATTTTGCCATGCCACCGAATTGCCGTACCTTTGTAGCGATATGTAATGGTGGGGCTATCTTTTGCAAAGATAGTGTAAAAGGAAGACACCACAAAATATCTTCACTTATTTTAAATATAGGTAGACATCTATTTTAGTCAAAACAGATACAAATATGATAAAACTAATGCTTATCAGCCTCGCTGTAGTGGCAGTAGCCTTCGCATTGTTGTCGATAAAGGTTCTGCTGAAGCGCAACGGTAAATTCTCTTCGCAACACGTACACGACAACCCGGGCTTGCGCAAGCAGGGCATTCACTGCGTGATGGATCAGGATCGCGAGGCTCGCGAACGCAATGGTGCCTATTAAATCAGCCTGTAATATATAATGTACATACGACAGGCGTATAAAACGATAAAATTAAAAACAGAATAAAGATGAACAAGAAAAACATTTTCGGCGCACTTGCACTCGCAACTGTTGCCGCTTTCGCAATGACTTCTTGCGACAAGTCGAAGTGTCAGGTTGACGAGAAGAAGGTAGAGGGCAAGCAGGCTGTGCCTTCAGACGTTAAGATTGCGTATGTAGAGGTAGACAGCATCATGTCGCAGTACAAGTTCTGCAAGGACTACTCGCTCATTCTGCAGAAGAAGGGTCAGAACATCCAGAACACACTCGCGCAGAAGCAGCGTGCTCTCGAACAGGCTTACATGAACTTCCAGCAGAAGATTCAGCAGAACGCCTACACACGCGAGCAGGCTGAGCAGATACAGATGTCGCTGCAGAAGCAGAATAGCGACCTTCAGGCTCTTAACCAGCGCTTGAGTGGTGAGTTCCAGGTGGAGACAGAGAACTACAACAACGCCCTGCGCGACTCTATCCAGCACTTCCTTGCTGTTTACAACAAGGATAAGAAGTTTGGCTTGATTCTGAGCAAGGCAGGCGACAACCTCCTCTATGCTGACAAGGCTTACGACATCACCAACGAGGTTATCGCCGGATTGAACAAGGCTTACAAGCCGGCTGCTCCTGCAAAGGAGGAGAAGGCTGCGGCAAAGAAGAAGTAATAGTAGAGACGAATACATAGTTTAATGGGAGGTGCTGTTCTTTCCGCTCAGCTTTGATGCTCGACGGAACAGGAACAGCACCTCCTTTTTGTGTTCGCACACCACTGCTATACTGATGACAAATTCATGGTGAGAGTCTCCGTTATACAACAAAATGACAAAATAACTACAAAAAATCGTGTCAAATATTTCTTTGTATTAAAATATTTATTACATTTGCAATCGTATAACATACGTTTAGTATAGTTAATACATCTTTAGTTAGTGACGAAAGTATGTAAACATAAATATATTAACTTTTAAAATTTGTAGTTATGAGAAAGACGTTACTAAACACAATGGGGCTTCTTCTTGCGTTGTTTGGCGCAACGAATGTTTCTGCCCAGAGCACTGTAGAACTGCCTTACTCTATCTCGTTCAATTCTACTAATGACGTTTGGACCAATATTGATGCCAGCGGAAATTCTGGTACACCATGGTTCTTCAACGCCGATTGGGGTAGTGATGGTTTTTGCCCTCCAGGTTCGTGGACGGCTATACCAAGCTATTGCATGAAGACGAGTGTAAGTGGAGCAAATGCCTATTATGTTTCTCCGGCTTTCGACCTTAAGAAAGACAAGACATATACCGTAAAGGTAAATACAGGTAGAATGTATTTTACGAAAGCCCAGCTCTCTTTGGAATACGGCAAATCGGCAACCGATGCGTCTGCTTTTACCACGGTTAGCGATATTCAGATGCCCGAAACAAGCGTGCAGTATGATAACTCATACGATGTTAATGTGGCTGAAGACGGTGCTTACTACTTTGCATTTCATGGAGTAGGCACGTTCGCTTCTTCTTCTAACGAATATGTTTATGCTTTCAGTTTCGATATCGCAGAGAAGACAGGCGGCGAGACTCCTGACCCAGTTGACCCACCAGCTGTAGACCAGGACGGCACACTGCCTTACGATATGACATTCGATTCGGCTGAGAAGTTCGCCACATGGACAACTCTGGACAACAGCGATACTCCGGGCGTGACATGGGCTTACACCGCATCCGACTTTGCTGGCAAACCAGCTGCTCATATGGGCGTAGACGCTAAGTCTGGAACTTGCGACTGGCTCGTCTCGCCGAAGTTCGAGCTGAAGGAAGGCAAGTCGTACACCATCACCATGGATGCTGCTTCGGGCGAAGGTAACACGATGGACCTCATGCTCGACTACTTCGTAGGTGGCAAGGAGATAGGTAAGCAGCTATCTATCGACTACATCGGTTCTAAACTCCCAGCTAAAGTTGGTGAGAGTGGTGAGGTGAAGAACAAGTGGATACTCAATGTTACCAAGGACGACGTATATCAGATTGCGTTCCGTGCTCTCGGTCATACACCTAACACCACAACTGATGCTATCAGCATCTACTCTGTACAGATTGTGGAAAATGCAGAAGGTGAGCCCGATGCTCCTGCAGCATTGCCTTACGCAACTTCGTTCGCTGAAGAAAAAGGTGCAGAAGGTTGGACAGCAATGGACCGCAGCGGCAACGTAAGTTCTACATGGAGCTGGAATTCATGGGGCTATCAGGAGTACGGTTCCGACTGGAATCCGGTAGGCGACCAGCATCCTTGCGTTGGCTTCAGCAGCGACTGGGGCACTAATGCCAACGATTATTGGATTTCTCCACTATTTAAGCTTGAGCCAGGCAAGACATACGTAGCGAAGGCTCACACAGCAGTGAACCGCACCTGTCTTGAGACTGGCACAACATCGTTCACGATGAAGCTCGGTACGAACAAGAAGGTACAGGGCTCGTTCGATAAGACCCTCGGCTCAATCGAGCTTAACACCGTGTACGACCGCGATCCAAGCACGTTCGAGTTCACTGTAGAAAAGGCTGGCAACTACTATGTGGCGTTCCACATCAGCGATGCAACTGGTGAAAATGCTTACGGCTATATCTTCGACTTCAGTCTTGCTGAGAAGGGCAGTGGCGAACCAGAGGTGCCAGTGGCTACAGAGGCTGCAACAGGCTTCGCAGCAGCTGAACTTACTGCAGAGAAGAGTGTAGAGCTGACATGGACTAACCCGACTAAGGATGTCGACGGCAAGGATCTGCCGGCTGACGCATTGCTCACCGTGAAGGTTTACGAGGGCGAGGAGCTTCTCGCTACACAGGACGCTCAGGCTCCGGGCAGCAAAGGCACATACACTAAGGAATACACAGCCGACACATTCGCAGGCGAGCACGCTTACAAGGTGGTTGTGGTTTATAAGGACAAGGAGTCGGAGGCAGCTACAACAACGCTCACAGTGGTGGTTGACGCTATCAACGGCGTGGTTGTTCCGACTGATGCAAAGGTTTCGGTTCACACTCTCGGTGGAGCAGCGGTTGGCAACAACCTCTCAACACTCGGCAAGGGCACATACATTGTGACCATGAAGAGAGCCGACGGCACTATGAAGACCGTGAAGGTTACTAAGTAACTGAATTCTCATAATTAATTGGGCCGCTCTGCATACCATTATGGGATGTGGGGCGGTTTTTTTTATTGCTTTTGGGCGAAAAAGAATATACGGTGGGTAGCAAATATTAAGTAATGATTAATATTTCTTTGCAAAAAGATTTGGTATATGTGAAAAATGCTGTATATTTGCAAATGTTATACCACTTAAAAACAATAACCTAAAAAAATTATAGCTATGGAAGAAAAACTTCAGTTCGTGCCTTCTTTGAAGGACGCATTCGCCATCGGCGTTAAAAATCTTGTGCCGATTGTTCTCTCTGTGTTGCTTTGGCTCGTAACCGTATGGATTCCTTACGTTAATGTGGGCACCACAATAGCTTTGGCTACATTGCCGGTGAAGCTTAGCAAGGGCGAGGTGATTAGTCCGATGTTCATCTTTGAGTCGAAATATCGTCATTGTATGGGTGAGTATTTCATCCTTCAGGCAATTATCTTCTCTGCCGTATACATATCCATCCTGTTCATGATCATTCCGGCAATAGTACTCTCGCTCAGTTGGATGCTTGCTGTTTATCTTCTTGTAGGTAAGGGTATGAATTGGGCTTTGTGTCTTTCTGAGAGCAACCGTTTGATGATGGGCTACAAGCTGAAGGTGTTCTTCCTGAAGTTTGTTGTAGCCTTTGTACTGTTCTTTGTCTATTATATTCTCTTCCAGATACTTAGTGACGCATCAGGCTTGTTAGTATTCATTTCGCTTGTTTGTCTCCTTGTAAGCGTTTGCATAATGCTTTCGGTCGATGCAGTTATCTATCGCGAGTTGGTGCTCAGCGAGGATAAGGTTGAGGAAGCTAAGCCAGAAGAGGCTCTTTAACGAGTGAATAGCAATGCAATAGGCATCGGTTCGCGTTCGGAATCTAATCGGTTCGCGTTCGGAGTCTGATCGGATTGCGTTCGGAATCTGATCGGTTCGCGTTCGGAATCTGATCGGTTCGCGTTCGGAATCTGATCGGATTGCGTTCGGAATCTGATCGGATTGCGTTCGGTGTCCGATGGCAAAACATTCATAAATCCACTGCCGAGAGGCAGGTATTCTTTAGACGAATAAAGATTAAAGCATAAGAAAAGGCTGACTCTTGCTGCGGTTTTGCAGCTTAAGAGTCAGCCTTTTTTAGTAGCGGGTGTGTCAAAACTATAGAATTGTGATGAATGGCTAACTGTAGGAGACTACGGCATTCTTGCCGTAGTCATTGCAAACAGTTGTATTTCAGTTACTAATGGCTACGGCAGGAATGCCGTAGCCTCCTACGATTAGAACCGTTTGCTATTCAATTTGCCAAATATTTTAGTTTTGACACACCCTCCGCAAGTAATAGTGTTGCTAAGTATTAACTATCCAGCTTGATGCTGCGGAGGCCAGAAACCTCCGCTACGTAGTGAGTTAGAAGTCAACGACCGTGATGCCGGCTCCGCCGAACTGTACGTGCTCATCCTTGCATTGCGTCACGTTTGGCACCGACTGCAGATACTGGCGTATGAGCTGTCTGAGTATGCCGTTGCCCTTGCCGTGGAGGATGCGCACGCGCGACATACCCACGAGTATAGCGTCGTCGATGAAGTGCTGCACAGCGTTTAATGCTTCGTCGCCACGCATTCCGCGCACGTCGAGATCCTGATGGAAGTTGAGTTTGTGCGAGTCGATGGTCTGACGCGTCTCGCGGCTGATGCCGAACGTTGGCGGCAGGGTCGATTCCGGTGTCTTCGTGGTGTGCTCCAGACGCGATGTCTTCACCTTTGTGCGCACGTCGCCGAACACCACCGTAGCCTCCTTACCCTCAACCGACTCCACACGACCAACCGTCGTCAGTCCGCGCATACGCACCGTGTCGCCAGCCTTGAAGGGGTGTTGAGGTGTTGAGGAGTTGAGGTGTTGTGATGTCGAGGAGTTGAAGAGTTGAGATGTTGAGGTGGCTGGGTTCGCAGCGTTCTCCTTCTTCTCCTTCTTGCGCTTCTCGCGTCGCTCCTTGCGCTCCATTATCTGGCGCATCTTCTTCTCAATGAGGTCGTCAGCCGACTTGGTGTCTATCTCGTTCACGTCCTCCTTGAACGCCTTCAGCTCCTCGCGCAGGCGCTTCGTCTCCTCCTTCTCCGCCTGACACTCGCGTATCTCGCGTATCGTGTTCTCGATGTTGCGGTTGCTCTCCTTCAGCAGTTCCTGCGCCTGTTCCTTCGCTTGGCGCAGGATTTCCTTGCGCTTGCGGTCGAGCTCGCGTATCTCCTCTTCGTATTTCGCGATAGTCTTCTCCAAGTCCTTCTCGCGCTGATGCACGTTCTGTCGCTTGTTCTCCCAGTAACGCTTGTCGCGCACAATGTCCTGCAAGTATTTGTCGCTCTGTATGTAGTCGGAGCCCACGATGTCGCTTGCCTCGCGTATCACTTCGTCCGGAATGCCCGTCTTGCGAGCAATCTCAATAGCGAACGATGAGCCGGGCTGACCTATGGCGAGCTGGAAGAGCGGCCGCATCTCGTGGCGGTCGTAGAGCATGGCACCATTGGCAATGCCGTCGTGCGAGTCGGCGTAGTGCTTCAGATTCTGGTAGTGGGTGGTTATCACGCCCCACGCATGCTTCTTTACAAACTGGTTGAGCACCGCCTCAGCCATTGCGCCGCCAATCTGTGGCTCGGTGCCCGTGCCGAACTCGTCGATGAGCAGCAGTGTGTGCTCGCCCGACTGGCGCATCATGTTCTTCATGTTCAGCAAGTGCGACGAGTAGGTAGAGAGGTCGTTCTCAATGCTCTGCTCGTCACCGATGTCAATCATTATGTCGCTGAAGATGCCTACCTTCGAACGCTCGCTCACGGGGATAGACAGACCGCACTGCAGCATATACTGCAGCAGACCCACCGTCTTCAGACAGACCGACTTGCCACCGGCGTTCGGACCCGAGATGATGAGGATGTGGCGGTCGCGTGTCAGCATGATGTCGAGCGGTACGATAGGTTTCTCCTGCTTCTTCAGCGCGAGCCACAAGAGCGGATGCTTCGCCGTAATCCAGTCGACAACAGGTTTTGGTTTTGCGCTCACCTCCGGCTCGATGCCGCCCGTGAGCTGTGCGAACTCGGCACGTGCACGAATGAAGTCGACCTCGGCAAGCATACGATAGGCGTTCACGATGTCGTCCACGTGCGGACGCACCAGCTTCGTGAACTCCGTGAGTATCACTATTATTTCGCGTCGTTCGTCGGCTTCCAGCTCGCGTATGCGGTTGTTCGCTTCAACCACCTCCGTCGGTTCCACGAATACCGTCTTGCCCGTCGACGACTCGTCGTGTACGATGCCCTTAATGCGTCGCTTCATGGCAGGAGCGATAGGCACAACGAGGCGACCGTCGCGCAGAGTCGGTGTAACGTCCTTGTCGACGAGACCCTCGCTCTGCGCGGCGTGCAATATGCTATATAATGTACGCGATACACTGCCCTCCGCCTTGCGCAGCTGCGAGCGAATCTCGGCGAGACGTGGCGATGCCGTGTCCTTTATCTTGCCGTATTTGTCGAGAATTTGGTCAATGCGGCGTATAAGGTCGGGGAAGGTGAGCACGCCCTCCGTAAGGTCGTGCAGAGTAGGGTAGTCGAAGTTGCCGTCATCGTCGCTGCGGTTGAGGAAGCGCACGATGCCAGCCACCGTCTCGAGCGAGCGGCGCAGGTCGAATATCTCGTTCTCTTCAAGATGCGTGCCCTCGATGCGTATGCGCTTTATCGACTCGCGCATGTCGAAGAAGAACTGCAGTGGAAAATCGTCCGTCTCCTCCTGCATACGGCGGAACTCGCGGGTCTGCTTCAACGCCGTGTTGATGCGCTCCGCGTTGTCCGTGAAGCCCATAGCGTCCACCTTGTCCTTGCCCAACTGACTCAGACAGTAGCCCTTCAACAGCGAGCGTATCTCGCTGAACTGTATCTTGTTTTCAAAGTTGCTTGGATAAATCATAAGTGCAAAGTTACTGCAAACCGAAGACAATACAAAATATGCTTGCATATTTTTATTGTTGAGGTGCAGCGTAACTTATTCAAAGTTACTGCAAACCGAAGACAATACAAAACATGCTTGCATATTTTTATTGTTGAGGTGCAGCGTAACTTATTTAAAGTTACTGCAAACCGAAGACACTGCAAAACATGCTTGCATATTTTTATTGTTGAGGTGCAGCGTAACTTATTTAAAGTTACTGCAAATAGAAGACACTGCAAAACAAGCAAGCTTGTTTTTGTGCTTTTAAGAGGTGATGTTATAGCTTTAGTAACGTTCAAAGGAGCTGAAATCAATGATTTTTTGCTGTTCGACGAAAAAAGTAAGCCGAAAATTTGGAGGTGTAAACTAAAAAGCGTAACTTTGCACCCGCTAATAAAGCAAAGTGAAACAGTAATTCACTGCGATTGCAAGACTACATCTATCGCATTTCCTTTATTGGAGAGATGGCAGAGTGGTCGAATGCACCGGTCTTGAAAACCGGCGTACTGAGAGGTACCGGGGGTTCGAATCCCTCTCTCTCCGCAATGTAGTGACGCTTTCAAGTGATTACTTTTCACTGCGAGCACCGCATCTCAAACACCCTATGGAGAGATGGCAGAGTGGTCGAATGCACCGGTCTTGAAAACCGGCGTACTGAGAGGTACCGGGGGTTCGAATCCCCCTCTCTCCGCTTTCAACCTTGATTATCAAGGTGTTGCGAAACAAGTACCCGAAAAAGTACCCAAAAAGTGCTTTTTCGGGTTTCTTTTTACCCTTTTCTTGACTTCCACCACCACACTACAACGGCAAAAGCAATAAGAAGGACGAAAACGGCGCGTATAGGCGCAAAATATCCGAATTTCGGGCTTTGTTGCTCCTTCTTTTGGTCGTTTTCGGTCGTTTCTGCGCTCTTTTGGCTGTCCTCGCGGCTCTTTTCGGTCGTTTTAGCCTGCGTTTTCTGCTTCTCGCTGCTGTTTCCGTTGATGGTAATACGCCCGGAAGTAATGGACTTTATGCCGCTTTTCTTGTCGGGCGGTTTGCGCTGGCTGCTACCCTTGGAATTTTCGGGTACTTTTTCGGGTATCGGGTATTCTGTCAGCAGGTCGCAGCTCCCGTCGTTGTACTCCACTTTGGTAAAGTCTACCACTACGTTAGTATTGGTGTTTACTTCAGTGTTGGTCGTGGAAGCTGCCGTTTTGTCGCTCTCGCTGTTGGTCTTTTCCGTCTGCGATGCTGTTACGCTCGTTTCCTCCTTAATAGTTTTTCGGGTACTGCTGCACCCGAAAACGCAAAGAAGAAGGAACACGGCAATAATGAAGCCTACAACCTTTTTCATACGTCCGTAAATTGAAATGTAGTTAGCGTCTTGCCGTCCGTGGTATATTTCAAGCTGCCGTACTGAATACAGGCGAGGCGGTTAAGCCAGCCGTTTCTGAACTTTTTTTGCTTCGGGTTGGCTCTGATGATGCCCTCAATGAAGGAAACACGGGCTTTCTTTATTGACGCGAATAGCTGGCGCGGCTCTTTGGCGTTAAGTGCAGCTATCGTCTTGTCGCCTACTATTCCGTCCACCTTCACGCCCAGCAAACGCTGTATGTTGGTTATTCCGTGCTTGCCGGAAGCCCATACCCAATCTACGAGAATGTTGGCTACGGACTGGCTTTTAATTTTGTCGGCTTTCCACCTGTCCCAAAAGTGGGGCTTCATTACCACGTTTACCGCATCGTCTGTGGTAATCCTTTTAAGGTCATCTACGTCTATATCGCCGTCGCCGTCCTTGTCGTAGCCTACTTGTTTCCACGTTGCAAGCGTTACGCCCTTGTTGGTCGCTCCTCCCCGGTCTATCGGGTCGTTAGCAAAACCGCCCTCCCATGCAAGTATGAAGGGTGCTAAAATCTTGATGTTTGCCATAATCTGCTAATCTACAAATTCGGGTAATATGTACTGAATGTTCATTGCGGCTTCGTGCAGGATGGTGTGCGCTTCCTGCTCGTTAATCTCCGCGTCGTGGGTAAACTCGCAAAAAATTGAGCCTACCCAATCGTGGCTATTATCGCTAAGTCGCTTTATTATCACTTGCGAAGTACCGCAGGACGAAAGCAAAGATTTTGCGCATCTGTCCTTAACTTGCCCGTCTATGTCGGTAATGAACATAAACAAGTTCTTTGTTAGGTCGCTGCAAAACTTGGCTACGTCGCCCATCTTCAAGTTCTGAATACGCGGCTTCATGCTCTCCACGCCCTTACGCTTGCTTTCAAAGTATATGCTTATCATACTTTCGTTGCCCAACGGGTGCGGCTGCACAATATAAACCCGGTCGGCTTTAAGGTCGTGCAGGATTTCCCACAACTCACCGTAAACTACCGCCGAATTGTCCGCGCGTCGCTTCCTCCGCTTCTCGTTCTCTGTCCGCATCTGCTCTACCTTCAAGTCCGTTATTTTGTTCTTGGTGTATTGGTTGTATGCGAACCATGCCGCGATGATCGTGCCAATCGCGCTAATTATTGCTGGTAAATACTCCATGCCTTACTCTGTTTGGTTATACCCTGCGGTCTGCAAGTCCGCGCGTACCATCGTCTTAATGGCAATCACACGGCTAAGATGGTCTTTGTACTCCGTTACTGCCTTCGCCTTGCGTGCGCTGTCGGTTTCCAGCCCCAACTGCGCGGCGTAGTAGTCGTTGATGAGTGAGAACTCCTCGTTTTCGTCCACCTCGTTACGGATGACTGCTCGCGTAAGGTTTTCGTAGGTCGGCTTCTCCCACACTTGCACCGTATCGAAGTTGTAAACGGTCTTTTCGCCTACCTCCTCGTCTGCTACCTTCTCTTCCACAATATTATAGTTATAGTGGAATGACCCGTTACCCAAATCTTGGATAATGTCGGGTCTAACGTTTGAACTTGATTTCATACGGTTTAATCTTTGAATTTAACTTGTTAATAAAATACTCGCTATCGCTGTGTTTTGCCCATCCCCACCATGACGCGATGCGCTGCTTGAACTCCTCGTTAGTTAGCGGCTTCTTCCTTTTCCTCAACTTGGCTACCTTCCGGCAAAGGTTTTGCTTAATACGCTTTCTTAGCCGTGTTTCGTTGTGGTAGAACACAAAGCCTAAGAAGTCTATACCGCGCCCGTGCCTGTCCTTGTGGTCTTTCGCTACCGGGAAAATCTGCTTATTGTCCTTTACATGCAGCTTCAAGCCCGTAAGGTAGGTTTCAAACTCGGCAAGCAATTCGCGTAAATACTTCTTGCTGCTGTGCAATACTACAATATCGTCGGCGTATCGGAAGTAATACTTTACCCGTCTAACCTCCTTTACCCAATGGTCGAAGTAAGTTAATACGAGGTTTGCTAAGTATTGGCTTAGGTAGTTGCCAATCGGCAAGCCCTCCGCGCTGTCTATTATCTCGTCAAGAAGTTTAAGCAGCCGTGTGTCCTTAATCTTCCGGCGAACAATAGCCTTTAATACGTCGTGGTCTATTGAAGGGTAAAACTTGCGTATGTCTATCTTCAGACAATACGCACAGCCGGGCTTATCCCGGTCTATCGCCTTTCGTACCTTATCCGCTGCCGCCTGTATTCCTCGCCCTTTTTGCAGCTATAAGTGTCTGCCGTGAATACTGACACCCATACAGGCTCCAAAATGTTCATTATCGCGTGGTGTACGATGCGGTCGGGAAAGTATGGAAGGCGGTAAATAATACGTTCCTTTGGTTCGTATATCGTGAAAACACTATATTCCGAAGTCTTGTAAGTTCCGGCTTTCAATGCTTCGTGCAAAGCCAAAAGGTCGGCTTCGGCGTGCTTGTCGTGTACCCTCACGCCGTAAGAATGGTTTTTGCCCTTACGGGCGCGTTCGTCCGCAAGTCGCAAATTATCCATGCTTATTATCTTGTCGTATAGGTTGCCTAACCTTTTCATAGTTGTTGCTTTGCTGATTAAGTGGGGTTCTTCGGTTGCCCTACCAAATCCCGTTAATATTTACTGTTTTTCGCCTTTTTGTCGGCGTGGTCTTTGTCCTTGTATTTGTTTTGCTAAATGTTATCAGTATAGCTGAGAGCCGATGTTCGCATTCGTATTCGTAGCCGTGTTATTCGTATTCGCGTACGAAAGCCCGGCATTCGCGCTGTTATTCGCGTTACCACCGAACAGGACACCCAAAGGACAAACAACCGTTATGTTTTTATTCAAAGTAGTAGCGCGTGCCGCTTGCCCTCATGGTTACTCTGCGCGGAAATGCGTTGCGCTTCTTAATCTCTTTAAGAACGTACTTTATTTCCGTTGAATTGGTAAAGAACTTTTCGGCATCCGCGTCCTTGTCGTCGCGGTTGCGCTTAATCTTTACTAAAAAGCGTTCCGCGCCGAACTTGGTTTTTACTCCTTCGATATAGTCGCAAACCCAAAACGTAAGGTTTATTAGTTTCTGCTGTGTTGTTTCCCGGCAGTTGAAGTGCTTGTTTCCTTCGTCCTGCGGTATTGCCAAAAAGGAGAGGCTTCCGTCGTCCTCCTGCTGGCTTGGTTTATTGTTGCTGTTTTCGTTCATAGCTGAATGTATTTTTATTGAACCCAACCGCCGAATATGGAGCGCGGCGGTTGGGTCGTGTTTAACGTTATCGTTGCGTGTTAGGCTTCGGGAATAAAGCAAAGCCGAGAGCCGACGTTCGCATACGTAGTCGCAGCCGTGTAAGCCGTATGCGCGCACGAAAGCCCGGCATTCGCGCCGTTAGACGCGCGCCCACCGAACAGGACACCGCGCATAGCTGTCCCGGACGCTGGTATATTGGTATAGTAATAGTCGCAGTAGTAGGTTGCGGAATTGCCGCCTACCTCTGTCGGCATGTTCTCGCCGTACTCACCTATCATCATGCGCTTAACGTAACCTTCCTTACGCGGTAATAGTCCGCGTTGCTGGTAGTCGTTATAGTTGGTATCTTGGAACTTTGCCGGGTCGTCGCAAACGTAGAACTTTGCCAGCCCTCCGTCCGTTTCGCTCTGTATCTCACACTTGCAGCCGTCCGTCCATGACCAAATATGCCCGAACGGGTTTTCTATTCCTCGGTATGAAGGTACGTTAAACGTCTTGCTAATCTTGTCGCCGTTGCTTACGGTGTGTTCTACTACTCCCGTGCGGTTGCCCAACGAATTAGTTACGCCACATGGAATAATTGGGTAATAGCCGTTATAGGTGTTCCAATCGCCGTTCCATGTAGTAACGCCGTCGCCGAGTCCTCCCTGCTTGTACCCCTCGCTTGTAGGCTCTGCGTTAAATGCCTTTTGGCTGTTAAGGTTGGCGTACTCAATGACGTAAAGCCAATATGTTGCAAGCTGCGCGGCGTAAAGGTCGCAGTTCCACCCTGCGCCGTTAAGCCCTGCCGTTCCTCTGTTTCGTGCGTACTTGCGGAAGTTGGTTAATGAAATCTGCGTAGCCGGAAGCCCGAGGAAGGTTCTATACGTTCCATCGTATGCGGCGTTATTGTTTCCACCCCGGAAGGCTGCGGTAGTGTTTACCACGCTTGCAAGTTTTGGCGTAGCCGATGCCGTGCGGTCTACCGTGGCTTCGTATGCGCTGCGGTACATCTTCGGTACGACATGGAAGCCCGGAAGGGGGTACAGCGAAATAAGTGCGGTTACGGTCTGCCCGTCGAACTCGAATTTACGGTAGTGCTTGGGTATCTCCACCATGACCATGCCGGAAGCTCCCGTAAGGTCGGCGGCTGCTCCCGTATCCGTCTTTGTGCTGTCTGTCGGGTGCAAGTATGCCGTTATCTTGCCTTCGTCGTTAAGCAAGCAGCGGCGCATCAATGACTGAACGGGTAACGAAACGTGCAGTTCGGGTCTGCCCACTCTGACGAGTGCCGGGTCTGCTACGTTTAAGTCAATCTTCACGCCATAATAGTAGTCGTAAGGAAATGTAGGCTTCGTGTTGCCTATGCCTATGAATATGCCCATAATAGTATGTTTTAATAGCCCCAAACAAGGGCGTTAGTTAAACTTGTGGCTTTTACCTCGCGTATAATTTCGGGATTCCAGCCTGTTTCAAATCGCGTGCTTATAAACTCGCCTTCGGGCATTCCCCAAAGGTTCACTTCAAGCGTTACCGCCGTTTCTCCGTCGTTCTTCAAGCAAAACGGGGTATCTTTGCGGAAGCTTCCGCCGGAAAAGTCCACCTTCCCGGCTACTGATATTTGTGCGCTCACTTGGTCGCCGTTTCTGTTCTGCATAATCTGTCATTTTTAATAATTGACTTTGCAAAGGTATAAACCTTTCGTGTTATTTTGATACGCTGCGAAATGTTGGCGAAGTGTTTGTACGCGAAGCCGTGAATTTTCGCGTACAAATCTACTTCTTGCCTTAGAAATCTACTTTTCCCCTTTGCTCTTTCGTAAAATCTGTTATTCGCGTATGTTGAGCAAGTATGCGTAATATTCGCTGCTGCCGTCCCACACTAACATAAATTCGCGTATGTCGCCCTTTGCCATGTTCCATTTACCCGTTTCGTTACCTCCGTTGTTGTTTAGGCGGTATGGGTATTGGTTGGTATTCATCGGATAGGTCGTTTGTCCTGCCGCGTTCTTGCCCGTAACAAATGTATTGCGCCCCGTAACGTACCCGGTTTGCGTACTGCTTCTGTCGCAAATGATAACTATCCTTACCGCAAATGGCGTTCCGCTGCTGGATATTCCTAATTCTTCGCAAACGTTGTCGCGCGTCGGTAGTCCTATACCGCTATTGCTGTAAATGAACTTTGCCATAATCTTGAATATCGTAGGCTTCGTAAGGTCGCCCGGTACAAGGCAAGTATTAACGGAAGGCGTTACTTTAGCTATTCCGTAATCTACCGCGTAACTTTCGCTTACTACTGCACCATGTGCCGCTAAAGCTATGTTTACCAAACCGCCCGACACGAATACGGAAATACCATAATTCGTGCTGTATGGCTGGCTTACCTTGTTTTCAAAGTAGCCTACACCAATAAGCCCCGAAGTGGAAGGAAACACACTATCACAACTTAATGATACGCGGCGGTCGCTGTTGGCAAGATTTATAAAATCGTTGTATATAGACAAACCGCCGCCGCGTTCGCCGCTCTCTGTTGCTGCGCCTATGTGTCCGTATGCGATGTTAAAACCGCCAATACTTCCCGTATTTGCGTTAATTTCGCCTGTTATCTTTCCCTTGGATGCAACAAAGCTACCATCTTGAAGTACCCGGAAGGGCGCGGTAAATCGGTTTTCCTTGCTTGCTCCTGCCCAAATCCTAACCTTGCGTTCTTCGCTGGTGTTGGCTGCTTCCGTTTCTCCGCCCGTAATGCCAGCTACAATACTTTGCGAATTGCCGTTAGCAAGCTGCACCGTTCCAGCTGTTACGATGCCGCCATCTATTGTGGTCTGTGTATTGTCGTAATAGGTTGCTATTACCCAATCGTTAGCCACAAAAGAACCCGTAGCCCTTGCTGTTGCGCATCGCTTTAGCTGTCCGTTCGTGCTGTCGCCCGTGAGCCAAAGGTCGCCTATATCGTAAGGAGGGTAAGGCTGACTTACGAAAACTTGGCGTTTCCCGTCTGCTGTGTCCTGTGCTTTGCTGGCTGCGTCGTATGCGTCTAACGCGGTTTTATCTTCTATCTTGCTCCACGAATAAACTATTCTCGCAAATGAAGAACCGGAAATTTGTACTTTGTTTTTCGTATACCGCTTTAGTTCTTTCGTTAGGGTGTTGTACCACATATCGCCGACGTGTTTAGCCTTGTCTGTGGCTGTCCAATTACTTGCAGGGTCGGTAGTCTGAAACCAACTTTCTATTTTACCGTCTATTTGGTTGGTTAGGTCGCTTACCGCGTTCGCGAAGTTGTTGTTTATAAAGTTGGTCAGCTCGCTGTTGTCGGTGTATTTGCTTGCCTTTTCCCAATCAGAGGAACTATACGAACCTTCAAGCCTTTCGGTTTTGCATCGTAGAATGTCGCCCGTAGAACCTTGTACCCACAAGTCGCCGACGTAGTACGGCGTTGTCGGCGTGGCTACGAATATCTGCGCTTTCTTGTTGGCTGTCGCTAAAGCGTCTTTTGCAAGTGCCAACGCTTGGGATAGCTCGGTATCTTGCAGTTCTTGCCAGCAGTAACTCGTCTTGGGTCGCGCTCCTGTTCCTGCCGCCCATTTCTTCTTGACGTATCTCCACACCTTGCCCGTATCGGTGTTATAGAACAAGTCGCCTAAATGCTTTTCTTTTTCCTCGGTCGTAGTCCATTCGCTGTTCGGCTCTGCTGCTTCTGCTGTCGGGTTATCGTAAAGCGGTGAAGGGTTGTTAGTGTAAAACCATTGTTCTATTACTCCGTCTATCTGCTCTTGTATGCCGTTAAGGATACCGGGCAGCGTGTTGTTAATGTAGTCCTTTACTTCGTTGGTCTTGTCATCAACGTCCGAAACGTTCTTTATTGTTCCGTCGCTGCCGACGAAATGAATAACGCCGCCTATCTCGTCATTATCCAGATCAAAGTAACACTTACCGCCGCCGTTGCTTTCGATGCGTCCCGTTCTGACAAAACGCCCGTTAATGGTAGAACTTCCGTAAGTAAGGCTAACAATTCTTCCGGGTCTGCCTCCGTCTGCGTCTGTTACGACTGAATTAAGCACACCTATAAGGAAATTATAATAGCCTACTTCGCTACAAACTGCCTTTGACGTTGTGGAAAGCGTTATAACGCCGCTTGCTTCCGTTGTGGAGCATCGGGCGTAGATGTAGTATGCCGTATTCGTGTCAAGTTCGGCAAACGTCGCGCCGTCCAAAAGCCAATACTTCACGCCTTCGGGGTCTATGGCGTAGTGTGCCAATCGTCCGGGCGAAACGTAAAGCGTATTTGCGTCGCCGTTGTAGTTCGGTTGGAAGGTAACGTTTAACAGCGTGAACTGTGTACTTTTCGCGCCTACGCTCAACATCTGCGTATCAATGGAAAGCGGTTTTATCTTCTCGCTGTAATAGTCGCCTTCGGGGTCGAATACCATGCATAGAAGTTCTTGAGTTGCCCTCCACTTTCTGCGAGCCTTGGTCGGGTCTGCCAACTTGTTTATAGCAATCGTTTCGTTAATCTCCTGCAAGTTGTTTATAACCTTTACCGTCGTACTCTTGGTTACGGTGTCGCTTAGTGTGATGTCGTAGCTGTGGCGTTTCAAGAGGTCGCGGTCTATCTGCGTTATCCTTACGGCTTTGCTTACGCCTATTTGCTCGTCCTCTATCTTTACGAAGTCGCCAACGTGTAAAACCTCCGTTGCCGTGTCCTTGCCCCAAAGCTGCGTAAAGAAACCTTCAGTAAGCGATAGTTTGTAGCTTACTTGCGGCTGGCTGACGGTCGGGAGGTATTTCGTTGCTTCCTCGGCTAACTCCTTTTCGGCTTTTGTCCTGTACTCGTCGGGGAGGTTTATGTCGAAGATGCTATACTTGTCGCCCTTCTGAATTTGGAAAGCTGCCGTTTCCTCTGACGGGAAAACCATGCCGTTATCGTCCGTGAACTTGTTTATTACGAATGTGTGCGTAGCATGGTCGTAGGTGTGCAAATCAAATTCGTACCCGGCAAGTTGTCCGCTTTCAAACTTAATCTTAGCGTTTGTCCCTGCTATTAGGTACTTTGTACTTTTGCCGTCCTTATCCTTCGCGTTAAGGTCGAACATCGTTTCATCCACGAATGTAATAACGTCCTTACCCAAAGCCGTAACCGTGCCTACACGCTGGGGTTTTATGTCTGAATAGTTCTTTTCGCCCTCCTTCACTCCGTAAATACCGATAGATTCCTTATCTTCAAGAAATGAAGAAAGGCGCGTAGTTCCCGGAAGGCACAGCTTTGTATGTCCGTAATTGCTTCCTAAGTTCTCCGTACCTCCGTAAACGTAAAGGCGGTTTGTTATCCCAGCGTTGTTCACGTTCTTGCGTGCAAGCTGGTACAACCCCTTACCGCGCCCAAATCGAAGCGTAAAGGCGTGGGTTATGCCTACTTGCTTCCTTACGTTGAGCGTGTGGTGCTTCCCGTCTGTGGTAATCTCAAATTCTACGCCGTAGTCGCTGCAAAGTTCCTGCAACACTTGGAGGGCGTTTTTCTCGCTGTTTGTGATATTCTTGTAGTCCGTATCTTTCGGGAACTCGCCTAACGCCCATTTGTTCGGGTAAATGCGGTTTATGTTCCAAACCAATACGGCTAAATGCCCTTTAAGGTCTGCGTAGAATGTTTCGCCGTATGCGTTTTCGGGCAGATGGTAATGAACATCAATTAAATCGTACTGCAAACCCTCCAGCCGTAACTCGTAGGAATAGCGGCGTTCGCCGTTCTTTGTCGGTTCGGGCAGTTGGTTAAGTTTGTAGGGCTTGCCGTAAATGCGTGCCGTGTCGCCTATACGCAAATCCAAAGGCACGGCGGACGAAACGGTAATACTTATAACGTCGTCAGAAAGTAAGGCGGTTTTCTGTGTCGCCTTACTCACTACGCTAACGTTCTTCTTGCTTATCAGCGGTATTGCCGTCCCGTCCGGGTGGTAAATTATAATTTGTTCCATACTACGATGCCGTTAGTGGAAAATTCGGTTATCTCCTCAATTACACCGCCGACAATGGCGTAATAGATGCCGTTGTCTGCGTAGGTGTGCTTTATCGCGTTGTCGCCCGTGCAGTCGCCGTAAACGTCCGCCGTTACCTCTCCGTCGCCCCAATAGATAGTAATCATCTTGTCGCTCTTTAGCTCTATCTTTAGTTCGCTGGTGGCGTAGTTCATGCGCTGGTGGCGTATCACTCGCTTAACGGGGTCGGGTTCTTTTAGCTTCAACGAAAAAGTACCTATCATCTTATCGTCGTGCCAACGTTTGGAAGGTGCTACGCCATCTTCGCAGTAAACCTCGTAAACAAGTGGCTTAGTAGGGTGTATCGAAATCATAAGGCGTTGCGTTCCGTCCTGTCTAAGAATGTCGTACACGCGGTTTACTCGCTCCGTGAAGTCCATCTTACCCTTTGCGCGAAGCCAACAGTTAAGCGTTATTTCGCGTGCTTGGTAGCGTTTTTCGCTAAGGTCTATTACCTCGCCATGGTAGTCAGCCCAATCTACGGAGGTAGGTGTCTTTAGCTTTGGAAGGTCTAACACTCCCGTAGAACTTTCTACATGTAAATCAAGGTCGTTAAAGCTAACGCCGCCTAAGAAGTATTCAAGCTGCGAAATGTTGTTAAGTTCTTCCGCTATCTCGGCTTCACTTAGCGCAACATCGTAGATTTTCAGCTCGTCCAAATCGCCGTAGCCGTTTTCTGTGCCGTAAATGTCTTGCACTAAAGCTACTCCCGTTAAGGTGGTCGGCAGGATGAAACTGTCTATTAGCTGCGTGTCTAAATAGATGCTTACCGCGTTGCCCTGCTTTCTGACCGCGTAGTAACCCCAGCTATCGGGTTCTATGTCTATCCAGCTTTCGCTGTAGCCCTCCACTTGGTCGGTATTGCAAAACAAACCTACACGCCTTGCCGTGCATCCGTCCTCGTACTTCCCGGCTTTAATCCACGCTATAATAGTGAAGTTGCCCGAAAGCCGTACTACGTCGTTGTCTATGTCGGCGTGTCCGTTTCCGTCAAAATGGATGCAGTTGCCCTGCTTGCCCGTTACAAAAGTACAATCAGTAACCGTTGCGTCGTGACGGTTCTGCGCGTAGTCGTATGCCACTTGCGAGCCGCTGGCTTCGTCAAACGGAAGGTTAAGTATAACGTTATTCTCTGTTGCCATAATTATTCGCTTTTATCAATGACTTTAATAGTAGCTTTGTCGGTCGCGTCCTTGGTTATTGTTCCGCCGTGAAGGAACACACTAACGCGAGCCGCTCCGCTTGCTTTTATCGTTACTTGCGCCCTGTCTGCTACCTCAATGCAGACTACCGCGTTATCGGTTGCCGTTACCTCCAGCCGTGTGTTCTCACGCGCCCAAATCTGCGCAACGTCGAAGCCGCTATAAGCTGCCTTGCCCTCTGACGTGCCGAAGCCTATAACGTACTTACCGCTTTTTACGCTGATGTGGTCGCTCATGAAGATGCCGAAGTGCTGGCGCAGCCCGGCAAACTCCGCGCGAAGCTGCGCGGATGGATAGTCGTTTTCTACGCAAAAGTCCAAACCTTTAACGAATAGCGTTAGCAAACGTTCCTTAGAAGGCGCGTTTAGGATGAACTCGTACCACTCGCGGCAAATGCCCTTTTCCTTGGCTTCTGCCGCTAACCTTTTCTTTAGTTCCTTTAGCTCCATGCCTTTAGTCTGTTATACCTTGTGAACGTAGCCCGTTATCGTCGCTGGCTGCTGTCGTAAGGTGGTTTATAATACTTTGTACACGGTCGGCTATTACGCCTATACCTCTATCCATGTTTGCGAGGTGCATAAGCTGCTCCCGTATTAGTAGAATACTTGTTACTTGGTTCTGCCGTACCGCGTTCGTCTGTCCTGCCAATAGGTCTATACTTTCTTGGCTCGCGCTGGAAATCGCGCCGCTTAGTGTGGAAGGGTCGGTATTATCCAAATCCGTAAACAAGTCTTTGTACATATCCATCGCGGCTGCGAAGTTTGCCCCGGCTTCCTTAATGGCGTTCTTAAACCGTGCTTGCTCGGCTTCTGTTAGTCCGTCGAAAGTGCCGTTTCCTTCCTCGTCGAAGCCCATATCTTTTTGAAGCTGTTTTATTGCGTTCTGTAATGGCTTCTCTAAGAACTGCAATTTTAGCGCGTTCTTGACCGCGTTTTTAAGCACGTCGTTAGCGACATCGCCGAAAGCCTTTGCCGCGTCCTCGCCGCCCTCAAACGCTTCTACAAGTGCGTCGGCTAAGTTGTTGGCGAGGTCGCCAGCGGTCGTCTGCGTAATGCTCTGCGTTATATCGTCTATTATATCTTCAATTTGCCGCCCAACTTCCCGGTATTGCTCTTCCCATTCGGCTATGCGGTTTTTGTCGCTTTTCTTCTTGCCCTTCTCGTCTGATATCATGCCTTGTATCTCGTTTTGCTGGGCGCGAAGGTTTTGTATTACCGCGCTTTGGTTTTGATAGACGGTTTCGCCTAACGCCTTATCTACGGCGTGTTCCAACTCGTTGTTAGCGTAGCCTAACTTCTTTACCGCTTCTTGGTGTCGCTTGATTGACTTCTCGGCTTTGCGGTCGCGGAAGTTGAAAAGGTCGAAGGCTGACGAAAGCAAACCTATTGAACCTTGAATAACGCCTAACGGGTTGCCCGTGGCGATGCCGCTTGCAAGTTGGCTTGCTCCGTCCATCATGCCGCCAATGTCGCCTAATATGGCTTCCGTTTCCTCGTCCATCGAAATGCCCATCTTCTTAATGCCGCCTATGACACTATCAAAGCACCCCGATACGAAGTCTATACTACTGCCTATACTCTTGAAGGCATCCTTAAAACCTTGGCTTACGCTCTTGGTTTGCCCGGTTTCCTTATCTAACGCGGCTTGAAGTACGTTTAGCTGCTCTTCGCCCTCTGTGGTTATCTTTAGTTCTACCTTCTGCTTGTTAAGTTCGGCTATCTTGCGGCGCAGGAAGTCTATGTAGGTCGAGCCTTGGCTAAGAAGGTCGGCGTATGCGTCCTTTGCTGAACCTGCTAATATCTCGTCAGAACTGTTTACCGCGTCAGTATAGTCTTGGTATTGCTTCTTCTTTTCCTGCAAACTCTTTACAAACGGGTCATCGCTCTCTAACAACTTTTCGGCTTTCATCGCTGTGCGAAGTTCCGAAAGGCTGTTTTTCAAAGACAGGAAGGGGTTACGCTTTTCCAACTCGTTACGCGCGTTCATAAGTTGGTCGTTAATCGCCTTTAGGTCTGTCGGGTTGAACTGTGCGGAAAGGTTTACTTTCTTGTTGTTTATGTCCTCCAACAGCTTTTTTATCGTGGAACTACTTAGGCGCGAAATATCGCTAAACAACTGATTCCAACTTTCGGTAGCCATAAGGCGTGAAGCTGCAAGTTTGCTTAGTTCCTCCTGCTCCTTGGCGTTTATCTGTGAAATCATGGCTAAGTTGCCTTGTTTCTCGGCTTCCGCGCGTTGCTGGCTGTACTTCTCTTGTATTGCGGTCTGCTTCTGCTGGTAGCTTTGGTATTCCTCTAAAAGTTTGTCGTACTGCTCGCTTCCGCTGCGCTTGGCGTATTCTTGGCGTTTCTTCTCCAAAGCTGCTAACGCGGCTTCGGCTACCTTCCGTTCTTCCTCGGTGGATGCTTCGGCTGCTTGCTTTGTCAAAAGTTCGCGGTTACGGGCGTAGCTCTCTTCAAAGTCTAACTTTTCTTGGAGGTAGCCTGCGTATTCCTTCAGAAGTTCGGCGGTTTCCTTCTTCGCCTGTTCCTTGGTGTCCGTTTCCTTGGTGTCTAAACGTTCCTTCTTGGCGTTGTCTACGTCTGAGTTGTCGTTCTTCAATTCCTCGCGCTTCTTGGCTATTACTGCCAACTGTTCGCCTACGGTCTTGCACTGCTCCAGCTCCTTGTTTAGCTGCGCGTCGAAGTCTGAAAGTACGGCTTCTTTCGTGGCTTCCGCTATTTCGTTGTTAAGCGTTGATAGGTTCTTCAAGTCGGTAGCGGTTTTCTTCGCCTTTGCATCGATGCTGTCGCGCTGTTTCTTCAAATAGTCTAAGTAGCTTGTACCGCCTTTAAGAAGGGCAGCAAACTCGGTCGGAGCTGCATCCCTTACGGTCTTATCCTCACTTGTTACCCATTTGAGGTACTTGGCGTAAAGCTCCTTTCGCGTCTTTAGCTCCTCCGCGTATGGGTCTTTTGTACTCTTGCTTCCACTGCCGCCGCTCTTACCTCCTTTGCTGCTTGACTTGTAACTAAGGCGTTCTACTTCGGCTTCCTGCTTGGCTATCTTCTTTGCCAAACTATTGCGTTCGGCATCTGTTCCTGCCTTCTTGTATAGGTCGCGAAGGCGGCTAAGTTCCTTTTCTGCGGCTTCCACGCTCCCGGCTACAACTTGCCCGGCTTGCATGCCTATCTTTTTCAAATAGGCTTGTTCTTCTTGGGTAAACTTTATTTGCTGCTGGATTAGCGCGTTGGCGTTCTTCTGCATCTCGGCTAATTCCTGCTTTGCCTTTTTCTTGGCGGTATTCTCGCCCTCAACCCAGTAGCCCGTGCCAAAGCTGGAAGTTTGAACGTAGGTACTTGTTTTATCCGGCATCGCGTCTATCTCGGCTTGCTTCTTCAAAATGGCTTCGTACTTCTCGCTTGCTAAGTTCTGCGCCGCTAACGCCTTGGCTTTAGCAATACACGCCGCCGTAAAATTGGCTGTATTCCTTATAAGTAAATCTTCCGCTTGCTTGGCATTCGTAACGTTAAAGCCTAATTCGGTAAACTTGTCGGCGTTGTCCTGCACCCATTTTTCTTTGTCCTTCATAGACCCAGTAAGGCTTAACCACTCGCTTTGTAGTTCCTTGTAGGCAAATACAGGCTTTACTGCTGCTTCTGCTACCTTTTTGTTGAACTCGTCGGCTTGCTTCTTCGCTTCGGCTTGCTTGCTGGTGTAATGCTCAATGATGGCAATAACCGCCGTAATCGCGGCTGCAAGTCCCAAAGTTAAAGTAGACATCAATACGGTAGCCATAGCGTTGGAAACGCCCAAAGCCGCAGCAAGCCGTGCGTTTGCTGCGGTAAGCATGTCCTTTGCCTTGGCTACTAATACAAGCTGGAAGGCACTATTTTTGTTAAGCTGCGTATAGGCTGTTTGCAAAGCCATCGTTATACTCATTAGGCTCTGCACCTTTACCATGATGCGCTGTAAGTTCTCGTTTTCCCCTGCAAAAAGTCCCATGGCTCCCGTTACGGCTTGGTAGCCGCTGGTCATAAGTGTCAAGCCACTAATAACCCCGGCAAACATCTTGTTAGGGTTTGCCAATACGGTAGCTTGCTTGTTTGCCGACTTCATGGCGGCTGTAAGGCGTGCTACTTCCTGCTGCTGTTTGGCGTACTCCTCCGTTCCGCGTTGCCCTGCTGCCGCCATCTGCATAAGTTCTTCCTTTGCCTTGCGTAGCTGGGTACGGATGGATTCGTACTTGTTGTTCATGTTGTCTAAAGCCGCCTTGCGCTCGTTTAGGGCTTGTTCCTCTTGCAGTAGTGCGTCCGCTTGTTGCCCTGCTTCGTTTATAATCTGCTGGCGTACTTTGATTTCTTTCTCCAACTCGCGGCGGCGGTTCTGAATGTTGATAAATTCCTTTTCCGCTCCGGGTGTCATATAGGCTGTGTTTAGTGCCTTACCCAATTCGTTGTACTGCGCTTTAAGTTTCCTTATCGCCGCGTTGTTTGTGTCTACAATGGTGTCTATTTGTCTAAAGCCCTTGTCTATCGCCGCTTTCGCCGCTTCAAAGACTTTTTCTATATCCTTGCCGCCCTTCACTGCTTCCGTGCTGAACGTTTGGATAGCCTTCTTACTCTCGCTTAGTACTTGCAAAAGTTGTTTGTTTGTTCCCGAAATCTCGAAGGACAAACCGCCGCCTTGTATGTTCATCGGTTGAAACTGTTTATAATTTTCATTACCTCGTCCGCGTTGTCGTCAGTAAGCACTATTTCGGTATCTTCCTTTTTCGTGTCCTCGTCCTCAACTCCGGGCGCGTCTATTAGCATCCTTTGCACCGTCCCCCACGGTATGCCGTGCAGGAGGTAGTCCAACGTCCAGCCGAAGTGCGAACACACCGAGCCCCGTCTGCCGTGCGGACTTCTTAGCCCTGTTCCTCTATAAGATTTGTTATCGGGTCGCTTGTGCGTGCTGCGCTCATCAATCTTATAGAGTTTATAAAATCCCCCAAGTTGCTTACGTTTGTTATCAATATGGCAAGCGTAAGAAGTTGCGAAGGGGTTACGCTGTGACTGAATAGCGAAGTAAGCCGGGCTAAACGCTTTTCATTGGGCTTGCGTACAAAGTAGCCGCCTTTGTTGGTCACGTCGTAGTAATCTTCACCTAAAACGGCGGTAGCTACCACTTTGGCGAGTTTCTTGGCTTCCTTGTTTGCCAACTGCTTCGCGGTCGCTAAATAGTCATCGTCGTTTAGCTTGGTTTCGTCTATGGTCATTTCAAGCCAAAGCAAACTAAGGCGGTCAAGCGTGGATAGGGTCGGTTCTGCTATTCGGTAAACCTTCTTTTCCTTCACTTGCTCACGCTTTCGGAAAAAGCCCCAAAAGCCAGGCTTCCGTCTGCGGTAGGTTACTTCAATGTCGAAAGTAACGCCTTCGTTTATCATCTGCCTTAACTCGCCTTGCTCGCGTGTAAGGTTGTCTAACTTTTCGTTCTCCATGCTGCTTTAATCGAAGAAAGCCCCGAAAACAATGTAACGGGGCTTTCGGTTGATAATCGGTTTGTCTGTCGCTGGGTTAGGATTTTACTTCTTTGCTGGTTTCTACCATTGCTTGCAAGTTGGCTTTGTCTTGGTCTGAAACCTTGCTTACATACAACTTTTTCAAGCCCGATGTAGTAGGTTTCATAACTGTTGCCGTTACTTCAATGAGAAGTAAGCCTTTCTTTGAAAACTCGCCGTTAAACTTGGCTTTAAGTTTGGCGCGTGGAACTTGGAACTTTAAGCCTTTCTTAGGAAGAATGATAAGCGATTCTTCTACCTGTGCTTCTGCGTCGGGGTATGCCCATACGTCGGTTGCTACCTCGCCGCCGAAAAGTCGTTTAAGACATTCCAGCGTGGGGTTCATAACGGAAAAAGAAAACGTAATCTTTCCTGCTTTAGAAATTTCTTCTATTGCGTCGTCTTCCTCCTCTGCGTAGAACTCGGTACTTTCTCCGTCCTCCTGCGCCATCTTCGCGGTGTCCTCGTAGGTTAAACCGAATTTTGTGTACCCGGTTTGCGTGAAGTCGGCTTTTGCTGGTTCGCCGGACTTGCCTAAAATCGCGGCTAAACCTAATGTTACGATATTCATGTTATTTCTGTTTTAATGAATGTTCCAACTTATCCGTATGTTACGGTAGTGCTGGTTTACTTGTTGCTCTTGTAATACGATGTCGCTCTCGATCCAAAATTCAAGGTCGGCTATATTCTGCATGTCTAAGTAGCTTACAAGTGCGTCCCCAATCTCGCGCAGCCGTTCCCGGTTTGCCTTCCGCTGTTCCTTTCCGCGTATCTTTACCTTTAGGTCGGATGCGTAGATGTTTACGTTGGAAGTTCCCGTTTGTGGCTTGTCGTGTGTTACGGTTATGGTGTTTATTACTATATCCTCAGTTTCGCTGTCATCGGGGCGTTCGCCCTGCGTGCAAACGATGCCGGAAATATTCACTACTCCCGTACTCACGGCTTCCGCTACAATCTTGTACAGAATATCGTCCGTATCTATGGAACTGCAATTTTTCACTACTCAAATGCTTTCTTTACGTTAGTAACTAAATCGGCTAATTCTTTGGCGATGTTCTTCTCTGCTTGTTTCTCGGCTGATGTAAGCACGTCGCGCCCTTTGCTCTCAACGTGAACCGCGTAGTTCATGCCAGCTACTACCACAAGCGCGTAGCCTTGCGTTTGCTGTCCGACTTGCTTGGCAAGTTCGTAGCCTACGTTAGAGCCGTTGTAAATGGCGTTCTTTGGCTGCTTGCGCTCGCCGTTTGGCGGTACGTTGTCAAACGTACTCATAGCGTGCTGTTTGCCGTCCACGAAAACAACGTAGCCAATAGACGAGCGAAGGTTGCCCGTTTGGTCTGTCCAGTCGTTCTCGTGTGGAAGGCGTGCCAACTTAACGGCTTCCTCTCCAACACGACAAAGGCTTTCTATTATCTGCTTGTCTATCTCCTTCAGAAGAAGGTTAAACACGTTGTCTATATCGCTTTTGAATTGTGCCGTTATACCCATAATCTTGAATGTAACCTACCTTTGTCGAACTTCAAGCACTCGCCCGAAATCCTAACCTTTCCCGTAATCTTAGCTTCTGTCATGCTCTCTTGGTCAAGCAACGCCGAAGGCTCTAACGGCTCATCCGCTATCGCTACTTCCGTCCCTTCGGGTATTCTCTCAACTCCTACGGGTATTTGGATAAGCGACGCGAACGTAACAAACTTTCCGCTTGCAGCCTGTATCTGCGTACCCTTACCGTTGGTTTCCTCACGGCATCGGCTGTGTAAAGTCCACGCGCCGCCGCTGGTGTGCCAGCTGCCGTTAGCGTCCTGCACGGCTTCGCCGCTGCTGGTGCGCTTGTATAGGTAGTGTGGGTATTGTCGGTTTACTACGTCCGTTACCATCTGTTGCTTCTGTTTCTGACCTTTGGCGTAGTCATGGGCGTAATGCCCAATTCGCTGCAAGTCTGATTATACCAAAACTTTATAGCTTCCCAATTCCACGAAACGGAATAACCGCCTTCGCTGACGTTGGCAAGTGGAATAATAGAGCCGAACTCCTTGCAAAGGGCGCGTTTTGCGGTTGTTGTATCTACTTCCGCGTCCGGGTCGGGTATCGCATCTTGCTGGTTGGCTAACATTAAATCCACGTCGCCGCCTTCAACTCCAAAGCGTGAAACGGTACGGGAAAACCATTCTTTGTATGTCATAAGCTAAAGGGTTAAACCCGGAAGGGCTTTTACTTGTGGGTTCAAGCCCTCCCAGTTGTGGTTAGTGATTCCATGTCGCGCTGTTGGTTGAAAGCAGCCACGAACGCGAAGAAGAAAGCCACGCAGGGAAAGCGTTAGCAATACCCATTGTTACCTCCTCTAACGGTTCTTCGTTGGCAAACTTCTTGATAAGCGTATGACCGTTCAAAGCCTTAATAGCGGCTGAGCCCTTTACGTTCATGTCCGCTGGCTTCTTCCAATAGGTCTGCCCCAAAACCTTGCTTTCGCTGAACATTACCACGTTTTCGGCGAATGGGTTGCCGCTGAATGGTCGGCTACCGTCGCCCAATTCGATAGTAATGTCTTGGTCTATTACGACAATCTGCAAACCGCGAAGGTAAGACAAACCGCGAAGGGCTGTGTTTACTTGCTCTACGCTTGGGGTCTGCTGGATGCCGAGCGCGTTGGCTGCGAACGAAGCGCAAATTTTCTGTACCTCCTCACACTCCGTAAAGGTTGCGAAGGTATCAAGCGACATAAAGGCAAACTTCAAGTTATGCCCCTTCTTCTTAGCTGCCTTAACGACAGCCTTAAAGTCCTTGGTAATCGGCTTCGCTGATGTGGAAGTCGCCCAATTTGCCGAACCCGTTGCGTAGCCTACCTTCTGGTCGGCTGGCAGCAAATAATCTACGTCGTATTCGCTAATTACGCTTACGTTGTTGGTGTTTGAAAGCGTAATCTTACCCAACGAGATAGACTGTAACGCCATCCACTCCAAACGGGCGGCTACGGCTGTCCAGCAAAAATTGGTATCTTCTGCCCATGCGTCCACCAAAGCGCGAAGGTCGGGGTTCTGCGAAGTCATGGCTACCATGATGTCGTAGTCGTTCAGTTCCTCGTCGTTCTTGGTGCGCTTTACGGCAATCTTGGGAATATCGCCCTGTATGCGCTGAATTGCTTCGCGCGTCTTGGTGTCAATGGTCGCGCCCCTTGCTACCAAATCGGCGGCAATCTTTAAGCCTACTTGCGTTTCCAACGCCTTCCACGTCAAAGTATAGGTTTCCTTCAATGGGAAAAGCGTAGGGTAGTAGTAGGGCTTCAAGTCGTATGTATTGATAACGGCTTGCATGTCGCGTTCGTTAAGTCCGCGCATTAAAGTTCCTATCATAACTTACTCACGTTAAATTAAGACAATACCGGGAAGCGCGGCTTTAATATCGTCGCTTACTGCCGGGATAACACTCTCTTTGAACTGACCAATAGTAACGGCTGTTACGAAATGGTTGTTAAGGGTTTCCACGTCGTAGCCGTCGCCCGTCATGGCTTTCGGCTTGTACTTGAAGGCTGCGCCGCTGGCTGCTTGTGCCTTGGCTTCTACAAGTGCGTCGCCTACCTTCACGGCTTCGCCGAGGGTAGTGCCTACGGTTATTGTGTCGTGGGTCGCTTCGCTGCTGTCAATGCCTGTAACGGCGTAAGCCTTGCCGCCTACTTTGACCATTACGAAATCGCCCTTTTTGAAGTGATGACCTTTTGCCACTTTGTAGGAAGTGGCGGCGTTGGTCGCTTCTTCTGTTACTCGCGCTGTCTTGACTGCGTGGAAAAGCCCGGCTTCGTCCTTACCTATAACCGTGCCTTCCTGCAACACTCCACCAGCTACGAGGTCTACGGAACAAACGGTTACACCGTTCGGAATGTCCGCCAAATTGTGTGTGCAAGCGTGTACTACGCGCTTGTCCTGCTTGCGGTCTATTCTTAAACCCATGTTTGTGGAATTTTTACGTTAGACATCTTTGCCCGTTAGGGTCTTGTTGTTACTCTCTGCACGCTCCTTAATGTAGTCTGCTACGCCGCTACTAATCCCGTCTTTGTTCACGGCTCCAAAGATGGGCTTTTCGTGTCCTTGCAGTCCGCTGTCGGCGTGTTCCTGCTGCAAAGCTGCGATGTCGCCTTGCACTTCTGTTAGGTAGCTGTTGAAATCGTCATCGTTGGCAAACGTGGTGTTAGCACGGTCGAAGTTGCGCAACATCATTTCACGCTGCCGCCCGTCTACCTTGGCTTCGTCCAACTTGGCTACAAATAGTTCACGTCGCGAAGTAGCCACCTTATCAGCGTTAAGCGTGGTAATGCTATCTTGCACGCCCTTTAGCTTGCTGTCAATAAGTTTGCTTATCGCGTCCAGCGTCACCGCTCCGCCTTCTGTCGGTTTGTTGGGGTCGGGCGCAGGATTTGGGGCGGGCGTGTTTTTCTCCTTGAAGTCGTACTTACGTCTAAGCCCTTCTTCGTAGGTATCGTTTGCCTTCTTAATCTCTGCGTCGGCTGTCCTCCGCCATTCCGTTACAAATCCGCTCACCTTGTCGGCGGTAAGTTTATCTACGACTTGGTTAGCTTCCTCTTCGTTTGCAACCTGTAAACCGATAGCGGCTGCCAACTGCTGCAAACCGTCTTTACGCACGCCTTGGAACTTAGCCACAAGTAGTGCTAAAATCTTTTCTTGTAATTCGTTCATAAACTATTGAAAACTAATTTTTCTTTGCAAAGGTAGCGTATTAAGGCGATACGATTAGCAAAAGTTTTCGGCAAACACTTCGCCAACACTTCGCCACTTTGCAAAAATACCCCTTAAAGCCGCTTTCTCGGTTAAGCCGTTTCCCTGCGTTCTAAGGCGTTATTTTTCTTTCTGTGTTCACTCTATCGGCTTGAATACAAAAACGCCGTGTAAGGGCTTGTTATGGTGTTGTACGGCTTTTGTCGTGTTATGGCTTGTGTCGTTCTTGTCTGTGGAAGTTTGTTTTTGCTCTCTATGGGCTTGCAAGCTGCCGCGTTCTGTCTGTTGCCCCTGCTTCTGCCATTTTCGTAAAGGCGCGGAAATGGTTTGTTCTTGCTATTTCTCCTTTTGCTCCCTCGCTCTCGCGTGTACGCGCGTGCGCGTTTCAACTACAACAACAATATAATAGATATAGATAATAGATATAGATATAAGGTTGTTTTAGCTTGTTTCAAGTTGTTTTAGGTTGTTTTTGCTTGTGTTTGTTTTCTTATTGTGTATCAATGAATTACAGCCTATTCTAAAAAACAACTATACAAAGCCGTGTAAATCGTGCTTTTTGCCAACTTCTACAAATCGCCCTTATTGGCTTCAAATGAAGGCAGAATTTGAAACAACTAAAAACAACCTAAACGCTAAAAATACGCTATCTTGTTTTAGGTTGTATGTAGGTTGTTTTAGCTTGTTTTAGGTTGAATTATGTTGTATGTAGGTTGTTTTAGGTTGTGTGTTGGTTGTCTCTTGTTTGTCTTAGGTTATGTGTCGGTTATATTCCGTTTATGTCCGCTTATCTATATAAATGAATATGGAAACATAACTTTTCGGGCTAAAATCTTGGTTTTTACGCTTTTTCTTTGCTCTGTGTCTGTTTTCCGCTTGCGTTCTGCAAATTATTTTGTAATTTTGTGGCGTTGTTCGGGGAGAAATCCGGGCAACATAAGGAAGCGTTAGGTTTTTTGTATTTGAAAATCGCCAAATTTCACAAATAACGAAAAATGAACCTTACGCGCGGAGTCGTATATCCATACTTGAATATAACGGCAAAGCGCGGCTATACGGTTTATTTTCGTTAGGCGTTTGGCGATGCCTCAAATACGTAAACCTATATAGTCCGCGCTTCTTTATGCGGTTAAGTGAAATACTTGCTTCGGGCGGTGGGTGCAAAATTACTAAATTCAGATGAAAAAATTACTTTTTCTTCTCCTTGCCTTACTTCCGCTCTTGGGAATGGCGCAACAAAAAGGTACAATAGAGTATCTTGACGCTAATCCGTGTTTCGGGGATATTATGTTAGGGGATTCAATTACTCACAATCTGCGAAAACTTGATTTATTGGGGGACAAGCCCGAAAAAGGCGGTTTCAGATGTAAGGTTAGCGAACTTGACCTAAAGAAGGACTGTTATAAAATGTGGGATGCTGTACCTTTTGCTATATTTGTAGACGTTGATAATTACCTTATAAAAAATATCCTTGTTTTCGTGAAGATAGGAAACACGGAAGAACTACAGGTTATTAAATGGCTTATGCGGAACTATGGGGACAGCAAAGAAAAAGAGCCGCTTAATTGGTTCGGTAAAAAGGCTTCGGTAATGGCTGGCTATTCTGATGACTTAAAAACTTTTTATGTCCATTTCTGTGACCTTACCCAACTAAAGAAATAGCTTTTGAGTAGTTCTTGCTATTGCTAAATACAAAAGCCGTCGCGTATCAATGTAACGCGGCGGCTTTGTCGTTCTGCGCTGGCTGCTGTATCAGCCAATCGGCGTAATAAGTCCAACGGTACAACCGAGGGCGGCGGCTATGCGGTAGAAGGTAGAAACCTTGGGTTCTATCTGTCCGCTTTCGATGCGCGTTATATAGGCGCGGTCTGTGCCTAACCTCCGCGCTAATTCTGCCTTGCTAATCTTTGCTTTCTTCCGTGCGTCCTCAATTATCGCGCCTGTATAGAAGGTATAGGCGCGTTCTTCCGCTTCGGCTCGCTCCGGCGTTCCTTCCTTGCCAAAGCGTTCATCTATCAAAGCGTCAATGTCGTAAATATCCTTTTTAATCTCTTTTGCTTGCATAATATTCATCTTTTAGTTTTAATGCCTTTTTAATCTCGTTAGCTGGTGTCTTTTGGGTTTTCTTTTGGAAGCCATTAAATAGTACTACAATCTTGTTACCGTCAAATACAAAGAATATGCGGTAGATGTTGCTGTTGTACTCTATCCGTACTTCAAAAAGACCGTCGCGTATCGCCTTTATAAACTTGGTCGGTAGGCGGTCTTGTGTGCGTAGCAGCATCAGAACGTATAATACCTTGTCTTGTGTCCCTTTGTCAAGTTCGGCAAAGAAGGTGTTAAAGTAGTCCTTATATGCTATAATTTTCCTGTTCATTGGTTTTGTACTTTTGTTGGTGCAAAGATAGTGAATGTTGTAATACTATACAACAAAATACCCGATTATTTTAGTCTAAATAGTTACGTTTGGGTACGTTTACACCATTTTTGCCGTTCTTGGCTGCGTCCGTGTGGTTATGTTTGGTTATGGTCGTACCGCTCGCGGCTCTAAAAAGATTTGCGTAAATGCTTGAAAATGGCTAACTTTGTGCAAACAATACAATTATATGGAGCGTGTACGACTGACAAAGGAAGAAAGGCGCGTGTTACGCTGGCTACAGCGTAATGACGGCAGCAAGCTAAAGCAAATAGAAAAACTTGCTTTCGCTCCTGCTGTGCGTTCGCTTGAACAAAAGGGCTTGGTTCGTGGCTTTTGGTCGGAGGAGGTCGGGCTTGTTGATGCCGCCCTCACTGAAAGCGGCGAAACTTATATTTTCTTTAATCCACGTTTGCAAAACCCTATAAATTGGAATAAGGTAGCAGCCATTGCTGCTTGTATATCTGCACTTGCTGCCGTTCTCGGTCTGCTGGTTGCTTGTTCTGTAATCTTCAAATAATACGCTATATGAATTACAAAGAATTGATAGGTAAAACGGTATTCGACTTTACCAAAGATGCCGCTATTATCGAAAGAATAACCAAAGTAAACCCTTCTGACAAAGAGAAGGTAGCAAAGTATAAAAAGGACTGCCACCCAATAGGGAAAGCGGAAGGTATAGAAGAATTGGCAGAAATTCTTAATAATAGGGAACTCTGTAAAGCTGCAAAGAAATTGCGCGATGAATTGTGGGCAGACTTTAATAGACGTGCAAGTGAAGCCAATAAAAAAGGTTTGATTATAGACTAAGAAGGAAGGGCAAGTTAAGCCCTTCCTTCTTATTTCCCCTTCGCTATAAATCCGTTTGACTTCAACCAATTTTCTAACGTGCCTTGCCCTGTGTCCTTACAATACTTTAGTATCTTGTTTAGCTCGGAAATCTTGACCTTGCTACCGTCTGCGCGTTTAATACCTCCATCTATAAGCCCTTGCCGTAATCCTGTCTGCTGGTCGCTGTATACCTCGTTGTATAGGTTCTTTCTGACTGTTGCTAAAACCTTATCGGCATCAAGTCCTAACCGTTGTATAACGAAATCGTAGTTATTGACCATGCGGTTATATCCCGTTGAGTCGCGATTCGTTATATATTGTGGGTGTGGCGTTTCCTTACAGCCTAAAGTCTTGTAGAACTCCGGCAAAGTCTTACGCGCTACAAACTCGTTGGCTAACTCCATATACTTACGTTGAGTGTCTGTAAGTACCATGTTGCCCCGTTTGTTTCTGTTGTGCGTAATCTCATGCCAAAATGTAGCCATACCGTCGGCTTCGTCGTCTGTTATGTCTGCTGACCGCTTAGAGCCTATTTTTCCTAACGCTGTCTTCACGTAGCCTAAACGGTCTTTTGTAAGGTATAGCCTTCCGTCCATCCATGTTGAGCCGTTGTTTCCGGGGTCTGTTTCTTCTCCTAATTGTAGGTCGCCGTTTTCAAACCATTTTTCTTTAAGCCCTGCGTTTATCTTCTTGAAGGTTTCATCTACCTCGGCTTCGGTTGTGTATTTCTTCTTTAATGCCGGGTGTGGCTTGTCGCCGCTGGCGTTTACAACTGCTGCAAGTTTTGCCACCACTGCACTAAACGCCGCCTTTAGCTTGCAGGTACAATCTCCGTAATAATGCGAAGTCGTAACAGCGTTGTCGCGCAGTTCCTTGTTGCAAATGTCCGTTATCTCCTTGTTGCCATTGGCTTGCGTCTTGGCAAAGTTGGAAAGCTCGTTATACGCTTCTATCCATGCATCCTGCCGCTTCATGCTTATCTCGTCCAGCCGTTCCAACTCTGCCAATAGTGCGGCGCGGTTTCCTGCCGTGCGTAGGCTATCCACGTTGGAAAGGTCTAAGCCGAAAGCGTAAGCCCAACGTTTAAGCATGGCTATACGTCCGTCAAACTCCGTGCAGGGCTGTACGGTGTTCATCGTCTTGGTTGGAATAATCGGGTTAAGCCCTCCTTCAATCTTGCCGCCTACAAAGTTGTCGCGAATGTAGTAAGGTTGCGACTTCCAACCTTTGGAACGTTCTAATATGCTGTCTATGTATTCCCGGAACTTGCGCGGAACGTCCACAACAGAACGGCGTGAAGGCAGACTTTTGTAGGCTGTGCCGCGTACAATAGCCTTTAAGCGGTTGGCGCGGTCTTGGTTGTACTCGTCGTAGTCTGACAATATAGGCACAACGTAACAGCGGCATTGAGGATGCCAGCCTACAAACTTGAACGTTTTAGGGTAATCGCCCCATAACTCGTCGCAAATATCCACCAAAGGCACGGGTTCGCCCTTGCTGTTCATTATCGTGTGGTTGTTGCTTAAACAAATGCGCAAACCTACAACAAAGTCCAACTTCTGCCACCTCAAAAACTCACTTTCGCGGTAAGCCATGTTTATTTCCGTCCGTGCCAATCGCTGCGCGTTTTTGGCTGAACTCCTGTAAACGCCTTGCCCCGGATGGTACATCTTGGCTGCTTTGCTCAACCTCAATACGCCGCCCTTGTCGCGAACACGGCGGTAAAGGCGTTTAGGCTCTTGGAGGTAGCTGCGCAAATCGCGGCTTAACTGCTGCGCATCCCTTCCGTCGCCGATGGCTACGTCTATGCCTAATTCTATGGCGGCTTTCATGTCCTCGGCTTGTTTCCATACGCGCTCGCTTAGTCCCATGCCCTCAACCTTGCGCCGTTGGAAGGTGTTAAGGGCTTCTAAGTTCCTGCCTTGGTATTGCTCTAACTCCTCTTTCGTTAGCTTGGAAGTGCGAAGAATAGAGCCTAAAAATGCGTCGTTCTTGTATGTCGCCGCCAGCCACTCGCTTTGCGTCCCGGAAGTAATAACGCTTTCCACCTTCTTTGCGAGCCGTTGCATGATGCCCTGCGCTTGCTTCCGTGCGCGTGGGTACTTGTCGAAGGAAAACACGGCTTCGCCTTCGGGTGCGTCCAAACTCGCGCCCAATCGTGCGTACTCGTCGCATGCTGTCTTATAAACGCGGTCTATCTGCCGGGCGTACCGCTCGGTATTGGCGTAGTGGCGTGCGTCAAAGCCGCGAAGTTGTATTATAAGCTGGTTTCTTACGTTGTCCGGCATAGTTATTTTCTTTGGATTTGGCATATAAGCGCGTTTCTTGCTTTGGGTATGGAAACATACACATTGAACACGAAAACGCGCTTATATGGTCTTAAAACGTGTTGTTTTGATACGCTTGCGCTTAAAATGTGGGTTCGCCCTGCTGGTAGCTGCTTTCTTTTGCTTCGTCGGCTTCGATTTCCTTTAGCTCCTCGTCCGTATCGTCTGCCCAGCCCAAACGCTGCACGGTTGCGCGTCGGCTCGCTATTTGCCGCTGTCCGTTGGCTGCTTGCAAAATATTTATCTTGCTAAGTTCATCTTCGATGATGTACGGCGTTATCTTTGGTTCTATAATCAAGTGGTCGGCAGCTTGCTTCCAATCTAAGTTAGCTTCGGCAAAGAAGGCTTTAAGCACGTTTATACGGCGTTGCAAATAGTCTGCAAACACTTCGTTTTTGTCCTGTACCTTGAGGTGCGCGTCCATGAAGAGTAACTTTAGGGCTACGCCGCTAACCGCTCCAATTCCTTTTACCGTATCAAATGAAATGTCGGGCGTTTGCGTTATGGTGTAAATCATGCGCAGGAGCGTGTCTATTTCAAGTTTCACGCTTTCGGGCGCGTTCTGCCATGATAGGTAGGTTGCTTCCGCTCCGTCCTCGCCCTCAATAATGCCCCCGGCTTCTCCCTTACGGCAAAAACCTTTGATACTGCCCTTTACAAATATCTTGGGACTCGCGTGGTAGTCGTTGGTATCGGCAAAGTTGGAAAGCAGTTTTTCCAATCTGTCTATAAGGCTTTGCACGTCCTCCCATTCTACTTGTGGCTGGCTGGCGTAAATCACGGGTATTTTGCCTATCGTGAGTTTCTTGGGGTAGCCCTCCACCATTTCCCAATTATTGCCGGAAGTGGCGGTTTCAAGTCCTTTGCACGTCCATAAGTAGTGGTTATCCTTGGTGTACGTTTCAAAGTAGGTGCGCGTAACGAGGTCGCGGTCTTTGCGCGTGAACTGACGCGAAAAGGCTACGAGGTCGCGTGCTTCGTCGAAGTATGGGTAAAGCCTATCGCCGAACATCGGGCTAAAGATGGCTACCTTGAACTTGATGTTTTTCTTGAAGCCGTAAAGTTCGTGCGTGTCCGTTTCCACAGGATACCAAAGTTCGGCTACCTCGGTAGTGCTGTAAAGGCTTCGCGCTACCCTGCGGTTAAGCGTGCCTTCCTTGACATCGTAGAAAACGCGCTTTATAGCGTTCAAAAGTGCCTTTTCCTTCTCGTCTGTCGGGTTGGCGTTGTAAGCTACCGGGTTGCCAAACGTGAAGGCTACCGCGCGTTTTGTGATGAGTTTCTGCATGCCTAACGCTATACGCGCTACCTTCTCTATTCTAAAGCCTTGTTCGGTCGTTTCCTCTACGTTGGGGTTGATGTTCTTTACCTCGCCGTACTCGTCGCTGTCCTTATCCACTACTACCAACTTATCCGGGCGTTTTAGTGGGTCGTTGATGTCGTGCAGCTTGGGGTCGTACTGCGCGGCGTACTGAATGGTATTAGGTTCGGGCGTGGTGCGTCCGTTCCTCAACTCGTTTATAGCTCCCGTAATCTCGCCTTCGCCTTTGGCTACCTTGGCTAAAAGTTCTTCTATTGTCATAATCGCTCTTTGTTATGTTATGGAAATATGTTGCTTAACTTCTGCGGCTTTCCGCTGCGCTTCTCTATTGTTCCCGTCAAAGCGTCGGGCGCGTCATCGTGGGCGTTCTTACCTACCTTCTTGTACTGCGTTATATCTTGGTGGAACTTCGGGTATAGGTGTTCCCAGCCTTTTGGAAAGTAGGTTAGGTTCTGCACCTCTGCCGAATGGTTAAAGATACGTTCGTCCTTGTTTAGCGTTTGATGAAACCACGATACGGCGGTCTTGCTGTTGCCCAATAGTCGGCACTGCTTTTCAACGTTACGCGCAAATCCGCGCCCCCCGTTGTTGCTCTCTACTATCGCCTTTTCCACTCCGTGCCGCGTGAGGAGCCGTGCTGTTTCTGGCTCTGTCGTTTCCATCGGTGCTTGGGTATAGTAAACGTCAAGTACGAAATTTCCTATTTCCGTTTCAACGTAGACAATAGTACAAAGGAAGTCCGCGCCCGTGTCTGCCGTGTCGGTGTATGACTTGATAACGTGCTTCTTCGTTATGGGCAGTACTTCGTAGGTCTTGAACTCACGTTCGTACATAAGTCCCGTTAATGGCTTCGGGTTCTGCATGTACTGCGTATCGAATACCCACGGGTTTTTATCTTTCAATTCGTGAAGCTCTTGCAGCGTGTGTTTGAACTCCCAAAGCGGTACTTCTTCGCCTTTATCGTCTATCTCAATGACAGGAAGGCTTAATACTTCCCATTCGTCCGGCTCTAACTTTTGAAGGTAGCCGCAAAGGTCATCTTCGTCCAAACGCTGCATAATGATTATAATTGGCGTTTTGCGGCTATTCACGCGGTTGCGTATAGTCGTTTCAAACTTTTGGTTTACCTTGTCGCGTACTAACGCGCTTCGGGCATCGTCCGGCTTAATCGGGTCGTCTATGACTATCGCGCCGCCGAAGGCTTCACTTCCTACCGTTGCAAGTTCTTCTACCTCGGCGGCTAACTCTTCTTCGTCCTCCTTATCAACCAAACCAGCACCAAAGCCCGTTACCTGTCCGGCTGAACTCACGGCGTAAAGTCCGCCGCCTTCCGTAGTCCACCATTTGCGCGTGTTCACGCTGGTAGGCATCGTTCCCGGAAACAAACGGCGGTAGCTGCTTTCTCGTAAAATCTCCTGCACTCCTCGCGAGTTGTCGCGTGCCAAATCATCGGAATACGAAAGATGTATAAACTTTGCCTTCGGGTTTATAGCTAACCCCATCGCTATGAAGTTCTTAACGGCTAACTCCGTCTTTCCGTAACGTGGGGCTATGTTGATAATAAGGCGCGTAGACAGACCGCGAAAAACCCTATCTAAGGCTTCCGCTATCTTAACGTGATGCTTGCCTACGACAAACTTACGTTTGTACTTCTCCTTGAAGAAGTAGCGCGTAAAGTTTAGCGTTCCTTGCAGCGTCCACGTCTTTATAATATCTATGTCCCTTATATCCTCCACGTTTTAGTATTCCTTTTGTAGGTTCTCTAACAATTCCTTTGCTTCCTCCTTGGTAAGTGTACGCGCTGGCATGAAGTCCGCGCCGTCCTTGCCCGTTATCTCCATGCGCTGTGTCGGCTTGCCGTGCTGACGCTCGCGCAGTTTGTCTAACGTTGTTGTCTTGCCGTTCTTCATGTCTGAAAGTACGGCTATCGCCAGCCCCTTGGGGTATGCTGGCGCGTCGCTCCACTTGGCTAATACCTTCAAATCCTCTGCGGAAAGCGTAAGTATTACCGCTTCCCATTCGTTAATCTCGGCTGCTGTCAAGCAATAGAATTTCTTTGCCTTCGCCTTGCTGCCGAATATCTTAACGAGGTTGTCGGGTACGCGGTTCTTCGGTCGCCCTTTCGGGTTGCCGCTCTGTCCGGGCTTGAATTGGTATTGCTCAATATCTTTAGCTGCCATCTGTGCTGTTATTTTTTGTTTTCGTTGCTGTTCTCTGTTTCGTTGGCACAATTACCTAAATACTGCGCTTTCTCGCCCGTGTACTCCTCCCAACGTTTAATAATCACGTCTATATAGCATGGGTCTAACTCAATGGAATAGCAAACGCGCCCTAACTGCTCCGCAGCCATTAGCGTGCTGCCGCTTCCTCCGAATAGGTCTAACACAACTTCGCCCGGTCGCGTGCTGTTGCGTATAAGTCGCCCCATGAGCTTTAACGGCTTCATCGTCGGGTGGTCTGCGCTTCTTAGCGGTTTGTCCTCGCGTATGACTGTGGAAGGAAGGGCGCAAACCTTCTGTAACAACTCCTTCAGCTCGGCTTTCGTCATGCTGTCGAAGTCGGGCGTTTCGTCCTCAAATACGGTGCGCTGGCTGCGGTTGTCTATAAAATAGTGTCCGGCTCCCGGCTTCCAACCGTAACAGCAGGGTTCGTGCTGCCATTGGTAGTCCTGCCTTCCTAAAACTATATTGTTCTTTACCCAGATGAGCATCTGCTTTAACTCCCAGCCTACGTTCTTTATCGCGGTCTTGAAGTTAAGCCCTTCCGTTCCTGCGTGCCAAATGTAAAACGCGCCGCCTTGCTTTAGGTGGCGGTTCGCATTGCTGAAAGCTGCCGTTAGAAACTCTTGAAACTGGCTATCTTCCATTTTGTCGTTGGCGATGTCCTTCTGTATGCGGTTGCCTTTGTCTGCCGCGTTTAACGCTTCGTTCTTGCTGGAATAGTCCACGTTATAGGGTGGGTCTGTCAGCAACAAATCTACTTTGCTATCGCCTACAAGCAAGTCCACTACGTCGGCGTTGGTGCTGTCTGCACAGATAAGGCGGTGTTTGCCCAAAGCGTAAATGTCGCCTAACTTCGCGGTCGGCTTGGCTGGCATGTGCTCGTCTACGCTAAAGTTATCTTCTTGCGCTTCTTCCTCTGTGCTTACCTTCTCCAACTCCGGCACGTCCACGCCCCACAGCGTAAGGTCGGACGCATCCCACTCGTTAGCCAAATCTTCAAAATTCCACTCACCAAAGCCGCTATTATCCTTTATGACAATAGCGCGTAACTTTTCGGGCGGCGTGCTTTCGGGCAGGAACTTAACAATAGCTTCGGTATAGCCCAATTCCTTTAAGGCTCGGTAGCGCATGTTACCGCCGATGATGATGTTCTTGCCGTTGTACTTGTAAAGTAGTATTTCACGAAGTCCCAACATTTCGGGGTCTTCCTGTATGCTGCGTTTAAGAAGGGAAAATTTGTTATCCTCAATACGGCGAGGGTTCTTCGGTACTCCCGGTATCTGCCCCTTGTTGGGTGTGATGCTGGAAAGTGCTACTACCTCGCTTTGTATCATGTCGGCTGTGTTCGCCTTCTTTGTGGGTGGTGCTGTTTCTTTTTTCTTTGCCATAACCTTTGCTTTGAAGGAAAGCCGCGCTTTCTGTGCTCACGCTTGGCGCGGCTCTCGTTGTTACTCGTTAAAATGGTGCGTCCTCGCCAGTCGGCATTGACCACGGTAGGACGGTTCTACGGCTTGCCGCCGTGCTTGCGGAAATCTTGCTACCTCCGCTTCTGCTCTCGCTTCCACTTGCCATAATGCTTGGTTTTAATCGTTAAACTTCTTGGTTACTAACTCACTCCATAAGGAATTGCCGCGTATGGGCTTCCTTATTGTTGCGTACTTCTCCACGATCCGGCTGAAATGTTCGTCGTAGAAGTCGTATAATTCGGGGTTCTCCTCTATTGAGAACTGCTCTATATTGCCGCTACTGCGTAAGTTCGCGCTTCCGTGAATGACTATCTTACGCCCTCCGAGCGTTTCAAACTGCGCGGTTTTTGTGTGAACTGATGCTACTGAAAGCTGGAACTTATTGCCGAAATCAAGTTTACGGTATATGTAGGGGATAAGGCTTCTTATCTCGTTGCCCCAAAAGTAAACGCTTACTACGAGGTTCAATTCGTCTATATACCCGTTTGCAAGAAGATTGTAAAGGCTATCTACGTTATTCTGACTTAGTGATAGCGTGCTTATAGTCATCTTCCTGCACTTGGCGTTATTGCCAACTATATACGCTTCTATGAAATCGCCGAATATGAAGTTACCGCTAACAAACACGTCGGCGCGTTCTCCAAAGCCTAAACGCAGTTCCTGCGCCAACTTTACCGCGTTGTCGTATAGAACGTAATCGCTTTTCAAGTCGTAAACCTTCGGCTTGGTATAGCGTGTTTCCTCGTCGTAGCCGTCGTTCAACACATCGAACAGCGACAAATCCAAATCGGGTATTTCTATATTCCCGAAATCGCTAACGTGAAGGTCGCTTTTGTCTGCCTGTATTCTTTTCTTTCGTGCCATGTCGTTGTCGTTTAATTAAAAAGGGCGCGGTTTGGTCGCCGCGCCCTTCCGCTCCGGCTGTTGCCGTTGCTCTTCAGCTATATGATGCTTTCTGCAAAGCCAAACTTAAAAGTAAACCAACATAATGAAGGCTTGCACCAACAAAGAAAGGACTACAGAAAACGCTATGAACATAAACGCGCCTACTACCGTGTACGCGAAATCTGCAAATTCGGGCGTTCCCTTCTTGGTTATATAGTCGCGTGCTTCCTTTTCTGCTCCTGCTATGGTTGCGGCTATTAAGCCTATAACGTAGCCAAACAACAGGCTTACTATGGCGCAAATCGCGAAGCCAGCCGCGAGGTGCTTCTTCTTGTCGGTCGGTATGCGGCTAACAAAGCCCCTTACCTTTTCTTTGAATGTCTGAATACTCATGCTTATAAAATTTTATGCAAAGATAAAGGGTTAAACGTATTAGCTTGATACGTTTAACCCTAAAACACTTCGCCAACACTTCGCCTATTACCGCTTTTTCGGTTGTAGGTAGTTGGTTACTTCGTTCCTAAACTCGTCAAAGCTGCGTATAACGGTGTATTTGTTTCCTGCCGTTTCCGCTGCCTTCTGCCATGCCTTTTGCGTGTCCTGCTGTCTGCCCGTCTGTGTCTTGAACTCCAAACAAAGCGAAGCGTAGCCACTTGAAGGAATAAGCAGGATAACATCGGCTACTCCTGCCGTTACGCCTTCCGCTTTCATGATGCTGGCTTCGCGCTTGTTTCTCGCTCCTCCGTTTGGAACTGCAAAACAAAGCAGGGCATACTGTGGGTATTGAAGCCTAAACCAACGTAGGCAGCTACGCTGTATTTGGCTTTCTTCGTGCCTTGGCTTGGCTTTCTCTGCCTTCGCGTTGGCTATCGCCTTTAACTCCTCAAACGTCATGGCTATCTTATTTGCTCGCCCGGCTTTAGCGGTCGCCAGCAGTCCGTGCGGTCTATCTGCCTTGTTTCGCGGTTGTACTTGTATTCCGTACACAATTCCCAACGGTGGAGCATGGTGTTAAAGCAGTAAAGCCTTACTTCTCGGTCTTTATGCTGTCTTGCCCGTCCTCTTGCTATGGTGTGGGCTTGCGACATCGTTAGCTCCATGCGCTCCGGCTCGTAGTCCGTTCCGCTGATTGGTATCTTGAAGTTATGTATTTCGTTCATCGCTCTTGCTGTTATGTTGTGTAAAAACCATCGCCGAATAGTGAAGGCTGTTTTTTGCGCTCCTCCTCCGCTAATACGGCTTCTACTCGCGCAATTTCGTCATCTATCTCGCGTTCCAGCCGTTTGGAAGTCTGCAAATACGCTGAACTACGAAACTTGAAGTAGTCTTTTTGCGCCTTGCGCATGGCTACTACCTTATCGTAAAATTCTTTATGGTTCATGGCGTTATACTTGCAATCTGTTTACCGCCACGAAACAAAGCCGCGCTATAAACTACGTCTTTAGCTGGTGCGTCGCGGTATGGCTCTACGTCCTTATCCGTTACAGGCTTGCCGTTGCGGTAAATCGTGAAGCTAATACTTTTGCAAAGTTTGCCCGTTATCTTAGGCTTTGCGTTGCTTGGAAGTTCGGCTATAAAGTCTTGTATAGACGCTTTTAGCGTATCGAAGATTAAGCCTTCCGTAATATGTACTTTGTATTTCAATTCCATAAGCGTGGCTTAAAATGGTAAATCGTCGTTCTTCTCGCTCACTGGTGCTGCCGCTGCTCCGTATGGAGGTTGCGCTGGCTGTGCTTGTGGCTGTGCCGTTGCGGTCGGCTGCTGTGCGCTGGCGTTTCCGTCTGTCTGCGCCTTGCTGCCACCGCTAAGTAGCTGCAATTCCCGGACGTGGCAGTTAATGCCCACTTGTGCGCCGTTGGCGTTCGTGAAAATCTTTGTAGAAAGGTCGCCACGGATGAAAACTTGTGTACCCTTCTTTAGGTAGGTTGCTAACGCGCCTTCGCCCAACTTTAGACAACTTACCCACGTTGTACGGCTTACTACCGTGCCGTTCGCGTCCTTGTGGCGGTCTGATGCTGCCACGTTGAAGGAAATGTAACGTTTTCCGTTGAACTCCTTAATTTCTGCGTCGTTTCCTAAGAAACCGCATGTTTCCATTACTAACATAATCGTTCGTTTTAATTGGTTATTATTATGTTTACTGCTTCAAATAGCTAAAAATATGCTTTATTACTTCCACCGTCCACCCGTTGCCGAGCATCTTGTAGGTCTGCGTTTCTGAACACTGCCAAACGTACCACGATGGAATAGTTTGTAGGCGGCTACACTCTAACGGGGTTAAACGGCGTATCTTACCCCCCCCCGAATACGTTTATAGTGTTTCCTGCGTGTCCGTGCATTAACGCCGGGCTTTTGCCTTCTGTGTCATAAATGCGGTTTTGCTGGTATGGCTGTTGTCCTGCGCTCTCCTTGCTTTGGTTAAGCTGCCTTACTCCGTTACGCTCTACAACTAAGTTGTTTTGCTCCCATGCATTAGCGGTTAGAGTTGGGGCTTTACCATCGATGAAACCGCCTTTGTTTTCTCCGCGTGGTCGCTGGTATATTCCATACTGTGGAACTTGCACCAAATCGCGCATCATCTTGCCGCCTACGGTTAGGCTACAACTCTTGTTTTGTGGCTGGCGTATGTCTATGCCGAAACCGTTGCCTTTCTCCTTCTGCCTTTGTAGGTGCTGGAGCATGTTGTTTATAACCTTTTCACTTAGGTAGTATTTCGTATCTACTTCCGTTTCTAAGATATCCTTCAATAATAGCCCTTTGTCCTTTGGCTGTGGAATATCCGTATAGACTTCGCTAAACAGTCCTTCGGTGCGTGTCCGTATGTTCGTCCAATATAAGCGGATACGGTTCTGTGCGCTGACCAAAGAACTATTTATGCAAACCGGGAATAACCCCAATTCGTTTGTTATGACCATTTCGTATTCTTTGCGCATCCTCACGTTTTCAAGCATGAATTTTATGTTAGGGTTCTTCGCCCTTAACTCCTTCAGTATTCTGACGTATTCAAAGAACAGCTTACTTCGTGGGTCTTTGAAGTTAAGCTGCTTGCCTGCAAAACTGAAACCTTGGCACGGCGAGCCGCCTACAAGCAAATCAATTTTAGGAAGGGCGTACCCATCCACTTGGGTAACGTCGCCCAACTGTATGGTATCGGGAAAATTGAGCCGCGTCTGCGCTATCGCGTATTTGTCTATCTCGGAAGCAAAGTACTTATCCACCTTTATCCCCAATTCCTTTAACGCTATTCTCGCGCATGACATCCCGTCAAAAAGGCTTAGTACGTTCATATAGCTGAATGTTCGTTTATATCGTTATATCCGTCGGCGTGCTCAGTTTCTCGCTTAGAAGGGTTGCCACCTTCTCGGCTGCTGCTCTGAACTCCCGGTTATACTTGTATTCTGTATCGTAGTTCCGCAAATAGTAACTTATCGTACTTTTGTCGTGGTTCGTTTCCTCGGCTATGCGGTGCGTGTATTCTCCGCGCTTCTTGCAATGGTGCGCGTATATCATCCGGGCGTAGACGTGCCAACGGTTACGGCTGTCCTCCGCTATCGTCTTGAAGTTTACCCCCATCGCCGTAATAATGGCGGCTTTTATGTCGCGGTGCTTGGGGGTTCGCTCGTACTCAACTATCAGCCCCAAACCTTCCGCTATATCGTGTTCTAAGGTCGCGCCTATACTCTGTTCCCAATTTGAAAGCATGTATATAGCGTTGCAATCAAGCAACAGCCGTATATCTACTTTCATCTGTTCTTTCCAATGTGCCGACGGCACAACGTGGCGAAGTGGGTTTACAACATCGAAGCCCTGCGCGGTAAGGTGTTCTTCTGCCTTGCCAAACATCGCGGCGTACTCCGAAGGCTGTAACCCCGTTATCTTGCCACTTATGTAGTACTTTATCTTTCCCATGTACTGTTGCTTGTTATTTTCTGTATTTTTGCCTTTTAAGGCGTTCTTCTCGTGTTCCGCGTTCACTTTATCGCCTTGCGTGTTGAAATGCCGACAAACACGCTTATTTGCATCCCTGCGCTACTTCTGTGCGTTTGGTTCTGCTGGTATTGTCGGCAAAGTTTCAAGTCTTGGGCGGTAGCTCTTGTTTTCAAAGCCTATCAAGTCGAACATTTCTATAAACCTGTCGGCTATTCGCTCACCGTATCGCTTTTCTATATCCTCGTCGCCTATCAAGTTGGAGGTTATTATCGTGAATAGCTGGTTATCGTAGCGGTAGTAAAGCAAATCTACCAACGGACTAACCTCGTTACCCCAAACTTTTAGGCTTGCTGGTTCTATACCTACGTCGTCAATGTAGAGCAGTTCGGTAGTTTTCATTCGGTTTAGAAGGTCTTGCTTCTCGCCCCTTGCCGCTTCTGTTAGTGATGAAGCTGGAATAACTACTACGCCCTTGCGCTCGTTCATGTATGGGCTATCGTACAAAAGTCCTATAAGCTGCGCTATTGCCTTGGCTAACGTGGTCTTTCCGTTTCCCGGCTCTCCGTAAAGGAATAACCCCGGCTTCGGGCTTGCGCCCAACAGCCAACGGGCGGCGCGTCTGATGTGGTCTATCGTGGCTTCGTCCCTCTTTAGAACGTGTCCGCGCTTCTCCACTTGGTAGCGGTAACACTCGTATAGCATGTTCGGTATATCCTCCGTGTACTTATCTACCTTAAATCGTGCTGCGGAGGTGCTTTTTCTTCTTAGGAGTTTCGCAAACGCCGTTAAATCTATCCTTTGCGGCTGCTGTGTCTGCTGGTTGCTTTTGCTTTCTGCCATCTTCTTTAAGTTTAACGTTATACCTTACCCGTAATTGGTTCACTAAGTGCCGCGCCTTGTTGCTGTAATCTTGGTGTCGTGCCTTGGTCAGCCGCCACTCGGCTACAACCTCTTCGGCTTCCTTGCGTAGTGCTTCGGGCGTTGTGTGTAGCTGCATGCAAATAACCTCAATGTTTGAACGGTTGGTTTCCTTGAAGAACTCGTTTAAGAAGGCTTCGTAATCTTCCGCTTCGCTTTCTTCTTCCTGCGCTCCGTCCTCGCTCTCGCGCGTGTGCGCGTTATCAACATCAACAACAGTATTATTATCTGATATTGATATAGATATAAGGTCGTTTTTGCTTGTTTCGCTTTGTTTCGTATCTTCGTCAAGTTGTTCTAAGTTGTCTTTGCTTGTTCCAACTTGTTTTACCTTGTTTTTAGTTGTTTTAGGTTGTTTTTCTTCGCTGTCTTTTCCTTTTTTGGCGTTGCTGTTTCCTTTTGGTGCACCGCCTTTCTTACCGCGTTCTACATAGCTTTCGTATCTCTTTACGTTGAAGTCTATTTGCGGTTTGAAGGAAAGGAAAAGAGCAAGTATAATAGGGTCGGCTTCGTCTGCTGGCTCTTCCCTGTCGAAAGCGTATGCGTAAACCATTTGCGAAACTTTCTTATATGTTTCGGCTGGTAATACGGCTAACGCTTCTATTATGTTGCGGAACATTACTATACTATCTTGACCCATATAACTGATGCTTTAATAGGGACGCGCCCCGAAGGTCGCGCCCCGGCTTGTGGTTACTTACTCTTATACTTCCTGTTCTCTGTATGCCAAACAAAAGGCTTTATCTACAATGGCGTTGCAAGCGAATGGCGAAGCCGAAAGGATGGAAAGGTCTATTACCTTGCGTTCGTCCCCGTCGCGTTCTGTGCGCTCCTTTACCTTGGCGTTTATCCACGCTGTTATAACCACTTTCGCGGTATCTACGTCTTTCGTGCGTACAATGAAGTCGTAGGGCTTCTTTTCGGGTTCTTCCTCGTTCTCTGTGCTTATCGCTACTTCGGCTTCAACCTTGTAGTACTTGGTATCGTCGCGCGTTTCCTCGCCGTTGTCGGGTTCTTCACCTTCCTCGTTTGCTCCCTCCTTGGCTTCTACGGACTTGCGTAGGCGGTCGTTAAGAATAACTACGTTATCCATCAGCTTTATGTCCGTTATGTCGAACGAATTTCTAAAGTTAAGTTCGATGTAGTCCGTCGCTACCTCTATCGCCTTTGCCGCGTCTTGCGCTTGCAGTATGAAGGTACGGCGTTTCGTTCCAATTCTCGCGCTTACCTTGAACGGGTATAACCCGGTACGCTGGTTTGGTGCTGCTAATCTGCGCTGGTTGCTTACCTCTACGTCCTTTATCTCCTCTGCTTGGATGCTAAAGTTTATTTGCTGCGCTAAATCATCGTCTATGTAGCTGCCGCGTTCAAACAGGATTTCGTTACGCTCAATGGTTACAACCTCGCCCGTACTCTCGTCTATAAAATCTTCGTTCCACGTCTTTAGCACGTTGGAAGCTAAGAATTTCCCCACGATCCGGCGAATGTCTGACGTTCTAAAACGTACTTCGTCTTTTCTCGTCTGTGTGTTTTCGGGCTGTATCATATCTTCCCAATTAAAATTTGTGCGTAAAGGTCGGTAAATGTGCGCCCGGCGTAGCGTGCCGTTTCGCGGTCGTGGAAGCAAAGCCGAGAGCCGACGTGCGCAAACGTATTCGTAGCCGCGTGACTCGTAAGCGCGTACGAAAGCCCGGCAATCGCGCCGCCAGCGCCTTCTGTCTGAACCTCGCTTACCTCAATGTAGAACCACGGGTAAAACTTGTATTCGTCGGTATCTGCCCAGTTGGGTTTCCAACCTTCGTTAAGTGCTTCGGTTATGGTTTCAAGCTGGCGGCGTGCTATCTCGTCCGGGCGGAAGCCCTGCGCCTTCATGCTGTCCTCGTCCATCGGCTCAATGCCCAAAACCTTGCAAGCGTCGGCGTAGCTCTTTACGCGGTTTGTGATGTCCTCGTACTCACGTTCTTCTATGCGGAAGTTGAAAACGCTAACGCTATCTTCTTCCACCATGTCCATTACTTTCTCCTGCGCGTCTGCTTTGCTGTCGTAACGTCCTACAAGTGTTTCGTTACCGCCGTTTTTTACAAATAGAAAAATCTTCTTCATGTCGTTGTCGTTTATTTGAATGTTAGAAAATGCTCCCTTCTTGGGGCTTGTGCGCGTCCTCAAAGAGGATGCGTCTTTGCCTTGCTATGGCTAAACGTACTTCCTTAATGGCGTTCTCGCGTCCTAATAGGCTTTCTTCGTAGTCCAATAGTTCCGCTTCGTTCTCCGCTAAGAAGTAGCCGCCCGACGTGGCTATTAGTCCGGGTAAAATGTCCGTTGTGCGAATGTGATTTATTAGCTTACGGCATCGCGCTTCGTCTATCTTGTACCCTGCAACACTCAACCGCATAACTATCGTTCGGTTGGTTACTGCGTTCTTCTTGCCTTGCTTGGTCTTTAGTCCTTGCAATATGACGGGCAGCAGTACGTTCTCTTCGTACTCGCTTAGTGGCTGCGTTTGTTGGTCAAATCCTTTTATCATGACTAAAACGGGCTTTTGTTGAACTCGATTTTTAATCCGGGCTTCGCGGTATATACCGTTTTGTGCGTTGCCCTCTGTATGCCTTCACGAAAAGCCGTAGGGTTGCCGTTCCCTTCGCTTATGTGGATTAGTACGATGTTGTTTACCGCTGTTAGGTCGTTTGCCATCAATGCGTCCAAACAAGTATAGTAGCTTAGATGGCTTCTTCGTACTCGCTCCTGCAAAGCTGCTGGAATGTCGCCGCTTTCAACTCTCCGCGCCAATATCTCCGGGTCGTAGTTGCATTCTATAAGGATGTTGTTCAACCCTTTGAACTTGCACGGCAAATAGAATGTGTCGGTAGCGAATAAAACGCCCCCGGTTTCCTCGTGCCAAATGTAAAAGCCGAGCGGTTCTGCCGCGTCGTGCTTTGTTGCAAATGGAATAACCCGAAAGTTGCCCAACGTAAGCGGAAGGTAGCCGTTCCCGTCCTCTGTCTGCCGTATGGCTGTGGGTTTCCAACTTGTGCGTATCTTGGCGTTCTCTATCGTGCCTTGTGAAGCGTAAACAGGTAGGGCGTACTTTAAGAACTCGTTTATTCGCCCAGCGTGGTCGCCGTGTTCGTGGGTTATCAGACAGCCTACTACCTTGTTTACTTGACCTTCCAAAGCTGCCAGCACTTGCTTGAATGGCTTTCCGGCTTCGAGCAGGAGGGCTTCGCTTTCGTTCTGCAAAACGTATGCGTTACCCTCACTGCTTGACCCGATAACGGTTAGCTCCATCTTAGAAGGCTGGTTTGTTAGCGTTGTACGTTGGGGCTGCTGGCTGTGCCGTTGGCTGCACTGGTATCGGCTGCGGTTGCTGTGGTGCTGGCTGTGGCTGAACTACTGCCGCCGCGTTGGGGTCTATTCCAATAGTCGCGCCCGTGTTGGCTTCCTGCCTAATCTCCACGGCTACCGCATCTACTACTTGGGTGCTGGTTTCGTCGCCGTCCCCGAAGTCTGACCCCGTTATATACTCGTAGAGTGCCTTCTTCGCCTTGCGCTCTGCCTTGCCGCGTATTTGGTCGTTGCTGCTGTAATCGTTCTTCACTACCGACACGTTAAGCGTAAAGGAGTTTTTCTCGCCGTTGTGTGAAAAACTAATCTTGCATGCAAGCTCCGCGTACTGTGGGTTTTGGCTTTTGTCCTGCCCAATCTCAATAACGTAGCGTACCCCCAACTTTTTAAGAAGGGCTGTATAGCCTTCCTTTGTCGGGTACATTCTTTCGGCGAGGATGTTGAATTGGTTGCCCGTTGGAAGCAAACCAATAATAACCGCGTCGATGATGCAGTCGCGTACTACGTCCCGGCTGTAAAGCGGCTTAACGTTACCGCGTTTGTCGGGCTTGCCCGTGCGGTCTGTCATGAAGCCTATCTTTGTGTTCATGAGGGGCATGAAAACTTTGTCCATTACCTCCTCTGTCAATGCTTCGCGAAGAAGGGTTACTACTCCTACGGCGTTGAACGCTGCCGCTACGTTGCCAACTATCTCTAACGTTGTCGCTTCTTGGCAAGCTAAAGCGAACTTTTCCTTAGCGGCTTCGATGGTCGCTGGTAATCTTGTACACATGGCTTTTATCTGTTTGTTACTGTAAAATCTTCTGTCGAAACCACCAACTTTACAAGCTGGCTGTTTACCGGGATAAACTCGTTCACGCTCTCGGCGTTGTCTATGAATATCGGTGCGCTTACTCCGTGGAAGGCGCAAAGGGTGTTAATCACGTCCAGCCCTGCGTTTACCTTCCCTGCTGTGTTCTTGTCGGCGTACCTTACACCGTCTATGTAGCAAACGCAGTCGGGTACTTGCTTCGCGTCCTCTATCTGCGTGCGATACATCTTGAACTGAACACGGCTAAACAAAGCGTTTACGCGGCGTTCTACCTCGTTCATCCTTGCCGTTGTGAACTCGTCTATAAGCGTTTCTTCGTTCTGAAGGTCTGCTTTCTCCTGCGCCAACTTTGCGGCTTCCTCGCGAAGTTTCGCTACCTCCGCGTTGTTGGTTTCTATGGTTGTGCGTACTCCGAGCAAACGTTCCACGCCTTTAAGCTGCGCGGTTATACTCTCTTTGCGCTGGCGTAGCTCTGCCGTGTTGCTTGCGCTGGTTGTGTCAGCGGTTGGAAGCTGCGCGGTAAGGCTTGTAATCTCGCCTTGTAGCTTTACCCACTCGGGCAGCGTTTCGGGCTTGATGTCCGGCTCTGTGCTTACTCTCGGGCTTTCTGCAAGAGTCTTGTTAAGAAGGGCGCGGCGTTTGGTTATGTCTGTTGTTTCCGTGCTGTGCTTCGCTTCCAACGTTGCAAGCTCGCCGTTAAGTCGGCTTATCTCGGCTTCCTGCTGCTCTATCTGCGTAGTTAGTCCCTTGCCTTTCTCGTTGATGGTGTTAAGGCGTTTTTCTTTATCCTCGCCAAACTTTACCCTTGCGACTTCGCGGTTCTCATTGTAAGCCGCCTTCGCTTCCTCGTCCTTGCAACAGATGTTGAACAAAGGGCAAACGAGGTTTTCTGCTTCTCCGCTGAACTCTTCGGCGTTCACCTTGTACCAACTTTCGCGTAATGCGTCCTGCTGGCTCTTGGTTTCGTCCGTGTAACGCTGTACTTGCTGGATGCGTGTCTGTATTCTTGCCTTGTCGCTGGAATAAGCGGTTTCTACGCTTCTTGCTTGCGCGTCCAATGTCTGCATATCACGGGTAGCGTTATTGTAGGCTTCGTTCGTCTTGTAGGCTTGGTTACGCGCTGCTTCCTTGGCTTCAAAGAATACTTTTTGCTGGGCGGTCTTGCGCTCGTTGATTTGCTGCTGTATCTTTGCCGCGTTCTCGTAGGCTATGCGGTTGGCTTCTGCTGCCGACGATGCCGCCGTGTCAATCTCTGAAAGCTCGCCTTCCAAACGTGCTTTGTCGGCTTCCAAAGCTGCGTAGTCGGGTGCTGTCGGCGTTACTCGCGTTATTGCGTCTATGGCTGTGGGTATCTTCTCCAGCCTGTCGCTTATCTTGTTTTTCTGTACCGCTACTTCGCGCTTGTAGTCCTCCAGCGTCTTGCCCGTCACTCTTGCAAGAAGGGCGGCGAACTCAGCGTTATCTTTCGCTACGTCGGCTTCGCTCACGTTCCCGGCTATCTGTAAGAGCATTTCGCGCTGTGCCTTCCAATGAAGGGTAAGGAAATAGTAAGGGTCGGTTATTACCTTAAACACGGCTTCGGGGATGATGTCGTTGATGCGCTTGTCGTACTCTGCCTTTGTTTTCAATGGCACACCGTTACAGAAGTAGTCGGTATGGTGTCCTTTTAGTACGCGTTCCGTTTCTCCGTTGGGTACTTTCCATTCCTCAACCAATACGCGGCGGAACTCCACGGTATCAACCGCGCCCGTTTCGGTGTCTATTACCTCAAACGTGCCGCTTACTTCGTGTTCGAGGTCGGGAATGAAGTTGCCGTTAGCGTCGTTGGTCTTGATGCCAAACTTGCTGTCGGTGTTGCCCTCACTGTCTTTGCCCCACAGGAGCCAGCTGAAAGCGTCCTTAATGGTTGTCTTACCTGTTCCGTTGCGTCCGCTGATGGTAGTCGCGTCCTCGCTGAACTCTACCGTTACGTTGCGTAAACCCTTGAAGTTGCAAAGGGTCAAACGCTTAATTTTTACTTGCTTGCTCATATAGCTTTGTTGTTATGGTTATTTGTCGTTTTTGTTACTTCCTGCTAATTGTAGTGCCTTTTCCGCATCGATGATTATCAATGAGCCGCACTGTGTTATAGCTTTGTCCAACTTGCCGGACTGCTTTAGGCGTGATGCGGTTGTTTTGCTGCACCCTAACAAGTTCATCAAGCCTTTAAGTCCGTAAACGTACCGCCGCTTCTCGTTGTCCTTGGGTGTCGTTCCGCTTAGAACTTGCCTTACTCGCGTTTCCACTACGTCTAAGAAATCGCCTACCGTAAGGTCTATTACTCGCGTGTTGTCGTTAATCTTCATATTGCTGTCCTCCTTCAGTTATTCTTCGTTGTCCTTAATGTCGGGTAGCACATTAGCACAAACCCAAAGCGAAGCGCAAAAGTTGGCTACAATCAAGACTACCGCCCAAAATGGTATAGTGTCCATATCCACTGCCAAACCGCAAATAGCTACGCTTGCCCAAATAATGAGCAGCTTGTCGTACCACTTTAACGGGCGTTTCCACTTTATGCCGAAAATTCTATATAACTCGTTCATAACTCAAAAGTTTAGGAAGTTTATACTATCATCGCTTTCGCTGCCGCGTCTTGCCGCCCTCACTACTCGCGTTATCCTTGCACGTCTGCCAACTCTGAAAATATCATCGAAGCTGGTTAGTTCGCGTGGAACAAACGCTATAAGAAGAACTACCGCTATGAAGGCGCGTTTTAATGGGTCTAAGCTGACAGGTACACCGCACTTTGTGCAAAACCACCAAACGCACAATTCCGTAGCCTTTTGGATGCCTATCTTGGCGTAAATGTTCCGGGCTGTGTTCTCTATGGTTCGCGTTGAAACAAATAGTTTGTCGGCTACCTCCTTCTTGCTTGCGCCCCATGCCAATAGTTCGGCTATTTGGCTTTCGCGTTTGCTTAGTTTTGCGTTCAGTTTCATGCGCCCCAAATGTTTTTAGTAACGCCGAAACGGTTAAACACTCCTTCTACAGCTTCCGCCTGTGTTACCTTCGGTTCGATAGCCCCAATACGGTAGGCGTAGAAGCTGTTACGGTTGTTGATGCCTAAAGCCTTCTTCAACTCCTCTACGACTGTCTTGTAGTCGCCCATCTTCACTTGCTTTAAGCCGCTGTTAAAACCCAGCTGTTTGCCTTTCGGCTTGTTCTCTGTTAATACCATGACTTATAAAATTTAGAAGTTTATAATTTGTGCGCGGTCAGTGGTTCGCCCACCATACGCCCGAAGCGTACCGCGCTTGCGGTTCTGTTTCCTGCTGTCACCGGTTTATAGCCTTCACGAAAGGGGTACTTTCTCCGTTGGCTTCTCTATTGTAAAATGTGGCATTTCGTATTATTGTGATACGTTGCAAGATATTAAAGCCCTTACCCGGTTAGCCCTCCTTCTTATTTAGCCACTCGTCCCGACGTTTACGGCAGGATTCTAAGTCGTTGCCGATACAGCTGAATAGCTCGCCGTCGGTATGGCGGTAATCGTATTGCATACGGTGGTAAACCTTTCTACCGAGTCTTGTTGTGAAGAACTCGCAGTTTTCACTTCCTGCGGCGCAAACGCTGCACCCTCTTTCGTCGTTCATCTTTGTTGCCATGCCTGTATCTCCTTTATTTGTTGTAGAATGTTATTCTTAAACCTCGTCTTAGCTTACAGCAGCAGCTGTCGTTGTTGAAGGAAGCCTTTATAGCGCGTGTTACGAACTTGTCCGCCAAATCTTCGCCAATCAAAGCAAGCAGCCCGGAAACACCTACTAAAGTGTTTATACGCTTGCCTTCTGAGTTAATTCCGCTTGCCTTTATAAGGAAGTTGCGGTTAATTGTTTTACTTGAATGTACCATATAGCTTTATTTTTAATTCAAAATTAGCGTGTTTTTGCTATTGCAAGCTGCTCGGAAATTTTGTACCTTTGCACTTGTATTATTAACACGTTGCAAAGATAGATAATAAGCATACAATACGCAAATAAAAAGCATACAAAATGCTTGTCTAAGCAAAACTTTAACAAAAAGATACAATTATGGACGAGGAAAATACCGTAAAGTCGCGTCTAAAGGCGTTTGTAGCGTACTTAAATATGAGTGAACGCGAATTTTGCCGTACTATCGGTGTAGGTTCTGCCTATATTGCAAGTATCAAGAAATCAATTAAGGCAGACAAATTAGAAGCAATAAGCAGACAATATCCCGAACTTAACCCGGTTTGGCTTATACGCGGCGATGGCGAAATGCTACAACGTAGAAACAACAATAGTACGCAATCGGAACAAACGGCAAATATCGCGCCTTCTGAAATGCTCTATAAGCTGCTGGAAGATACGAAGGAAGAAAAGGCGCGTTTGCTTTCAATAATCGAAAGCCAACAGCGTACTATCGAAACGCTTGCCGAACTGACTAAAAAAGCCAATGCCCAAACGGGCGCAGCTGCCGGATGTGCCGCTGTCGGTTAGTGTTCGGGCGTAAAGTTGAACTTTGGTAAATGCTCTAATACATTATAATAGAGGTATATAGAATAAATAAGCGTTGTATTATGGTGATACGCTCAAACGCACAGAAACGCCCTTTTTAGCGCGTTTTTCTGTATTGGCTTATAACTATACCATTTTTACGCGAAACGCGCTTAAATCGAAAATTTTACAGAAATAACTATACGGCTATGGTGAAAATTGAAGTAGATAAGTATTATAGCAATCGCGGTTACTATCCTTATATGACCGCACAAGTATTCGACGCGCTGGAAGCTGCCTACCTTTCGGGGGCTGCTACTGCGCTTGTGCCGGAAACGGACTACTATGTTATGGTATCTAATATAAACGCTTCACTATGCAAAGGACAAACAGCGACGCGGTAAACCGCCGTTTCTTTATTGCTATTGACGCGCTTGTTACTTACAAGTTGGTTAGCTCGTTAAGTGGCTTTTGTGTCCTGCACGGGTTAAGCCCCTCACGCTACCGGGAAATGCGCCGCCAATTTGGACTAACACCAAAGGAAGGCTATACGGCGCGTTATCGTAATATGGAAATTGAAACGCTTAGTATATTGGTTGCCAATTATCCAATATCCGCGCTTTGGCTCTTGACAGGGCGCGGCAATATGCTTACAAAGAAAATATGAAGTTTTCTATAAAGATAGGTTTGCACGTTAAACGTACCGCTAAAGAAACGGACGCTACTGAAGAAGTACCCATTAGGCTGCGCGTAAGCTGGGCTTCTCTCCGTGTTGATATCCGTTCCGGGTATGTTATCGCCCCATCCAAATGGGACGATATGAACTCTTGCGTTCGTCTTGGGGCAAAGAATAGTTATAAGCAGACTTCGGGCGAAATCAATAGGGCGTTAATCAATCTGTCGGCAAAGGTGGAGGAGGTGCTTGTTCGCTTTGAAATGGAAAACAAACGTTCGCCTACTACTGCCGAATTTAAGACGGCGTTTAATGAAGCGGTAGGACGTGCGAAGCCAAAGGAAGAAACGGAAGCAAACGAAGTTAAGGGGTTCTTCGATGTCTTTGACCTCTTTACAAAAGAAATGGGGGTTACTAATAATTGGTCTAAGGCTACCTATACTAAGTTTGCAAGTATTAAACAGCACTTGCTAAAGTTCTGCCCGTCGCTCTCTCTGTCGGACTTCTCTAAGGCTGACTTTGCGGCGTTCGTTTCTTACCTCCAAACGGAAGAGAACCAACTTAACACAACGGTAGCCAAAAACGTAGGCTTCTTGCGCTGGTTCTTGCGCTGGGCTGCTTCCAACGGCTACTATAATGGCGCGGCACATCTTCAGTACCGCCCACGTTTTAAGGGGCTGGACTGTAAGGAGGTTATTTATCTAAGCTGGGAAGAACTGCAGCACTTCCTTAAATTCAAGTTTCCGAAAAACAAACCTTCGCTTTCGTCTGTGCGCGATGTGTTCTGCTTCTGCTGCTTTACCGGGCTTCGCTACTCTGATGTTGCCCGTCTGCGTCTGTCTGACGTTAAGCGCGAAGCAAAGCCGCCGTACATCTCTATCGTAACAAAGAAAACTACGGCGCGGCTACATATAGAACTTAATAAGTACGCGCTATCAATACTTGACAAATACAAGGACTTGGAACTACCAAAGGGCAGGGCGTTGCCTGTTATTAGTAACGTGAAGATGAACGAACACTTACACGAAGCCGCCGAAATCGCCGAGCTTGACGAGCCTATAAGGGTCGTTTCGTATCATGGTAGCGTGCGGACTGAGGAAATAGTGGAAAAATACGCGCTTCTGACCACTCACGCCGGAAGGCGTACTTTTATAGTAAACGCGCTTAGGCTGGGTATTCCTGCACCCGTTATAATGGAATGGACGGGACACAGCGACTATAAAGCCATGAAGCCGTATATTAAAATCGTGGACGCGGCGAAGGTTGAAAACATGGATAAGTTCAATTCTTATGGCGAGGATGAAAAATAGCGTACCCGAAAATGTACCCGTTTTCTGCTTTAATGTTTGGAACTATCGGTTTCAAATGGTATTCACGAATATATAAAAAACGTAGCCAACTACTTATAAATGAATATAGTTGGCTACGTTTGGTTACAAAGATGTTAGAGCCTCTCTCTCCGCACAGAGTCCTGTAAGTCGAAAGATTTACAGGACTTTTTCTTTTTACGCTTTTAAGTAGTCCTCCTTTTGATTTTTGGGTTACCACTATATAAAAGTGGTAAGTTACCACTATATAAAAACATCTATCTTTATAGTTATATATTTAGCTTTGCAATAAACTATGAGTATATTATACGGAACAAAAATAAACTAACTGCTTGCCAATACCGCACCGACAGGACTATTGTTTGCTGACTGGCTAAAGAAGAAAGGCTATTCAGTCCAACTGCAAAAGAAATACAGAGACTCTGAATTACTGACTGCGATAAGCAAAGGTGTGATGTACCGCACAGTGGGCGTTTGAATGCTTATGATGCCATAGCGTCATATAACAAACAGATGGGTGGTACGATGCTGTAAAAATTACTGCAAAAATAGTCGCACCATATGACTATTTTTGCAGTGATTTCATTCTGTTCTTTTATTTCTAACCAAGAACTCTATGGGGTACCATATATCCAACTTTCAGAGTCATATTTGACTTATAGGTATTTGAATAAAAATGGTAAGATAGTGGTCATGATGTAGTATTCAGGCAAAGATAAAGAGACCGGAAGACCGATAGAGGTTTACCAAATTACCATGAAGCATAAAACAAGGAAAACAATGCTCCATAATACTTAAAACCTAATGGGGTAACAATAACTCTTTCATTTGAAATCTCAATATAACCACGTGAAACACAAAAATCCAATGGGGAAGAATAATAAGTGGTAGCATCACATCCCAATAATTCACTAAGTTTCTCCAATGAGAAAGAACCATTATAAGCACTAATGGCTATATATTTTGACGCAAGTTCTTTGGGTGGAAGTTGATAAACATATTCTTCATCATAAGATTTCATTGCCAACAAATCATTGAACGACTTTTTAAGTTTGCCGATATTATAGGATACACCATTTCGGCTCATACTCTGGGCAGAGATGCCAAATCCTTTATAAGCACCAGCATTCATCATTCTTTCTCTTAAATAAGAACTCACGCCTATGTCATTTGCCCTTTTTGAGAATGTGTTTTGTCCAAAACGAGCATAATACCCCAAATCACATAAAGAATTATATAGAAAAGAATAAGAATTATATAGTTCATCCTTAGTCATATGGTCTTCTTCTCTTATCATATTGGTACGTAGTTCATAAAGGGTTACTTGCTCTGGTTGCAAACATTTTAAGACAAACACATCTTGGCGAAGACTTTCAACCGTTTGCCCTTTCAATCCATACATCATATCTAAGTTTACGATGCTAATACCTTTGCTATGCAACATAGATATTGTACTTTTCATCATATCTACTTTTATAGACTTACGATGATTGCATAACAAGACATTTTCCATAGTGGACTGAACTCCAAGTGATACTCTTCTGAAACCTGCGGATCTCAATGTTTCGATTTTGGAAACCGATAAAGTATCAAATGTAGTCTCTATGCTTGGCATAAAACTTTCTGATATATTTAAAGCAGCCCTAACCTCTCTGCATAAGTCCATAAGCAGTTCAAACGGCTTGTCATTCAAGGCTGTTGGTGTTCCCCCACCAACATCAAATCCACAAAGTTTGATTGATGGGTATTTTTTAATAAAATTCCAAATGTCATGTTTTAATGTGGCTATATACTGTTCCTGCAGCTCCTCACTTGGACAAAGCATCCTTGTGTATTCACAAAAAGAACATAAGCCCTTACAAAAAGGAATGTGAATATAGAAAGACATTTCTTTTTCTCCAGAAAAAGACAACTCTCCTGATATACGATATACTTTCCAATCATCAGGAGAGAGAGGATAAGAGGTATTCCAACGAGAATCATTCTTCCTCTTTTCGAAAATGTCACTAAGAACTTCCATTCTATCAATAAATTAATAAATGATGTTATCACTATAAAAACCTTGACGAAGGTATTCTCCATCAAAAACAAGGGAAGACTCACAATATCGCGGATTGGCATAATTGCGCATATAAATTTCTAATATCTTCAAGTCTCGATTATAAAGATAATTACTACATTTACAATTTACTCCCCGATCCTTAGCACCAGTGAAATAGACATGTGGTAATTCTGAGAAAGGAATATCATTAATATCCACAAAATGTTCTTTGCAAAAGTCGTTTACAGGCATAAGAGCTACAAAACCGATACGATGAATACCCAAATCCAAAGTCAGATTAAGCATCTTTTGAACTTCTTCTTTGTTATCAATATAACCCTTCACAAGATTGCAGCTAAAATTTACTATCTGCTTATTCACGCCTTTAAACTGAAATAACTGTGTTGATAGTTTGCATCTATATAATTCAGATAAGCGCTCAGTATCATAATGATGCAAAGACATAGATATACTATCCCAACGTGGATGTTGCATCAAGTCTTGCGCTTGATCCGTAGCTCCATTTGTATTGAGATGTAGGTGTACATCATCAAAACGTTCTTTTTCTATAGCACAGAGAATACGCACCACCAATGGTGACACCAAAGATGGTTCTCCTCCTGTAATATTAACCCGGTTAACAATAATCCCATTGTCTTTTAACTCATGTATGATGCAAATCAGTTTATCAACGTCAAATGGAGATGTGGAATTTAGGCATCCCGCATTACTACAAAAAGGACAATGAGCATTGCAACCCTTTGTAACTTTCACAAAAAGATTTACTGATGGGGATATTGGATGACCAGGTATCCCCATCATATTGCAACTTGTCTTTTTTATTAATATACTTTTATTAAAAATCTTCATGAACGAAGTGATTTTATGAGCTCTTTTCTTTCAGTTTTTTTTATTAGCTGCTTATTTTTCAGTTCTTTTTCAAGAAAAGCAACTTTATCATTTTCATTCTCAAACATTAATTTGCCAACAGGGAATTTTGCAGAATAAATAGGTAAAGACATATCATCTTTAGGAACAAATAGTTCTGGCTGGAAATCTTTATAAGAATAGCTTCCATAAATATTATACTTAATGTCTTCCACCAATAGCCTATAAGCATATCTAAATTCCAAAATCTCAGGACAATTATTTGGTCCCTTTCCTTCTCCGCATGATTTAATAAAAATTCTTTTATTTCCGATTTCTCGTTCAATGTAAACAGGTGCAGAGCCTATTTGCTCAGGAAAATACACGTCAGCCCAACAATAATCTTGGTCAAAATACTTTTCTATTGTAGCCTCTAATCCTATTGCTTTTACGGATGCTTCATGATTTTTGAACATATACTTTTCAAGCAATTGGGAATCTATAGAATTATTCGGGGCTATTTCATTCCATGCCTCTTTTATGGCTTCTTCAAAGAAATATCGTGGGTAGCTTCCGAAGCTACCAGTACTATCTGACATTACATAATACTCCGGAGATATTGTATTTTTCAAATCCCTATAAATCTGATTTGGAGATGTATATCTTCTAAACTCGTCAAAATAACAAATCAGTTTCCAAATCTTAGCGTAATAGTATCTATACATTGCATTATCCCAGTTCTTTTCAAACTTAGAAATAGTGAAGTTTTCTAAAAAGACATCTTTATTTAAACTTCCATCCACAAATGCCTTAGACGAATAAAGTGCATCTGCTATAAAATGGAACGCTTTCCCTGAAATTGCAAAATGACATGGACTCTGCGATCCAATAAATTTCTCAACAGCAGCAACTGCCTCTTCACTGCTATGAAAATGCTGTTGTTCATTCATGCCAATAAGAATATCTGCCATCGTACGCACTTGGCCATATTGCTCCATTATTTCAAAGTGGTTATGATATATAAACTGCTCAGGCTTGACTTTCTGCAAGCAAACGGTGCCATCTCCCATTTTAGCGACCAGCTCATCATGCAGCAAAGAAAGTATTTTAATCTTAGGTAACTTTTCTGTGTCTTTTATTAGTTCTTCCAGGGCAATATATGTAAAACCATGCCAACCTTTTGCTCGCTTTAAAGGATATGAGTGACTATCGTAAGAAGTTCCTACCCCACAACAAATGTAACCATCTTTTTCCAGAAGGTTGACCAGGCCAAGTAAACCAACAGAAGTTCCATTGCCACCCGTGAAAACAGAATAAACACCCACTTTGTTGTTTACAACATGTTCATCAATAAAACGTTTTATGATGGGATAAAAAACATTTATAACATCATCACATAGTTGTTGAGATAGACTACCGGGCCCCAACAGTAAGTTTACTCCAATATTAAGTAAATATTGATTTTCTCCTGTCTTGACAACAATACTTTCATAGGCTTCTTCAAGATTCTTTTCTATAATGGCATTTATTTCCGAAAAGCAATCTTGAGTATCGTGAGAACATGGATCATAATGAAGTACGTTATGGAGGCCACCCATGCATACATTATAAACCAATGCCAAAGTTTTATCGCCAACAACTAAACGTATATCATCTAAGTCTGCATAATCCTTAGATTCCTTGTTGCTATCTACCAAAGGCAACACTGTTGATTTCGAAACCTCTGTTGGCTCCGAAGTCTCTGTTGTAGCACAAGACAACATTCTTTTTAATATTTCCAACAATTTCATATCACTATTTTTTTATAAATACCTATTTCCCTTAAAAATACGTCTTCACTGCAAACAAGAACTGCTCGATAAAGATTTTCTTGAAAGCAGCGATGTTATTTTGTTCATAAAACATGAGCATAGCCTTCTTGTAGTCGATGGAGTCAACGGTTCGGAAAGAAATCGGGCAATAGCCATTTGCTATTAAGATAGCATTGCTTGTGATTCTTGCTGTCCGCTTGTTCCCATCCACAAAGGCTTGAATATACGATAATAGCACTAATGTCAAGAGTGCTTTCTCAAAAACATTATCTTTTCCATTCACCAATGTACAAGTATCTTCCAAAGCCTCACGAATCTGGAATTCATTATCAAGAGGGCGATAATTGGTTCCCGTGATACCAACACGACGATGACGGATATTTCTATCAACTTCCAACTCCTTTGTCAGGATAGAATGAATATCCTCTATTCGGTGCACAGACAGTTCTTTCAAATAATCTGGTACGTCAAGCACAAAATCAAGTGCATCCTTATGGTTAAGCAACATGATAGCTTCTTCTTTTGTCTTCCCAGAAGCCGTCTTCTTATCTTTTAGCAATCGCTCAGTTTCTAAAAGAGAATATGTATTGCCTTCTATCTGTGAGGATTTCCAGGACAAATCAACTCCAAGACGTTCCATTTCCTTACGATATTCCAATTCTGTCATACCTTCAGTATTTTTTTCAAACTCCATTTGTGCTGCATTCAACACTTCAAGTTCTTCTTTTGTGAAAATCTCCACCTTAGGCAGAACATCACGAATCAAGTCAAAGTTGAAAGATTCTTGTACTTCGCGCTCATCAATATCTTTATCAAAATAAGTTGCTAAATCCAAAGGCATTGTTACGTGAGCCTGTGGAGTAAGTTTGTACTTCGTAGCAGGACCACGTCCAGCCGTCTCAATATTTCCCTCCTTAACAGCGGCAGAAAGTAACCTTTTCATTGTGCTATCACTGGGAGCTTTCGTAAGCCCCGCCATAATCTCTGCCCTATTTGCCAAGGGATGATAATGTAAAAACTGTAATATTTCTATATCTATTGTCATATTCTTTATTTATTAATCGGCTCAAATTTACTCATTTTTTGCCAATAATCGGGTTTGTTTGAGCCGATTTTGCGTATGTTTAACGGGTTTTTGAGCCGATTCGGCAAAAACATCTTGGGGAATAGACGAAATGGAAAAGATAAAACCGAACTACTAAAACTTCACAATGGCGGCTCTTGTCATATCTGCAAAAATAGTCGCATCATACGACTATTTTTGCAGTGATTTCATTCTGTATGTTATTGTCCGATAAATGATTTGGACCATGCAGACATGGCCTATGAGTGGTTGTATGGCAATTATCAATGGGCGGCTGGTGATTACCTTTGCACCCACTTTTCTGAAAGTAAACAATAGCTATAAATGATGATTTCCCATAGAAGATAGAGCTCTATCTTTCCACCTTGAATATGGCGGCACTTATGCCAGAAGCTTTAATCACATCAGTCTTTTTTCCTGATTTATACACAACCTTTCCTGTGGAAAGAACAGAAACAGCCTTACCACCAACGGAGCTGATATTGAGAGAGGCTGCCTTGGCGCCAGGATTCACGACAACAACATACTCCTCCTCACCCAAAGTACGCTCATATACCATCGGATATTCCTGCCCCTTCTGGTTCAGGAGCTTCCAATCACCCTCATTGTCAAGAGCCTTTGCAGAATGACGCAAAGCGGTCAACTTACGGGTATATGACAACAGAGAATTCTGATCTCCCTGCTGAGCTTCAACGGTCAACTTTCCGTTTTCCGTATCTACAGGGAAGTAGAGCTTATCAGGTGCACTCGTAGAGAATCCGGCATTCTTGCCCTTGGTCCACTGCATCGGAGTACGGGTACCAGAACGCTCATTGCTACCCTCCTTGTTAGGGAGATTCATCTGATACTTCATACCAATCTCATCACCATAATAGATAAATGGAATACCTGGCATGGTGAGGAAGAAGGTCATCGCCACCTTCAGCTGGTCTGGCGTGTTGCGGGTACCGATGTTAGGACGCTGGTAATCGTGGTTGGCAGATGGAACAGCGATGTAGCCGAGATTCTTGGTGGCATTGTATGCCTTGGTATAGTTCTCGCTAAATTCCTTAAGCGAACCCTTGCCCTGCTTGTCGAAATAGCAGTTCTGATAGCTCTGCTCCCACTTGCCCCATGGAGTCTTGCGGTCGAAGAACAGAGAAGCATAGCCCTTAAGACCGAAATGGATGTAGAAATCGATGTTGAAGCCGGCAGGAATGGCTTGCTGCGGATTAGCCCACTCTGAAATCAGGACGGTCTCAGGATAATACTTATCCTTCCAGGCACGCATCTCCTTCCAGAGCTTGGAAACCTCCTTCTTGTCGGGGTCGTTCTTGATAAGCGATGATGCCATATCTACACGGAAGCCATCCACACCCTTATCAAACCAGAAAGCCATAATGTTACGTATCTCCCTGCGGACAGCCTGTGGTCCTGGAGCATCTACGCCCTGCTCCCAAGGATGATTTGGATCTGGATGAGCAAAACCATAGTTCAAGGCAGGCTGGCACTCGAAGAAATTCTTCTCATAATACTTGGCACGAGGAGCATTAGCCTCCACATATCTGCCTCGGGTACTAGACTCCGGACTTGCCTCCTGATGACGGGCTTCTATTTCTTTCTTCTCGCTCTCAGGAATATCATTCATCCAGATATAATAGTCGCTGTAACGCTGGTTAGGATCTTTCTCGGAAGACTCCTTAAACCAGGCACACTTGGTGCTGGAATGTCCTGCCACCAGGTCGAGACAAACCTTCATGCCACGCTTATGGGCCTCATTGACCAATGTAACCAAATCGGTATTGGTACCGAATCGAGGATCCACCTTGTAGAAGTCGATGACATCATAGCCACCATCAAACCATCCCGACTCAAAGATCGGATTGAGCCAGAGGGCGTTCACACCCAGAGACTTGATGTAATCCAACTTGGAAGTGATACCCGGCAGATCGCCAATACCATTGCCATCAGTATCCATATAGGAAGATGGATAAATCTGATAGAAAAGTGCATCACTCAACCAAGCCGGTCCCTTCTTCTGTTCTGCCTGAACAGAAAGTGTGGTTGCCGCCAAAGCAGCAACCAACAGCATTTTATTCATTCTTTTCATAAGCAACATTGTTTATTCAAAAAAAACATTCTTTCATAATAACTCAAAATTCTGCATTTTATTGTGCAAGAATGCTAATTGCAAATCCGCCACCTGCAACAGAGTTCAACTTCAAGACAGACTTGTTGATCACAGTCTTCTTGGTGATGACATAAGCCTGAGGATTGGTCTTACATAGCCTAATTTTGTATAAAGATGGCTTTACAAACGTTTGCATAGCTTTTTCCCCATATTTTCCATTCCTCCTAATATAGCGTAATGCAAAAATACATATATTTGCGGTCGAAAAAAATACAAAAACGAGGATAGTCTTGGTTCTGCATAATGTGCAGGACCTGCTCTACTAACATAAAACGTAGCATATTTATAAATAACATAATAATACTGAAAAGGTGAAAAAGTTAACTAAAAGCCTATTTGTCCTTATGTTGATGCTTGGGACAATGTTGGAGATGAAGGCAGCAGATGTATATCTGCTTACAGCTGAAACAATCAATGGTAGCGTTGGTAAGTATGAAGTGCCAAGCAACCATCAGCTTGCTCAGAACACTCTTTCCGCAGGAGAAAGCGGTGAGCCTGTTGCACAGTCTGCAACAGATGTCGCACCTGGTTACTATCTCGTGGGCAATTTCTTCTCGCCATATAATAAAGGTGGAGAATATAATCCGGGAGGCGACGGCGCAACGATAGACTATAAAAACCATGTGTATTTCAAATTCGAACAGCAAAAAGACAAGAGCTATGCGTTCAGCATCCCGGCATGCCTTACGGCACATGCACAGATTCTTGCTGTTGACGAGTATGACAATAAGATGGTTTACGGACCGGGCGAGGTATTCAACCTGCATGGTGTAAAGGATAATACCAGCGCATTGCCGTCAACAAACGAAACTGTGGGAACTATTTGTGGAACAACAGGGGCAAAGACACTTCTCGGTTCTGCGACAATGGCAGAGGGCAACAACTACTGGAATCTCGTGACCCGCAATGACAAAGTGACAGACGACGATGGCATGTATACCTTCAGCTTTACGCTTGACAAAGACGGAAACCCCTCCGACTGGCAGGTGAAGCATGATGCCAATACACGTGTGACTTATTTTATTGACGACATGGAAGGGGCTACGGCGCAGCCGCTCTATGACACTCGTATAGGTGGCAAGGGACCATTCAGTGACAATATGGAAACTCCGCTCTATTTTGATGGTTCCAACAGCTATTGGGCAATCGATTATATTGTGAATGACGTATCCACTACAGGGATACTTGCTCAGGCTATAACGGCAACGCCAGATATTCATGCCACAAAGAGCGTAAACAACAATTCCGGAACTCACGATAAACTATTCTTCCTCGGCAACGGAGGTGTTGACTACAATTCTACCAACGAGTATCGTGACAAGGTATGGGCTAACCAGAAACCTTTCACCCTTAATCTGCACGGTATAAAGAGAATAAAGTATAATCCTAACCAAGGAAACAACGATTTGTCAATGCAAGACGGCAGTTACGGCCTGTCGGGCAGTATACATGTAATCAGCGGCAATGCTGCCGATGCTGACGTCCTGATAAAAACCATGTCTATGATAGGCGATGCCGTGGAAGAAACTTATGATGCAGTAACGGGCAAATGGAAGTACACTTCTACCGCAGGAGACATGAAGTATGATGACAACGAGCGTTGCTTCTCGCTGACGATATCTACTGTAGACGCAAAATACGCCAAATCGCATTTCAGGTTTGTTGCCAACCATGACGCAGACCAGAACTGGGGCGAGACGGACGGCAATATTACAAACAATACCGGATTTGCAAGACCTACTTATGATGCCGCCGATGATGGCAACCACTCATGTATGGCTGACGATGCAAACGACGTGCAGTTCCGTACAACGGAGAGAGAGAAAGAGGAGGGCTTCGGAAGCACAACTCCTAATAAGAAGGATATCCTCTGGAACCGTCCCGCAGGAATATGGACGATAAGGTTCTACCCAGAGCTTGACAAGGATGGTAAAGACATCTCCCGCTATACCATATCAGAAACAAAAGTCATCAAGATTCCTTTCACACGTTGCGTTGGAAAATTTATCCGTACATACAGCAACAATGTGGCAATGGCACCTGTCGACGACAACGTGAAAGTGTATGAGGCATATAGCTACGGAAAACCGGGGAGTGCAAAAGACCCACAATCACAGGGCATGATTTATCTTCGTCAACTCAAGTATATTCCGGCAAATATGGGAGTGGTACTTGTAGGAAAACAACCTGCGGAGGGAACCTTCAAAGACGGTGACAAACTGAATTACTCCTTGAGGGAAGCACCGGCAGATATGCTGGTAGAAGGTGATAATTACACGGCAGTGTGGACAAAGGACGATTATGCCGGTCAAGAATGGAACAACTATCTCAAGCCGACAGTCACGGCTATCGACAAACTTGGAAATGCTGATACCGATGCTGATGGAAAAATACTCCATCGCTTCTTCGGTCTTGCAAACTTCCATTCCACTAACTATTACAAGCAGAATGGGACAGGAGAAGACTATATCGGTTTCTTCCGCCTTACGCAGAATGGCAGAAGCGGCGCAAACAAAGCTTACTTGAGTATTCCGGCAAATACTGTTGTAGACGATGGGGTAGGAGTGAAGTTCGGGTATATTGACTTTAACGGACAGTTCCTCGGAAATCACTCTTTGATGAGGAAAATGATGACGGACAAACTGGTAGCGGCGGTCTTTGGGATGACGAAGACTTTGAAGATTGAATGAAATATTCTGAATAAATGTAGTTTTAGTTGCGTTAAGCAATCCGGTTAGTAGTGAGACAATCTGTAAGTAGCTTTAGTGGATATTATCCCTAAAAGCTCTTGCAGATTGTCTCTTTTTCGTTATAAAAAAGTGTGTATTTGGTTGATTATTCGTTAGAGAAATACGGCTCCGCCGCCATAGCGTGTTCCTCTTTGGGCAGCGCATAGCGCTTGACGCTATGGTCTTTTAGGAAAATGCTGTTGAGCGTGAACGCCAAT